>Ga0307989_1000799_pt1 | contig 18678 bp, 17 predicted proteins | sample EllFjometagen185_FD_203164 | JGI IMG/M metagenome (GOLD analysis project Ga0307989, IMG submission 203164) | Marine microbial communities from Ellis Fjord, Antarctic Ocean - #185 | ecosystem: Environmental > Aquatic > Marine > Unclassified | place: Southern Ocean | collected 2014-10-08
AACCTGTCAAGAATATTTTATAACTTTAAGTTATTTTTAATTATATATATAACAAAAAGGGTGTTGCTATGGTTATAACCAGTTGTTATAGTTTAAATATGAACGATATAACCCCCTTTGGTGCAGCTTTGTACTACTATAGAAAAAAGAAACCGCACTTCAATCAAGAGATGATGGGTGACGTTGTTGGTGTTTCTCAAGCCATGATATCAAAAATTGAAAAAGGGCTAAACGATGGTTCCGCAGAACTCAGAGAAAAAATAGTCAACTATTTTAAAATCCCATATACTGATTTTTTAGCAAAAGGAAAGTCTCTTTTAACTGGCACAAAAGTTAACGAGTCAACAAAATCTCCCCCGGTCGGAAACATTATAAAGGTCTATAACAATATTCTTGAAAAAACCGGCCTTGATCTTGATGCAGAGGGGCAAGAAAAACTTTTTGATTTAATAAAGCGTAGACTTTCAGAAAAAACTGCAGAGGCTGCTGAACACGAAATAACAGAAATCATCTCACTCACTGATAAAAGGAAAAAAGGTTGAATGCTGAAAATGAGACTGAACAGGAAATAATTGGATTAATTCACAAGCATAAAAAAATTAACGTTAAAAAAAATCATATATATAAAATCATTGCCCTTACTTCTTTTGTTACGTTTTGCCTGGTGGCGTTTTTATATTTTGGTTCTTCTTTATTTTCCATAAAGCCTTCGACAGGTCCCATGGGAAAAATCAGTTTACCGGTCGCTGGATCATCCACCGGCAATGATGTAAAAGTGACCGCTGAAACACGCAATCTTGAACCGGGGCAATATGTCTGGCTGGCAGTTGATAAACCGGATATAGGGCTGTGCTGGCCTAAAGCCCAAAGAATTGAGCAGAATTTAAAATTCATTACGACTATATATGAATGTGGGCCAAAGGAACCCTATACGCTGTCACTTTATGCTGTGACCAAAACCGTCAACGACCAATGGCAGGAATGGATTGATAGAAAAATGTTCGGTGGGCTCCCCATGCCTCCGGATAAAAGACGGTTGGATTCGGTGCGGTTGATTCTTAAAGGATAAATCAGGGATTTTTATCTAATTTACTGAGCAATCCTTATACTATCTATTGACAATACTATTGCGAGGCATATAATACAGGTATGATTAAGTCTTTTAAATGTAAAGAAACAGAAAAAGTGTTTAACCGTACTTACTCAAAAAACTGGTCAAAAGAAATACAAAATTTAGCGTTTAGAAAACTTAGGATGCTTAAAAATTCACAAAGTTTAACTGATTTGAGGATACCACCATCAAACAGACTTGAGAAATTAAAAGGGAACAGAAAAGACCAATATAGTATCAGAATCAATGACCAATGGCGTATCTGTTTCACATGGCAGCATCCAGACATTTATAATGTTGAAATAGTAGATTACCACTAAAGGAGAAACCCAAATGGAAAAAATAAAACCTGTCCACCCCGGAGAAATTCTTTTAGAAGAATTTATCAAACCTTTTGGGATTAGTCAGTACAAATTAGCTAAAGATATTAATGTGTCTCAAATGAAAATAAGTGAAATTGTAAACAAAAAAAGAAGAATTACTGTCGACACTGCATTGAGGCTGGCAAAATATTTCGGGATGTCTACTGAGTTCTGGATGGGCCTCCAAAACGATTATGATGTAGAAACCACATTAGATAATAAAGAATTCTCAAATAATATCGCAAAAATTCGACCGTTTACAAACGATATGCTTTATGCATAATTTAAACCAACACCAAAGCAATATCCCTGGGCCTGTTCTTTATCTTCAGCTCAAACTGCTTCACCTTGCTGATCCTGAGAAATCTTTATTGGTGGCTGATTGATGAGATATGGTACGCGGGGCTGATTGAATGGGTTGATTGGGGCAAAATATCGTTTGACTTTGGTACCAACGATATCCTATAACGGCATAAAATTTTAATAAGTTGCTTTTATTATTGTTATTATTAACCAAGGAAGTAAAAAACAAAAAGAGAGGAGGTACAACCATGGCAACGCCAATTGCGCCAACTCCCGTTTTAAAAGGCAGAGAAGCAGTAGAATTCCAAAAAAGACTTGAATCAGATCTGAAACGACCAGTTTCGTTGGTGGAAACACCAAAAATCAGGAAAGCCCGCGAATTAATCAAACAATATGCCTCGAAACATACGAAATAGTGCTGAAGAAAACGGGTGGCTATTAACAAAATTAACTAATTTCAAACTATCCCTACCCTTCGATTGTGGGGACTGTGACTTAAATGAATATTTCAAAGAAGACGCGGTTGCCCACAAAGAAGAACTTTTATCTGAAACCTACCAGATAAAAGAGACTACAACAGAATTGCCTTTTCCGGTAGGCATGGTGAGTCTATGTAATGATGCTGTTCAAAGAAAAACTGTAAAAGATCACGATTTTTATAAAGATCTCCCTGAAAAAAAAAGGTACCCGGCTTATCCATCTGTCAAGATTGCAAGACTTGGAATTCACAAGGATTTTCAAGGTCACGATATTGGCTCTTACATGATCAACTTAATAAAAAAAATGTTCGTCAGTGACAACCGGACAGGATGCCGCTTGATTACGGTTGATGCATATAATAATGATCGTGTTATTAATTTTTATCAAAAAAATGATTTCCAATGTTTTAACAATAAAGATAAAAAAAGAGCAACCAGAGCAATGTTTTTTGACCTGAAACGTTTAAAATTATAACTTTCTCACTACTCAACATCTCCCCAAAAGCATAACTCAACCGGTATTTTCTATTGAAAGAAAAAAACATTTGACAACCTGATTATTTTTTGAAACGATAACATCCGGAACATCTTCCAGGATTTCCAACCTCCCAAAGTATCGGGAGGCAACAATGAATAATAAGTTTAAAGAAACCGGAAAGGATTACAATGTATCTTTGTCGGTTTTTTGTCTTTATGCCAGCTCAAACAAAAATCGAATCAAAACATACCCGGCAATCTCCAGTCGAAAACCACTTAGATCTCCTAAATTTACCTCACCTCCTTGCATTACCCATGGTTTTGTTGTGGCTGCTCCTGGATGCTTTAGGATATAAAAATTGACCGGCTCCCGACAAAAGCTTTTAACCCCTAGAGATGTTGCAGAGCTATTGCAAATTTCTGAGAAAACCGTATATAAACACAGAAGGAAATTTTGTGGGTTTAATCCAGCTGGATTAGGTGTGCTAAGATTTAGAGGGGAAATAATTAATGGGATTATGGAAGGACAAGACCCGAAAGCATTGGTGCTACAGTTTCCAGTATCAGGGGGAAAGTTATGCAGCAAGAGGGTTTATAAACAGGCGGGAAGCAGAGGCAGCCAGAGTAAAACGAAGGCAAGAAATAAAACATCCGAAGACAAAAGAACTCGGCATGGCATTTTCAGAGGCGTGTAATACGTATCTTGATTTTGCAGAGAGAAGATTTGTTGTTGGTGTTTATAAACACAAAAAATATGTTTATGAATGTCTTTATAAGTTCCTTGGTGGTGACACCCCTATTATAAATTTGACAGCAGAAGTAATTTCGAAATATCTTGCTACCCGGCACAGCAATAATAATTATAACGTTCATAGAAAAGAACTGTCTGCATTTTTCACGTACTCAAAAGATATTTTAGAATGTATCGAGAAAAATCCATGCAGAAAAATTGTACTACTTCCCCACACTGTTAAAGAAAAAGAAATACCAAAAGAAACCGATATTATTAAACTACTCCTGGCAGCAGATCCCAAAACTGACGAAAAGAATTTAATAATTGTGTTACTGCATACTCTTGCCAGAATAGATGAAGCGTTAAGAATGAAATGGGAAGATATTAATTTTGAAAAGAAGACATTAATTAAGTGGACAAAAAAAACAAAAGACGGAAGCTATAAAAAAGTCATGGTATCAATTAATCAAGAATTATATGACACTCTATGGAACATGTGGCAGAACAAAAAACAAAACACTTGGTTATTTTATAATGAAAGAACTCAAGATAGATATATGCACCGCCCCAAATTTATGAAAGGGCTTTGTAAAAGTGCCGACATCGAACCGCATTTCGGATTCCATACATTAAGGCATTTAATGGCTTCATTAATGGCAGACAATCCTAAAACATCAACAAAAACAATACAAAAAGTTTTAGGCCATTCTGCATACAAGACAACAGAAATATATCTTCATGAACTTGACGGAGCAATTGAAAGGGCAATGGATGATTTGTCAGGAAAATTTACACAAAAAAGCGCAAAGCCGCAACCAAAATCCGCAACCAAAAAATAAAAAGGGTTTCAACAAAAAGTTGAAACCCTTGGTATTTGTGGCGGGAGTGACGAGACTCGAACTCGCGACCTCTTGCGTGACAGGCAAGCGTTCTAACCAAACTGAACTACACCCCCGTAATCTGTATTTTCTGGTGGGCGATGCAGGGCTTGAACCTGCGACTTCAACCTTGTAAGGGTTGCACTCTCCCAGCTGAGTTAATCGCCCGAAAATCAAGCCAGTTTATACCAATAAAAAAAAACCATGTCAAGCAAAAACCATCATAAAAGTATCAGCATTATTATTGATCACAAATTATTTGCATAGCCCATACTTGCAAACCTATATTAAAATATGCTATAAATAATTTATGCTTAAGTAGCAATTCGATTTTTCACTATAAAAATTTTGTTTTTTAATTTATCGATGACGATCAATCTCTTATTCTTAATTTTATTCGTCATAACTTTCATCCGAGGAGTCTGACAATGGAACCTGTGCTAGGATATCTTGAAATTATGGATAAGGGGTTTGGGTTTTTAAGGGCAATAGAAGAAAACTTCCAGCCCAAACCTGAAAACACCTATGTCCCAAATAGTTTGATAAGAAAATTAAATTTAAAAGAGGGTAGTTTTATTGAGGGTTTTGGAGAACAAAAAGGGCCAAGCAATCCAAATCTTGCCCTGATCCGTGTGGAAACGATAAACAAGCTGCCCCTTGATGATTTTATAAACACGCCCTTATTACAAGATCAGACCAGCATTAATCCTTTTGAGCGTTATCACCTTGCGCAAAACAAAGATGATATCACAGGGAAAGCGCTGGATATGGTTGTCCCTCTCGGCATGGGCCAGAGAGGATTGATTATCTCACCACCCAAAACTGGAAAAACAACCCTATTGAGACATATGGCAAACTCCGTGGTAATGAATCATCCAGATGCAAAAGTTTTTATTCTTTTGGTTGACGAAAGGCCGGAGGAAGTGACTGATTTTCAAAGGGGTTTAAAAGATGCTCATGTCCTATATTCTTCAGCAGACCAGCAGATTGGGCAGCACATGAGGATGACACGTCTTGCCATGCATACGGCTATCAGGTGCGCTGAAATAGGCCAGGATTCCGTTGTATTCATTGACTCTTTAACCCGGATGACAAGAGCTTTTAACGCAACTACAGACAGCTTCGGTAAAACCCTGACCGGAGGTCTTGGTGCCAATGCCATGGAGTTTCCAAGAAAAATTTTCGGTGCCGCAAGAAAGCTTGAAAACGGCGGTTCCTTAACCATTGTTGCCACCATTCTTGTGGATACGGGTAGTCGCATGGATGACATTATTTATCAGGAGTTCAAAGGCACAGGTAATATGGATTTGTTTCTTTCCCAGGACTGCGCAGAGAACAGAATCTGGCCGGCCATTAATATTAACAAATCCGGCACACGCAAAGAAGACCTTTTAATGGATAAGGATGAACATAAAAAAATGGTTGAAATTCGAAGGGCCCTTGCCACAAAAGGCGAAAAAGATGCCATGAAGGAATTTATATCATATCTTGAGTAGTGTCTGTTAAAAAACCACCAATTTTCCCGATTCTTTGTTTTGGCCAACAATTTAATTCTTGGCTCAGATATGAGCCTATGGCAATAAAAATTTCCAGGTTTTCAGTCACAAATTATTAAATTCATATCACAACAGGGCATATTCAAGCACTTTGGACATATTCTCAGCATAAACGATTTCCATTTGTTTTTGAATGGCTTTGGGAATCTCTTTGATATCTTTTTTGTTTTCTATTGAAACAATTACTTTTTTAATACCATTGGCATGGGCGGCCAACAATTTTTCTTTTAAACCTCCCACAGGCAATACTCTTCCGCGCAATGTAATTTCCCCTGTCATGGCTATCATTCTTGAAACAGGTTTCCCGGTCAGGATTGAAACCACAGCTGTACACATGGAGATACCTGCCGAAGGACCATCTTTTGGGATTGCGCCTTCCGGCACATGAATGTGGATATCAAGTTTTTTATAAAAATCTTCTTTTATACCTAATTCTTTACTGCGGGACCTGACATAACTTACTGCTGCCTGGGCAGACTCTTTCATGACCTCTCCAAGTTTACCGGTTACCAGGACATTCCCCTTGCCGGGCATGGTTACAACCTCTATTGTGAGCAGTTCCCCCCCCGCCTGGGTCCAGGCAAGGCCGGTAACAATTCCAGTCTTATCTTCTGTTTCCAATACACTATCTCTAAAGGGGGGTTGGCCAAGATATTTTAAAACCATGGTTGTTGAAATTTTGTGCAGTTTCCTAATATTGGTTTGAACGATCTCTTTAGCTATTTTTCTTAACACGGAAGAGACCTCCCGTTCCAGATTTCTTACACCAGCCTCTTTTGTATATTGTTTTATAATAGCATGAATGGCATTTTTTGAGAAAACCGCATCACTCTCAGAAAGACCATTCTCTTTCAATTGTTTTGGTATTAAATACCCTTTGGCAATCTTAAGTTTTTCATACTCGGTATAGCCCGGTATCTGAATGATTTCCATCCTGTCTCTCAATGGTGCAGGAATATCATACAAGCTATTGCCTGTGGTAATAAAAAGGACTTGGGACAGATCATAATCCACTTCAAGATAATGATCATTAAAATTTTTATTCTGTTCCGGGTCCAATGCTTCAAGCAATGCAGATGATGGATCACCTCTGAAATCAGCAGTCATCTTATCAATTTCATCCAGACAGAAAACAGGATTATTATACCCTGTTTTTTTCAAAGTTTGAATAATCTTGCCCGGCATTGCCCCTACATAGGTTCTTCTATGACCTCTGATTTCAGCTTCATCCCTGACACCGCCCAAAGAAATTCTGGCAAAGGATCTTCCTGTAGCCCTGGCAACTGATTTAGCCAAGGATGTTTTCCCCACACCAGGGGGTCCCACAAGACAAAGAATCGGTCCTTTGATTTTTTTAACAAGAATCTGCACAGCCAGATACTCAAGAATCCTTTCTTTAGGTTTCTCAAGTCCATAATGATCCTGATTTAATATTTGTTCAGCCTTTATAAGATCATTTCTTGATCGGTTTTTTTTAAACCAGGGTAAAGAAATCAGCCAGTCAATATAGTTTCTGACCACAGTAGCTTCCGATGACATGGGAGACATCATCTTTAGCTTTTCAAGTTCTCTTTTTACAACTAAAGTCGCTTCTTTGGACATTCTTTTTTTCTTTATCCGGGTTTCAAGATCTTGAAACTCTGTAGAATCTCCTTCTTCTCCCATTTCTTTTTTGATGGCTCGCATCTGTTCATTCAAATAGTGTTTTTTCTGCAAGCCCTCCATTTGCTCTTTTACCCTGCCCTTTATTTTCTGGGACATGGTAAAGACTTCTGTTTCCTTTTGAATCAGCTTTAATAATAGAAAAAATCTGTCTTCTATGTTTCCGGTTTCAAGCAATTTTTGCTTGTCAGCAACTTTAAATGGCATCTGGGCGGCAATGGTATCTGCATATCTGGATTCATGGGCAGAAATAGTATCAAGAGTTTTAAAAAAGGTCTGGGCCACAGCACCGGAAAGCTTGGCATAATATTCAAATGCCTCGGTGACCGTTCTGATGGCAGCTTCCCTTGCTTTTTCGGGCAAAGGTTCTTCAACCACCTCAATATATTCAACATTGAGAAAACCATCTTCATCAACTAATTTAACAATTTTACCTCTTTGACACCCTTCAACCAAAGCTTTAACGCTTCCATCGGGAAGTCTAAGAAGCTGAGTGATTTTGGCCTCTGTACCCACCTGAAAAACATCGTTAATATTTGGTTTTAAAACTTCTGCATTTTTTTGGGTGGTCAAAAAAATTTGCTTGTCTGCTTCCATGGCTGCGGACAGGGCCTTAATAGATTTATCCCTTCCGACAAAAACAGGTGTAATAATAAACGGGAACAGCACCATATCCCTTAAGGGTACCAGGGGCAGTTGTTTTTTTACACTTTCCGAACCATCAGGATGTAAAAACTTAGGCAATTTAATCATTAAATTTTAAAACTCTCTTTATTTTCAGGCCTGCTTTTTAGGTTGCTCATAAAGCAGTATCGGGGCTTCATTTTTTAATACGACCTCTTCACCGACAACGCACTCTCTGACATTTTCTTTTGAAGGAAGTTCATACATGATATCCAGCATGGTTTCTTCCATAATAGCCCTAAGCCCCCTTGCACCTGACTTTCTTTGTACTGCTTCTTTGGCCATGGCCTCCAGAGCCTCATCTGAAAACTGAAGTTTCACATCTTCAATCTTGAATAATTCCTGGTATTGTTTAACAAGGGCGTTCTTAGGTTCCGTCAAAATTTTAACCAATGATTTCTCATTGAGCTCACCAATAGATGTAATAATGGGCAAGCGGCCTAAAAACTCAGGTATAAGACCGAATTTAATAAGGTCTTCAGGTTTGAGTTGCTCAAGCAGTTCCCCGATATTTTTCTCTTTATTACCGACGATCTTTGCTCCAAATCCCATGGTTTTCTTTGTAATTCTTCTTTCAATAACCTTTTCCAAGCCATTAAAAGTTCCACCACAAATAAAAAGGATATTGGACGTATCAACTTTTACATAATCCTGCTGGGGATGTTTTCTCCCCCCTTTTGGCGGAATGCTGGCAACGGTTCCCTCTATAATTTTTAAAAGCGCCTGTTGAACGCCTTCCCCTGACACATCCCGGGTAATGGATGGATTGTCCCCACGCTGGGATATTTTATCAATCTCATCAATATAAATGATGCCTTTCTGAGCTTTATCAACATCATAGTCAGCATTCTGGACAAGGGAAAGTACTATATTTTCAACGTCTTCACCGACATAACCGGCTTCGGTTAAAGCAGTTGCATCTGCAATAGCAAAAGGAACATCTAAAAATCTGGCAAGGGTCTGTGCAAGAAGCGTCTTTCCACACCCGGTCGGCCCGATGATAAGGATATTACTCTTTTGAATTTCCACGTCATCATTTTTCTTTTCTATGGCTGAACTCAGACGTTTGTAATGATTGTAAACCGCCACAGCAAGCACTTTTTTGGCTTTATCCTGTTCAATAACATAAGTATCAAGCAATTGTTTGATCTGCTTGGGTTTTAAAAAATCCTTTAATCCATCAGTATCAACTTGTTTTTCTTTTTCTTCATCCTCAATAATCTCACCGCACAATTTGATACATTCATTACATATATAAACGCTTGGCCCTGCAATCAGCTTTGTAACCTCTTTTTGATTTTTCCCACAAAAAGAACAAAAAAACTGATCATTGTCTTCCTTTTTCCCAGCCATAATTTTTTGCTACTCCTTTGAAGAATCTTCTGAGTCTTCTTCCAATTCACTTCTGTCAGCTACAACCCTGTCGATAATACCATATTCTCTGGATTGTTCAGCCGACATAAAAAAATCTCTTTCTGTATCTTCAGCTAATTTCTTAATTTTCTGGCCTGTGTGAGTGGATAAAATCTCATTTAATGTTTCTTTCATCCTTAAAATCTCATTGGCCTGGATTTGAATATCAGTGGCTTGTCCCTGGGCACCACCAAGGGGTTGATGAATCATTATCCTGGCATTTGGCAGAGCAAATCTTTTTCCTTTTGCACCGGCAGTCAAAAGGAGCGCTCCCATACTGGCAGCCTGGCCAATACATACTGTTGACACATCCGGTTTTATGTATTGCATGGTATCATAGATGGCCATTCCTGCCGTTACCACCCCACCTGGTGAATTGATATAAAAACTGATATCTTTTTCTGGGTCTTCTGATTCCAGAAACAACAATTGGGCTACAATAACATTGGCAACCTCATTATCAATGGCAGAGCCAATAAAAATAATTCTATCTTTTAAAAGGCGTGAATAAATATCATAGGCACGCTCTCCTCTGTTGCTTTGTTCAACAACCATTGGAATTAGAGGCACGATTCAGCTCCTTATAATTATTTTATTTAAATTTTTATTAGTTTTGATTAAACATTAAATTATTTTTCTTTGTTTTCTTCTACTGTATCTTCTTCTACTGTATCTTTTTCTACTACAGCATCTTCTTGTTTTTCTGCATCTTCTTGGGAAGTCTTTGCATCATCTTCAAGAGAATCCGGATCAACCTTGGTAATGCTACCTTTCTCTATTATAATATCAACAGCTTTTTTTTCAAGCTGTGTCTGTTTATAATATTCAAGTTGTTTGGGATCCATGTTGAAATAATTTTTAATTGCATCAACAGGAGCATTCATTCCCATTGCCATTTCCTCAAAACTTTTTTCCAGCTCTTCATCATTGAGTTCAAGTTTTGTCTGGGAAATAATTTTATCCAGAATCAAATGTCTCCTGGCCTGTTTTTCCGCCACATCTCGATACTGGGTTTTCAGCATATCCTTACTGAGTCCTGCTTCTTCAAGGGTGGTGTTATTTGCAGCATATGCCTGCTCTGCTTCCATTGTAATACCGGAAAGTTCTCCTTCAATCATTACTTCCGGTACTTCAAACTCGTATTTTTCCAACAGATTTTGAAAAATCTGTTCTGAGAGCTCATGCTTTATCCTTTGATCATATCCTTTTTCCAGATTTTCACGAATGGATACTCTGACATCATCCAGGGTTTCAAATTTACCCAGACCTTTTGCTAGTTCATCATTAATTTCAGGCAGAATTTCTTCCTGGATTTCTTTTAGCTTTACCTTATAGACAATAGTTTTGTCTTTCAGATTTTCATCATAATAGTCTTCCAAATATGAAACTTCTACTTCAAGGTCCTGTACCGGGATTGCACCTGTCAATTTTTCTGAAAATTCTTTGGGCAAAGCTTCTTTCCCGATTCCCAGAACATAATTTTCAATTTTGGGTGTTTTATCATATGGTTCTTCATTTAAAAAACCTTCATAATCTATAAGAACAAAATCACCATCTTTTACAGGACGTTCTTCTTGTACTTTCTCTTTTTTGGCCATTGTTTTCTGAATCATGGAAATCTGGCTCTCTATCTCACCATCTGATATTTCATAATTGGTTTGTTTAAGAGCAATTCCCTCAAATTCAATATCCCCAATTTCCGGTTTTATTTCCACAGTAATCTCAAAGACATAGGCATTTTCCGGATCCAGTGGTGGTGGATCCATTTGTGGACCGCCAACAATGTTCAAATCATGTTCTTTAATGGCTTCAATAAATGCTTCCTGTATTAAACGGGGTGCAACATCGGCGTGAACATCTTTTGAAAATCTGTTTTCCAATACCTTACGAGGAATTTTACCTTTTCTAAATCCCTTCACGTCAGCCTTTTTTTTCAAGTCATTGTATGCCTTATTCAGCTCTTTTGTAACATCTTCTTTAGGGATTTCAAAAGACAACATCTTTTTCACAGTGCTCTTATTTTCGATTTTTACCTGCATTTTTCCGTCCTGTATTCATTTTATTAAAATTGAATTATATAATAAACATTACTTCTAATAATTAAAAAAATGTAATATATAAAAATAATATTACATCAAAAGTACTTTTGCATAAAGTTTTCTAAAATAACGCTTATATATAAAGGTGTCAAGAAAATTGGCCAAAGAAACCGTTTTACTCTTTATTATCACCATATTAATGATCATGCCCGGCACAGGATTTGCCGGCACAATGATTCAAACCAACCAACGCATTATTGTGATTGATCCGGGCCACGGGGGACCTTATAGCGGGCTTGCTCCTTCCCGTGGCATGGAAGAAAAAACCATTGCCTTGAAATTATCCGGGAAGATAGCCTTGAAACTTGAATCGCGTTACAATGTTATTTTAACAAGAACAACAGATACAAATATTTCTCAACCTGAAAGAATGTTTATTGCCAATAAAAACCTGGCTGATTTTTTTCTCAGCATCCATCTGCACAATTCTAAAGAACTATCTGGTTTTTTCTACTATTATGATCCACCTGAACCTGGCAAGGGGGAAAGACCTGCTGCCCAGAACACATGGAAATCACAGCCTCTTTTACATCAAGCTGAAAGCAGGCAGGCAGTCAATTCTTTTTTAAACATTTTTTTGGCCAATAAAAAAACGGTTCGTATTTTTTCAACTGGTGCTCCCATCATCCTTCTTGAAGGGGCAACCATGCCGGCTATATTGATTGAGCCCTTATCCATTTCTTTGCTGCCGCAAAACCCTGATGAGATAAGTAACATTCTTGATGAATATGCCGCAATCATTGTAAAAAGTATTGATCTTTATTTTGAAAAAAAATAAAGGCCTGCTCAATTAAATTTCTTGCATTTATTATTACAAAATGATAATTATTATGATTGTGTTAATTACTGAATCGGGGCGTAGCGCAGCCTGGTAGCGCGCTTGCTTTGGGAGCAAGATGTCGGAGGTTCGAATCCTCTCGCCCCGACCAGATAATTGTTGGTTCAAAGCAAATTAGACTTGAAAAAAATTTAAAAACCCTCTATATATTCATCTTCCGGCTGTGCAGGCCGGGTGCGAATTATTCTGATCGGTCGCCTCGTAACAGAAGGCCATGAACCTCGTCAGGTCCGGAAGGAAGCAGCGATAAGTGATCTCTTCTGTGTCGTGGATCGATCCCGATCATGCAATTTTACGCTACCCCTTCTGCCAGCCGGATCTTTTCTTTTAAAAGCCTTAATTTTATATCTTGACATGCTTTTAAACAGACTTATTTTTCTGCCATCATTTAATTTGAATTTTGTCTAAATTACTCTTAATTCAAGGAATATTGGGAGCAGTAAAAATTGGTAAAAGAAAAAAAGCAGTCAAAGGACAAATCCTCGACAAAGGATTCTCCCCCAAAAAAAGCTAAAATCAAAGAAAATTCCGGCAAAAAGGAAACTTCAAAAGAGCTAAAAGAACAGCTTGCATCTGAGCAAGACCGTGTTTTAAGACTTTCAGCTGAATTTGAAAATTATAAAAAAAGAAAACAGCGGGAATCGGATGAATTTAAAAAATTTGCCAATGAAACGGTTTTCAGACAACTTTTGTCAGTTGTGGATAACCTGGAAAGGGCCATCTTTTCTACAGAAGAAAATTCAGATGAAGAAGGATTGCTCGAAGGAATTAAACTAACCTACAAGGAAATTCTCAAACTCTTTGAAACCTATAATGTTAAGCCCATAGAGGCTGAGAATCAACCGTTTGATCCAAACTTTCACCAGGCTGTCACCCAGATTGAAACAGATGATTTTCCGGACAATACTGTCACAACTGCACTTCAAAAGGGATATCTTCTTCATGATAGATTAATAAGACCTGCCATGGTTGTTGTCTCAAAAAGAGTAACTAAAGAAACTAAAGAAACTAAAGAAAATTAAAGATATCTTGGAGGATATGTTATGAGTAAAATAATTGGGATAGATCTTGGAACAACCAATTCATGCGTAGCAGTTATGGAAGCTGGTGGCGAAGTAAAAATCATTACCAATGCTGAAGGAGGGCGAACCACGCCGTCTATTGTTGCTGTCTCTGAAAGCGGCGAACGCATTGTGGGGATGGCTGCAAAGCGGCAGGCCGTCACTAATCCGGAAAACACTGTTTTTGCAGTAAAAAGACTGATCGGAAGAAAATTTAATTCAAAGCAAATTCAGGATGATATCCCTATTCTTCCCTATAAAATTGAAGCTGCATCTAATGGTGATACCAGAATCAATTTAAGAGGAAAACAAAACAGCCCTGCTGAAATATCATCTTTTATATTGGCAAATATTAAAAAGACGGCTGAAGATTATCTGGGTGAAGAAGTCAAAGAAGCTGTTATTACTGTGCCAGCTTATTTTAATGACAGCCAGAGACAAGCCACAAAAGATGCCGGGAAAATTGCCGGCCTTATAGTAAAACGAATTATCAATGAACCGACTGCTGCATCCTTAGCCTATGGCCTAGATAAAAAAGGTGAAGAAAAAATTGCTGTGTTTGATTTAGGCGGTGGTACCTTTGACGTATCCGTACTTGAAATCGGGGATGGTGTATTTGAAGTAAAATCAACCTCTGGTGACACCCATCTTGGTGGAGAAGACTTTGACTTAAGAATTATTGATTATATTGCAGATGAATTTAAAAAGTCCCAGGGGATTAATGTCAGAGGTGATAAAATGGCACTTCAACGACTGAAGGAAGCTGCTGAAAAAGCTAAAATGGAGCTTTCAACTTCCACTGAGACCAGTATTAACCTGCCTTTTATCACAGCAGATGCATCCGGCCCTAAACATCTTGATGTAAAACTGACCCGTGCAAAGCTTGAATCCCTTGTATCTGATCTTCTAGATAAGCTTGAAAAACCTTGCCGAACAGCTCTTAAAGAAGCCAAACTGGGAGCCGGGGGTGTTGATGAGGTGGTTCTTGTTGGGGGCATGACCCGTATGCCTGCAGTTCAAGAACGTGTTGAAAAAATATTTGGGAAAAAACCGCACAAAGGCGTGAATCCGGATGAAGTCGTTGCCATGGGCGCTGCGGTCCAGGCAGGTGTTCTCCAGGGGGATGTAAATGACGTGCTCCTTCTGGATGTTACCCCGCTTTCTCTTGGTATTGAGACACTGGGCGGTGTTATGACCACATTGATTGAAAAAAATACAACCATTCCAACCAAAAAGAGCCAGGTATTTTCAACGGCTGCCGACAACCAGCCCGCTGTTTCCATCCATGTACTACAGGGTGAAAGACAAATGTCGACAGACAATAAAACCCTTGGACAATTTGAATTGTCTGATATTCCTCCGGCACCAAGAGGGGTTCCTCAGATTGAGGTTTCCTTTGATATTGATGCCAATGGAATTGTTCATGTCGCAGCTAAAGACAAGGCAACCGCTAAAGAACAATCCATCCGAATCACCGCAGCCAGCGGTCTTTCAGAGGAAGATATCGACAAAATGATCAAAGATGCTGAATTGCATGCTGAAGATGACAAGAAAAAAAGAGATCTGGTTGATACGAAAAACAGTGCAGAAGCACTTGTTGACCAGACTGAAAAAACCTTGAAAGAGCATGGCGATAAGGTTGATGAAGCAACCAAAAAAGATATTGAATCCGCTGTTGAAGCATTGAAACAGGCCAAAGATTCAAACAATATTGATGATCTTAAACAAAAAATAGAAAGCCTGTCAAAGGCATCCCACAAGCTTGCCGAAGTCATGTACCAGCAGGCAGCCCAAGATGGACAAGAGGGACAAGATGCTCCCGGTGCGGATGCTTCAGATTCTGCCGGTGCTCCTCCCGAAGATGACGATGATGTTGTTGATGCTGATTTTGAAGAGGTTAAAAAAGACAAATAAAACCTGAATAAAGCCTGAATAAAATAGGATAAAACCTGTTGAATATAATCCTGCCGTGGTCTATAGTTGCCCGGCAGGATTTTTTTTATTTACCAAAGGGCACTTAATTATAAATGATTATTACCCAGATTTTAGCCAGAAATGCATCGTTGTATAGAGACAAGACCGCACTTGTCGAACGAACGCCTTCTCAAAATTCCAGAAAATCAATTACCTGGGAAGACTTTTACACAACTTCCAGCAGGTTTGCCAATGCACTTACCAACCAGGGCATTCAAAAAGGGGAAAAAGTTGTACAATTGATGACCAATTGCCTTGAATGGCTCCCCATCTATTTTGGCATTCTCTATACAGGTGCGTGGGTTGTTCCTCTAAACTTCAGGTTTGAAGCTGATAAAATACTTTTATGTACGAGCACGGCTGAAGCCAAGATTTTTATTTTTGGTGAGGAATTTATTGAAAGGATTGAAGCCATCAAAAATGAGCTTGAAAAATCTGTTCAACTATGGATTTATACCGGCTCAAAAACCTCCTGTCCGGACTGGGCAATTCCATATGACACACTTATCGAATCTGCATCAGGTAATGAACCTCCCAATGTTGACCTTGATGTAGAAGATGATGCAGCTCTGTATTTTACCAGTGGCACAACAGGCAACCCCAAGGCTGTTCTTTTAACCCATAAAAATCTTGAACATGCCTGCCATGTTGAGCAGGCCCATCATGGCCAGACCCATGAAGACATCTTCCTTTGTATTCCCCCTTTGTATCACACCGGTGCCAAGATGCACTGGATGGGCAGTTTTCTTGTGGGTGGAAAATGTATCCTGCTCAAAGGTGTAACACCCAAATGGATTATTGAAGCTGTCTCTGAGGAGCTGTGCACTATTGCCTGGCTTCTAGTTCCCTGGGCTCATGATATCCTTATTGCAATTGAAAACAATGAACTTGATCTTTCAAAATTCTCGCTTTCCCAATGGAGGCTTATGCACGCAGGCGCCCAGCCAGTACCGCCAAGCCTGATTAAAAGCTGGAAAAAATATTTCCCGGACCAGGATTATGACACCAACTATGGCCTGACCGAATCAACAGGACCGGGATGCGTTCATTTAGGTCTTGAAAATGCCAACCGGATAGGTCCCATTGGCTTACCAGGATTTGACTGGGAAGCAAAAATTATTGATAAACAAGGCAATCATCTTTTTGCCAATGAATCAGGGGAACTCATTGTCAAGGGTCCCGGGGTAATGAAAGAATACTATAAAAATCCTGCGGCAACGGCCAAGACTCTCAAAGACGGGTGGCTCTACACAGGCGACATTGCCCGCTATGATAAAGATGGATTTATCTGGCTTGTGGACCGGAAAAAAGACATGATTATATATGGCGGAGAAAACATCTTCCCCGTTGAAATTGAAAATTTCTTTCAGAACAATGGAAAAATCAAAGATATTGCCGTCATTGGTATACCGGATGACAGGCTCGGGGAAATCCCTGCCGGAATCATCAGCGTTAAACCGGGTTGTATGCTTTGCGAGAGTGATATCATCGAATTTCAACAGGACCTTCCCCGATACAAACAGCTTAAAAAGATCTTTTTTGGTGATATCCCGAGGAATCCCACGGGAAAAATCGAAAAGCCAAAGCTGCGAAGAATATATGCTGAAGATAAACGAAAAGATGTTCGAAAACTTCTTAGATAATCTTAACAACCTGAAGGTCACACGCAAAGGAGAATCAATTGAAATCTATATTCCATAAAATAAAACTGAACATATTTCCAGCCATTCTTGGCTGTTGTATCTTTTTTTCGACCGCCCTATCCATGGACAACGAAATTAATAAAGAAGATATTTTAACTGCCATTGAAAAAAAATACTCCGGCAAAAGCTTTGAAGCTGATTTTATCCAGATTTCAAAGCTTGCCGCCCTTGATATTACTGAGAAGGCAACTGGTAAAGCATCCTTTAGTCATCCCGGAAAAATGAGATGGGAATATATGGAACCTGCACACCATGAGATCATTACCAATGGTAAATCGCTGTGGATTTTCCGGTCCGAAGAAAACCAGGTCATGATAGGTGATGCATCCCAGTTTTTTAAAGCAGGTGCAGGAGGTGCTTTTTTATCCGACATTTCTCTTATAAGAAAAAATTATATCCTCACCCTTAAAAAGGTTACTGCAGATTATGCAGAAATTGAACTGAATGCAAAGAAAAAAAATACGGATATTTCTTTGATTGTCATCCGGGTATCAAAAAAAACCAGTGAAATTATAAAAGCTGTTACATATAACCCATATAATGATACCACCCAGTTTGAATTCAATAATATTCAATTTAAAAAAATTGACCCTGACTTATTTGAGTTTAAACCTTTTAAAGGGCTAAGTATTATAAATTTAGACTAAATTATTAAATGAAGGACAAATAAATGAAGGACAAAATAAAACAACTTGCAAAAAAGAAAAATGCCATCATCCTGGCCCATAATTATCAACCCCCTGAGATTCAGGATATTGCTGATCTTTGTGGTGATTCTCTTGAGTTAAGTATAAAAGCCGCAAAAACCGACGCAGACATAATTGTCTTTTGTGGCGTTCATTTCATGGCTGAAACAGCATTTATTCTCTCTCCTGAAAAAACCATACTTTTACCCAATACTGATGCCGGCTGCCCCATGGCGGATATGGTTGATCCTATTTCTCTTGCGGCAAAAAGAAAGGCATTGGGAAATATCCCAGTTATCACCTATGTGAATTCTTCTGCCGCTGTAAAAGCTGCTTCTGATATCTGCTGTACATCTGCCAATGTAATAAAAGTTGTCAACAGCATTGATAGTGATGAAATCCTGATGACACCGGATAAAAATCTTGCCCAGTACGCTGCTGCCAATACCTCAAAGAAAATTCATCTCTGGGATGGATACTGCCCTTTTCATAATACCTTAACGTCCCAGGATGTACTAAAGGCCAAAAAAGACCACCCAAAGGCATGTTTTATCGCTCACCCGGAATGCCCGCCCGAAGTTCTTGCTCTTGCCGACAGCATCCAATCCACTTCAGGAATGATAAAATTTGCAGGAGAGTCTGATCATTCTTCTTTTATA
>Ga0307989_1000800_pt1 | contig 18674 bp, 12 predicted proteins | sample EllFjometagen185_FD_203164 | JGI IMG/M metagenome (GOLD analysis project Ga0307989, IMG submission 203164) | Marine microbial communities from Ellis Fjord, Antarctic Ocean - #185 | ecosystem: Environmental > Aquatic > Marine > Unclassified | place: Southern Ocean | collected 2014-10-08
CTGACTGGAACCCGTCTGTATGGTCTCAATTATATCACTGATTTTTAGAATACTTTCACTGATTGAACTCAATATATCAGCAGTCGCATCCGCATTTTGGGAACCGTCACTAACCTGAGCCAAAGACGCCTGAATTAGTTTTTTGGTATCTTTGGCTGCTTGCGCACTTCTTTCAGCCAGGGTTTTAACTTCTGTAGCCACTACAGCAAAGCCTTTACCGAACTCTCCAGCACGTTGTGCTTCAATCGCAGCATTAATCGCCAGCAGACTAGTCTGGGAAGCAATCCCATCAATCACGGTGATAACTTTTTCAACATTGTTGCTGGTGGTCGTGATTTCTTTCATTGATTGCAACATAGCTGACATCTGTTCATTCCCATTGGCAACCTCTTCCTGTGCCTGGTGTGTGAGTCCTTTTACCAGAGAAGCATTTTCTTCATTTGTTTTTGCCTGATCGGCCACTTGCTGCATGGAACCTGTCACTACCTGAATACTGTCTGTTTGCTGTACAGTCCCTTCAGCCAGTACCTGAGCCGCATTTGATAACTCTGCCGCACCATTTTGCACCTCTTCAGTGGATGTAATCACATCAGTCATCATTTGGGATAATCTGACCATTGACGAATTAATCCGATTCTTCAGTTCGTTCAGATCACCTTTCACCTCAATGACGACCTGGCTTGACATATCCCCCTCACTGATCCCTTTCATTACTTCATTGATATTTTGAAACGCCAGTTGTAAATTATCCGCCATTTCATTCATCGATTCTTTAATAACCCCTGTCTCATCTAAACGGTTAATCTCAAGACGATTCCCAAAATGACTCTCCTTTAACTCACCGATGAAACTGATAATTTCCTGAATGGGTTTGGTAAAAGAAATAGATATCAGGTAAGAAACAACAACCGCAAATAGAATGGCCAAAAGGCAGATGATAAGTGTGGTTAAAATAATATCATTTAATGTATCATTATAGTCATCTACATTGACAGTGGAAGCAATAGTCCAATTCCATTCCGGAAAATAGGAAAAACCACACACCTTATCCTGATACTCTGCATCCTTTTTATTTTTCCAGGAATAATAATGGAATGCAGTTTCATCTGCTTTTAGAGATAAACTCTTTTTGATAATTTCCTGAAATACATAATTTCCATCTGCATCTTTAAAATTCCAACCACTGCTGCCATCCTTCTCCCTTTGAAAAGAGAGTACAAATTCACCTTTGTCATTTAAGATATATACATAGCCACTTTTCCCCATTTTCAGCTTCACCAGCATGTTTTTCAAAACTTCCTGAAAAATACTCTCCTGAACTCCTACATAAAGGATTCCAACGATTTCAGCCTGTTCATCTTTTAGAGGTTCATAGGCAGTCAGATACCATTGATTCACAACCCATGCCCTGCCATAAAATGTTTTTCCGGACATAATAACATCATAAACCTTTTTTGATAATATCGTTCCAACGGCACGACTCCCATCTGTTTTTTTAACATTGGTTGAAATACGATACATTGCCTTTTTATTCACCCAATTTTGACTCGTTGCATCACCGGAAACAGCACCATCAAAATCTCTCAATTGAAAAATGGTGGCTGTACCCCCAATATTATCCCGAATCGTATCAACAATCTCAAAGTTATTGTTGATGACATGGGGTCTCTCTTTCACCCCAACATATAAAACACCAATCACATTTTGCTGATCATCAGAAATCGGTTCATAAGCGGTTTTATACCAGGCATTTACAACATAAGCCCTGCCCTTATAAGTTCTTCCCTGAATAATCGTTTTATATACAATGGAATCTGTTGGAATGTAAGTTCCAACGGCTCTCGATCCATCCCGTTTTTTAACATTGGTTGAAATCCGCAATAAACCTTGGGGAATCACTTGAAATAGGGTTGATGATTCCACTCGGGTTAAACTTTTGATGCTATCTACCAACTCATAATTAAATGCAATTTTTTTTGACGCATGCCTAAATGTTGGTATTTCAACAACTTCATTTTCCTTGGTCACCTGGTTAACAATTTTTACTAAAAACTTTTCTTTCTTATCCAGTTTAAATTGACCTTGATTATAGATAAATGAATGGGCAATATTTAAATCCTGTTCTACCTGTTGCTGTATTCGCTTTTCAGATACCAAATCAATCAGTGTGAGTTCTTTCTTTTCGTTAATCCGGGGAACTCCGAATTTGTTCACAATATATCTAGCGACATTCAAATCCGATTCAACTTTTTGTTTAGCCAGTGCGTATGTATTTCTGACATTCTGCTTTATTATTTTTGATTGTTGCTGCAGCAGATCTTCGGTTTGTTGAATGATCTGGTTCCGGGTAGAATTGTAATTAAAAATTCCCTGAATAAAGATTGGAATCAATACAATTGCTACACAACTGAACATGAGTCGCCATTTGATACTGATTGATTGCTTCAGTTGTTGTTTTTTATCCGTTACCGTTTTGTGTAATGCCATTTACTTCTCAAATAATTAAGGTATTTAATAAGTTGAAGTCGTTAAAATGTTAAGCAGCTTCAACGTTAGATTAAGTCTGCATTTTTAGAATAAGGTTTACTATAACAGCAATTCATCTTGAAAGGAAGGCGAACTAGGGAAAGTGGGATTAACCTGAACGCTTAAAATACAAGGTCTCCCAGTGTTTATAATACTTAACAAATATACAGGTCTTCAGGTAAGATACAAGGCTTCAGGTAAGATACAAGGTGAATAAAGACGCTTCTGATATTTGATTCAAGTGATATTTCGGAAATCACTTTTCACCTGACTAAAGTTTTCAATTTGAAGATTTATGAAATTGGATCTTTGATAAGAAAATTTAGTTTATTGAAGTGTAACTAGTGCCTGAACGAAAACCCTGTAAAATTCAGCTATTATTTATTTAGCTGAATTAAGTCCATATTGATGATTCAAGCTTTTAGTAATCAGTTATCAGCTGTCAGTTTTTAAGCACCTGAAAACATGCTTGTTTTTACTGAATATGGATAGCTGACAACTGATGTCTTTTTGACTTTCATACTGAATATTATTTATAAATCCAGATTTTAATTGAAAACAGGGGCTTTTCGTTCAGACACAAAATAGTGATTATAAAAAACGATCCACCGGAATTTTAAAAAACTTGCTTAATTTTTTTATTAATTTAATCCCAATCGTCCTGCGTCCGTTTTCATAATCGGAAATAGTATGCCTGGACAGATCCCCAAGTTCCTTGCCCAGTTGTGTTTGGGAAAGTCCAAAATTTTCCCGGTAGATCTTCAACGTATCCCCAGGCGTTGTTAATGATGATATCTCTTTGTACCAGTCAGTATCTGCTATAGACACGTACTCTCCATCATCATCGTTCTTAATTTCCACAGTGTATTCTTTTTTCAAGAAATCGATCATTTTCTTTGGTATTTCCCCTTTAACCTCGAATAACATGGTTTTAGTACGGGGCTTTTTCACGACTGCCAACATAATAAACCTCTATAATAATTTTGTTCTTTTCGTGTTTCCAACAAGCAACCCAGGAACGAGCTAGGTGACAATGGTGCTCGTTTTTACTGAGTTTTGAATAGTTCGGCCAATCTGGTTGAATGGGGCCTTTATCGTTCAAGTCAGCAACCAATTTCCCAAATTTCTTTTGAACCGCTAACGGAAGTTTGCTTAAGCTTTTCTTGATTTTATTTTTGAATTTTGTATCGTATTTCATAATTTAGATGTACACATATATATGAACATTGTCAACTGAAATACGGACACCCATAAATTAATAAACGCTTGCCAAAAACTGCTCTAACAGCGTCTAAATTCTTTTGTATAACTGTTTCGTCTCTATTTCGATTTCATGTAGACAGCTCTTTGAAAAAAGGATTTACTGAAAAAGTGTCCGTCAAATTGGGACAAGCTCATAGATCAACCTATTCGTAGTTAATTTCTGCCTATTTGAATAGGGGGGGGGGTAAAATTCTCATAGTTTCCACCATTTCACCCCCATATTTTCCATATCACTTGAAACACCTGCTCCGTAGCCCTTTAAAATCAACTATTCTGTGATTCTCCTTGATTTTCTCCTCAAAAATCCTACTTCCCGTTATTTACTTCTATTTCATTTTATCACCCTGTGGTTAAGCAAATTTAGGACAACTTTTAGGACAAGAATTTTTTCGATCTGACGGGCAACGCGTTTCTTTAACACTAATGAGAAACGCTTGGGTGGGGAACCGGAGCGACGTGTTTCTTTAACATTAATGAGAAACACTTGGATAGAAAACGTTATTGTTCAGGTGATGTCCAAAAACAATGGCACGTTTGGCCATGCAGGATCCACAAATACACCTTTTTTTGCATGAAACCCGCTTTAAAACTGCTGTGAATTCATCTGTTCTCAGCAGCGGGCTGGTCTTGGGTTCAATACTCGACATGACAGATGGTTTTGTTCAATAATACAGTTACAATACCGGACGTGCTACTCAATCTGGTCTTTCAAGCCGGCCAGTTTCATCTCTTCCTTGTAGCCGTTATGATAAATATTACGGGAGATCAGACTGGAATCTGTATCCCCGACTGTTTTCAGCAGGTCCGCCTTCATTTTGTGAAGTGACTTTTCTTCTGTTTCATCTAACTCGGCAGACAAAGCAATATCGACAAACTGCAGTGCCATATCCGGGTTTCCGTCCTGTTCCAACTTCTTCACATGTGCTGTTACCTGCTCTTTACCCATCATGGTCAGCAGTTCCCGGTTGATGGTCTCCCGCCTGGGAGGAAAGAGGTTGGAAGGATTCCCGTCGTACCAGCCAGTGTATTGTCTCAATATGGCATGAATGACAAATTCAGGCCGTCCATACGTGGGCTTCAGAAATTCAGGTTCGGTGAGACTGTCTGGGATCTTGATGTCATGGTAGATCTCTTCATACCACATGCCGGCATTCAGGCGCTTGACAACTTCTTCGTGAAGATATCGTAGTGCATTTGCGGTTGTCAGGCAGACCTCCTGTATATTTTCCTTTCCCTGTATTATGTCTCCATGGCCCGGAATGAGCAGCTCAGGTTCTTTGCCCGCAATCGCTTCCAGGCCTTCAGCCCATTCGAGCGTATAACGCTGTACCTTAAAGGGGTTACCTGCATTAGGAAAGGATGAGACAATCATGTCACCGGAAAAAACCGTCTTTTTTTCGGGAATCCATAACCAGAGATGATCATCGGTTTCTCCCTTGGCGTGGAACGCCTCAAATAGTAATCCGCCGATTTGCAGGCTCAGGCTTTTGTCGAAGACAATATCCGGATTTCGTTTGGGTAATGGAAACGCGTCAATATGATCGGGTTGGGCAAATTGAATCCGATTGATATGTTGATGGTACCCATGCAGCATTCGATAGCGGTTGAAGCCATGCACAACGTTGCGCTGGGCGATGGTTCTTGGTGGCGGTCGGTTGCTTCGATCGGCCTCTTCAAATATCGGATCTGTGGTCAGGGCATGATCCAGATGCCGATGGGTAAAAAAGATTCTGTGTACCGGAGCGTCCAAGGCCTTGCGCAGCATGGTCATGGTTTTGCCAATGAATAACTGTATGGGTACATCGACCAAGACCAGCCCTTCATCAGTTTCCACCACACCTGTGTTGCCAAAATTTTGAATCAACCAAATACCAGGAATCGGAGTTTTTAATGCTGTACCAACAATGGTTGGCAACAAATTTAAATATTCTCATGTAGATAATACAATAAAATCCAGAGAGTTAAAAGAAGCGCTCGAACTTTTGGAAATGGCAGGCGTAGTGAGGAAAGTAAATCAATCAAGTGGTGCGGGTATACCTTTGGAAGCTGGAGTAAGAGAGAGACACTTTAAAACACTATTTTTAGATGTTGGATTACTACACGCAATTAATGGAATTTATTCGGATACTGCGAAAACGGAAGATTTTTCAGCACTGTTCAATGGTTCAGTTGCCGAACAGTTTGTTGGACAGGAACTCATAGCGTATCAAAACCCATATAGCAAACCATCTTTGTATTATTGGGCAGAGACGCTAAAAATAGCAGTGCTGAAGTGGACTATCTTATTCAAAAAGGCTCTGCTGTCATACCTATAGAAGTTAGATCCGGAACCGTTGGACGGATGAAAAGCCTATTTATGTTTTTAAAAAATATAATTTGCTTCTTGGAATAAAGGTCTCCCAAACCCGCTATTCCAAACATGAAAAGACCATTAGTTTACCGTTGTACGCTATCGAAAGTTTAATCCGGTTCGACTAAAAACCTGGTAATGGGAGCAGATCTTGATTTGTGATTTGACATCCTTCAATTTACCTCAGTCTGAATCTAGTGCCATCCAAACCTTCCAAAAGCTGGACATTTTCCAAACAGAATGTGAACTAATCTTTTAGCCGACCCTTAATTGCGTGGTTGTCCCAGCAGCTTGACTTTCAGCGATTGCTTGAAGGGATCTGATGCTTCCGGATCGATAGGCAGTCGGAAGCGGTCGGCCAGTCCCGATGCAATGGTTCCGTCAGCGAACAGGGCGTCCAGTCCACCATGGGGCGCAAACAGGGATGAAACCCGCTGTTGGTCGTTGTCGCTCAAAGCGGTGTATCGCTCCTGCTGCACCTCCCGGCACCAGACCCGGTAGGTGGTGGTGATGGTGCTGCGCAACTCAAGGGTGGCACCACGGTAATCGAAGGTTTTCTTCCCGTCCTGGTGCGCCAGGGCGTTCTGGTGCAGGTAGGGCAGGTAGTCCTTTGCAATGCGCGACAGCAAAGGTCCCCAGTAATCCGCTTCCGGCCAGATCCAGGCCTGTTCGGCAGGGCATTTATCGATCCTGAGATTCCAGAGCCGGGCCAGCCATTCGTAGGTATTGGGCGCCTGCTGCCGCATCACCTCGGCAGAATTGGGGTCGTTGCCGAAATGGCGGAACATGGAGCCGAAGTACCCGAAGTCGGCCATACTCGGTTGACTACCGAGGATAAAGGGCTGTTCTTCAAAAAGCGGCTCCAGGAATTCGAACTCCCTAAAGAGCATATCCCGGACAGTATCCACATTTTCTTTAGTCACACCATCCTTCCAGAGCCACTCCTGCAGTTGCCGCCTGCCGAAAAACCAGCCCAGCAGTCGTGATGGGGCATTCGGCATATTGGCGGCGGCGATCCGCCAGCCCAACGCCCAGCGGGAGGCCTTAGGCATCCAGCGCCACCACATGGCGGGTCGCCACAGCCACTCATCACCATAGTCTTCTATCAACAGGGCAACAAAAGCCAGAGCGGGATCCGGCGGCAGCACCGGCGCTTCGGGATAGCGTTGTTCGAACCATTGGATCATGGGAGTGGTGTCGAACAGCCATTTTCCGTCGGCGGTCCGAATGGCTGGTACCTTTTTTACACCCGTGGCGGCATACACCCTATTCATTATTTCATCGTTGATCTCGGTGGGAACATGGGGTATCCCCTTATAGCGCAGATACGCCTCCATCTTGCCGCTGAAATAGGAGACATCGGACTTAAAGAGAGTATAAGGTGCATGTGGATCCGCAACCGGCTTTCCCTTTTCAGCTATTCTGGTTTCCATCTCTTTCTCGGTTATGGGGTTTAATCTTCCTGCTGAGAGCCTTTGTTCCATTTACTATCAATCATGTCTCGTTTTCGTTTTCTGCGCAGGGTATGAAAGTAGAACAGTGTGTAGATGACGCAAAACAGGTCAAACCCGGCCGGTTGCAGGAATCCTTCAACATGGTGGTGCTGCGCATTGAGAACGGTGAGCACCACCATCCCGGTCTTCTGCAGAGCTGAATAGAGCATGATGGGAAAAATAAAGCTGGTTTTAAAGGCTGAGATCACTGTCAACAAGCCCACCAGGAATATCATCAGCCCCCAGTGCTGTACCGACAGGGTGTATTCGGCAATCAGTTTGAGCTGAAACACCTTCATCAACCCGGCTTCCGGTGAGAGGGTCATCGTCACAGGAGTCATGGTGATCAGCCCGGTGATGACCAGAAAAGGCCGCAGGGTTTTGTCGATTATCTTCTCCACCATCGTCACCCGTGCCAGGTAGACCACATCTCCCCGGTGTTGGATCCGTTTCCGGATGCTCAGGACAGCAAGGGCCAGGATCAGCAGCCCGGCGATTGCAAAAAACAGGGCGTGATCCCTCAACGATCTGCGGGTGGCATAGTCAGCAACCGCATGAAACTGGTCGTAATCCTCGGGAATCTCCAGTACGCCATTCTTCTCGGTGTAGTTACGGTAAGCCACCTTCAACTCCGCAAACAGGTCCGGCATCTGCTCCCTGAGATCGTCGGTTTCGCCGGGGTCGGTCATAAAATTGTAAAGACGCCACTGGTTGTCCCCTACAGGCTTCCGGTTCCTTACCAGTTTGTAATCCCCCCGGAACAGGGCAGCGTTGCCGGTTAGCTCGCTCCCGACGGCTTCATCTGCTGCATATACCTGTCTGGCCTGTCCAGCCAGCAGGGGTACCAGGCTTTTTCCAGCCAGCGGTTCCACCTCCCGGCCCCTGTATGATCTCCCCGGATGGGCAACACCCGCCATGTCCAGGATGGTCGGTGTGATATCCGTGGCAAAGGTGAAGGCGTTTGATCGTTGCCCTTTGTCCCGGATCGGGTCTCCGCCGATAATCATGGGCACCCGCATGCCGCCTTCTCCCGCAAACATCTTGTAGAACGCCAGGGGAGCGGCTGCTGCACTGGCGAAACTGATCCCCATATTGACATAACTGCCGCGGGTTCCCAGGGTATCGTAATCCAGGTTGTAACCGTTGTCGCGCAGCCACAACCTACCATATATCGCGTTGTAAACCGGTTGATCAAACTGATCGTTGACCTGGGGACCGTTGTCTGATGTGAAGATAAAAATAGTGTTTTCGTACTGGCCTGTCTTTTTGAGGTATGCCATCAGCCGACCGATATGAAGGTCCATGGCATCAACCATCCCGGCATAGACCGCCATTTTTTTGGACTGATACCGTTTCTGTTCTGTACTGAGGGCGTTCCAGTCCAGGGTGGTGGGCATCTCAACCATCTTTGTATCTTCAGGCACCAGCCCCAGTTTTATCGCGCTCTGCAGCCGCTTTTTCCGCAGCTCCTGCCACCCCATATCGTATTGCCCCATATATTTGTCGGTGAACGCCTGGGGGGCCTGTACCGGAATATGAACCGCCTGAAAAGGGATGTAGGAGAAAAATGGTTTGTTGTCCTCGCGGTTGGATTCGATGAATTCGATGGTCCTGTCAACGAGGTATTTCGAGGAGTAGAAATCCTCCGGCAGCTTCAGCGGCTTGCCATTCTCGTACCAGGTGGCCTGTTTATAGAGCGGCGTATAGGATTTCTGCTCCCAGTTGTCTGCACCAGACTCCATCAGCGAGATCGTCCTTTCGAATCCGCGTTTGCTGGGTAGCAGGTCAGGTGTTTTGCCCAGATGCCATTTTCCTGTCATGTAGGTGTGGTACCCGGCGTCCCTGAGCAGGGTGGCGACGGTGACCACCTTGTGGCTGAGAACCCCCTGGTAGTTTTCTTTATCGGACAGTTCCGGCGGGATAATCTCGGGAATATCCGGTACCCCTGCACGGTGGTTGTCGACGCCAGTCAGCAGCATGGCCCGGGAGGGGGAGCACATGGCGGTGGTGTGATAGTTGGTAAACTGCACCCCCTCGTCGGCCAGCCTGCTGATATTGGGGGTGCGAATCTCGCTGCCGTAGGGCTGGGTGTCGGTGAAACCCAGGTCGTCGGCCAGGATCAGCACAATGTTGGGCGGTTTGGCAGAAGCTGCATTAAGTGTAGAAGGGAGTAAAAGAAGCAGCAGCAGGAATGCTTTAAAATATCTCAACATGGTTAACCTCCTTTTGGATCCAAGTGTTTCTCGTTTGCGTTAAGGAAACACGTTGTTCGTTCAAAAAAACTTCACATAATTTGTCTGCAAAAGTCCCAAGGGGAACGTTAAAAGGATCATATCGGCTTTGAGTTAATCTGTACGTTATGACCCGGCAAAGCGTTTTTTTTTCTCCAACGTATTCATTCTTATCTTAATATTTTTAATAGGGCCGCTCTTTGTGCAAAAAAAACAATGGTTCATCTTCAGTTGAGTGTTTCTATTTAAAGCTTTTTGTTAACTTTCTCATCATCCGATTAAACATCGCCGGCCATAATCGCTTTAAGAGATGTCCAACTTCTTTTCCGGTGCGCCTCGTCTGCGAGGCGTGTTGAAGTGCTATTATTGAGCAGGACTGCATTCGGTTTTGAAGGAGCCCCGCTATTCAATGCATTTATTACAGCTCAACTGATTGGCATTTTGCCATTTTCCGTGTTTTTATCAACTGCTCCACCTTATTTTCATCCGGGACCAGCATCCTAAAAAGTGCGGCACCGATGTTCGTTTGGGCTTCGACAACAATGGCATCATCATCTTTTGAATAGGATTGTCCTTTTCCTACCAAAACCAGATTAAGATGTCCGGATTTCAGCTGCTGGTCATTGACAATAAAATAGTTGTCCGTATTGGAAGCGAATAGCGACAGGGACCAATAGGATGTATTTGGTATCGGGGCTGTGATACGAAGCGGTTTTTGACTGACATCATAGCCGCAGATCGAGTAGATGAGGTCAGGGCTGGGTCTGACAACTCTCCGGCTTTTATCGTCTACTCTGGGACTATGAAAAATGGTATTGGGAAGTATCCCACTCTCCTGGCTGGTTTTTGCCAGTTTATTCATCACCAGAGTCGGGAAAGCCTTTACGGCGACCAAATGAAAAACCGCCGCCAACACCAGTACTGCAATTATCCATGATAGGTTCTTTTTCATTTTTCCTCCTTGATAATACGAGGCAGCTGAATCGTGCCCAGATTTTCATACACGGATGGCGCCGGATTATATAAACGAAGGGTAACAGAAATTCCCTGTTCATCGTCTCCCAATGGCAGCCAATTACCTGCCACAGAATCTTTCGACAGATGGATGATAAACCCATTGTCTGCTTCCCTTTTCACATTGTTAACGGAATAAGCCCAACGATTGTGCTGATTGGGAATGAGAAAATGATCCTCCCCATAAACAGTAATCGACCACCAGCGGGTCTCTGCATCAGCCCCTTCAATTCGATACCTGTTTTTCGAGTTCAACGGTTCCCCATTACTGTCATCCATAGCAGAAAAATAAATCGTTTCCGTTTTATTCAGTGCAAATAACCCAGCCCTCGCAACCCCTGCCTTTTCATACATACCGGCATCCTTGTTTCCATAGGTAAGGCTGGTTATCCATGGTCCATTACTGAGACTGCTCATTCGTATCAAGTCTGGGTTCGCAAGCAAAAACCAGACTGACCCCACCCCCAGAACCAGGGCAAAACCCAAAGTCAATATTATCTTTATTAAAAATTTCATTAACCTCCTCTCAATTATTTGTAATCAAACATCTCGACAATGAATAAAGGGGACACAATACTTAAATACTGCAGATTGCTGTCACGAGTAGAATCGGATTGGCAATTGTGTATTATGTCCCCTTAACCAAAAATCTGCTATCAGAATAAATTAAAAAAACAAAATCAATGCACTCTCATCTTCAGGCTGATCATGATGAAGTGGTATAGCTAAATAAATTCATAATAAGTTAATAAGGCAAGGGCGTCCCAAGTGTTTCTCATTTGTGTAAAAGAAACACGTTGTCCCTTACTTAGTTTGAATAGTAGACAACCTCTGGATCCTCTTCCACGGGTTCGGCCAGGGCCCTGTCCAGGGTCTTATCAATGTGGATTGGCGTTTCCACCAGGATGGGCCATGCCGGCGGTTTCTGCTGTGCGTTATGCGTGTCCAGCATAGCTGCCATGGATCTTACCCGTTCGGGTTCCTCATTTACCAGGTTACGCTGCTCGGTGGGGTCGTTTCTCATGTCGAACAACCAGCTCTTGCCGCCGGTGAGATCCCGCTGGAACTTCCAGCCGTCCACCAGCACGATGTGGCTATTGCCAGCCTTCCAGAATAGTTTTTCGTGGGGAATCTGCCCCTGTTTGGCAGCGGCAGTCCCATTGAGATTCGGGACATAGTCCAGCAGGTTGACCCCATCCATTTTGCGGTCTGTGGGCAGGGTAGCCTTTGCGACACCCGCCGCCGTAGCATAGAGATCGAAATGGTGAACCGGCGCTTCAAACCTGGAACCGGGTTTGATCCTGGCCGGCCAGCGCATGAAATAGGGGACATGAATCCCGCCCTCGAAGAAGGTCATCTTCCAACCGCGAAAGGGTTGATTGATCTCCGGCAGGCCGATATAGCCTGCGCCGCCGTTGTCGGCGGTAAACATCACCAGGGTATTGTCGTCGATGCCGTTGGCTTTGAGAGCCTCCATCACCTGCCCGACCCCCCGGTCCAGTGCCCGGATCATAGCGGCATAAACCCTGAGTCGGTGGTTCTTGATGTGGGACAGTGCCTCGTAATCTGCTTTGGTGGCCTGCAGGGGTGTATGGGGCGCCCAGTGGGCCAGGTAGAGAAAGAAGGGGCGATTTTTATTGGATTCGATCACCTTGATCGCCTCGTCGGTCCAGTAGTCAGTGAGATAGCCCCCTGGCCTAAATGCGTCACCACTGTTGAAGCTAGCCGCGTGACGACTGGCTTTCCATAAGAATTTGTCAATGGGATCAAAATCCTGCTTGGAGTTGACCACATTAGGGTCGTCCTCGGGCAGATAGGCCATGCCTTGCATATACAGGCTTTCGTTAAAACCTTGATCCTTGGGTGCCATGCCATTTTCAACGCCAAGATGCCACTTACCAATGTGAACTGTATGATAACCCGCCTCTTTTAAGGTTTCCGCCATGGTTACCTCATCGGTCGGCATGCCCATTTGTTCGAAGGGTATAGCCAGATCTCCCTTCTCATCAAAATGGGAAATGCTCTCAGGCAATCCCTCCGGAACTTCGATAAGGGAAGCGACGATCTTGAGCATGTTTCCCGGAGTTGGTGTGGACTCGAAGCCGAAGCGGGTGGGATATCGGCCTGACATCAATGCAGCCCGAGAAGGGGCACAGGTGGCGTGCCCTGCATAACCATTTCTGAACTGGACCCCTTCGTTCGCGATGGAATCGATATGGGGCGTGGGAACAGTACCACCAGCAACTCCGCCGCCGCCTACTGTGAGATCGTTCCAACCCAGGTCGTCTGCCATAATCAATACAATGTTGGGCCGGCTGTCGTCGTCACGGTTTGCAGCGGCATCCGCCTTGCTCCAATTGATCTCCCTGTGCGGCCCGATATCAAACTGACGTTTGGAGGCGATACCAGCCAGCTCCAGAATGATTTGCTCGCGAAAGATATATCCCGCACCGGCCATGATAGCAATAACAACCAATATCCTGATGATCCATTTCATAACACCTCTCTTATTTAAAAACGTTTATTTGTAGTTTAAACATCTGGTTATTGTGAGCTTTCCTTCATTTTCCCCTTGAGATAGATTCAAGCCGGCAGATAGCTATTGCGGGGATAGCCCAGGGATTTCCGATTCATCCTTGATGAATTTTATCGCCCCCGGATAGGTGGACAACCTCAGATCGTTCCACATTAAGCCGACCCAAGTGTTTCTCATTTGTGTAAAAGAAACACGTTATCCCTTACTTAGTTTGAATAGTAGACAACCTCTGGATCCTCTTCCACGGGTTCGGCCAGGACCCTGTCCAGGGTCTTATCAATGTGGGTTGGCGCTTCCAGCAGGATGGGCCATGCCGGCGGTTTCTGCTGTGCGTTATGCGTGTCCAGCATAGCTGCCATGGATCTTACCCGTTCGGGTTCCTCATTCACCAGATTACGCTGCTCGGTGGGGTCGTTTCTCATGTCGAGCAACCAGCATGTTCATCCAGTTTCCGCGCAATTTCTATGTAGTAGTCATCCATAATGGTGAATATCCTGATTATTTATTAATTACTTATGCTGGCATACTACAGCCTTTTCACCGGAGGGGGTTGCCAGGTTTGTTCAAGCACATTTTTTCCCGGGGCGTAAATGCGAAATGTGAGCATGGTCCTGGACTCAGCGGCCGGCAACCAATTGCTTTCCTTACCCTTGGGTGGGGTTTTACCCACAAAGATGCGCAAGCCGCCGTCTGCTTCATAGACTAAATGCTTTGAACGATCACCAATGGCATAGCGGTCGATGGGGTTTAACACCAGGTTACCATCGGTGTCATAAACCGTGAGAGACCAGAAGTAGGCATCTGGTATTTGCTGAGGATTGAAGTGGATTTCGTAAGTATTCTTGCCATTAAGCTCCTCACCGGTTTGATCTGTACCTGTCCCCATATAAATGGCTTCTTCAGGATCGTTGGCGACAATGCCTTTCATAGATTGAATAGCGGAACGAATTAAATAGTCACCACTAGTGCCACAGCGACCGAAGGACCTGGGTGGGAACCGCCAGCCGTTAATGATTCTGTTCCCGGAGTAACTTTTTAGAAGGCCATAATCTTTAAGAATCATCATGCCATCGACTACGGCGCTGGCTAGCCCTGCACGCTCGCTATCGCTGGCCTGGTAAATATCTTGATTGGGCCCAATATGCAGCCCGGCCCAATCGGTCAGGTAGTTTTTGTCTCGCTCTGGTATGCCATTAATCGTCATGGCATGGTTAACATTATTCCAGAAAGAAAGCGGGTCAGAGATCACTAACTCTTTTAAGTAAGCTATGACATCCCCTTCGAGCAACATCTCGCTTAGCTTGCCCACGTCAGCAATGGGGGGATGCTCTGGCCTGGGTGGGTTTTCTTTACCCCAGTCACTCAAAGCCACTACCTTAAACTGTGTCAATAACGCATTCACACGCGCACTATCCTGTGGATCATTATAGTCAATAAAGGTCCGTCCCAGGGCAAGAAACCATGGCGTCGGGTTGTGCGCTAAAAACGCCACATCGTCCGGCAACTTCCCTTGCCAACCCGGTGGCACAATGGCGTAGTTGCCACCGCCATTACCGTGAGTTCGTCTACCGACATATGAAAAATTGTCAGAGTCAAATCCTGCTAATTCCAGGGCGTAATATCGGTCATTGGGAATCTCAGGCAGGCTGATAATAAGAGGCTGGTCTTTTGCGTACAGCCAACCTATAGAGTAGAGTGTGTCAAGATTTGGCTTGCCGCCATCACGGTATTTTTTGGGATCAGCATCACTCGAATGGTAAAAATGGTTCACAGCATCCACCGGCCCTCGATACCCTTCAGGTCTCTGGGGTTGACCCCATAAATATAATAATGTGCTGTTTAATTGATACGGAAATGAATATACCATGGCATCAACACCCTTAGCGTAAGCATATTGCTGGCGCCAATCCTTATTGAAGTTTATCTGCCAATAAACGCCGCCGGCAACCAATATGGTAACCACTAGCGCAATCAGTGTTTTCAACAGTCGCGATTTCATTTTTGATCCTTTTGTGGCTTGTTGTTATATTTTTTGAGTGAAGTCGAAAAATAAAATTTCTGCTCTGTGTGTACATTATAAGAAGTCAATGTCGTTAACTTAAGCAGAATTCGGTTGTATGATTCCCCCTTTTAAAGGGGGCAGAGGGATTGAGATACTTCAGTAAAAACATCCCCTGGCCCCCTTCGAAGGGGGAATTGTCAGTCAAGGTTTTTTTAAAGTTAACGCCATTGTATAAGAAGCATGTTGTTACTTATTCTTGTACCACGTACACATGATAAAGCATGCCATGCATACCACTGGCCGCATAAAATATTAGTTTGCTGAAAAAATATACTCGTCTCCCTCTTCCGTCGGGTCAATTAACGTTTTGTCAATGGGTATCGGGGCTTCAATCATAAACGGCCAGGCCGGTTCTCTTTGCTCGGCGTTGTGTTTAGCCAGCATCACCTCCATGATTTTCACTCGTTCCGGGTGCTTTTTTACCAGGTTGTTCTGCTCGGTCGGATCGGTGTTCAAATTAAACAGCCATGTTTTGCCGGCGGTTCCGTCACGTTGAAACTTCCAGCCGTCTGCCAGCACGACATGGTAGTTCGCGGCTCGCCAGAAAAGTTTTTCATGAGGTACCTGACCCGGTTTGGCAGGCGTGATTCCTTTGATACCGGGAACAAAGGGCAGCAAATCAGCACCGTCCATTTTCCGGCCTGTCGGCATCGTTGCTTTGGCGGCGCTTGCGGCAGTTGAATACAGGTCAAAGTGGTGGACCGGCTCTTCAACGATTGTTCCGGGATTGATTCTGCCAGGCCAGCGCATGAAATAGGGAACATGGACGCCCCCTTCAAAAAAGGTCAGTTTCCAGCCGCGGTAGGGTTGATTGATGTTGGGAAGCCCGATCACCTCGGCGCCGCCGTTGTCGGAGGTAAATATCACCAGCGTATTATCGTCAATGCCGTTCGCCTTCAAGGCTTTCATGACGCGACCAACACCCCGGTCCAGGGCCCGGATCATGGCAGCATAGACCCGCAGACGGTCGTTCTTGATATGGGAAAGGGCATCGTAATCCGCCTTTGTCGCCTGGAGGGGTCTGTGGGGGGCCCAGTGTGCCAGGTAGAGAAAGAAAGGCCGGTCTTTATTGGCTTCTATTACCTTGACAGCTTCATCCGTATAGTAATCGGTTAAATATCCTCCGGGCTCAAAGTCATCTCCACCGTTGAAGCTGGCTGCGTATTGAAATGCTTTCCACGCAAATCGATCGCGGGGATCATAATCCAGTTTGACGTTGACGCCATTGGGGTCATCTTCAGGAAGATACAAGCCTCCACGCATTGACAGGCTTTCGTTAAACCCTTGATCATTTGGCCCCATTCCATTGGAAAGCCCCAGGTGCCATTTCCCGATATGAACCGTATGATACCCTGTTTGTTTCAGGGTCTCAGCGAGGGTGATCTCCTCAGTCGGCATGCCCATCTCTTCATAGGGAACAGCCTGGTCGGCCTTTTTATCAAAATAGACAATGGCAGGTGGTAGACCTTCTTTGTCTTCGTAAAGCATATAGGCGACTTTGAGCAGGGCACTAGGCGTCGGCGTAAACTCGAAGCCAAAGCGGGTTGGATATCGACCAGACATGAGCGCGGCCCGGGAAGGCGCGCAACTGCTGTGGCCGGAATAGCCGTTGGTAAACTGTACGCCTTCGGTCCCTATTGAATCAATATTCGGCGTCGGGACCGAACCATTGGCCACTCCGCCGCCACCGATCGTCACGTCATTCCAGCCGAGATCATCGGCCAAAATCAGGACGATATTCGGACGGCTGTCATCATCACGGTTTATACCAGGATCAGCCTTGCTCCAGGTCACCTCCTGGTTTGGTCCGATATCAAATTTTAGTTTGGCTGCGATACCAGCCAGCTCCAGAATGATCTGTTCACGAAAGATATATCCCGCGCCCGCGATGATAATAATAACACCCAGTATTCTGATGATCCATTTCATAAGCTTATCTCTCTTCCTTTTTTGAGTTCCAGGCTGTTTTAAATTGGGAAAAACACCAACAATATGCTTTTCAGCTTGTTAACATCAATTTGAGTCGGGGCAGAGCCATGAACAATACGGTATCTTTAACCCAGTTAAAATAGACAATACTCTCAGGATCCATTCCCATTATCTTCGCATAGCTGTCTGCGTTCCCCAGGCAGCTGACCAGAAGTATAGATATGGCACGAACGAAGGTATCCGCCTCGTGATCAGGCATGTTAAGCTCCAGGAGCTCATTCATTTTTTTGACACTCGTCGTGATGAAACCTTCTATCAGGTCATATCCGGGAATGGGATTGTCAGGATCCGCCTGTTGGAAATTCAAGGAGACAATACGAAACAGCTCTGGCCTATGCCGATGTTCCTCCAGCAGATAATCCAGTAAGACTGATAATCCCCGGGTTGCCCTCATTGGTTTGACTGCCTTATTCCAGGTATCCAGTGACCCCAGGTGCTGAAGCAGCATACCGTCAAGCAAAGCTTTGAATAGTTCAGCTTTGGACCCAAAATGATAGCTGATCAGTGCAGGATCGACCTCACCCAGTTTGCTGATCATTCGAATACTGGCAGCTTGATATGGATATCGGGCAAAAACCTGCCTGGCCGCTTTCAGGATTTTGTCCCGGGTCTTTTCCTTTTTCTCCCTGGGACGCTTTTCTTTTAATACTGTGTCTGCTGATTCTGTCATCTCTTCCATTTGGATTGTTTTTCCGTATCCGCCTGATGGGGATCCGTTGTATTTAATTAACTGTTTAATTTATAAAAAGACGCGTTAACCTAATATTACTTAATTAATCTAACTGATATAATAAACTATTAAAATTTCTTGTCATCCGGAATGGTTTTATAGTAACCCCAAAGTTGAGTGACATAGATTACTAAAGTTCAACATCTGTTTAAAAAATACTCAGGTGAAATCTCTCTGTCAAACATTTTTTCCAGAATGATGAAAATATGCATCCTGCTATTGATACTGTCATATCTCCTTCTCTTTATATATGATGTAATAATATCTGGTAAAATAATCCAATCCAGAAATCCTTTAGTCCAACCGACTACTAATCCTCCCCGCTAGGAACCGTAAAATAAGGAAAGGTATCTCCTCCACCATTTTACCCCTATTTATTTCATATCAGTTGTAACACCGGCCCCGTAACCCTTTAAAATCAACTATTCCGTGATTCTCCTTGATTTTATCTCCAAATATCCGACTTCCCGATATTTACTG
>Ga0307989_1000802_pt1 | contig 18643 bp, 22 predicted proteins | sample EllFjometagen185_FD_203164 | JGI IMG/M metagenome (GOLD analysis project Ga0307989, IMG submission 203164) | Marine microbial communities from Ellis Fjord, Antarctic Ocean - #185 | ecosystem: Environmental > Aquatic > Marine > Unclassified | place: Southern Ocean | collected 2014-10-08
CTTTACAATCCAAGTATCGAGATCATTGGTTCGGTGCATTCAGGTAGTGAGATCACAGCGAGACGTTCGGATGTAGCGCTGAGTAGATCACTTGGAGATGTTGCACGCAATGAATACAGATCGAACATCAATCGAAATACAGCAGTGCTGACAAAATCGGGTGTGACTGCTTGCACCACAGATACAATAATTAGAACTGTATCTGAATTAACTAGTTTGAACTGTAAGCACCAAGAAGGCAATGTGTTTTATTTCAAGGGTGCAGATGTGACGCTTGATCTTTCTGCAGGACTTTTAGACAGCGCAAAAACAATTTTAATCGAAGGTGGTGATCTGCACATCAAAAATAATCTTACTTATGCTTCTGCGGGTGGTTCGCTGGGAATAATTGTTCTGAAAAATGGAACTAGTGGTGGAAATGTTTTTGTGTATCCAAATGTGACGAGCATGGTAGGGGCTTTTTATACAGAAGGTAGTTTGATTTCAGTCAATGCGAGGGGTCAATTTGGTGAAGATCTCAGGTCTAACTGTGATGGAAGTATGGGTTTTTGTGATCGAAGTTTTGAGTTAAAAAATCAGCTTTACTGGAAAGGCTTGATTGCTACTGCAAACACGATTGGTGGATCTGATTTAGCGACTCCGAAATGTCCAGATAATGTTGATTGTGCGAGTGATGAGGCTCGTAAATTTGATTTGACTTATTTCCGAACCTTTCATCCAGCCTCAGGAGGCATACAGGTTTATTCAGGAAACGATGCTGCTTTTGTGATGGAGTATGACGCGCGAGTTCAAAATACCCCACCGCCTCTGTTTGGGACGTTACATGGGACAGGGGGTAGTCAGCTTGGGGGTGATTTGGTGGAGGTTTTGGAGTAATAACCTTATCTTGTGGAAAAAGTAAATAATCAAAACAATAAGAATTTCTAATTTTAAATTTTAAATTTCGAAACAATTTTTAATTTTATAATGTGTCAATTCTTAAAAACACCTCTTTTTGAAAAGAGGAAATTTTTGAGAATTTGTTTTCCGGTAGAGGTTCCTGTGCTTTCGGGATGGAACTGAATTCCGAAAAAAGGGAATTTTTTATGCTTGATTCCCATCACGATTTTAGATCTTTTCTCTTCTGCGGTAATTTCTAATTCAGGAGGAATGCTTTTTCTTTCGACGATAAGCGAATGGTAGCGCATGCCTTCAAGTGGATTTTTGATTCCATGAAATAAGTCTTTACTGTTGTGAAAAATTTGAGAAGTTTTTCCGTGCATGACTTTTGGCGCGCAAATAACTTTTGCGCCGAAGGCATGACAAATTCCTTGATGCCCAAGGCAAACTCCGAGAATTGGAACTGTGGTAAATTCGCGAATAATTTTTAGATTGATTCCAAAATATTTGGAATCGGATGGGATTCCTGGACCGGGTGAAATTACAATGTGGGTGGGATTGATCTCACGAATTTCTTGCAAGCTAACTTCATCATTTCTTTTGATAATTGGGTTTGCGCGAAGTTCTCCCAAGAGTTGGAAAAGATTGAAAGTGAAGGAGTCGTAATTGTCGATAATGAGGATTTTCATCTTGCTTAGAAGTTTATATCACTTTGTGATAAAAATATTACAATTGTGTTGTCGCAAATTTACTTTTTTCTAAAGTTCAAGCTTTTCTCAAATGCTGCATTGAGTGGGGTTGATAGACTAAAATCTTTCAAATGAAGACCAGCGATTTTGATTATAATTTACCGAAGAAATTTATTGCGCAAAAGCCCGCTTCGCCACGAGATCATTCGAAGTTATTGATTTACGATCGAGGGTCTGAGAGCGTACAGCATAAAAACTTTTTTGATTTGTCAGATATTTTGCGATCGGATGATGTTCTAGTTCTGAATGAATCGAAAGTTATTCCAGCAAGGTTGAAGACGCAGGAGGGTAGAGAGGTATTTTTGGTAAAAAAGTTAAGGTCGAAAACTTGGGAGTGTTTGGTGCGGGGTGGGAAATATTTTCAAGTTGGAACGACTTTTGAGATTGGGAATTTTTTTAGTGGTGAGGTTTTGGAGATTCTCGAAAGTGGAGAGCGGGTAATTCAATTCCACTCGAAAAACTTTACAAAAGATTTAGAAAAATATGGAGCGAGTCCATTGCCACCCTACATTCATTCTACGCAGAAAAAAGTTCGACAGTATCAGACTGTTTATGCCAAAACGGCTGGCTCAGTTGCTGCTCCGACTGCGGGATTGCATTTCACACCGCGTGTTTTCGAAAAGCTGAAAGCGAAAGGAATTGCTATCGAAAAAATTACCTTGCATGTTGGTTTGGGAACTTTTGCGCCAGTCAAAGTTGAGAATGTACAAAAGCACAAAATGCATTCGGAATTTTTCTTGCTTTCAGAGAGGGCTGCAAAAAGGCTAAATGCTTACAAAAAAGCGGGGCGGCGGATTATTGCAGTGGGTTCTACGAGCTGTCGAGTTTTGGAAAGTTGCTCTGATTTTCGTGGGAAGCTTCATCCAAAAAGTGGTGAGACAAACATCTTCATCTATCCTGGTCAGAAGTTTAAATTTATCGATGGGATGCTCACGAATTTTCATTTGCCCAAATCGACCTTGATTATGTTGATTGCGGCCTTGGTGGGTCGTGAAAAAATTCTCGAGATTTACGAGATCGCCAAAAAGAAAAATTATCGATTTTTTTCGTTCGGCGATGCAATGCTTTTGTTGTAATATTCAATCCTGTGGAGAGGTGGCTCGAGTGGTCGAAGGCGCTCGATTCGAAATCGAGTATTTCGTGCAAACGTGATCGAGGGTTCGAATCCCTCCCTCTCCGCCAGTTTGGATTTTAGAATTTGGATGTTGGAATTTTGTGTTGATTATTACTTTTGTTTTTTCAAATCGGTGTTTTGTAATTTTTGGCAGTTTTTTTAAGCTCAGACATAAATGATCTGCTAAAATTTATTTCACTTTTTGCCACCTTAGCTCAGTTGGTAGAGCGCCCGCCTTGTAAGCGGATTGTCGCCGGTTCGAACCCGGCAGGTGGCTCCAGCCTTCGCTCTTCGGAGCTTCGGCTGGCAGGCCAGCAATTCAATTAGTTCAGCTGGCAGTCCAGCAATCCAGTTGGTTCGGTTGGAAAGCTAGCAATTCAATTAGTTTGGCTGGTAGGCTGGCAGAGTCTAGCTAGGTGGAAAATCATTGGCATAAATATGGGGAATTGAGATAAGGGTTCAAGAAAAACTTTCATCATGGTTCTCGACATCGTGGATGGGTTCCCGAGTGGTCAAAGGGGACAGACTGTAAATCTGTTGGCTCCGCCTTCGAAGGTTCAAATCCTTCCCCATCCACCATCAAATTTTTTTCACATCTCCATCTTTTACTTCCCACACATCTTTCTCTTCGGCTGCGTCGAGATGAGAAATTTTCGTCGTGGTGAGAAAAGTTTGATGATTCTGAATTAGGTGCATCAAACTTTTTTGTCGGCTCTCATCTAACTCACTAAAAACATCATCGAGGAGCAGGATGGGTTTTTCTGCCAACACGCTTTCGATGAACTTCAACTCCACAAATTTTAATGCGAGGATAGTTGAGCGAATTTCACCTCTGCTTCCGTTTTCACTCAATAATTTTCCATCCAGCTCAAACAGCAAATCAGCGCGGTGGATTCCATAATTAGTGTTTTCATATTTCAAATCTTTATCGCGCAGCTTTGTGAGATTTTCCAAATATTTTTTTTCAGTAATTCCTTCTCCTTTGAAGTTCGTGATCCGCATAGTTAAAACACTTTTTGTGTTTGAAATTTCTTGGAAATTTTTTTCGAGCGGAGCTTTCATAAATTCTGCGAACTCACTTCGCATTTTTCCGATCAGACTGCCGTGCTTTGCCAGTTCTCCATCCCAAAAGTCTAGCTCATCTTCTTGCGCGAGATTTCCTCCAATTCTGACGAGTAAGGCATTGCGATTTTTTAGTGCTTTTCCGTAAGCGTTTAACGCGAACAAATATTGGTGTGAACTTTGAGAGAGCAGGATATCGAGATATCTTCTGCGCAGAGAGGGCGAGAGGAGGAGTAAGTTTAGATCTTCGGGAGAAAAACTCACGATGGGGAAATTTCCTACGAGCTTACTTTGGGTGATTGTTTTGCCATTTAGCTTGAAAGTTTTTTTTACGAGACTGGAAGAAATCTCGATTTTAATTTTTTCGTCTTTCTCATTCTTGCCCATTCCTTCCACACGAAAAAAATCCTCACCTGTTTTTAGCAGGCTTTTTTCTGTGTTGCTCCTTAGGGATTTTCCGAAGGCGAGCAGGGTGATGGCTTCGAGAATATTAGTTTTGCCTTGTGCGTTTTTGCCTACGAAGGCGCTCACTGATTTCTCGAAGTTAGCTTCGAGTTTTGTGAGGTTGCGGAAGTTTCGGGCAAATAGCGAAGTTAATTGCACTTCGTTGTATTAATTAATAATTTCTTCCAAAAGCTTGCGTGCGAAAATATTGTGGTTTTCAGTTTCGCTGATCGCATCGAGAATTTTTAGACCCAATTTTTCGCCAGCCTCGATATCGGACGGCAGGAGAGAAAGTGGCAATTCGAATTCGAACCCTTCATTGAGAATTTGCAGAGTCGCTTTTTCGCGCGTGATTTTTTTCACACGAATTCCAACAAAGTTATTTTTGAGAGTTTTAATTTGCATCGATAATTTCTAAGATTTTAGCAAGATATTCTTTTGATTCGATTAAATTTTTTATTTCTGCCACATTTACCCATTTCCACTCTTCTAGTTCGTTTGTATCAAGCTTGATTACAGCATCTTCTGCGAGAAAATCTGCGACAAAGAAATGCACTTCTTGGCCACGGAATTTTTGTAATGCCCCACTGACTTCTTTTTCATCACTCCAGTCGTAAAAGTAAGTTCCGACTTCTTGTGAGATTTTTATTTCACTCGCACCGACTTCTTCTGTGAATTCTCGCAGTGCAGCTTCGGCAAAGCTTTCATTTTTTTCTACGCCACCTTGTGGGAATTGCCATGCATGCTGTTTGCGTGGTTTTTTTACGAGCAAGAACTTTTCATTTTTTCTCGCGATCACAGAGGCATTTTTGCGAAAGGGTTTTTTTAGTTCGGAATTCTTGGTTTTTGGTTCGGGAATAAAGTTGAGAACACTATTAAGCTTAGATGTGTGGGATCTGCGTTTTTTATTTTTCGTGTTTTTCATCTGGTTGCTAAAATTATTCCTCCAAAAATTAAAGTGATGCCGAGAATTTGAGGAAGCGTGAGATTTTCTTGCAAAAACAAGTAAGAAAAAAGCAGAACTATTACAAAAGTTCCGCCGATGTAAGCAGGATAGCCAATGGAAAGATTTGTTTGCTTTAAAAAAAGAGCATAAAAAACTACGTTCATTCCGAAAAGAAAAAGTGTGAGGTAGAGAAGAGGACTTTTGAATACTTCAACAGAGAGTAGATTTTCATTCCGGTTTGAAAAGAGCTTCAACGTGAAGCTCGCGATACCGTTAAAAGCGATTCCAAGAGTGAAATATAGGTAAATCATTTTGCGTATTCTACTCCAAAAATCCACCAGTGATATTCAGCTGAAAAGTGTTGGCAGTTTTTGGCATCTCCTGATTTTATTTTCTCAAGCAAGGTAAATTTAATTTCGCTGATAGTTTGTGTTTCTTCAATTTGAGGATTTGAATTAATTAGAGGTAGGACATTAGATTTCCCCCAATTGGGATATTCGCGGTACATCTCTTCTTCCAAAATAAAATAATCAGGTTTTTCTTGCTGGAAGAAACCCAACTGATCTCCATTTTTCACAAAAGGAATTGCCTTGGTATCCAGAGTGCCATCTACCGAAAGCATTTTTCTTTTGCCATAAAAGGCACTTTGGTCGACTTCTTTCATCGCGATCAAATCATTTGCATTCGTGTTTTCACGAATCCATAGTCCTACATTTCTTCTAGTTTTGTCGATAAAAGGTTGCTCACAATTTTTGACTGAGTCCATTCTTTCCAGAAGCTGTTGTGTAGAAATCACAACGCTTCCTATCAGGGCGAGTGCAAGTAAAATATGGCGATATCGTATTTTACGAATTTTCCAAATTCCCAGCAAAGCAATTAAATAGAAAAAAGGAAGAGCTGCGAGGATGTAGCGATAACCCTCAGTGGTGGGAAAAACTAAGGAGAAAAAAATTAAGTGAAAAAATAGCCAAGCGTAAATTGGGTAAAGAACAAGGCGATTAGAATTAATATTAATCTGAGAAATGTCTGGCGTTTTACTTTGGGTGTTTGAAGAATTGACGCGAGAACAAAAAAAGAAGATTGCAAAAGGAGTGAGTGGGAGAAGCTTAGTGAAGAGAATTTTCAATATCTCTAAACTAAAAAATATTCCATGAAGCTCAAGAGCCCACTGTCTTGCTCGTAGAATTCGTGCCATGGAGGAGGGAAAAAATTGTTGGGTGTTTTCGTAAAGCCAAAAGTAATAAGGGCAAAAAATTAGAAATGCAGGAATTCCGACTGAAAAAATTACTCGCCAACCTCTTTTGAGTAGAAGTGGAATTCCGATAAAAAGACTGAAAAACCACATTTCTGGTCGTGCGAGGATTCCTAATCCCAGCAGAAGACCCAATAAAATTTCTAAGCCTAAGTCAGTTTTTTTAGACGGCAGATCGATAATAGTTAGATAGATCAGAAAACTTCCCAAAACGAGACAGACATAAAAAGGGGTTTCCATTCCTTTGGCTGCCCAAAAAGAAAGTACGAAACTTGTTGCGACCAAAAAGGAGGATGCGAGTGAGATGATTTTATTTTTCGAAACTTTGTAGCCAAGGTTGAAAGTCAGCAAAACACTTAAAGCGACAAAAAAACTTGCGAAAATTTTCACGCTGCCGATAATTCCATCACCAGTTAACTTGTAAATAAAAGCAAGCAAGATGCTCCAAAGTGGTGAGGTGCTTCCAGCACTAAATTCACCGTTGTAAAAGAATGGTTGACCTTCGTTGATCCCGCGTGCAAAAACAAAGTGAATAAAAGCATCTCCCATCACAACATCTCTCACCAGCCAAACTTGAAACAGAGCAGCTCCTGCGAAAAAAAATAGATATATCCAGGGCGGAATTTTTTTCAAAAACCTCATGTGTGAATGAGTATTCCAGTAACTGCAATTATCCAAATAATCATACTGGCGAGGAGAGGCTTGTCTTCAAACAGTAAATCTGTGGGATTTTCACTTGCAGTTTTTTGCTCGATCAAAAGCAGATAACGAAGTAATCCAAAAACTACGATTGGAACGGTGAGAATGAAGTTTGGAGAATTATTTGCCTGAAATGAATAGAGCAGGTAGCTCACAAGAATTGTAGGAAGAAGAATTTTGATAGCGGATTTCAAAAAGTCGGGAGAGTAGTCTTTCAAAACTTTACGTGAAGAATCACCTTGGATTTCGATTTCTCGCAGACGTTTTCCGCTTGCAAGTAAGAGTGCAAGCAAAAAAGTTATCGCGAGTAGCCAATTTGAAATTTCTACACTGATTACGACGCCTCCTGCAAAAATTCTCAAAATAAAACCTATGGCAATGAAGATCAGATCCAAGATGGCAATGTGTTTGAAATAAGAAGAATAGGAGATTTGTAAAACGAGGTAGGCGAGAAGAACGTTAACGAGGATAGGGTTTAGTCTCCAAGCACAGAAAAAACTTGCAGATAAAAATAGTAGGCTGAGGAAAACTCCAGCAGAAATGGAAAGTTTTCCGCTAGCTATTGCACGGTGTTTTTTGTTCGGATGTTTGGCGTCACTTTTCTTATCAAAAATATCGTTCATCAGATAAATCCCACTTGCTATTAAACAAAAGATTCCAAAAGTACTTGCGACTAGTTTGAGTGAATCTAGACTCAAAAACTCTCTTGAAAAAATGAGGGGAATGAAAATGAGTAGGTTTTTTACCCATTGTTTTGGACGAAGAGATTGTAAAATTGTAAGCAGCATTGAGGAAATTTTAACATTCAATCTTTTTTAAAACGTTTGGATGTAATAAAATTGGGTTTAGAAGGTGAAGATTGGGTGATGGATAACTTTTAATTAGAATCAATTTGTGATTAAGAAATTAAACAAATCGTACAAACAGCAAGTTTTAGATTTTTGTTATCGGCGAGAAAAGGAGAATTTATTTATTATTGGGAGTTTTCAGAATTACAAAGACACTTTCAAATCGAATAAGTTTTATGGATACTTTAAAAACGATCAACTAATTGGGCTTGGTGTCTTTTTCACCAGATTTGGGAGTCTTGTAATAAATGCCCGAAACAAAAAAGTTATTGAGTCCATTACTGATTTTATTATCGCAGAAAATTTAAATATTGAGTGTGTGCCTGTATTTAAAAAATATGCAGATGTTATTATTCGACGCTTGAGCTGTGTTCATAAAAAAGTTTCCAAAAAATATATCGAACAAGCAGTATTTCTCCTTGAGAAACAAAATTTTCAAAATTTTTCTGATGGAACTGAGGCGATTGCTGCAAAAAAAGATGTTGATGAAATAGCTGTTTTTGCAACAGGTAAAAAGCAGAGTGAAATAACAGAGATTGATAAAAAAAGAGTTTTTCCAAATCAGGAATTTATTTTACGCAGGAACAATAGGATTATCTCAAAAGCGAATATTCACGGAGTGTCTGAAAATTATTTTCAGATCGGAGGAGTTGGCACGTTGGAAGCGTATCGTCATAAAGGCTATGCCAAACAAATCGTGAGTAAGCTTTACGAATATTTTTTCAAAAAAGGCATAAAGTATGGTCTTTTGTTTACTGCAAATGATAATCTTGCTGCCCAAAAACTTTACAAATCTATCGGCTTCAAGCCTGTTGATGAATTTGTAATTTGTGAATATTCGCCAATCCCACATTTATGAAAGACCTCCTAAAAACTCATTTCGGTTATGACCAATTCCGACCCCTGCAAGAAGAGATCATTACGAATGTTCTTGCCGGAAAAGATAGCTTTGTTCTCATGCCGACCGGCGGAGGTAAATCTTTGTGTTACCAGCTGCCTGCTCTGAAATTGCCAGGTTTGACCCTCGTCATTTCGCCGCTGATTGCTTTGATGAAAGATCAAGTAGATGCGCTCAAAGCCAATGGCATTGCTGCTGAATTTATCAACTCTTCACTTTCTTCGCAGGAGATTCATGCGATTCAGGAAAAAGCCAAGTCAGGAGAGCTGAAGATTCTTTACCTCGCACCTGAACGTTTAGCTTCAGCAGGATTTCAGGATTTTCTGCAAACATTAAATTTGAGCCTCATTGCTATCGACGAAGCGCATTGTATTTCTGAATGGGGACATGATTTTCGTCCAGATTATCGTAACCTCAAACTGCTTAAAAAAACTTTTCCGCAAATTTCGATCATCGCTCTTACCGCTACAGCTACACCTCGAGTCCAGACTGACATTACTCAGCAACTGACTCTCGATGATGCGGGGACTTTTGTCTCTAGCTTCGACAGACCAAATTTGAATTTCTTGGTTTGGCGGAAGAGAAATACTTTTGAGAAATTATTACAGTTACTTGAGCGGCATAAAAATGAGTCTGTTATTATTTACTGTTTTTCTCGCAAAGAAACCGAGAATGTTGCTGCAGATTTGCAGGCAGAGGGATTCAAAGCTTTGCCTTATCATGCTGGATTAAGCAGCGAGAAGAGAGAACAGACCCAAGATCTTTTCATCAAAGACGAGATTCAAATCATCGTGGCGACGATTGCTTTTGGTATGGGGATTGATAAGCCAGACATTCGTCTCGTCGTGCACTACACTTTCCCAAAAACTTTGGAAGGTTATTACCAAGAAGTGGGACGTGCAGGACGAGATAATTTACCGAGCGAATGTGTGCTTTTTTATTCTTTCGGGGATCGAATTAAACACGAGTATTTTATCGAAAAAATTACAGATGCTGCAGAGCAACAGCAGTCTCGCCAAAAGTTGAATCAGGTGATTAACTACTGTGAGCTACAAGCGTGTCGACGTAAGCATCTGCTCTCCTATTTTGGGGAAAAATTTCTAAAAGATAATTGTGAAGGCTGTAATTTTTGTCTTAGCAAACAGGATGATTTTGATGCGACTGAGATTGCGCAAAAAATTCTTTCTTGCGTTATTCGCACTGGAAATCGTTTTGGAGCGAATTATATTATCGATGTTTTGCGAGGTTCTGGTTCTCAGCAAATTGCGAGGAGTCAGCATGATCGTTTGTCAGTTTTTGGTATTGTGTCAGATTTTTCGGCTGATGCGCTCAAGCATGCTATCCAATCTTTATTAGGTCTGAATTATTTGCAAAAAGCAGAAGGAAAATATCCAACTTTGTCAGTTGCTCCCGCAGGTCTACTTTTTCTAAGAAATAAAGAGTCTCTTAAATTGCCGAAGTATCAACAGGATGACTTGGATTCCAAGATTGAAAAACAAGCTCAGGGAGAGCTGGAATATGACGTTCAACTATTTGAGAAATTGCGTGCTTTGCGAAAACAACTGGCTGATGAAAAAAGTGTTCCGCCCTTTGTTATTTTCGGAGATGTATCTTTACGCGAAATGGCTTATTATTTTCCTAAAGACCGAGAGAGGTTCTCGAGAATTGAAGGTGTGGGGACGAAAAAATTAGAAGCTTTTAGTGAGGTATTTTTGAATGTGATTAATCAGCATGTTGCCGAGAACGGTCTTGAATCGAAAGAGATTCCTGACAGGCGACAGAGGCGTGGAGCTTCGGCGCAGAGAAAAGTAAAGAGGGTTTATTCGAATTATGGAAAAACAAAAGAGATGATTCAGCGAAAGATATCGTTGAACGCGATTGCAGAGGCTGAAGGTTTTCAGCAAGGCACGATTGTGAGTCACATCGAAAAACTTTTGGCAGCTGGCGAGGAGCTTGATATTGAATATTTGTGTCCTCCGAAGGAGATTTTTGAAAAGATTAAGGCGGCTTTTATTAAATGTGAATGTGAGGACGAGAGAATGAAGCCAGTTTTTGAATTTCTGAATGAGGAGTTTTCTTACGGTGAGATAAGGCTGGTGAGAATTTTTACGAAGAGAGGCTGATTGATGGGTCAATTTTCAATTTTGATCTGGCTAGTAGAGAGGAGGCAGCGCCTCGGCTCTACATTTATTAAAATCAACACAAGTGAAAAATTTCAAAAAAAGCTCTCTTACAATTTCCTTCCTTCTCGCTTTCATCACAGGAATCGGCATCGGAGAATTTTTTCAACTCGAGTGGTGGTGCTTATTCAGCGCGAGTGCAATCGGTTTTGCGATCTCAATTTTTGGCAAAAAATTTCTGCAGCTTTTGGGCTTATTGATTCTCGGAGTTGCTTTGGGCTGGATGCGTTTTCAGTTTTCCATCCACACAACGAATTCGCAGACTCTTGATTTTTATAATGAAGCTGAAGAGAGTTTGGAGTTGCGTGGAATTATTTCTCAGGAGCCAGACAGGCGGGCAGATCATGCGAAATATACACTTGATGTTTTTTCTCAAAATTCCGAAAAAGTTTCGGGCAAAGTTTTGATCAAAACTGCACTTCTGCCAGAGTATTTCTATGGCGACGAATTGAAGTTACGAGGGAGACTAAAAACTCCTTTTGAGACGGAGGAGTTTAGTTATCGAGATTACTTGGAGCGTTTCGGGATTCGCTCAGTGATGTATTTCCCGCGGATGGAAAAAATTTCTGCGAGTAATAAGAATTTCCTTTTCGAAAAACTTTTTGCTTTCAAGCAAAAATTCGAAGCAAAAATTAACCAAGTTTTTCCAGAGCCACATGCGAGTTTCGAGGCGGGCTTGCTGATCGGTTCACGGCGAGGTATTCCGAATGATGTGCTGGAAGATTTCAACACGACAGGACTTACTCACATTATCGCGATTTCGGGTTACAACATTGCTCTTGTGATTGCTTTCATCACGGCTTTATTCGGCAGCTACGTTCCACGCAAATATCAGTTTCCGCTCGCGACTATTTTTGTGGTGGCTTTCACTTTGCTCGTCGGGGCGGGAGCAGCAGTTACTCGTGCTGCGATCATGGGACTTTTAGCTTTTTATGCTTTGACTCATGGGAGGCAATATCATGTTGGAATTGCGCTTGCTTTCACGGCAGCTGGAATGGTGGGATGGAATCCGCGTATTCTTATTCACGATGTTTCCTTTCAGCTTTCATTCGCAGCGGTCGCAGGTTTACTTTTTGTCTCTCCGCTTTTGGAAAAATATTTCGCGAAAATTCCAAACAAGTTTGCGATTCGAGAATCATTGCTGATGACTATGTCGGCGCAGATTACGGCTGTGCCTCTCATTGTTTTTTATTTTGATCGCTTGAGTTTGGTTTCTCCTCTCGCGAATATTCTGGTCGCTCCGGCGATTCCTCTGGCTATGATGGTTGGTTTTATCGCGGTGGCTGTGGGGGCTGTTTTTCTTCCGGCGGGGATTCTGATTGGTTTTTTGGCTTACGGTTTGCTGAGTTACATCCTCTGGATTGCGGAGTGGGGGGCGAGGTTGCCGGGGGCGAGTGTGGAGGTGGGGTCGTTTGGAATGGGTTTTGTGGTGATTTATTATTTAGGACTGGTGGGGTTTTTGTGCTGGAGGGAATATTTTTCGAAAAAGAAGTCCTGCTTCTGAAAGCGAGGTCACGTGACCTCGCTTTCAGGATGTTGGCACATTTTGAAGTTGTGGGTGTCCTGAGAGAAAAATTTATTGAAAAGTATGGGATGCATCACAAGATTCCTAAGCCCAAATGGCAAAAATCTTTTTACGATCATTATGCTCGTGGTGAGCGTGATTTCGAGAACCAAGTGGATTATGTGATCCATAATTTTCTCAAGCATAAATTATCAAAAGGCTGGAAATACACTTCTTTGAATTCCCCTGATCTTTTGGATGTACCGTGAGAAATTATCACCGAAAAAAAATTTGACAAATGGAATTTTAACAGTTAAAATAAAAACAACTTAACCTTTTACAATGTCTGAAGATTTCGAAAAATTTCAAGAAAATGAACGGTTGGTACAGGAAGGTTTATCTAGTTTTTTTGATCGAATGAATGCGGGGGGGGGACGACAATATTTGGAGATATAGTTTGGATATCAAAGAGGCAGAAGAAATTAAGAGGAATTTAAACGAGTTGGCTGATCGAGCCGAAATTTTTGAACAAACGACATTCTTTAAAGATAAGCCTACATTATCAATTCTTAAATACTTATTAACACGAATCGATAGTCTTACCTGTGGCTCTATGAATGAAGAGAAAGTAAAAACAAAAAATAGTTTTGATCTTATCGAGCTTGCTCTGAGGTCAAAAATTAGAATAAATTAAAGCCGATTTTTTTAGTGATTGTTGTTTTTGCTGCACTCGTAAATCGAGAGTTTTAGTGTGGAGAAAAAAAGTTAGAATGACAATAATGCAAACTCGTTTAAATAAATTTCTCGCAGGAAAAGGGATCGCTTCTCGTCGGAAAGCAGATGATTTGATCGTGGATGGGAAAATAAAAATAAACGGAAAAGTCGTGAAAGAGTTGGGGACGAAAGTTAGCGAGGAAGATAAAGTGGAGGTCGATGCGGAGGTTTTGGCTGCGAAGGAGAAATTGGTTTACTTCGCGCTGAATAAACCCCTCGGATTTATTTGTTCGAATTCTCCCACCAAGATTGATAAAAAAATTGTGGTAGATCTGATTAACTGCAGGGAGAGGATTTTTCCGGTTGGGAGGTTGGATAAAGATTCGAGTGGATTGCTTGTCATCACGAACGATGGAAATCTGAGTTTCCATTTGACTCACCCTAAATTCAAATGTGAAAAAGAATATGAAGTGGAGGTTGCTGCGGATCTGACAGCAGAGAGGGTTCGCAAAGTTGAAAAAGGTGTGAGCCTAGAAAGACAAAAAACTCAAGCGACTCAGGTGATGGTTTTGGACACACGGAGAGCGAGAATCATTTTGCGGGAGGGGAAAAATCGGCAAGTGAGAAAAATTTTTGGAAAAGTGGGGTGTGAGGTAACGAGCCTAAAAAGAGTTCGAGTAAAGAACTTGAAGTTAGGAAGATTGAAAATAGGTGAGTGGAGAGAGCTATCGAAAAACGAAGTTGAGAATCTGAAAAGTTAACACCACGTTTAAACGTGATGCTGACAGTATTAGGTAAGTGCTGATTTCAAAAATCTTACAAACCTTATCAGCCTTAGAAACTTTACAAACCTTCTTTGCCCGCAGGGCATTAAGCCGAAAGTAAATCATTAGGGATGTCGAAGTTTGCAGCGATGGAATCGACGTCGTCGTCTTCCTCAAGCGCTTCCACGAGATTTAAAATCTTTTGGGCAGTTTCAGTATCTTCAATTTTTACTTCATTTACCGCTTCAAAATTCAGCTCCGCCGATTCAATTTTTAAATTTTTCTCAAGCAAGCTGCCTCGCACTTCCATTAATTTTTGTGGCGCGGTTTTGACAATCAAAATTTCTTGAGAATCTTCAGAAATTTTAGCTCGTTCGATATCATCGGCTCCTGCTTCAATTGCTGCCAACTCAGCTTCTTCCGAATTTTCCATGAGTGTGATGATTCCCTTTTTTTCAAACTGAAAAACAACACTGCCACTTTCTGCTAATTTTCCACCACCCTTTGAAAGGATGTGACGGATATTGGCAGTTGTGCGATTGGAGTTATCAGTGAGCGTAGTGATCAGTAGCGCTACTCCGCTAGGTCCGTAGCCTTCATAAATTTTTTCTTCGATCTGTTCTCCTTCCAATTCCCCACAACCCTTTTTGATGGCACGTTCGATATTTTCTTTCGGGAGATTGTCAGATTTGGAATTCTCGATTGCTGTCGCTAGAGCGGCGTTCATTGTTGGATCGTTACCACCTTCGCGGGCAGCGAGTTGGATATTTTTCGCATGCTGAGTGAATATTTTTCCACGTTTGGCGTCGGTTGCACCTTTTGCGCGTTTGATGGTGTTCCATTTTGAGTGACCAGACATGATGATTGGTGGTTAATGGTGAGTCGAGTTTAGATTTTGGAACAGCAAAAACACAAATCTAATTTTTGATGCCCTGCGGGCGTTAGTAAGGGGAGTAAAGTTTCTAACGTTGATAACGGTTGCTAAGGTTTTTAAATGATTGTATTTATTTAAAAAGATGAGTTTTATTAACTCTACAAACACTAGAAGCCTTATTAACCTTATTAGCGTTACACAATGTTTTTTAGGCTAGAGTTGAGACGGCGATTGAGTCGTTCAACTTTCTTATTTAGTTCGGCCATGATTTTTTCGACTGGACTAATGTTTTTTGAGCTGACGCATTTTTGTTTACTGCATGCGTTTGAAATTCTTTTGGGCATTTGGTCAGTAATAAAAAGGAAGTATTTTAGCAGTCAAAAAAACACTCTGTCAAGTAAATTTGTGCTACGATTATGAAGCTATAAACCTGATTAAATTTATTTTTTGTTTAGTTCTCACAAAATTTCGACAGAAAGAAGCGGTGAGTTTTTTGTGTTTGTTGAAGCTATGCTTTGGGGAGCTTTTCCAGTTTTAGCCTTGCTGGCTTATAATTTTCTCAGTCCACTGAAAGTTTTAGCTTGGAGTACTTTTTTTGCTTCCATTTTTTTCGGACTGCTTTTATTTCTCCAAAAACGCTGGAAAGAAATTTTCGTTCGTGAGGCATGGTTACCAATTTTAATTCTGACACTCATTAGCGGTATTTTGTATCCAACTTTTTATTTTCTTGGTTTGCGCTTCACTACTGCTGGAAACGCTGCGATTGTCGCTCAAATGGAGATAGTGTTTTCTTTTTTGTTTTTCGGGTTAATTTTAAAAAGAGAAAAGTACACGATGTTTGCTGTTGTCGGAGCTGCCTTAATGTTCGCAGGAGTGATTGCAGTGTTTTTTTCGGGGAAATTTACAATTAATCCTGGAGATGCTCTTATTCTTTTTGCGACCATGATTGCGCCAATTAGTAATAATTTTCAACAAAAAGCTCGCAAGAAGGTTTCAGCTGTTACGTTACTATTCTTGCGGAGCTTGATTGCTTCGATTTTTCTTTTTTGTTTTGCAAATTTTTGGCAAGAAACTGGAGTAAATAATTTAACCAAAGCACTCCCGCTATTACTTATAAATGGAATTTTTGTTTTTGGTCTTTCTAAAATTTTTTGGATTGAGGCGATTCATCGTATCCCTGTTGCCAAGGCGATTTCACTTAATGCGATTACACCTATTTTTACGCTCATTTACGCTTTTTTTCTTTTACACGAAGTTCCGACTATTTGGCAGTTCATAGCTCTGCCACTTATTATTGGCGGGGGTATTCTCCTTACTCGTAAAAACTTTTTACATAAAATTTCATCTCTCAATTAATTTTCCGCTAAAATCAAAATCCATTTTCCATCGTCTAATTTCTAATTTCCAAAATTATGATCCTCTCCGACAAAGATATTCGTGAAGCGATCCAGTCAGGTCGAGTAAAAATTGGCGCGCCTGATGAAAAGTATTTCGAAAATATTGGACCAAGCTCTTTGGATTTACGCTGTGGTTATCATTTCAAACTTTACGAACACACGAAGTCTCCACTGCTTGATCCAGCTGATCCAGAAACTTTCAAAAATTGTTCTCGCGCGATTGAGCTCAAGAAGTCTGACACCCCTTTTATTGTCCAACCAAATGATTTTGTTTTGGGAGTTACTTTGGAGAAAATCACTTTGCCAAATGATCTTGTTGCGCGAGTAGAGGGGAGAAGTTCACTTGGTCGTTTGGGTATCATCGTTCACTCGACGGCGGGCTTCGTAGATCCGGGTTTTAGCGGCACGATTACTCTTGAGATTACGAACATCAATCGTATGCCAGTGGCACTTTATCCAGGGATGCGAGTTTGTCAGTTGGCTTTCGAAACGCTGACTTCTCCAGCAGAGGTGGATTATTCTCAAAAGAAAACCCAGAAATATCAGGATCAAGTTTTTCCAGAAGAGTCACGCATTACTCAGGATCCAGAGATGATTGAAATTCAAGAAACTAAAAAGTGAATAGTGAATAGTTAGTAGTTTTTAGGAAAAAATAAAACTAAATTTTTTAGAATGACAAATTTTTTTACAATCAGTTTGATGTTGGTTTTGCTCTTGGGCTGTGGGCAGGTTTCACAAATTACAATTTCAGAAGCTGAATATAAGCAGACGCTTGGTAAAGTAGTCTGCAAGGTTGTGAAGAATTTGAACGAACAAGGGGTTCTCGAGAGTGCTGAGGAAATTGAAAAAAAGTTTGACCCTCTGATACAAGAGGCAGTGAAAGAGCTGGGTTATTCTGCAAAGGCTTGGTTGGCAGCGAAGGAAAAATATTTTCCTGAGGAAGAAGAGCATACGAAGCTGGTAAAAATGCACTTCACTTGGTGTTTGATTGGTGACTCTATTTCTGAATGATTCACGAAGAAAAATCACGTTTGCGCAAAAAGATTATTTTAGAAAGACGGAGACTTTCTCCGATTCAACGAATGGAACAAACGAAAAAAGTAGCGGAAAAATTTGCTGCACTTACGGAATATATTTCTGCAAAAACGATTGGTTTTTACGCAAGTAAAGCAGAGGAGCTATCTACCGACAGGGTGATTTGTCGTGCCCTTGAAGACAAGAAAAGAGTTTTTCTTCCACGCGTGATGGGTGAAGATTTGATTTGGGGTGAAATTAAAAATTTGGATGAATTGGAAGTTGGGGAGTTTGCGATTCGTGAGCCGAGGCGGGATTCTCATCAAATCGAAATGTCCCAGATAGATTTGCTTGTGGTTCCTGGTGTTGCTTTCGACAAACGTGGGAATCGTCTGGGATACGGGAGGGGTTTTTTTGACAAGGTGCTTGCTGTGTTCAGGGGGTTTTCGGTGGGTTTAGCTTTTGATTGTCAGATCGTGGATGAAGTTCCGGTGGAGAAGTGGGATGAGAGAGTTAAGAAAGTTTTGGTAGGAAAGTGAGACTGTCATTGAGCGTGTGATTAAATAATCTCTAGATTTCTAAAAAAATTTTTAATGACCTGGCGAGAACTCCCTGTGCTCGAGTGACGAACGGAGCGTTGTAGCGAAATGACGAGCAAAGCGAGGAGTGGAGCGGAAACGCGGAGAGAGGAACGGGGCACAGGGATGAATCGCCAGCGGTGATGATGATACCAGGGTGCTATTATGTAGATATGGTTAACCTCGAGGGTGATTTATGGCACTGGCATCATAATGTTTCAGAGTGCTACTATCACATACAGATTACCGTAAAATATAGAAAATCCTTATTATCCCGAGAAGTTCAGGATGTTATCTTAGATACATTACGGGGTTTCAAGGAACGATATGATGTTGATATCAACGAAGCAGGATTTGATCAAAACCATGCTCATATCTTGTGTCGTTTTCTACCAAAGTATTCTGGAGGACAGGTCATTCGATTGATCAAATCTTTAACGGCAACAAGAATATTCAAACAAGTTCCAGCAGTCAAAAAAGAATTATGGGGTGGTGAATTTTGGACAGATGGATATTACATCTCAACCGTAAGTAATAAAGGTAATAAAAAAGTTGTCGAGAAATACATTCGTAATCAAGGTAGAAAACAAGACATTAATCAACTGAAACTCTTTGAATTTTAGCTGACGCCCTGTGCTCGAGAGACGAACGTAGCATCGAGCGAATGCGAGCGCAGCGAGGACATTCGCGAATGCGGAGAGAGGAACGGGGCACAGGGTTCTTCACA
>Ga0307989_1000803_pt1 | contig 18631 bp, 18 predicted proteins | sample EllFjometagen185_FD_203164 | JGI IMG/M metagenome (GOLD analysis project Ga0307989, IMG submission 203164) | Marine microbial communities from Ellis Fjord, Antarctic Ocean - #185 | ecosystem: Environmental > Aquatic > Marine > Unclassified | place: Southern Ocean | collected 2014-10-08
AAGAGAGAGGTCATTAGTTTCACCTCTTCGGCGTGACCGTGACCAGAAACATGACTATCAAGTTTCTTATTGTCGAGCATTGTTACGCCGCGATTCGCTAAGTTGTTTAACACAGATACGATCGCCATTTCGTTTCCCGGAATAGGAGAACTCGAGAAGATGACAGTATCTTTTGGACTTAATTTTATTTCACGGTGTGTTCCTGCTGCCATTCGAGTGAGTGCGGCGAGCTCTTCTCCTTGTGATCCCGTTGAAAGAATAAGTACCTTGTCTGGTGGCATAGATTCCGCGGCACGAGACATTTTTTGTAATGTTTTTTCCTTACACTTCAGGTAATTTAGTTTTCGCGCAATAGCTAAGTTTCTATCCATTGATCGACCAGAAATAAAGACCGTTCGTCCATCTTTCTCCGCGGCTTCTACGATTCGTGCAATACGTCCGATATTTGATGCAAATGTTGCAATTACGATTCGTCCATTTGTTCCACGAATAGTACTCGTTAGCTCTGCTTCAATTTCAGCTTCAGCTTGAGTATTTCCTTCGCGTTCCACGTTTGTTGAATCCACCATAGCGAGGATGACTCCTCGGTCTCCAATTTGTTGAATTCGGCGTAAATTTGCAGGGATATTGTCTGATGGATCGTGTTCAATCTTGAAATCCCCAGAATGAACAATTCCGCCGAGTGGAGTATTGATAACAACTCCGACAGCATCAGGAATAGAGTGATTTACATGGAAAAACTCAGCTTCAAGTTTCCCCAATTTTACCTTAGAGGAAGGAGTGATTTCATGAAGTTTATATTTTTTTACTACTTCAGGATTATCATTATTTGCCTTCAGCAGTTCATTTGTCAGTTTCGTTCCGTACATTGGAGGAAATCCAAGATCTTGCATCATGTATTGTGCTCCACCGATATGATCGAGATGTCCGTGAGTGTAAACTACTCCACGAATTTTCTTTTTGTTTTCTTTTAAATACGAAACATCGGGAATCAAGACATCAATTCCAAGGTGTTCTGCTGAAGGAAATTCTAATCCCGTATCAATGACAATAATGTCATCTTTTGTCTCAATGAGCATCATGTTTTGTCCGACTTGCTCCATTCCTCCGAGTGGTACAACTCGTATTTCCATTCCAGATGGAACTTTTCGATTATTGAGGACGTGATGAGCGACATCAAGGGGTTTTATTCGTGGTTCAAAAGGCTTGTCACCCTGATAGTTTGCTGTCGATTTTGTAGGATTGTTTTTCACAGGAAGTGATCGCGTCGGATGTGCTGAGCGAATTATTTTGCTTGGACGCTTTGTAAAATGTTTTTTGGATGCGCCATCTTTTGCAAAAGAATGTTTTGCGTCGGTTTGTGACACGGAAGGTTTTGAATGATGTTTTCGGTCTTCATCTGATGTGTGTTTCTTCTTATTGGAAGCAGGAAGTAATCCTGATTTTTCTAAAAATTTTGATAATTTGTCTGTCATATTTGTATGTAGTTATAAACGCACGAGTATTGTTCCGGAATCGGAACTTTTTTATTTCTCGTGGGAAGAGCTTTTTCGGGGGGCTAATCCGGCGGAATGTCCGCAATTGGCATTATTTGTGCCAGCCATTCACGAACATTTTACCGGGATTCATATAAAGAGGCAAAACTTTCTCCGGAAGAAGGGGCAAAAGGAAGTACTTGCCAAAACTACATATTTGATTTTTTTGATAACATGGGGTATACTATCCTGATTTATTTGTAAAAAACATGAAAATCTTACAAAAAAGGGCTTTCGGCGGCGACTGGGGATGTTTCGTATATTTCTCGGGGAAAGCTGGTTCAGAGCATTTCAGCTGGAAAGACGAAGTTGGCAATGCCTCAGACGCAAAACAAGCAGAACGAGGCACGTTTTATTCAAAACTAGGAGAGGATAGACAAAATCTAATACAGGAGGTTGAAGAAGAGGGAGGTCCTGAGAAACAAAAAATGTCATTTGATAACAGACTTCTTTCGATTCAGTTGGCGGAATTATTTGGAGAGCTACAGCCGGGAAATGAAACAGGAACAAATTGGGGAAAAGAGAGTCACAAAAAAACATTCGATGTATTGAATCGTCTTACAAAAATGGGTAAGAATGTTGATAAACCAAGTGAATTCAAAGGTTTGACACTTGTTATCCGAGAGGATGGTGAGATAGAGTTAGAAGGAGCAGGAATAGCAATAGACCCTACGGACATTGTAGTAACTAATCCAGCAGATGTTCTGGTAACAGACCCTACGGACGTTGTAGTAACTAATCCAGCAGATGTTCTGGTAACAGACCCTATGGACATTGTAGTAACTAATCCAGCAGATGTTCTGGTAACAGACCCTACGGATGTTGTAGTAACTAATCCAGAAGATGTTCTGGTAACAGACCCTATGGATGTTGTAGTAACTAATCCAGAAGATGTTCTGGTAACAGACCCTACGGATGTTGTAGTAACTAATCCAGAAGATGTCCCAGGAGCTGATCTAGTAGTTTCTGAAGAAGAGATACAAAAAAAAGTCATTGCCGAATTAAATGAAAATCCACGAGAGTATTTCAAACAAGTAGCGGATGATTCTTTTGCTGCAAAGGGACTCACAAAAGAGACGATTGCGGTGATTCAGAAAAATACAACAGATGTAATACCAGGATTAGAGGAAACCGCTATAAAGGCAGAAAATAGAGAGCAGGCGGCAAAATCAGAAATACAAACAAGAGTTCTTTTTCTAAAAGCGAATGACGATAAATATAAAGAAAAAACAGACATAGAAATAGAGATAGCAATGCGGGATGGAAAAGTGAAAGATGTGGACATTCCTCCGATGCTATCAGAAGAAAAATCTGCTGTTGAGGCATCAGAAAAAGCGAATGATGTCTTGCAAGCGACAAAAATTATTGATGAGTTAGGAAAATTCAGGGCAGGACGTGATGCAGTTCTTAAAGAAGATATCACAGAGACAGATTCAGAGTTTTTGGAAAAATTTGAAGCCGCAGAGTTGGCATTGGCAGATTTGCAAGATGATAAGAGCAAAATAGTGAATTATGGTTTATTCCTTGATATTCAAAAAGGAAAACTGAGAATGGAGCATGTAATTGTTGTAGAAGAAAAGATGAAGGACTTGGAGCCAAGTCAGGACAATCCATCTTCTTCTGACTGGGAAGATGTTGAGCTTGTAATTAAAGAAGTTCAGCAAGGACGCCGATATGGTGAAATGAATGAACTTTTGGGTGGAACAGAAAAAATCACAGCGTTTTTAGAAGTTGCACGTCGTGTACATCACATGAAAACAAAAGATGAGGTTAATGAACGACATGAAAATTTGAAAAAAGAATATCCAAATCCTTTAGAACTCACGGAAAAAGATTTTAATAATTTGGCATTAACGGTTCCAGTAGATAAATTGAAGAGCACGATTGAGTCATACAATATGGATGAAGAGCAAGATAAGGCAAAGTATCCAAATAAAAAAGTTCCAAAATATGAATCATGGGATAATAAATACTTAGAGAAAGGAACAGTAGATAATATTAATGAATACGTTATGCGTCGAAAACAAATTGATGCAACGCGCTCTTTTATTACATCACTTGAAGATGTTCCACCAGTGCTTGAAAAAGCAGGAAATTCATATTACAAGGAAAAACTAGATGAAGATGCGGCAAAGGCTTATACCACAATGATTCGTCAGCACTTTGTAATATTGAGTGATCTTTATAGTGGAGCTGGTTCTGATACGTTTTCTTCTGATTTAGACGAAATGGGAAAGAGGAATCAAATTGAGGAACTGGAACAGATCCTTGAAAATCTTGCCTATAGCTTAAATAAGTATACGACTAAAGATATTCGAGAGACACTTCCAATAAAAATTGAAGACGGAAAAATTACTTTTCCCGAAGGAGAGAGCGCAGAATTAGGTACAGGATAGTTTGAAAAATAATAATAAAAACTCCCCCGTTATATAGCGGGGGAGTTTTTTATTACGTTGTTTTGCAATAAATTACATCATACACGCCAAATCTACGTAACGACATGAGTAACCCCATTCGTTGTCGTACCATGACAATACTTTTACCATGTCTCCGATAGCCATGGTTTCGCTGGCATCAACAATAGTACTGCGTGGGTCACATTGATAATCCTTACTTACCAGTGGACGTGTTTCATATCCGATGACTCCAGGATTTTCATTGCTTGCTGCCTCAAGAGCTTTGTTTACTTCTTCAGCAGTAGCTGATTTTTTCAGTTTTACTACCAAGTCTACAAGAGAAACAGTTGGAGTTGGTACTCGAACAGCGAGTCCATTTAATTTTCCTTTTAATTCTGGAATTACTAATCCTACAGATTTGGCTGCTCCCGTAGAAGTAGGAATCATGTTTACTCCCGCAGCTCGTGCGCGGCGAAGATCTTTGTGTCCTACATCAAGTACATTTTGATCGTTCGTATACGCATGAATAGTAGTCATGAGTCCAGACTCGATTCCGAAAGTATCTTCTAATACTTTTGCGACAGGAGCGAGACAGTTCGTGGTACAACTCGCATTTGATACAAACGTATCATCAGCTTTCAAATCGTCATCGTTTACTCCAAGAACAATTGTCCGGAATCCGTCACCTTTTGCAGGTGCTGAAAGGAGAACCTTCTTGGCTCCTTGATCAATATGTGGCTGACATGTTTTTACCGTTCGGAAAACTCCTGTACATTCCAAAACAATGTCTATTCCAAGGTCTCCCCATGGTAATTCTTTTATTTCTCGTGTTGAAAAACTGTGAATTTTTTTTCCTCCAACAACGAGAAGCTCCTTACCTCCTTCGTTTGTGATTTCAATGTCTTGATCGAATGTTCCATAATTGGAATCAAACTTAAACAGATGCGCTGTTGTTTCAGTAGGAGCAGGATCATTGATTGCAACTAATTCAAGCTGCTCAGAATAGTGATCAATAATTATTCGTGCGGCAGCGCGCCCGATTCGTCCGAAGCCATTAATGGCAACACGTTTCATAATAAGTGGGGGTGAGTAAATTTCACTCAGATTATCAATATTTTTCGTCTTGCTGGCAACCTTTTTTTTCATGATTTTTGTGTTGTTTCGTGCAAAAAAACGACGAAAATTTGCATTCATTTTCCTCTCGTCGTACACTCTTTGCGATGAACGTAACAACTACGGCCACTACAACAACGACAGGATTTTGAATCCAGAGGTTTGTAGCGTAGACGCTGACCTCGCCAAGCGGGGCTTTTTCTTCAAAAATTTTCACTAAAAATGAACGATAAAAAACTCGATATCGAAGTAATGCGACGGCATACGGGTTCGCATATTATGACCTACGCGGTCACAATGATGCGCAAGGATATTACGCTTGGAGTGGGGCCGTGGACGGACGACATGTTTTATCAAGATTTTAATTTCGGAGATGATCCGCTTGGGGAAAATGATTTCAAGGCTATTGAGAAAAAAATGCGTTGGATTATCAACAAGGATTTTAAGATTGTACGAAAAGAGTTTTCTGAGGCAGAATCATTAAAAATTTGGGCACATGATCCATTTAAATTAGAATTGATTGCCGGGATTGTAGCGCGAGGAGAACAAATTTCTGCATATGATTTTGTCGATGAATCTGGTCGAGTGGTATATCGAGATATTTGTGCGGGACCACATTTGGAGTCTACGGGACAATTGGGCGCATTTAAAATAGTGAAAATATCAGGAGCTTATTGGCGCGCAGATGCAAACAATACGCCCTTAACGCGTATTTATGGAGTGGCATTTGAGACTCCAGAGAAGCTTGATGAATATTTGAAATTTCTAGAAGAAGCAGCAAAACGTGATCATAGAAAATTGGGACAGGAGTTGGATTTGTTTTCGTTTCATGATGAAGGCCCAGGATTTCCATTTTGGCATCCAAACGGGATGACGGTTATGAATCGTTTGCTTGAATATTGGCACGAAAAACATGATGAATATGGATATAAATATGTGCAGACACCGATGATGTTGAGCGAGGATTTGTGGCATCAATCGGGACATTATGAAAACTACAAGGAGAACATGTATTTCACGGAAATAGATGAAAAAGGATATGCAGTAAAGCCAATGAATTGTCCGGGAGGAATGTTGATTTACAAAAAAGGACTGCATTCGTATCGTGATTTGCCGTTGCGTTTAGCAGAACTAGGGCTGGTTCATCGACATGAGCTTTCCGGCACACTACACGGACTTTTTCGTGCACGAGCTTTTACACAAGATGATGCACATATTTTCTGCACACTTGAGCAAGTGGAAGAAGAGTTGAAATCCGTTATCCAGTTAGCAAAAGAGTTTTATTCTAAATTCGAATTTGAGTTTCATGTTGAATTATCGACGAAACCAGAGAAAGCAATCGGGGAAGATGCTATGTGGGAAAAGGCAGAAGCAATTCTTGAAAAAGTGATCGCAGGTTCTGGACTAGAATTCAAAATAAATCCTGGTGATGGGGCATTTTATGGACCAAAATTAGATTTTCATTTGAAAGACGCTATCGGTCGAACATGGCAATGTGGAACCGTTCAATTAGATTTTGCTATGCCAGAGAGATTTGATCTTACGTATATTGGGGCGGATGGAGAAAAACATCGACCAGTGATGTTACATCGAGTGATTTTCGGATCAATTGAACGATTTATTGGAATATTGATCGAGCATACCGCAGGGGCGTTACCGGCGTGGGTTGCTCCAGTTCAAGTAGCGATTTTACCTATTAGTGATGCACATATGAAACGGGCAGCAGAGGTTCAAAAAGAATTAGAATCACACGGAGCCTTTGTGGAATTATTGGATCCACGAGAAACACTGGGAAAACGAATTCGCTTGGCTCAAACACGAAAAATTCCGTTTGCAGCAATCATTGGAGATGAAGAGTTAAAATCAGGTGATTTGACTATTCGAAAATACGGAGAACAAAAAGACGCAAAAATTTCAATACAATCTTTCATTAAAAAATTGAAAAATTAAGTTTTATATATTTTGCGTCGATGAAAATTTCACTATACAATTTTAACCGATGAAAATTCCTGAAAATTTCGGCATGAAAAAAGAAAAGCAACGTTCAGAATTTATTGATATTTCGGGGAAAGCCCTTCGCAATATATTAGTATGTTCATGTGGAGCATTAGTGATTGTGGCAGGAATAATGTTCGGACCATGGGGAGATGTGAAAACTTCTTTAATCGTTTCAGAAGACGAAATGCAGGAAAAGTTATTGGAGGAGATAGAATTAATGAATATGACATTGGTAGCTATTCAGCAAAAAGACTTAATGGTAAAAACGGGACATGAGTATTTATTGGCAAAAGACATACAGGGAACTACTCCATTTTTTATTAATGAAAATACCTGTGCCCATGGAGCACGATTAATTGTTCGCTTACGTGAAGAATTTCGTAAGTTAGATCCGAAGCAATCAGGAACCCTTCTCATTACGGGAATCGCAGCGGCAAAAAATAGAGGAGCATATAATGCCGTAATTGCAGTAAATAGTGCCGTGTCTGCACAAATGAGAAATCTACCAAATGACATGATTATGGATACCGACACAGTGTTGGTGACCTATAAAATCGCTGCAGGAGAGCATGCAGAGAGGGTGGAGTATAGGTTGGAGTGTTATTAAAAAATATCTCACAGCTTTTAAGCCATAAGATATTATTTTTTTGTATCTGGTGCACGAGAGAGGATTTGAACCTCCACGGGAAGTAATATCCCACTAGCCCCTCAAGCTAGCGCGTCTACCGTTTCGCCACTCGTGCTAAAAGAACGCGTAGAGTGTAGAGGGACAGCAGTCGTTGTCAAATTTTGTAGAAGAAAATTTTGACACTCTTCTGTAGGCAGGTAAAACGTGCGAGCTCTTTTATATAATTGTTTCATTTCTTTTCTGAAGAAGTAAATAATTTTTCTTGAGTATGTATTGTATGGAGACTGCTTTCTCTTTGCTATATCCCTTCTTCTTTGTAGGAAGGGCCCAGTGGTCATCTTGTATTCATATAGATGGCCGCTTTTTTTAGGGAACCGCTTTATTTTTCTTTCAAAATTTATATACTGCGGGGCGATGGAAAACTTCTCTGATCGGCTCACGGCTGCTGTACAAGCAAAAAATTCATGTCTTATGCTCGGGCTTGATCCGAATCTAGAAAAGATGCCGGAGTTTTTTTCCAAGGACGCAAAAGGAGCACAGGAGTTTTGTGCCAAGATGATGGCGGCGACGCATGATCTGATCTGTGGAGTAAAAATTCAGATGGCATATTTTGAGCAGTTTGGTTCAGAAGGAATCAAGGCTGTTGAGGAGCTCCTTGCTTTGGCAAAGAGCTTGGATCTGATCACAATGGTAGACGGAAAACGAAATGACATTGGTTCTACAGCTGATGCGTATGCGAAGGCATATCTTGAAAATGGTCCTTTGGCAGCAGATTGTATGACGGTAAATCCTCTCCTGGGAACGGACGGGATTATTCCTTTTTTGAAACGATGTGAGGAAAATGGACGTGGAATTTTTGTCTTAGTTCGTACTTCAAATCCATCGGCGATGGAATTTCAAGGAGGAGAATATGAAATGTCTCGTAAAATTGCAGAAAAAATTGAAGAGTGGAATATGACAACTCAATCAACAGACAATATGTTGGCGTCCGTAGGAGCTGTTATTGGAGCAACGATTGAGCCAGAGCTTTTGAAATTTTTCCGTGAAGAAATGCCTCATGCATGGTTTCTTTGTCCAGGTGTTGGAGCGCAAGGGGGTTCTATTGATGCAGTAAAATCAGTTCAAGTAGACGGTCTGGGTGTTCTTGTCCCAGTATCTCGATCTGTATTATATGCAGGAAGCGAAGCAGATTTTTCTGAGCAGGGTCGTGCAGTTTTGCAGGACATGTTAGATGCGTGGAACGCATAAAAACACTTCCTACTATTGCAACACAGCCTTAATTCTTCGTACTCCACGAGAGGAACTTTCTTCTTTCTTTATTTTAAATGTACCGAGATCACCAGTTCTTTTCCAATGAGGTCCACCACAGAGTTCGCGAGACCAAAATTTCCCCGTAGCATCTTTGAAAGAATAGATTTTTACCGTGTCAGGATATTTTTCCCAAAATGCGCCGACAATTGTAGGATCATTTTCAGCGTCTTTCTTCGGTACCTCTTCCAAAATTTGTTCAGCGTCAGCGGTAATCGAATCGTTTACCCATTTCTCCACAGCAGCAATTTGCTCCGGCGTCATTTTTTCATCATGTGAGAAATCAAATCGCAATCGTTCGGGAGTGATGTTCGAACCTCTTTGATTTATATGTGCCCCGAGGACTTCGCGGAGTGCCGCTACCATCAGATGAGCAGCTGTATGAAGTTTTATAGTCTGATCGGAAGTATCTCCAAGTCCACCTTTGAATTTTTGTTCAGAACCTGCACGAGAAGCTTCAGCGTGTTTTTTTGCTGCTTCATCGAATCCTTGTTTATCAATCGTTAATCCTTGTTCTTTACACAATTCTTCTGTCATCTCCAGCGGGAATCCATAGGTTTCAAAAAGATTAAACGCGCTCTTCCCGCTCATTTCTTTTTTGGGAGAAAATTCTAATATCTTCTGCGCAACTTTTTCAAACTCCTTTTCTCCATTTTTTAAGGTCCTAGAGAAGGTTACTTCTTCGGTCATCAGTTTGTCAGAGATAACTGATGCCTGTGTCTTCAAATTAGAATAATGTGATGATAATTTTTCGATCGCTACTTTTGCAACAATGTTGCAAAAACTCTTTTGAATACCTATTTTGCGACCATGTCGAATGGCGCGACGGATGAGTCTTCGCAAAATGTATCCTTGATCTGTGTTTGATGGAACAAGTCCGTCTCCAATCATAATTGTGGCAGTTCGTATGTGATCTGCGATGATTCGACTTGAGTTTCCAATTTCTGTTTCAGCAATTGGGTTTTCTATAATCTCTGAATGCCCGGAGAGTTCGGCTATGCTTTTCAAAATATTTTCAAAAGCGTCTGTTTGATAAATCGATTGAAAGCCGTTGATAACCGTAGTGAGTCGTTCAAGACCCATTCCTGTGTCGACATTTTTTTGTGGTAGAGGCACAAGTGTTCCGTCTTCTTTTTTTTTAAATGTCATGAATACATCGTTCCCAATCTCAACCCAATGAGGGTTTTCCCAGCTGTCTTGAAAGCTTTTTGGCGCATCATCTTTTCCCGTCCAATAAAACATTTCACTATCGGGTCCGCATGGTCCGGTGTCTCCCACAGACCACCAGTTTTCGCTTTTTGGAAGATATGCTACTCGTTCCTTTGGCATTCCTACTTCAATCCAACGTTCAGCAGCCACATTGTCTTTTTCTACATTTTCATCTCCTTTGTATACAGAGACGGCGAGTTTTTCTAAGGGTAACTCAAGGACTTCGGTCAAGAACTCAAATGACCACGCAATTTTTTCTTCTTTAAAATAATCTCCCAGAGACCAGTTTCCCAGCATTTCAAAAAATGTGAGGTGCGTGGCGTCTCCCACTTCATCGATATCAATAGTACGAATACATTTCTGAGAACTGGCGAGACGAACGCCCTCGGGATGAGATTCTCCCATGAGGTAGGGAATGAGCGGATGCATTCCTGAATTGTGAAACAAAGCGGTCGGATCATTGTCCGGCAATATGCTCGCAGAAGGGATAATGACGTGATTTTTATTCTTCCAAAATTCAAGCCATTTCGTTCGGAGATCGTCAGTTGTAAAATTCATATTTCAATAAAGCGTTTGCGGCGAAAAAATACCCGAGAACGGACATTCGGTCAATTCGAGCCAGAGGAAATTATGCAGAAATTCTTCCACAAATACTGGAAGACAAATCATTTCCTTTTGTTGAAGGAATAGTGAGATCGATTGCTTCGGCTTTTTTTCCTTTAAAAACAGGAAGGTTTTCCAGCATATGTGCTAAGTCTTCTTCAGAGAATTCAGCAGTGTGACAACTCAGAATCACAAAACAAGGATTGTCACTGAGAAGTTTTCCTACTAATTCCAGAAGGAGGGGAAGATCTCGTTCGATTTTCCAGGTTCCGTTCGCTCCACGTCCAAAGGAAGGAGGATCAAGAATTATTCCATCATATCTTTTCCCTCGCTTTACTTCTCTTTCCATAAATTTCACTACATCATCCACTATCCATCGGATCGGATTTTTTTCAAGTCCAGAAAGTTCAGCATTCTTTCGGGCCCAGGAGACAACAGATTTTGCTCCGTCGACGTGACACACTTCAGTATTTTCAGCAGCGGCACTTGCTATGAGTGTTGCAGCTCCAGTGTAAGAAAAAGTATTCAAGATATTGAGAGGCCGTTTGGCTTCTTGGATTTTTTGTGTCATCCATCGCCAGTTATCTAATTGTTCTGGAAAAATCCCTAGTTGGTTGTTTGACGAAGGACGAAGTTCGAGGGTTATGCCATCGATTGTAATAGTCCAATTTTCAGGGAATTTTGATTCCTTGCTCCACTTATCGGCCTTCATTTCATTTCGTTCATAATAGGCATCAACCATTTTCCATTCTTCAAGAAATCCATCACGATTCCAGAATGCTTGTGGCGCAGGACGATTTACAATGGTTTTTCCAAATCGCTCAAGTCGGCGTTCGTTTCCACTGTCGATAAGTTCGTAATCGGATGAGTTTTGTGTCATTTCGGATGGAATATAGTGACATTTACATAAATGAGCTAGTTTTTTTTATAATACAAAAAACCTCCAAGGAATCAGAGGTTTCTTATTGTATGTTTTCAAATTCCTTTACTCAAATAATTTGTCTCAACCGTTTTGTATACGTGCTTCACGAGGACTAAACAGAGAAAGGTGATGATTTGTTCTTCGTTTAAGAGTTATTTTACTAGGGGGTTTAGGCATTACTTCCATAGTTTCAACAGGTTGTGTTACCGTTTTGACCATGGTAGTAGGTTCTTATTTAAAACAGAATTTATGATCAATGAAGGGTTAATGAAATTACTTTTGTTATATAGCTTTTTAAAAGTATTAGATATATGAAAAGAAAACTTGATTTTTTTGAAAAGCAAAATAGAATCCCTTCGTTCTTGGGGCGTGGCCAAGTGGTAAGGCACTGGTTTCTGGTACCAGCATTCGGGGGTTCGAGTCCCTCCGCCCCAGCCAAAAAATTTTCAGTAACACCTTGTGTGTTGGTGAAGTTTTTTTATTTGTAATGGAACGAGAACCCAAATAGGGTTCGATACAAGGAGTTAAAAAAAGAAAGCGACTCACTTGTGAGGCATTTTCTTTTTGTACGACACCGTCACGAAGCGAAGCGAAGTAATCCCTCCGCCCCAGCCAAGATAAAAATGAAACAGGACTTGTTCCTGTTATTTTTTATTTCTCACAAAACTTCCATAACATTTCGAAAATTTGTCGTTGTGTATCTGCTACCGCTTGTGATTGAATGAGGATAGCAAACACCGTTGGCTCAAAAGAAGTGATGAGAAACTTGTCATCAAAAATATTTATCTCATTCTCTACCCAAAAGTCTTCCTTTGGCAGGAGTCGCGTTTCACGATAAAACCTTTTGTCTTCACTTTGTACTAATTTTCCTGGTTCATCATTTGGAGCAAATCCTCGAAGGAATATTTTTCTTCGTGCACGTTCTGCAACATATTCTGTGTCATATTCAGACCAGTGCTCACGGAGCCCTTTGGAATTAGCACAATTAAGAATCTCTCCAGAAGATTTAAATGTTTCGTTATACGCTCGTTTTACTCCAGTTAATCCTTCAAACATTTGTACTACCGGGCGAGCCGCATTGTCTCCTGCAAGAGCGAGTAGGTGTGGTACAGATTTTTCTAATCGCTTGGCACGTTGCTTGATACTTTCTGCGAAAATTTCAGGAGAAACGGCTGTAAAATGTTTTACTCCATCACGAACAGAAGTAGTAACGAGTCCTCGTGCGAGAAGTTTCTCTAATATAGTATAGGTAGTGATACGGTTAAATTTAGCAGAAGAAGATATTATTGATACGGGACTCGTACCGCGTTCAAGCGCAGATAGATAGATTTGAGCCTCCTTTTCTGTAAGCCCAACATCAGTAAGATGTTTCAAAACTTTTTCATTCATTGTGCAAGTTGTAATTTTTTTCTACAGCATCTCGATAGTATGGTTTTCTATACCAAAATCAAGTATGAAATTTTTTTTTACACGTGGTTTTTGCTCCATAATTTGACTCGACGAATCAGGAAAATGCCTCCAAAATTTGCACGTATTTTTAATCTTTATTTCATCTATGGGAGAATTTTCAATTGAGGACGCAGCGCAACAAGACGCTATATTGAAAGCATTAGTAACAGATTTATCAGGAGGGCTGCGAGAAATAATTTTCCCCATTTCAACATTATTAGAGCTCTGCTCGATAGGAGTAGCATATGATGGATCAAGCTTCATAGGAATTAATGATATTAATTCAAGTGATTCTATTCTTAAGGGGGATCCGCGTACGTTAGTAAAAGTAGATGAATCAGTAGCGGATATTGATAAGACAGAGTTTTGGATTATTTGTGACATTATTGATACCGAAGGACATCCACATTCAAATTGTGCACGAAGCCAATTGCAGCACTTACAACAAGAATTAGGAAAAGTCTGGGATGGAGGACAGATGATGATGGGAGCTGAGCCAGAAGCATTTTTTGTAGAAAAAAAAGAACATTTGGGGAAAGCGAATGGTGGAAATACAAATTATTTTAATCCAAGAGATCCCAAAAGTTTCCTCATTGCAGAAATTGCTCGTGTAATGGGAAATATGGGATTTGAAATCGAGAGAGCACACGCTGAAGTAGGAGATGAACAGTTCGAAATTAATTGGCGCTTTGATTTAGCGGAACGGACAGCTGATAGGATTCAGTATTTCAAATTAATATCTCACAAAGTTGCACGGAATTACGGGTTTGATGTGACCTTTCTCCCAAAACCATACCCCACACGTAACGGCTCTGGGATGCATTGCCATCTTTCTGTTTCAAATGATACAGGGAACTTGTTTTATGAGGCAGGGCGAAAAGAATTTAAGAATTTTTCAGAAAAATCACTCCAGTTTTTGACAGGGATTTTGTCACACTCTCGTTCTCTTGCCGCTATTGCAAATCCAACAGAGGTTTCATATTCTCGATTAGTTCCAGGATTTGAGGCTCCTTGTGTAGTAGCAATGGGAGCTTGTAATCGTTCAGCATTATGTCGTATTCCGGCTGTTGCGGATGAAAAACTATGGCCAAAGGCTATACGGGCAGAATTTAGGTTTCCAGATCCAATGACAAATCCATACCTATTAGCAGCTGGGTTTATTGCAACCGGATTAGATGGACTGGAAAAGAAAATAGCATTTACTGGTTTCTGTGATGAAGATTTATACGCTATGAGTTTGCAGGAATTACGTGCACGAAATTTTGATCTTTTGCCTCGTACATTATGGGAGTCATTTTCTGATTTTGAAAAAAACGAAGTATTGCGTGAACGACTTGGTGCGAGCATGCATTCTTCTTTTGGCGCAATTCTATTGGATGAGATCGATGCATGTCAGCCATTTGCGAATGCTGAGTCAGTGAGACGGCATTATTTTGACTAAAAAGAGTGATGTAAATAGAGCAAGAAGTTCGATCTTTTGAATGTCGGACTTTTTGTTGAGAGAAAAGTAAAACATGTGAAATTGTTTTTTCTTAAAAAAGATTTGACAATGAGGGGGAATTTTCTAAACTCCGCGGGCTCTTTTGACATAAAAGCGAATGGCAACTGAAAAGAAAACGACTTCAGACGCAGCAAAGAAACCAGCTAAGAAAGCTACAAAATCTGCTGCTAAAAAATCACAAGTTGCTGCTCCACAGCTAGTACGAATCATTGTAAAATCATTTGATTACACGGTGATAGACGAAGCTGCTCGGTCAATCTACGAAACCGCGGAACGAGGAGGATCAATGGTCGCAGGACCAGTACCACTTCCGACCAAAATCAAGAAATACACGGTTAATCGCTCATTCTTCGTTAATAAGGATGCTCGAGACCAGTTCGAAACTCGAACACATAAGCGGTTGATTGACATTAAGGAGCCTACAACGAAGACGATTGAATCTCTTCAAAATTTATCTCTCCCAAACGGAGTAGATGTCGAAATTAAAATGCTCTGAAAATGAAAGGCGTTCTAGCTCAAAAAATCGGAATGACTCGTGTGATTAACCAGGAAACTGGAAAAGTTACACCTGTAACACTACTCTTGGTTCCCAAGTGCTCGGTGCTACAAGTTAAAACACCAGAGGTTGACGGATATTCCGCAGCCGTTCTTGGGGCGTTTGAACGTAAGAATTACGGGAAAAATGAGAACAAGAAGTATAAATTCATTCAGGAGTTATCTCTTGAGGGAGAAGAAGTTAAGAAAGGAGAGACTCTTTCTATAGACTTCCTTGATGGAGTAACAAATATTAAACTTACGGGAACTTCAAAAGGACGGGGGTTCTCAGGAGTAGTTAAGCGTTGGAATTTCTCACGTGGTCCGGAGACACATGGTTCTGGTCATCACCGACAGCCAGGTTCTTCAGGAATGTGTGCGAAACCAGGGCGTATATTAAAAGGAAAAAAATTCCCAGGTCAGTACGGTAATGTGCCAGTTACATTCCGCTCAGCGATTGTGGAGATTGATAAGGAGAATAATTTGGTCGCGGTACGCGGAGGTGTTCCTGGCGCAAAAAATTCATACATTTTTATCCGCGCTAACTCATGAAAATCGATTTATATGACGTAACCGGAGCAAAAAAAGGAGAAGTCTCTTTGAATAAAGATCTCTTTGAGGCAAAGATCAATCCTGATCTAATGCATCGTGCAGTAGTTATGCGATTGGCAAACCGTCGATTAAATATCGCTCACACGCTTACCCGTGGAGAGGTTGCAGCAACGACTAAGAAGGCATTCCGTCAAAAAGGAACGGGTAATGCTCGTCGTGGAGCTCTTACAACAAGTCTTCTGCGAGGAGGAGGAGTTGCACACGGACCACGAAATAATAGAAACTTTACAAAGATGATGCCAAAGAAGGAGCGACGCGCAGCGTTGTTTTCATCTCTTTCGGCTCAAGCACAAGATAAAAACATATTGGCTCTTGAGGGGTTTGCAGAAAAGGCTCCGAAAACAAAAAAGTTTTCAGAACTTCTTGCGAAACTTCCAGAATCAAAGAATTACTTATTCGTGTTGGCTAAACGAGATGAGGTATTTGAGAAATCAGCCGCAAACGTACCAAATGTGAAAGTGATTTTCGCTTCATACCTTAATCCGTATGACGTACTTCACGCTCACAAGATCTGTTTTGTTGCAGATGGTATGAAAAAATTAGAAGCAACTTTCCTGTCTGAGAAAAAATGATTCGTATCGAGGACGTTCTCGTGAAGCCAGTACAAACTGAGAAATCAGTTGAGATGGAGACTGGCAATAAATACACCTTCATAGTGCATTCAAGTGCATCAAAAGGAGATGTTACAAAAGCTGTGAAAGAATTTTATGGAGCAGAAGCGATTTCTGTGAATATCATAAAATTACCAAAAAAAACACGTGTTGTTGGACGCGGGAAAGAAATGACTCGTCGTCGTCCAACGAAAAAAGCGATTGTAACTTTGTCTAAGGGAAAGACATTGGATTTTAACGCTATTAAATAATGGGACTTCGACACTTGAGACCGATGACAAATGGACAACGCGACATGAGCGTGTTGGACGGAGCAGAACTTACTGCAAAAAAACCAAGTGTTAAGTCTATGCTTAAATCTGGTAAAAAAGTTACTGGACGAAGTAATGGTACAATTTCTATTCGTCACCGTGGGGGAGGAACTCGCGGACGATATCGACCAGTAGACTTTCGACGAACTGATAAACTTGGTATTTCAGGAAAAGTATCTGCTATTGAATATGATCCAAATCGAAATGTGTATATTGCATTGATAAATTATGTTGATGGAGAAAAAAGATATGTATTGATGTGGAAAGGATGTGCAGTTGGAAACGAAGTAATTTGTGACTTGAAAGCAAAAATTCAAGATGGAAATCGCGTTCAACTTCAAACTATTCCACTAGGATTTGAGATTTATAATGTAGAAGTTCAAGAGAATGCAGGAGGAAAATTTGTTCGCTCTGCAGGACAGAGTGCGCGATTGATATCTCTTGATGAAGAAATGGCACAGGTTGAACTTCCCTCTGGGGAAATTCGTTTGATACGAAAAACATGTTTCGCAACACTTGGTGCTCTTGGAAATGAAGAACGTAGCCTAATGAGAATCGGTAAAGCTGGTCGTGTTCGAAACAGCGGACGCCGACCACAAGTTCGTGGTAAAGTTATGAATCCGTGCGATCATCCACATGGTGGAGGTGAGGCGGCTTCTCCAATCGGAATGGCTTATCCAAAAACTCCATGGGGAGCCCATGCACTCGGAGTAAAAACCCGAACCAATAAAGATACTGAGAAATATATTCTCAAATCTCGCCATCGTGCGAAAAAGAAATAATTTAATACACTATGACTCGCTCAGCGAAAAAGGGACCGTACGTTGATCCACGCCTTGTAAAAAAGCTACAAGCAATGGATGCATCTGGAAAAAAGTCTGTTATAAAGACTTGGTCACGCCCATGCGTAATTTCACCAGAATTCGTTGGACACACATTCGGTGTGCATAACGGAAAAGAGTTTATTTCAGTATTCTGTACTGAAGCCATGGTGGGACACAGACTTGGAGAGTTCTCTCCAACTCGAAAATTCCGTGCACACGGAGGTAAAGAACGATAAAAATGAAAGCACACTTGAACGGCACCAGTATCTCTTCAAAAAAAGCGAATATCATCGCGGGGCTTATCCGTGGGAAATCGGTGGATGAGGCACTTAATATTTTGAAATTTACGCCGAAAAAATCGGCAAAAATGTTTTTTAAAATTGTAACATCTGCTGCCGCAAATGCGGTTCATAATGATGGAAAAAAACAAGAAGACTTACGTATTGAGCAAATAATCGTAAACAGAGGATCGTTCAATAAACGATTTCTTCCTTCAACACGAGGACGAGCATTGCCTATTCACAAACCAACGGCACATATCACCGTTGAACTTACTGATAAATAATTTTCTATGGGAAAAAAAGTTTCACCGCATTCAATTCGTATCGGAATCACACGTAAATGGGATTCCACTTGGTTTGCAACCGGTATGGATTTCAAAAACAAGTTGATGCAGGACGTAAATATTCGTAAATATCTTACGAAAAAACTTACTACGGCTTCTCTTGCAAAAGTAGAGATCAAACGTGGTGGTGGTAAAACATCAGTGATTCTTCATTCAGGGAAACCAGGAGTGATAATTGGTCGTAGTGGAGAGAACATTGAAAATCTTTCAAAGGAACTTCGTCTTAAATTCGGAGATAACACTATTGCGGTTCAGGTTCAAGAAGTTCGAAAACCTGATGCAAATCCTCAGTTAATTGCAGATAATATTGCAGAACAAGTGGGACGTCGTTTCCCATATCGTCGAGTTTGTAAAATGGCTCTTGAGCGTGCTCAGGAAGCAGGAGTAAAAGGAATTAAAATTAAAGTAGGAGGACGTTTGAATGGAGTAGATATCGCTCGAAGCGAAATGTA
>Ga0307989_1000804_pt1 | contig 18629 bp, 18 predicted proteins | sample EllFjometagen185_FD_203164 | JGI IMG/M metagenome (GOLD analysis project Ga0307989, IMG submission 203164) | Marine microbial communities from Ellis Fjord, Antarctic Ocean - #185 | ecosystem: Environmental > Aquatic > Marine > Unclassified | place: Southern Ocean | collected 2014-10-08
TGGATTTGCAGAAACAAAAAAGTCATAGAAAAGGCCTCTTCAAGGTGATTTTCTGTGATTCGTATAGATGAATTTGAAAATTAGTTTGAACGGATCTCAATATTTCGAGGTTTCCGTTCAGGCACTAAATAAAGAGAGCATCGTCAACGTTGGGCTCGGAGAGAGCATTCAAATGGATATGTCCATCCTTTTCTCTGATATTCGATCCTTCACAACTATGTCTGAGGGAATGACACCTGAAGAAAATTTCGATTTTATCAACTCCTACCTTGAACAGATGGAACCGGTCGTTAGAAAACATCATGGATTTATTGATAAATACATCGGTGACGCTATTATGGCACTGTTCAACACCAATGCTGACGAAGCCGTTAAAGCTGGAATAGAGATGTTGAACACCTTAGCCATTTACAATGAAAACCGCCAAAAATTTGGATATGAACCTGTTCGAATAGGTATTGGAATCCATACTGGCCCTCTTATGCTGGGAACAATTGGCGGGGCAAAACGAATGGAAGGAACCGTTATCAGTGACAATGTCAATTTGGCATCCAGACTCGAATCTCTGACCAAAGAGTACGGTGCATCTCTAATAATCAGTGATCAGACATTTAAACTGTTAAGCCAACCGTCCAAATATTCCACCCGAGTTCTGGCCCATGTAAAACCCAAAGGGAAAAAAGAAGAAGTAAAAATCATGGAAGTGTGTGATGGAGATGATCAAGAAGTAAGAGACCTAAAAATGGCCAGCGCATCTCAATTTGAAGAAGCAGTATCACTTTTTCATACCCATGAACTCGACGCAGCCCAAAAAATCTTTCAGGAATGCCTGATTAAAAATCCACAAGATAAAGCAGCACAGATCTATTTAGTCCGTTGCCAGGGACTTATTCGGTATGCCTGATAAATGTGATCCAAGGGCCGTATACCCGCTGGATCAAAAGGGGTTATCTCACAAAATGTATTCTGAATTACTGGAAACTAAAATCTAAAAAAGGAGGAAAGAATGAACATTGCTGCAATCATCGCAACTATCGGTCTCGCAGTTCTCACCGCGAATGGTATAACAGGTGGTTTTTCAAGAATGGACGATTTAATGTTCTTTTTCAATGGGAGCGGTATTTTTATCGTTCTGGGAGGTACTCTTGTCAGCGCTGTTTACGCGAGTTCGGTCCAGAATATTATCCGCCTAATGAAGGTAATTCCTGAGGTGTTCAAGGCGCAACCGGAACGGATGGTCAATACGCTGGTGCTGCTTGTTGATATAACCAAAATTGCCAGAAAAAACGTGCTGGCAGTAGAGAATATTCTGCCAAAAGTCAAAAATCAATTTATGAAGGATGGATTGCAGTTGGTGGTTGATCGTGTGGACCGTCAGCTGGTTGAGAAGATTCTCATATCGGAGATGATCAACCTGGATCGGCAACAGACTGCCGATGCCAAAATGGTTAAGTTCCTGTCCACGGTTGCACCGACTTGGGGAATGATTGGGACCCTTTTCGGTTTGGTATTCGTTCTTAAAGACATTGCAACCGGACCAGAATCTATTGGCGCAGGCATGGCACTTGCGATTCTGACAACACTTTATGGTGCTATTCTCTCAACCGGCCTATTTCTTCCCTGGTATAACAAACTGATCGAAAAACGCGACGAGGAGCGACTCTATTACCAAATGATCAAAGAAGGGATTTTGGCTGTGGAGAGTAACCAGCGACCAGAACTACTTGAACAGGATTTAAAAAACTACTTGAATTCAGAGTTAAGGCAGAAATATGAAGAGTTGAAATTCAGCAGGCAAAAACGGAAAAGCCCTCCGCAATCGGGTGAACGGGTAAAATAATAAAGGGATAACAACACAAATTTAATTATTAAACCTGCTAAATACTGGAGTTCAAAAATGAATATTTATCAATCATCAACGGATGATTCAGAAATTGAAGAGAGAGTTGAATGGATTTATACTTACGCAGACATGGTGACCCTGTTGTTGTGCTTTTTTGTTCTCATGTTTGCCACCAGCAGCCCTGAACAGGGTAAATTACAGGCCCTTTCAGACGCCTTTAACCGTATTCCCTGGTCCGGATCCCCTTTTATTCATGAAGGAAGTGACTCGATCCTGGATATGAAAAGCCTTGCGTCTCAGCTTGTTACGAAACAGATCACCAGCAAAGAGGAAATCATTTCATCGGACTGGGATGGGTTGAAGATCTCATTCAGTGGTGCTGTTATTTTTCAAAAAGGTTCGGCTACCCCCCAAAAAACATCCTTACCGGCCCTGGAAAAACTGGCTGCGGTCTTATATACTCTTCCCAATAAGATTACGATTGCAGGACACACGGATAACAACCCGATAAAAACCAAACAGTTTTCGTCCAACTGGGCATTGAGCTCGGCAAGAGCAGTTTCTGTCGCTGAAATCCTTGTTCAATATGGAATCAAACCCGAACGAATTAAAATCGTTGCCTATGGTGCAACCAAACCCAAAGTGGCCAACGAGGGAAAGGAAAACCAGGAAAAAAACCGACGCATCGATGTCCTGGTTGAGAGGTAGGCCTGTGAAACTCAATGTATACGGCCGGAAAATAGAAATTCTGAAACGGAACGAGCAGTGGCGAGTTTATTATCTGGGGGGATGAAGGAAAAAAACGAAGTGCGGACGATAGAAACAATTTCAATTACAACACCCGCCGATACTCAGGAATTACCTGATGCATAATCATAAGTATCGGCTTAGGAGCAAGGGTATCGGCTTCAATGACAAGAGATCACTTGATGATGTCCTGATTGGACAGCACCTTGAATCCTTCTTTAAGCAGGACTGTTCTCGCTTTTTCCACATCATCAAAGCGAAAGATCATGGTAGCCCGCCCATCTCTCTTTTCAGCGAATGCATACATATATTCAATATTCAGGTGGCACCTTGAAAAACTTTTCACTGCCTGATAGAGAGCACCAGGAGTGTCATCCAGCGCCAGGGCAAGCACCTGAGTTATTGAGCAGGTCACATTGTTTTCTTTCAATGCCGCAACAGCTTCCTCCGGCAAATCAGAGATAAGTCGCAACACACCGAAATCCGTTGTTTCGGCGATGGTAAGCGTAATAATATTGATTCCTTTATCATCAAGAATCTTCAGTATTTTTTCCAGATGGCCCGGTTTGTTCTGCAGAAAAATCGATACTTGGGTCACGTTCATAAGTTCACCTCTTCTTTGAATGGATCAATTGGCAATGGATGGTTGTTTTCGCCGATCTACAACTCGAACGGCTTTTTCAGAACACTCAGCTGCCACACCCGGTCCGATAATTTCGCTAAGTCCGTATATATCGTATGCGTCAACCCCTAATCGTTTCTCAATTTCTAAACGCATGGCTTCTGTCCATGGTTCTGCGCCGAGAACCGCCGTTTTCAGACTGGAATTCCTGATGAAGAGTGTACACGTACGACCTCTTCCATGGGGACAGCAAAAAGTCCAAAAGGGTAGGCATCTCTCATGTCCTGCTTGGTGAGAAAAGGAATCCGTTTAATATCATCAAGTGTTTTTAATTGATCCGGGTGAAATCCCGCCTGCTCAAAGCTCTTTTTGTAAAAAGGAACCGCTTCATAGGCTAGGTTAACGGATCGCTTCATCCTTTCCAGTTGCAATGTCTTTCGTTCAGGCAAAGACATTGCTTCCATCTCTCTATAATACATTTTACATCATTGGGTTATTTGCAACAGACTGTTATCAGCTGTTCGCTCTGTTTTTGATTGATTAAGTGAACGTAGTCACCCTCGCACCAAAGTGTACGTATCATTAAAATATAGTGCAAAAAGAGTAAGCCGAATATGATTTAGTTCGATATCCTGCAAATTAACCCGTATCGTCAAAATATTAGGTTCCCCGACTTTTTGGTATTATAAAGGTATACAACTCCGTGTAGCACTATAATTACCTGTTTTTAATTGCTATTTAAAAACAGGTAAAAGCATTTGACTTTCCAATTCAAATTACTTATAAATATATTAAAAGATTGAATCTAGTTCAATAAGTGAAACATATTCAAATTAGTTTTATTCACCTTGACAATCAGCTTTAAATAACAGTGCCTAGAGCGCTTTAACTGTCATTACTGTTTCATTTTTCCTCAAAATTTATTGGGAGACGATTATGGATTTTAAATTTACTGAAAAGGAATTGGCTTTAAAAAGGGAGTTTGAAGTATTTTTTGAAGCAGAAATGAAAAAAGCACCTCCTGAATTTGGAAATGGTGGACTGGAAGCAATATACAATACCGATGAAGGTTTCCAGTTTCATAAGTATATGGCGGAAAGGCTCGCGGAAACTGGATGGTTAAGACTCGGCTGGCCAAAAAAGTTTGGCGGCATGGAAGCATCCATTATGGAGCAGATTATCTTTGACGAAGTCGTTGGATACTATAGCGCTCCTGGAATTGATCCCTTTGCTGTTGGCATGTTTGCCCCGACCTTGATGGCAGGTGCCAATGATGAACAAAAAGAGAGACTCCTGAAACCAATTGGTGAAGGAAAAGCGTTCTACTGTCAGGGATGGAGTGAGCCAGATGCCGGATCAGACCTGGCTTCGCTGACAACTTCAGCAATCAGAGATGGCGATGAATATGTAATCAATGGTCAGAAAACATGGACGACCGGTGGACATAAAGCTGAATATATGTTTTTACTCGCCAGAACCGATCCGGATTCAAAGCGAGGTAAAGGACTCTCTGTGTTTCATCTCCGTATGGACCTGCCGGGTGTCGAAGTCCGACCTTTGCTATATATGGATGGGCAACATCTTTATAACGAAGTCTTTTTCAAGGATGTCCGAATTCCAGCCACAGATCTGATTGGCGTTGAAGGTGAGGGTTGGGCATTAACCCGACAAACAATGAATTTTGAAAGAAGCGGAGCGGGTGGTTTCTCAGGCGCTAAAAAAGTACTGGAAGACTTGCTAGTATATGTTAAAAACACCAACCGTAACGGGAAGCCACTTTCCAAAGACCCCAGTACCCGTCGCAAAGTCGTCGAACTTTATATCGGATCAGAAGTCGGTCAGTCCCTGGCGCATAAAATCGCTGATTTACATGCTAAAGGTGATTTCATGAACCTGATCACCACGGCTTCAGAATCAAAACTTTTCTCCACTGAACTGGCTCAGCAGTTATCAAACTATGCAACCGAAATCATGGGGCCCTACGGTCAGTTACAACATGATGAACTCGCACCCCTCGGTGGAAGCATGGCTGAATTATATCAATTTTGTAAAGGAGCAACCATCTTTGCCGGCACCAATGAGATTCAAAGAAATCTGATTGCCTGGACTGGATTGGGACTTCCCAGATTGAAATTCAAATAAACCAGACTGCTGAATACAAATCTAACATCAAAAGCGATCACTTAAGGAGAAAAACCATGGATTTATCATACAATTCAGAGCAAGAAATGCTTCGCAAATCAGTTGCCGAATTTTTAGCGAAAGAGTGTCCATTTGATACCGTAAGAGAGATTGAAGACAGTGAAGAGGGATACTCCGCCAAAATTTGGAAAAAAATGGCTAAACTCGGCTGGATGGAACTTTACTTTCCGGAAGAATACGGTGGACTAGGCGATCCATTCCAGGATTTAACCATTATTCTGGACGAGATAGGTAAAAAAGCCTTTCCCAGCCCTTTCTTTTCAACCGTAGTACAATGTGGAATTACTTTGCTGGAAGGGGGCTCAGAAGCACAGAAAAAAGATTTATTGCCGAAAATTGCATCCGGAAAACTAATCATGTCAATGGCTCAGCTTGAAGAAGAAGCCAGCTATCTGGAGTCCGGAATCCAAATGCCAGCCAAACTGAGTGGAGACGAATACACATTGAGTGGCAAAAAACTGTTTGCCCTTGATGCCAATATCGCCAACACGCTTATTGTTGCAGCAAAAACCGATGAAGGGGTAACCCTCTTGCTGGTAGATGCCAAGAATCCCGGAATTGCCTGCCGAAAAATGGGCGCTCTCGGCAAAAACAATTGCTGTGAGTTGATTTTTAACGATGTCAAAGTTTCAAAAGATGCCGTCATCGGACAACCTGGACAGGGATGGAACATTCTGGAAAAAATGGCCAGTAAGGCGACAGTTGCGAAAGCGGCCGAAATGCTGGGGGGATGTTACGAATCCATTGATATGACAAACGTCTATGCCAAGCAGAGAGAACAATACAGTACACCCATCGGTGGATTCCAGGCGATTCAGCACTATATGGCCAATATGAAGCTCGGTTATGATACCAGCCTTTACTATATGCATAAAGTAGCATGGATGACCGATGAGGGAATGGATACGACCAAAGAAGTATCCGCACTCAAAGCACAGGTAAATGAACAATATAAGTTCATCACCGAAAGGGCCATTCAGATTCATGGAGGAATCGGTACGACCCGTGAATTTAATATCGGCCTCTTTTACCGTCGAGCCAAAGCGTTTGAATATATCATGGGATCAACCGATTACCATTATGACCTGCTGGCTGACGCGCTGGAAATGTAAAAGAATCCTGATGTAATATTTAGCATGCTATTCCTGCCAAGGTGGGAATAGCGATATTTCATCTATCATCAGGCTCATATATTGAACCTAATTCAAAAAAAAATATCAGTTCAATTTTCAATACTTGGCAGTGAATTAAAAATGGGAAATCAAAAGGTACTTTCCAGAAGCGCGATTAGAAGGCAACGAGAACGTGAAGAACGTTATCAGACCATACTGAGAGCCGCCGAAACACTTTTTTATGAAAAGGGCTATCACCAAACCAGTATTACCCAGATTTCAGATCTGGCTGAAGTATCCGTCGGCACGGTTTACTTCTATTTTAAAAACAAAGAGGACCTTTTAATCCATCTACTGGATGAAATCAGTTTTCTTTTCCGTTCACGCATTGGTAAAGAGTTCAAAAACACCGGTGAATCGCTGGATGGAATTATGAAAGCCGGCTATCTCTTTTTTGATGAATTCTGCCGTCTTTTTCCGGAAAAACTGGCCATCATGTACCGGGAGTCAGTTGGACAAAGCAGTCTGGTTAATGAATGCCGGATGAATCATCAGGCCAAGATCATTGGAGATGTTGAAGGCGCTATTCTCCAAGCAGCGGAAAAGATGGGTTTTGACCTTCCAGGCCAAGACACTGCTGAAGTCATTGCAGTCAGTATCACCGGAATTTTTGATTCAATTGCCTCTCATTTCCTGTTTTCAAAAAAACGATCCGGAGACTTAAAGTCAGTGGGTGATGACGCAATCACCTTCCTGATCGGTGGAATAAAGAACCTGTTTGTACCTAAAAAAGCAAAAATATAACGGAGATCATAATGTACGAAAATCTGTTTAGCCCAATCACCATCAATAAAACAGAAATCCGAAACCGCACGGTCTATCCTTCATTGGGAGTACTTTTTTCTCAGGATAGACGCCTGAATGATCGGTACTACAACTATTTTCATGAAAAAGCCAAAGGCGGAACGGGTATCGTTATTGTGGGACCCGTAGGAATGGATCAATTGGGTTCTGGATTTTTGACACTCTCTCTCACCAGCGATGACAAAATACCCTCTTTTCAAAAACTGACTTCCTTGATTAAGCAGGAAGGCGCAAAATCCTGGATTCAGTTGTTTCATGCAGGGGCCTATTCTCACCCGATGTTGATCAATAACGAAACTCCTATTGCACCCTCTGCTGTTTATTCAAAATATACCAAGACCACCCCGCGGGAAATGACTATTGGTGAGATCCAGGATCTTCAGGAATCTTATGTTAAAGCGGCGTTAAGATCTCAGGAAGCCGGATTTGATGGGGTTGAGATTCTGGCCTCGGCCGGATATCTGATTACTCAGTTTCTCTCTCCACTGAAAAATCAGAGAACCGATAAATATGGTGGCAACTTCGAAAATCGGATCCGTTTTCCTAGAGAGATTATTGAAATGTGCAGAGATCGTCTTGGTAATGATTTTCCGATTACCATTCGTATTGCTGGAAACGATTTTGTACCGGGTAACAATACAGATTCTGAAATTCCTGAAATTGCCAAGGTCTATGAGAAAGCGGGTGTAGATGCCATTAGTGTCACGGGTGGCTGGCATGAAACCCATGTTCCACAAATGACACCGAATTTACCCGAGGCGGGATTCAGTTTTTTAGCCCAGAACATCAAAAACGCCGTTTCCATCCCTATTATGGCGTCTAATAGAATTTCAACCCCCGAAGCCGCAGAAAAGCTTATAAAAGAGGGGTATACAGACATGGTGAATCTTGGCCGTTCACTCATTGCAGATCCGCATTGGGCCAACAAAGCCAGGGAAGGCAGGGCTGCCGAAATCCGGCCCTGTGTTGCTTGTTTACAAGGATGTATGGATGAGGTAATGACCGGCCAACCCGCTTCGTGTGTCGGAAATCCTATCGCAGGATTTGAAGGCGTCAGGGAAATTAAGAAATGTGAAGTTTCAAAATCGGTGATGGTTATCGGTTCAGGAATCGGCGGATTGGAATCAGCCGTTACAGCCGCTCAGGCGGGACATCAGGTTGAGATATATGAGAAAGACAGTACCATCGGAGGACAGCTGAATATTGCAGGAGTTCCACCGCATAAGGGAGAGCTGTTTCGATTTATTGACTACTACCAAACCATGATTGAGAAATACAAGATTCCTGTCCATCTGAATACAGAAGTAAAACCTGAGTTGATCAAAGAGAAAAACCCAGCACATATCATCGTCGCAGAAGGGGCAGAGCCTCTGATTCCACCGATAAAGGGTATGGATGATCATAGCGTGGTGTCTGCCTGGAAAGTATTACGGGAAAATATGACGCTGGGCAAAAATATCGCTGTTATCGGCGGCGGATCTGTTGGCCTTGAAACCGCACTCTTTGCGGCCATGAAAGGGACACTGACTCCGGAAGCACTGCACTTTCTATTTACCTATGAAGCCGAAAGTGTGGAACGTCTGCGGGAATTGATGTTTAACGGGATCTCAAAGGTTACTGTTTTTGAAATGCTCCCTAAAGTCGGTAAAGACATTGGGAAATCAACCAAATGGGTAGTTTTAGGCAATCTCAGTCGGTATGGCATCAAACTGCACACCAGTTCCAAAGTGCTTTCCATTAAAAATGGAAAAATTACCTACGAAAAAGATGGTGAAGAGAAAGAGGAACAATTTGATAATGTCATTTTAGCCGCCGGATCAAAGGCCAACAAAACCATCTCCAATAAAATTGAACAACTGGGTATCCCGTTCACTCCGGTGGGAGATTGTATCCAACCCGGTAAAATTAATCATGCGATTCATGGCGGCTTTTTAGCTGCCCTGGAAATCTAAATGATCAGTATTAACAATCAGATCACGCAATATATTTTGCTTTTAACTTTGAACAGGGAATCGTGAACTTTGAACTTTAATTTTTTTTTAACAATCGGTTTAATAAATTAGAGAGTGAGTAGCTTATGGAATTAATCGAAACCAGCATAGATAAAAATTCTGATACATATAAAAAGAATTACCAGGATATGGAAGCCCTGGTTACGGATTTAAGGTCTGAATTAAAACGGGCCGCTAATGAGCGTTCAGAAAAGGCCATTCAGCGAGAAAAAGAGTCCGGGAAAATCCCCGCATTAAAAAAGCTGGAGCTATTGCTGGATAAAAACACCCCATTTCTGGAAATCGCGCCTATGGCTGCCAGGGACATGTATGATAAAAAAATTCATCGCGGTGGTTATCTGGCTGGTATCGGGACAGTTGAAGGCAAAGAAGTGCTTATCACCATCAATGATGCCACCATCAAGGGGGGCTCTATGTACCCCATGGCAGTCAAGAAAGTTCTCAGGTGCCAGGCCATTGCTTTGGAAAACCGACTTCCCAGCATTAATCTGATCGATTCGGCAGGTGCTTATCTTCCTTTACAATCGGAAATATTTCCCGATTTATGGGACGGCGGAAGATGTTTTTACAATCAGGCACAACTGTCAAAAAAAGGCATACCTCAAATTGCAGCGGTGATGGGAATGTGTACAGCAGGAGGTGCGTATGGCGTAGCCATGTGCGATGATATTGTTCATGTCAAAGGACATGGCGCTATTTTCTTGGGTGGCCCTCCTCTGGTGAAAGCAGCCACTGGAGAAGTGGTAACCGCTGATGAGTTGGGAGGCCCCAATCTGCACTGCAGGGAATCCGGGGTTTCCGATTATATCGCAGAAGATGATGCTGATGCCATCTCCATTATCAGGCAGATCGTTAAAAATCTCCCTGACAATGAGAAATCAAAACTGACCATGACTGACCCGGCCCCTCCAATATATGATCCCAAAGAGCTGTATGGAATCGTTAGCCCGGATCTGTCCAAGCCTTATGATATTAGAGAAGTGATTGCCAGAATGGTCGATAGAAGTGAATTTTTGGAATTCAAAGAGCTCTTTGGCCCGACTCTGGTTTGTGGATGGGCCAACATTCATGGTTATCCGGTGGGAATTTTGGCCAATAATGGTATCTTATTCTCTGACAGTGCCTTGAAAGCCACTCAGTTTATCCAGCTTTGTGATAAACGGAAAATACCACTGCTTTTCCTGCAGAATATTACGGGGTTTATGATCGGGAAAGCTTATGAGCAAGGTGGAATTACCAAAAACGGTCATAAAATGGTCAATGCTGTTTCAACCGCTACTGTGCCCAAATTTACCGTTGTGGTCGGGGCTTCTTTTGGTGCAGGAACCTATGCCATGTGTGGGCGCGCCTACTCACCCCGATTCATGTGGACATGGCCGAACGCTCAGATTGGTGTCATGGGAGGCGAGCAAGCCGCTGGCGTCCTGATTTCCATCACCAACGATCAAAACGAACGACTGGGGAAACCCCCATTAACCAAGGAAGAAGAAGAATTCTTAAGAGATCCAGTGGTTGCAAACGCCCTGAAAGAAGGCAATGCTTACTACAGTACGGCCCGTATCTGGGATGACGGGGTGATTGATCCGGCCAAAACCCGGGATGTCCTGGGATTAGCCTTATCCGCATCTCTCAATGCGCCTATTCGAGATGATGTATATGGTCATGGTGTTTTCCGAATGTAAGCCTGCTTTTCACAACTGATATTAATAGAGGAACCTTAAGAATGTTTAAAAAAATCTTAATTGCCAATCGAGGCGAAATTGCACGGCGAGTCATCACGACCTGTCGTGAAATGGGGATTGCTGTCGTCAGTGTCTATTCAGATGTAGATGAAAAAGCAATTCATGTTTTGGAAGCAGATGAAGCGGTTTGTCTGGGAGATGCTGAACCGGCCCAGAGCTATCTGAATATGGACAAGATCATCCAAGCTGCCAAAGAAACCGGTGCCGAGGCTATTCACCCGGGGTATGGCTTTCTGGCAGAAAACGCAGATTTTGCGGCCCGTTGCGAACAGGAAGGAATCAAATTCATTGGTCCTTCTTCCCAAGTCATTAAAGACCTGGGAGATAAAATTACTGCCCGACAAATTATGACCAAAGGCGGCGTACCTGTCATCCCCGGAATGACAGAATCCAACCCAGATCCGGATTTCATCGCACAGGAAGCGGAAAAAATAGGATATCCAGTCCTGATCAAAGCATCTGCCGGAGGGGGTGGTAAAGGAATTCGTATTGTCGAATCTGCTGAAACCATCAAGGAGTCCTGCCAGGCAGCTTCCCGAGAAGCCATGACCGCTTTTGGGGATGGAACCATCTATTTGGAAAAATTCTTTGATACAGCGAAACATATTGAATTTCAAATTCTGGCCGATCAACACGGTAAAACGATCCATTTGATGGAAAGAGAGTGTTCTATCCAAAGGCGCCATCAAAAAATCATCGAGGAATCACCCTCCGGTGCATTAGATGATGATCTTCGTGCGAAGATGGGAGAAGCGGCGGTTGCAGCGGCAAAAGCCTCTGGTTATCAAAATGCCGGAACAGTGGAATTCCTATTAGACAAAGACAAAAATTTCTATTTTCTGGAGGTCAATACTCGACTACAGGTTGAACATCCGGTCACAGAAATGATTACCGGCGTGGATCTGGTTCGCCAGCAATTGGAAATCGCCGCAGGCAATCCATTGGCCCTAAACCAGGAAGATATTCAGATTCGCGGTCATGCCATTGAGTGTCGTGTTTATGCAGAAGATCCGGAAAACGGTTTTTTCCCTTCTCCCGGAGTCATCGAATTCATGAGGGAGCCCAAAGGACCTGGAATTCGTAATGATTGTGGTGTCTATTCCGGATTTGAAGTTCCGGTTAACTATGATCCTATTTTGTCGAAACTGATCGTCCATGCTGAAAACAGAGAGGCCTCCACCCTTAGAATGATCAAAGCGCTAAAGGATTATATCATTCTGGGTATAAAGACGCCTATCTCCTTTCTAATTGAGGTATTGCAATCTGAACCCTATACCAGCGGAGAAGTCTATACTGATTTTATTGAAACCCATTTTACCGATTGGAAGCCTAAGCTGGATGAATTGGCTCTGGCACGTATAGCATATATTGTGGATGATCTGGCTGGTGGTAAGAAAAACAGTAATTTTGCATCAGCGGAAAGCAAAGAGATTTCTCCATTTCAAACCCTGGGTAATTGGCGACTGTAACAAAAATATAATCGACGAACGGAGATAATAAAGTGGAATACAGACTTAAAATTGGAGAAGATACCGTACCCGTGGAGTTTGAAACCAAAGATGAGAACGGGATAAATCTCTCTATGGAAGAGAACGAATATGATATCAATTATTCACGGATTTCAGATAATCAAATCCATTTATCAGTGAATGGACAACGTGTTAATGCTTACGTTGCTAAAACTGAACAGGGAAAAACAATTTTTATTAATGGCGTTTCTTATCTGGTCCAGGATGCGGACGATCTGGAACGAAAGAGATCAAAAAGAAAAGGTGGACAGGATATGCCCACAGAAATCACCCCGGCAACACCTTCGGTCGTGATTGCAATCCCGGTCGAGATAGGCCAGGCGGTCAAAAAAGGACAGGTGGTCATTATCCTTTCAGCCATGAAAATGGAAATATCCCTGAACTCACCCTATGATGGTACTATTACCGCCATCAATGCAGCAGAGGGAGATAATGTTTCACCGGGAGTCATGCTGGTGGAAATTGAAGAAGCACCCAAAGAAAATGACCCTAAAGAGTCATAAACATAATTCTTATAAACAGGATAAGTACCTTAACAAATATTTTATAAGGTATTAAAACCCATTTGGAGGTAACCAATGGCAGACGACTTACTATACAGAGTCGAAAACGGAATTGCGTACTTTACGATTAATCGGGAAGCGAAAAGAAACTCCATCAGCTCTGAGGTGGTATCGCTTTTTATGAAGTATCTTGATGAAGCAGAAAACGATGAAAAGGTTATAGTGATTTCCGTCACCGGCGCCGGAGAAAAATCCTTTTGTTCCGGTGCTGACCTGGGTGGTGGAACGGTTATGAGTGATGATCAGGCCGATAGTTTTCAGGCCTATGCCAACCTGCTGAAACGAATGGCAAGCTACCCCAAACCCACTGTTGCCAGAGTTAATGGATACTGCCTAGCCGGTGGTACAGGCTTTATGCTGGCTTGTGATATTGTCATTGCGACAGATACAGCCAAATTTGGAACTCCGGAAGTCAACGTTGGACTATTTCCCATGATGATCGGTTCTTTAATTTTTCGAAATGTTCTGAAGAAAAAAGCCATGGAGATGGTGTTACTAGGGGATAAACTGACAGCTCAGGAAGCCCTGGACATTGGGATGGTCACTCGGGTCGTACCCCAGGATAAGTTGGACGAAGAAGTGAATGCAATTTTAGCCAAGCTCGCTACAAAAAGCCCCATAGGTATGAAAATTGGCAAAGAGGCCTTTTATCAAGTAGCAGACCTGCCATTTGAAAAAGCAATTGACATTCTGGCCGGAAAGATCAAAGAGGTTGCATCCACTGAAGATGCGGTGGAAGGTATCACGGCTTTCATTGAAAAACGGCAACCTGATTTTAAGGGAAAATAGTTGGACACCCCAGGATAAGCTTTGAACATTGAACTTTGAACTCTGAACTTAAAACTTTTTTAAAATTAAGGAGATATAATGGCTGTAGATCTATATTTTTCAAAGGAACATGACCAGGTCCGACGTGCTGTGAGAGATTTTATTACTAAAGAGATCAATCCATATGTTGATGAATGGGAAGAAAACGGGATCGCACCCCTTCATGAGATATTTAAAAAAATGGGTGACTTGGGGTTTCTGGGAATCAGGTATAGTGAAGAGTTAGGGGGAATGGGCCTGGATTACTGGTACGAAACCGCATTTCTGGAAGAACTGGGGGGAATTGAATGTGGGGGTATCCCTATGGCGATTGGGGTACAAACCAACATGGCCACCCCTGCCATTGATGAGTTCGGCTCAGATTACCTGAAAGAGACCTTTTTGAAACCGGCTATTGCAGGCGATCTGGTTGGCGCTATCGCAGTGACTGAAGCCGATGCCGGCTCAGACGTTGCCGCTTTGAAAACAGTGGCAAAAAGAGAAGGCGATGAATATGTCATCAATGGTTCAAAAACATTTATCACCAATGGCACCCAAGCTGATTTTTTAACCCTGCTGGCCAGAACCAGCGATGAACCGGGATATCATTCCTTCAGTCTCATCGTCGTCCCTACCAAAACAGAAGGGTTTATCGTTAGTAAAAAACTGGACAAAATGGGAATGAGAAGCAGTGATACTGCCGAGCTCTTTTTTGATAACATGAGAGTTCCTGTTAAAAACTGTATAGGAGCGGAAGGAGAGGGATTCATCTATCAGATGATGCAATTTCAACATGAAAGATTCTTCACTTTACCGATGTCCTACATCTCTTTGGAAAGAAATATTCGGATGACCATTGAGTATCTTAAAGAAAGAATTGTTTCTGGTAAGCCTTTGATTAGAAAGCAAGTATTAAGACATCGCTTGGTCCAATGGCTCACAGAGCTTGAAGGTTTGAAACAACTCACCTATCATATCGTCAGAATGAAAATGGCTAAACAGGATGCCTCCAAAGAGATTTCCATGGGAAAACTGTTAGCTGGACAATTGTCCAATAAAGTAACCGGTGGTTGCCTGCAGATGTTCGGCGGTTCAGGCTTTATGAATGAAATGAGAATTTCCAGAGCCTTCAGAGATGCCAGACTGACGGCCATCGGTGGAGGTGCAAGCGAAGTAATGAGCGATGTAATCGCTAAAATGGAGAAAATGTAATGATCGTGATTTGCAAGGATCTTGCGGATGAATACGCTGAGCTGGATGCAATGGTCACTGACCTGGAGCAAAATGAGTGGAACCAAAAAACGCCCTATTTTAACTGGACCATCAAGGACGAAATATCCCATATCAGTTATTTTGACTCTATGGGTCTACTCGCTATTTCTGACAGCCAAGTCTTTGAGATGAGCACCAAAGAGATGCTGAGACAGCTTCCAGATGAAAGCAACAGAATGGAAATGATCAATGCAGCCTGCGGAGATATGTCCACCCAAAAACTGCTGACTTCCTGGCGTAAGAACCGCGATGAACTGATTGCAAATCTACGATTACGAAAACCTGAAGACAAAATTCCCTGGTATGAGCTGCAAATTAGTCCCAAAAATCTTATCATCAGCCGAATCATGGAAACGTGGGCTCATGCGCAGGATGTTGCCGACACACTTGGCATCCAGCGGATTGCGACCGATCGATTGAAATATATCGCTGATCTGGGAGTCTCAACCTTGGAATCCAGTTTTACCATTCATCAAAAAGAGGCTCCTGAAGAATCGGTATTTATCGAACTCACCGGACCCTCAGGTGCCACCTGGAGCTGGGGACCCGAAGATGCAGAAAATTCAGTCAAAGGATCTGCTGAGGAATTTTGTCTCGTCGTCACTCAAAGGCGAAATATTACCGATACCAAACTACACGTTGAAGGAAACACTGCATCCGAATGGATGTCAATCGCACAAGCTTTCACCGGACCAGCTAAAGAACTACCCAAACCCGGACAAAGAGCTGTTGAATACTAAAAAGGAGAAGCCATGGGCGCATCCAGCAATCAATCCAGTTATCATGAATATTTTACCAAAGAGCATGATCTGTTTAGAAAAGTAGTCAGAGATTTTGTCAAAAAAGAGATTATACCATTTACTGAAGATTGGGAGGAAGCAGGAGAATTCCCCATAGAACTTTATAAGAAAGTCGGCGAGCTGGGATTCAGTTCCATTGGATTTCCTGAAGATTGCGGTGGAACCGACGGGGATACTTTTTTACAACTAGTGGCATCAGAAGAGCTTTGTCGAAGTGGTTGTATGGGAATGGTAGCTAGCCTGGGATCTCTGAATATTTCGCTCCCTCCCATTATCAATCACGGAACACCTGAACAAAAAGAAAAGTTTGCAAAACCCGTGTTGGAGGGAGACCGGATATCCGCGTTGGGAATCACAGAACCCAGTGGTGGGTCAGATGTGGCAAACCTGAAAACGACTGCCGTCAAAGAAGGCGATTTTTATGTGGTTAATGGTAGTAAAACATTCATCACCAGTGCCATCCGCGCCGATCAGGTTACCTGTGCTGTTAGAACCGGAGGCGAAGGAGCCCACGGAATTAGCTTTTTGGTCATTGAGAAAGGTACACCCGGATTTTCGGTTTCCCAAAAACTGAAAAAAACCGGGTGGCTGGCTTCTGATACCGGCGAACTCTATTTTGACAATTGCCGGGTGCCTGCTGAAAACCTGATTGGTGAAGAGAATATGGGTTTTTATTACATTATGGAAAACTTTCAGTCAGAAAGATTGTCCATGTGTATTATGGCCAATATCACATCTGAGCTATGCCTGGAAGAATCCATCAAATACGCCAAGGAACGGGAAGCATTTGGCAAACCATTAACCGGATTTCAGGTCACCCGTCATAAACTGGCCGATATGGCAACCATGCTGGAAGCCAGTAAGGAATTTACTTACCGGGTTGCCGCAAAAATGGGTGCTGGCATCGATCAGACCAAAGAGGTCTCCATGGCCAAAAACTTTGCCTGTACAGTCAGCGACAAAGTGACCTTCGATGCTACCCAGATCTTTGGCGGTTACGGATTTATGAAAGGGTATCTGGTGGAAAGGCTGTTCAGAGATAACCGGATCCTATCTATCGGTGGCGGTACACAGGAGATTATGAAAGAGATCATTTCCAAATTGATTCTATAAATAATTCCCAGTGAAAAAAAATAGACCAGAGAGAGCGGTAAAAGCTCTCTTTGTTGAGATTAGAAAGTAATACCCCTGGCAGCAAAGGTTTTTTTCACCAGATCGATATTTGAAGCAGGGGGTATTTGTAATTGATCTGCTGATTTTCGTTCCAACAACATTGCCTTTGAATCACACGTAGTAACACATAATCCACATCCAATACAACGATTGAGATTAATCTGGGCAATCAGATCATCATCCATGGTTATTGCCTCCATCTGACATCGATCGATACAGACTTCACAACCGGAACACTCCTGTTCATCCACCCGGGCATAATAGTTTGACATGATCATTTTCGCCGGATTATCCAGCTTTTTCAACCCCCGTAAGATTCCACAACAGTCACCACAACAATTACACATTCCTCCCGGGTTTACTGTACTCACCGGTTGATTAACCAAACCGGCCTCATCACATTGATCCAAAATTTTCAACGCTTCGTCCACATCAATATAGCGAGCCATTTCATTTTCCACATAAAAATCCGCATGGGAACCAAAGGCCAGACAAACTTCCATGGGTTTATCACAGGCCTGATCAAGCAATTCCTGCTGTCTCTGACAGATACAAGTCGCGACTGATATGACCTTCTGCTTTTTAACAATCTCACGTGCATCCTCATACGGTGCGACCTGAGCATCAGCTTGTAGAGATTTTTTGACCGGCACGGTACGGATCGGAGTTACATTGTTTACCATATTTTGTGATAGAAAACCCTCCTCAAGGTATAATTCCATCATTTCAGCCAACTCCCGATCCATTCGCTTTAACTGAAATTCATAAGACCCGACCACAAAGGGTACCATGGCGTATCGAACACTCTTGCCCCTGCGAAGACGAAAAACCAGTCCCTTCTTTGCCATGGTTTCAAGTTGTTCAGCAGTCTCTATCAGATCCCGACCGGTTCTTGTTGCAACAGATGCTGGTTCCTCCAGTGTCGGGTTCAATTCTAAAAATAGTTGAGCATCTTCTAACGAATAAAGCTTTTTTAAAATCTTCAATTCAATCCCTGACTGGGTCGCTGGAACTCCTATTGCGAAATGATCTATCTTACTACGAAGTTTTTCATATATATCTTCAGTCATATTCATTCTTCCCAAAGTGGTGACATGATCTACATAGGTTAGTAATACTCACTCTCCTTTTATACCATCAATCCACCCGTAACAAAACCACTTATATTGGGGACGCCCTTGAATTTGCCGACTATTTTAAAATATTCGGGTTTCTTTTTGCTAAGTAATCGGACTCTCCTAAATCAAAAAAGGGGGAACAAGAAAAATGGTTTTCCGGATTTAACATCCAAGGTATAATTTTAATTAACCCAGAATGATTAATTCAGCTTAGTTCGGAAAC
>Ga0307989_1000805_pt1 | contig 18626 bp, 16 predicted proteins | sample EllFjometagen185_FD_203164 | JGI IMG/M metagenome (GOLD analysis project Ga0307989, IMG submission 203164) | Marine microbial communities from Ellis Fjord, Antarctic Ocean - #185 | ecosystem: Environmental > Aquatic > Marine > Unclassified | place: Southern Ocean | collected 2014-10-08
ATTGTCGTTGTTTTCCCACTCTCTGAAGTTACATTGCTGGATGAAGTGATAACAATTCCTCCTTTATCCAGCCTTCCGAAATCCTGATCAGAAGTATATTTACAAGATAAAAGTATCATACCTGCAATTGCGATTAAGGCTAAACAAATTGCTTTTATACCCATTTTTTACTCCATTTCAGTTACGCCTTTTCCAGGATTATCCTGACGTTTTATCCGAATGATAAAACTGTCGCCAGATTCGCTGCCCTTTTCTCCATCTCTTTTTTTTAAGTATTGGATTAACTTCTCAAAATTCCCTTTTAAAAGATGAAGCGCCCGTTCAACCATCAGGAAGTATGATTAGTTTATCCAAACAAATCATTCACCAACGGAGTGTTTATATGACAAAGAAATCTAAGTTTTCTGTCAAGTACGAACAAGAAAAAAACGAGAACTGTCCAGCTCATTCGGCGGTATTCTTATATTCCTGGATTTTCTAAAGGGTATCAGATTCGACCGCATCGTATCATCCAAATTTACGCCTAAAAGTAATCAGGGTTATCCCGTTTTGCATCATATTTTAGCGGTTATCTTGATTAATTTAACCGGAGGCAAATCTGTAGTTGGATGATAGGAATTTGCTTTTTGTGATTGAGTCTTCGGACTTTTTGTGACTTTCCTTGCTGACAAAAGGCAGACACAGAAATAAAACATCCTTATGAAAAGTCTGAGCTGGAGCCCTGAAAAAAATGGTGTGTTAAAAAAAACACGCGGTATCTCATTTGAGGAGATTATCCTTCTGATCGAGGCGGGTGATATATTAGATGTACTTGGTAATCTTGGGCACCAAGGGCAGTCAATTTATATACTTGATATTGAAGATTACGCTGTTGTCGTTCCCTTTGAGGAAACAGAAGATGAGATTTTTTTAAAAACAGCCTTCCCCATTCGCAAATATACAAAACTCTATATAGATAGGGGTAATAAATGACTCGATTTAAGAAGAAAGCATTTCAACCGATGGACGAAGATGAAAAAGAACTGATGAAATCCATTGATCGCAATGAGTGGAAGTTGGTTAACGATCTGGAGCAGCAGAAACAAAAGGCGATGGAGGCGGCTAAAAATACATTGAAAACGTCAATTTGTTAATTTTTTTGGTACATTTTTATGTGTTTTTCAATTTCCTCTGGTACTGGATATGGAATTTCATTAGGCAAGAGCTTAATTTTATCATCAGTATATTTTTCATGTTTGATAGTCTCAATTAAATTACTCATATCCTCAATTCTAACGATTGATTCTGCATATTCTTTTAGAACTTTTGTTTTAAGACCTATTTGAATTGCTTTCCAGGATCTTCCACGACCATTGATCGATTTCTCCGGATCCCATTGGACATATACTTTTGCTTTCTGCATTAATTTCTTCCACTCAATTTTATCAAAACCTTCTGGATAGTGAGTCAATTGTCCGATTGATAGGATTTTATCAAAAAAATCCCTTTTCACATCTACTCCAAGAACAAAAGTGTCATCTTCATGTTCGCCCTTTTCCTGTTTTTTGCCAATTCTAGTAAATTTTCCCCATTGGGTTCGAGTCAATGTCCATAGAAATGAAGGTTTTATCCATGATGCCCATGATAGTTCAAATTTAAATGGAGAAACAAAAGTTTGATTTTCAATAGCAGGAATAGCAATCGCTGCGCTAAAAGCCTGATAGACTCTTATACTGTTTTCATTGTATACAGCTCTTATTTCTCTTAAAGGCCGAGGGCCTTCATATATTATCTTTTTCATTCGATTCAGACTCCTTGTTTGGCTTTGCTTTGCTCAAACTAAAATTTTTAAAAAGCACTTTGGTATTGTGAATAAAAGTCTATCTATCATGTTAGTCACAATTTTTGGTAAATAATAACAATGGTATCAGACAATCTGAATAAAAAATACCAAAGCATATTCCTATTTCGCTATCGTTCCCATCTTGATGATTCCATCCCATCTGTCTCTATAAGACGATGATGTGAGCATTCATTAAATTGCTAATTTTGATTATTATGTCGTCAACCTGTTATCCATCACTCACAAGTACTGTCTGCATGGTTACCTTTAATGGAAGATGGTTTTGCCTGGCCCTTTTTTTTGTTTGTTTTATTTTGATTTCTGCAATTTTAAACAAATAAGTCCCTACTACTGTGTGTCCATTGAAATGTACTTTTATAGCAAGTTTTTGAGCATCAGCAAAGCTACGATCAAAAAAATCCATAAGACAAGATTCAACAAAGTCGAATGATGTAACTTTATCGTTATGAAAAATAACATGAAAAAGAGTTGGCAGTATTGATGATTGCCTACCCTTTTTCATTTTGGTGGATTTTTCAAACATAGCTAATTGGTTTGTAATGTATTTTAAAGCTTCCATAATCAATTCTCATTGATAATTTTCATCATTAAGCTACTAAAATATCACTAAACCTGAAAGTACCGTACACTCGTATTAAAATTCAAGCCCATAACAGTCCAGTTTATCCAAAAACTTCCATCCTTTTTTAATACTAAAACTTGGAAAAATCGTGATTTCAATTTTGAAGATTGTATATGCTTAGGTATTTTTGTAGATGTAAGACTGTCTTTTTCAGCTGAATGATTTTTGATTGATAGTGCTTGTGCCATTTCTTTCTCCCTTTAATTGTTAATGTTTTGTTGTAGTTATTTAGAGAAACGGACAAAAATAATTTTTTTTCCAATTTATTTTGAAAAAGATAGGTTTGTTAATAGGGATGATTATACAGGATAGTTCAAAGATGCTGCAGCAATATGTATCTGTGCCTCCTTGAAATATCATCAGGATATACATATTGGTTTATTACTATTATGCAGATTTATTTGATTGGAGATGGTTGATTTAAGAGAAAGCTGGATTTATATCTCAAAATTGGCAAATGGAACACAGAAAATACCGAAGTTGTTTTAACAAATACATCCAAATCGGGAATCGATCCCAAATCTGTGGCTCCTCAAAATGCTATCGGGACACAATTTGGTATATTCTCATCAAAATTCCCAGTTTAAAACTCAGGTGTTCAGGAAAAGTTAGGATGAAAGTTTCATTTTTGAAAGGAAAATAAGCTGTTTCTGGGATTGGAAGACGTATCAATCCAATGAAAATAATCGTGTAGAAGCTGATGGAAAAAGACAGCATAAATTTAGGTACCTGCTTCTACTCATATTTGTGTTGTAATCCACCCAACTTTGGAATTGATTTTACTTTGCAGGATTCAAATGGTTTCGGTTGAATGTTTCTGCCTATAGGTGAGTCCCTTCCCAATGATAAATGGCACCGATCCCCGTTATAGTAGTTAACGTATTCCTTCATTAAACGGCGGAGGTGATCTTCACTAAAGACAATAACATGATTGAGTAAGTCAGTGCGGGCGGCCAGTACGAAGCGTTCTGCCACTCCATTTGCCAAGGATTCCGGTAGGAAGTAACTTTTGGTTTTACTCTAAGTTGATGTACAAAAAGTATGATGGTTACACAGGCCGGAACCGTAAACCGGAGAGAAGGTTGAGGTTAAACCTAAGAGATTGCCGGTGTTCCGTGCCGGTAGGCAATTGAGAAATATGGTGGATATGTAACTTCGGGTATAATTACAGGATCGAACAAGGTATATTATTTTTCTGTTCCTTTTTATAAATGATAATCAAAAAACAATATTGAAATTATCTTTTTCCCGTCTTATCTGGATTGCTCTGACTGGATTTATAGCTTATCAGATTACTTTTACATGGATTCCTCTTTGGAATAAAGTAACAGAGTTACAAGGAATGGGAGGATTAGGCTGGAAATAATATTTTTGCCCTACAAGTGAATGAAGAAAATTGATAACAGAAGAATTTGAAGAGCTTTATCAGGATTTTTTTTAGAAATACAAGGATGATCCGAAAGTAAGATTACTGTTGAATAATATTATCGCATTCAAGCAGGGCTGAAGTTCATTAATAACAGAACGAATATACCTATCATGCCTGTAACAGACAATCGGGGGAACGGCCTGATCACATATTGACTGCTCAGATAACTTAGAAAGATAGCGGAGAGACCGACAATTACAAATTTGATGTATATCGATAACACTAGCCAGTCCCGCAGAAACAGCTGTGCCAGGTATATAAATAGCAGATGCACCATGTATATATGATAGGAATTTTCAGCCAGTGACAGGTTTATTCTGGATGAACTATTCCAAAACTTTTTCCCAAATGAAACAAGGGTCAGTAAAATAGAGAACAAAAGAAGAGTCTGCAAAAAGAGAAAAAAAGCAGCCAAAACCGGCGAGAAAAGATTTTCCAGAAGAATTGACAAGGCTTTTTCCTTTCCCAACCACAGAATGATACTCAGTGCAGTCCAAAAAACAAAATGCCCAGGAATATTGCCAACTACAAACCAATTTTTATGAAATGCATAAATCCCCAGGCCAAAACAGAGGATGTATAAGAATATCCGTGTCGGTTGAAACTGGAGCAGGCTGCCAATAATAACCCAGGGTTCGATTTCGTTACCTTTTGAAAAGACTCCATGCATAATTAGGGTCAAGATTGTTGAGAGAACACTGACCAGAAAAAGGATGAGTAAAATCGATCTATGAGAGGAGATTTTGGAGGTTTTAAACGCCTGAGAATTCTTGATCAGTATGCTTTTACTTTTGTGTAGCAAGGCAAAAACAATAAAAAAGAGAAGTAGTAAGGAAATAAACCAGAAGTGCAGATGAGAAAATTCTGTATTTGAAGTGCTGAATCTTATCCTGAAAGATAAAAAACTGTTCATTTTGATTAAAAAAATATTCCAAAAATCCAGTACATCAGCACGACGTGAATAATTATAAATGTACACTTCAACTGGTCCCAACAGCATTACGCCTATTAGCCAGGGGATTCCCAATCGTTTAAATTTACTTTTGATAAAATGCCAGGTACCTTTTTTGTGTAAGGACGGTAGAACGAAATAGCCCGCGATGAAAAAGAGTACCGGCATCAGAAAGACTCCTAGAGTACGAAAGATATAATCAAAAAAAATAGAATTTTCATCATTCACAGTCCACCAAGTTGTATAGAAGCTGTAACTGGCAGCGGCGTGCAGAACAACTACCAGCAGAACCATTAAATACCTGATATTATCTAAGAAAAATATTCTATCACTGAATGTGCTTTGGTCAGGTTTCATTTAAAATTCCTCCTTTGATATTATGGTTGGTCTGCTGTTCGATCGATCTATTTCCAACTTAGAATTTTTATCCAAACCGAATAAGTCCCTGGCATCGAACTTAATAAGTCTGTGCGGCTATGTCCATTGGGTTTCCGGCCCTGGATACAAGCTTACCTACTGTGGTGGATTTGATTGAATGTTATGACGGGTACATTGGGAGAAACCCCAAGACTGGTGGGAAAGATGAGGTCAAACTCAAGATGATATAAACACTCGTTTATGTTAGTTCGGCTAGCTCCTTCTCATATCTTTCTACCCAACCGTCAGCACCGAATTCCTTCATGATATCTATCGCCTGGATGAGGTGTTTCCTAGACTTTGGAAAATCACCTTCGTCTTTATATACCAGATGGTAAATTTCATGGATTCTGGCAAGATAGTATACTGTCCTCAATTCAACAAATATCAATTCTGCCTTTTTTAAAGCATTTATCGTGTCCTCTTTTCGACCGGCACTTCTATATAGTTCTCCTAATTCACTGTACCCTTTAGCAATCATCCATTTATAGTTCACCTCTTCTAGTTTGGTAATTCCATATAAAATAAACGCTTCGGCTTTTTTAATTTGAGATTTTTCCTGTTGTCTTGAAATGCATCCAAGTAAAATATTGGTTTTACCTTCAGCCCATTTAATGTTGCTTTTTTTTGATATTTCCAATGCTTTTTCAGCATACAAGGCTGCTTTATTGTAATCACTGGTTTCGTACTGTATCTCAGCAAGACTTATGTTATCCACATATTGAATAAATGGATGTTCCATGTTTCTCAATTTTAGGCCTCTTTCTATTGACTCCAGGGCTCTGTCGAAGTCTCCCACAATAGCATAAGCGTTTCCCATTCTAACAAGAGTATTTGGTATCATTCTAAGGTAATTGATTTCTTCCAGCAAAGTCAGTGATTTTTGGAATCGTTCCAAAGCAAGCTTCCCGTATCCTTTCAATAGGTAAAGTAACCCAAAGTTATTTTCAGTAGTTGCTCCGGCAAGTTCATTATGGGGCGGTTCCGCATTGTTTAGAGTGGTATAATGATGGGCTTTTTTACAGTAGACTTCGGACTTTTCCAAATCCCCTGTGCAAGACAAAATTTCGGCGTATCGACCGCAGAAATCTGCATAAAAAACAGGAATAAGTGGATTAGTCTTGATATCAATGTTTGCCTGATCCAGAAAATTAATGGCTTTTATTAGTACTTCGATGGATTTCTGATCTTCATCAGGCGCAAGATAGGCAACCCATAAGTTTTCTGCTGAACCGATAGTCAATTGAATGTCATTGGACTCTAAACCTTTTTTAAATGAATTTTTGGCACGCTCGATTACAAGTGAGGGGTTTCCTGTACAAGAATAATAAAAGTCTAATAAGAATGAAAAAGAGTGCAAACTTTCTTTGTCATCCAGCTCCTCCGAAAGCCGTTTACCTTCGTGAAATACAACATGAGAGTTTTCAGAGAATCCAAGGTTTTGATGGGCAATTCCCATAACATGGTAAATGGCAAGTTTATCTCTTTTTATTTTTTCGGTTTCAGGGTGTTTATTGAGAATATTAAGAATCTGATTATAAATACTTAGCACTTCAGCATGGGCATAGTTTGCGAAAGCTCTTCCAGCTGATAAATATAAGTAGAGTAGGGTCTTCTCCTCATTTTTCGTTTTGGAATAGTGATGTGCTAGTATCTCATAAAACTCCTCCAGGCGGCCAGTGTAGATGTTTTCGATCGCTTTGCCGATCTCTTCGTGTATCTCTTTTCTACGTTTTTGTTACAAACTATTATATGCCACTTCCTGTATTAAAACATGTTTGAAGATGTATTCAAGTTCAGGAAAGAGTTGTTTTTCGTAGATGAATTCCAGCCCCTGCAAGTTAAAAAGAAATGACTTGAGGTCTTCCTTTTGACCGGTTATTGTTTGCAGTATCTTAAAGGCAAATCCACGACCAATAACAGAAGCCACTTGCATGATACGTTTTAGATTTTCACCTAAGCGGTCCATACGAGAAGCGATGATGCCCTGAATGGTTTCTGGAACCTGAATTTTGGACAGTTCCCCTTTTATCACATACCCATTATCTACTTTTTTAATATTGCCGTTTTCAATTAGGCTCTGAGTGAATTCCTCGACATATAGCGGGTTTCCAGCGGCCTTATTCATGATAAGGCTTTTTAATTCCGGGGCAATCTCTCCTTCTTCCAATATAGCTTGAATGAGTTCAATACTGGATTCTTCTCCCAATTGATCTAATCGGATCTGTGTATAGTATGACTTCCCTCCCCACTGGTGTTTGTACTCCGGTCTATAAATTAAAAGCAGGAGTATGTGGGTGTTGGGCAGTGATTCAATCAAGAAATCAAGAAAGTCCTCAGAAGACTGATCAATCCAGTGTACGTCATCCACAACCAAAACTAACTGTTGTCTTTCGCTTTCTTTGACTAAAATATTCCTGACCGATTCAAAAATACGTTCACGTTTCAACTTGGGTTCTGATTCAGCAAAGTCCTTGTCATCGACGGTAAGAGATAATAAATGCTGTAAAGGGGGAATAGCGTCTTTGGTCGACTCATCCAATGCATTAATTTTATCTTCAAGTTTTGTTTTAATCGTTAGTTCACTGTCATCATCTTTAATGTCAAAGTGAGATTTGATTATGGACAGGATAGGGAGATAGATGGTGTTACCGCCATATTGAAAACACTGGCCTTCCAGATATGTGAATTCCCCAAATGGAAGCTTGCTTTTATACTCAATTAACAGTCTTGATTTGCCGACCCCTGCATCACCCACCAAACCGACTATCTGGCCATATCCGGAACCGGCAATCTCGAATACTTCTATCAAGGTACTCATTGGTTTCTTACGACCTACAAAACGGGTAAATCCTTTTGATGCTGATGCCTCAATACGGGTATCCACCTCACTGGGATGAAGAAGCTCAAAGGCTTCTTGTGCTATTTTTTTCCCTTTCAATTCCAGCATGCCCCTGGGTCTAAATTCAAAATATGCACGTACAAGATTATGAACGTTTTTTGTGATCAGGACAGTTCCATGACGAGCTGCTGTTTCCATTCGAGACGCCAGATTCACCGTATCACCGATGGCTGTATAATCCATCCTCAAGTCATCTCCCACAGAGCCTACGATAACCAAACCTGAATTAAGACCAATCCGCATCTTAAAATCAATGCCATATTCCTTTTTGACCTTTTCCCCATATCCAACCAAATCTTTTTGAATGGCCAATCCAGCGAGACAAGCTCGGCGGGCATGATCCTCATGAGCTAATGGTGCACCAAAAAGAGCCATTAACCCATCTCCAAGAAACTGGGTGATTGTCCCTTCGTATTTGTGAATGTGATCCATTAATATTTGAAAACAACCGTCTAAAATATTGCGGATATCTTCTGGATCATTCTCCTCGGACATGGATGTGAACCCGGCTACATCAGCGAAGAAAACAGTTACTAACTTTCGTTCCCCTTCAATATGCTTGCGGGACGTTAGGATCTTTTTGACAAGCGCTGCTGGAGTATAAGACTTCGGTATTTCATAGTCTTTTGATGTGGATTTTACTGAATCGGTCAGATTGTAACCGCATTTGTTACAGAAATTGCTGCCTGGTGCTATTGATTCCTTGCATTGGGGACAGATGATCTCAATTTTTGTTCCACAGTTACTACAAAATATTGCATCATCTATATTATCAAACCCGCATTTATTACATTTCATTGTGCCTCCTAAAAATTGAATGGTAACATTATGTTAATAGTTCAAAATAAAGGATTCAAATCAATGCCATAGCCTTGTCAGATAAGTTTAGCTCATTACAACATCATAAACCATCAGTTCTCGCTGGATTCCTTTCACCTTAACCTTTTCTCTTTGGGCACATTCTATCTCATTTTTGACAAAAGCCCAAGTTTGGTGATTGATGTCGTTTTATAAGTAATAATAATGGGAGAAATCTAAAAACCGGTATTGGGATTAAAACAAAGCTGATCTATCATGAAAGTTTTCTCAGTTTTATAACTCAGCTATCTCCTTTTCATATCTCTCCAACCAGCCATCAGCGATGTATTCTTTCATCGTTTCGATGGCTTTGTTCATTTGTTCACGAGGAGCAGGAAGATTATTTTGTATGAACAATTTAGAAAACGGCTTATAGACAAACGCCGGTTAAAGAATAGTTTTATTCTGTTTGCATTCATAAATGGTTTCTTGAATCCATCTTTCTGTCTCTTCAGGGCTTTTTATTTTTGCTAATATCAATATTTGCACAATACTCAATAGACTATTAATCCTCATTACTGTGCTTTTGCTGTCTTCTGCAAGGGCAGGTAAACTTTCAATATTGGATCGTAGATAAACTTCTTGATACCTACCTCCTCAGTAAGCACTTCCCCTGAATTAATTGTCACCTGATAATTTCAGACAGACGGACCCCATACTTGGCATTGACAACGACTACCTCTCCTCTTGCCATCATTTTATCGGCTACCAGAACATCCATTGGTTCCCCGACTACTTTGTCGAAAGTAATGACTGTTCCTATCTTGAATTCCGCAATGTCTTCAACTGCAATATGTACCACGTCACATTGAACCTTCAAGGGTATCGACACATCACCTAAGATCTTGCTTATCAGGTGTTCATTGTCTACTGTCATAGTACATCTCCAGCCAAAAGATTAAGATCTTTCACCATTTCCTTTGCGACAGGCAGGACCGACGTCAAACGCGCACCGAATTGATCTTTTGCGATAACGACTTCTGCCTTGGCGACGAGGGTTTCGCCGATATATATGTGAAGTGCCTCTCCCACCAATCGATCGAGTTCGATAATCGTACCCTGACCGAGCGACAGCACATCCTCAATGTTCATCCAGGTTCTTCCTATTTCCATAGACACCGGTAATTTTGAGTTCAAGAAATGATCCAGGCCTCTTCCAGCAGAAGGGGCATCTTCAAGATCCGCCTTGACCCTGAGCAATGGCTTCGATTCATCTGACATGTCCAGTTGGAAAAAGTGAACTCCCGGATTTAGAGAGGATAAGAGGACATTTGACCCTTCCTTTTCAAGGGGAACGGGTTGATTCAGGCTGATGTTGGAGTCGTCCGTGGTTGTACCGAAGCGCATGACATCGTCCTCGCCCGAACATTCGATTGAAAATTCGGCTTTGTCTCCAGTGAGTTTTATCAGCAGAGTGTAGATACCCGATTCATGTCTGGTAAACTCCTGGCGTTTTACCATTTTGTTTTCCAAAATTTGTAACAACGTTATCGCTTTCATGTGCCTCCTTCTATAGTTTGTGGTTTGATCTTTCATTTGGTGATTATTTATTCTTCACGTTTGTCACTCATCGATTCCTCCAGTTTTTTTGCCAGATTTGGATCTGATTTCCGGATCGTAGAGAGGATGTCACGCCCGGATTCTGATTGAATGGAACTGAGAATTCGTCCGACTTGTTTTATTCCTCCAAGAATTTTTTCGGGTATCAAACGTCCACTTTGTATTTCATGGCTGATAACTGTCTCTATCTCATTGAAAACCCCTGGTGGTACTGATTCGAAAATCGCCAGCCGATAGGTAATATCAGCCCTCATTATTTCGGGCAGATTCTCTATGACCTTGGCTGTCTGCCCAGCCTCATCTATATGAGCTAGGATCAGGGCAATAGTCTGGGGATGTTCAAACTTGAAGGTGTCGGCGACAACTTCGGGCGGGCTGTCATTGAGGAAATCTTGCAGGGAGAATTTTTCTCCAGGTGAATCCGGGTCAAATCCGTTCTTCAGGTCATGGTTAGAAGCGTCTTTCGCTTCATTGGCCTTTATGCGGCCTATATCTTCGGCTTCTTTGAGCAATTCAACGATATCATCATTGGTGGAAGCCGGGTAAACTTCATTAATTATAATAGCTTGACGTCCGTTGTTTTCCTGCATCAAACCTGTCATTTTTTTTAACCCGTTGATGTAAATGCCGAGTGGTTTATCGGAGGTTTTATCAGATATCAGGAAATCGCCCTCCTTTAAACCAATGAATTCCCGAATCGTAATCGGCCGAAAGTCGGTTTTAGCCACCAGGGGGACTTTGGCTTTGGTCAGGTTTCTCGCTATGCGCCGGGCCCACCTTCCTTTTTTATCACGATCCGGTATAAAACCGGAATCGAGAATGCTCCGTATGGGTTCGATCATGGAATAGGGGATACACAAAGTAAGGGCCATAGGGGCAGCACCCATTTCGACATTAAAGGTGACAATGACAACAACCTCGCTTTGAGGCACGATAGCAACAAATTGAGGATTGATTTCAGTCCTCAAGTAGTCTACATTGACTGGAAAAACAGGTTTCCAGGCTGTTTGTAGATCTTCGAGTGCGCTGACGGCAACACGCTTTATAAGTCGTTGTTCAATGGGAGTAAAATCCCGACCTTCCGCTGTCACCTCTAGCACACCAGTTCCACCATAAAAAATGTCCAGAAGAGTGAACACCAGGCGAGTCTCTAAAACTATGATACCAGCCCCTCCCAATGGTCTCATCCCGAACAGGTTTAATGAGGAGGGGACGGGTAGTTGTTTGAGAAAATCCCCAAACTTTACAAGTTGTGTTGACCGAATACTAACGTCCACTGGCTTTCTCAAAGCGCCGGAAAGTGTTATCCGGAACATTCGGACAAATCGGTCATGAATAATCTCGAATGTCGGCATCCGGCCCCGAATAATCAGATCCTGTAGCGTCAAATCATATGGAATTACATCTTGATGTTGTTCAGTTTTCATATCTTCTCCTTTGCCCTGAATAAGTTTTACTCCTTCCCAACAATCACAAAAGGAGCCCAGAAAAACGGCTGATTCCAATCATCACTCTTTATGAATTCCAGTTGACTGTTGCGCAATGCTTGCTGTGGTTTTTTTTCTCCAAGAAATTCTTGATAGAACTTCTTCATGAAGACCTGTGTTCCTTCATCGCTAATAGTCCACAAAGTGGATAGTACCGTCTGGGCTCCGGCTTCCTGAAAGGTGCTATTTATTCGAATATCAGAGCATATAAGATAGCTCCAAAGAGACTCTACTCCTTCTGGAAGTATCTTTATTGGCCTTTAACAATCGTTTAAAAGAGTGGTGTATTCCGGTATTATTCCCGTTCAGCAAGCAGATAGTTCTCCGCTCCTACTTTCGGGTCAATTAATCGCCAATTCTTAGTCATCCTTGCTAAATCAGCAAGGTTAAAAAGTACTTTCATACTTTCTGCATCGATTGGCTTGTCTAGAGCAGAGTCTTCCCCTTCAGTTAAAAAACAATCGTGTCAGCTCCATACCAGAAAAATCGAGATGATACGATACCTTCCTGTTTCCGGTAAGCTCTGCAAAGTGTTAAAGCGGCACTTGCTATCTCCATGCGATCAGCATTATCACGCCGTTCCAGAACTGATAATTGAATAGCCATAATTATCCTCGCAAAATATTTTGATGAATAAAATAAATGATAAAAATATCAGACATTCATCACACATTTACTTCAAAAGTCCCATCACATCTTTTTCTGTATCTAAAACGGGGACAATCTGCATATTTAATAAGTCATTCCATTCCAGGGTCCAGGAGTAATCCGGTTTGTCTGTTTCAAAAATCATATAGCCACCACTTCCATCAAGTGTGGTCCATTCACCTAAAGTTGTAACACCGTCTGGTTCAGCTCTTCCTTTTTCCAATCGTCTCGCTACTATTTCATCTCGCATACCTTCTTTGTAGGTATAGATATTTAAAAATATCATTTAAAACCTCCTCTTGCAAAATTATTATAAAAAGTGACGGCGAAATAACCCTTTGAAAAAATGATGCTTCTGTAATTCCAGTGCTAATCATTTTTGTGAAATCTTGATTTAACTAATTCTGAGGCCCAGATAATTGATAAAAGGTCATTGAACAATCTCACTGATTTGGAGAACGGGTTCAATATCTGTATAATTCGGGATATCAGCCATAATCACTTCTGCATGGGCACCAAAAGATTGCTGAAAGGACTCAACTGACTCAAAATTCATATATCCCATACAGATATAAGGTGCAGGAGATCCTGGAGATCCTCCAGCGAGTCCCTTGTCAATACCGGTTGCCAATAATGCGGGGCCCATTTTTTCCTTAATCATTGGCATGTGATGTGTAAGATAATAGTCATGATCAAACTTACATCCATCTGTATTTGCGTAAAGAACGCTCACTTTTATCATCTCTTTCCTCCTATTAAGGTTTTTGGATCACTATTTTTACATAACTTCGGTGGTTATTCCTAACTTAGAGTTTTCACAATTTCCATGACCTGATCGGCAGAAGCAATTGGGTATGTTTTGAAAAGGGTAAAAGGTGTATATTACTGGATCATTTTTCCGATATCTATCTCAGTACCCTCAACGATACAGTAACCATTCATTTCACCAATAAAAGCCACTCATTCTTTTGTTATTCCATTTTCATAATCCAGCCTAACCATCGACATCAACTTCCCAGATCATCAAATACATTGCCATAACCAACTCCTTCTAAAATTTATCTATCATTCTAGCTCCTGGTTGATATGAATAAAAAATAGAGGGTGTAATGTGTTTTATAGGCTGTCTTATCAGCATAAAAAAACATAAAGCTTTCATACTACAGAAACGAACTTTAGTCAAGGTTTAAAAAATATTTGGACTAAATAAAATTGTATTAAAATCTTATGTAGCAGTTAAGATCTTCAACGCTTATGAACAAAGATTTTATGGTCTTGGTATTTATTGAAGATGTTGCGAAATTTTGCAGTTTTGAAAAAAAAATAAAAAATTAATGGACCTTTTTAATAAATGAGAATTCAGCGGAGAATTGCTTTTTTATTATTAGATTTCTGTATGATTTTATTACTGCTTGGTAAGGGCAATGGAGTCTGTTTTCCAATATTAGGGAGTACGATAGTTACATTGGTAGGAATCCTAAGACTGGAGAGAAAGTGGATGTAAAACCCAAAAGATTACCCGTGTTCCGTGCAGGTATGCCGTTGAAAGCTATGGTGGATAAGTAAACCGCGGATGAGATGAAAACTGGCTCTGTTAATTTGGTTCAGTAAGCTCCTTCTCATATCTCTCCACCCAACCATCTGTGCCGCATTCTTTCATGATTTTGATAGCATTGTTCATTTGCTCACGGGCTTGAGGGAGGTTGTTCCCGGACTTATACTATTCTGTGAACGATGGGCACCTGAGGAAAGTAGGGAGGTGGTTTAATGAACAATATTTGCGGCGGGCTTAAATCCTAAATTCCCGTGTTTTTGTAACGAGTCGATCAGTTTGATGCCAAACCTTGGAACAAATCGTCATTGATTTTTGTTTTGTATTTCAGAATATGCATGAATATTCAATTATTTATTTGCAATGAGTTTTTTGTACCAACTCAAGATTGTTTCCGGTTTCACAATACAGGCAACATCCTTTAAAGCTTTTAGTCCCATCTGTAATATTGATTTTATAGAGGCTTTAAAACGTGAAATTCAATAGTAAGATATTTTTATTCGATACCTAATAGACTACTTTACAGGTAAATAAATGATAAATTTAGTCCCCTGACCAGGCATGGATTCTACACTCATTGTACCATTATGATTTTCAGTAATGATGAAATAAGACACACTCAGGCCCAATCCTGTGCCACTCCCCGTGGGTTTTGTCGTGAAAAATGGTTCAAAGATACGTTTGCGGGTTACTTGATTCATTCCTGGGCCATTGTCTTCAATTTCAATCCGAACATTTTCTGACTGTTGTTCATGGATAAGCCGAAATATAAATTTGGGATAGTACTTTTCGGATTCTGATCCGTCAAAATTTACTGCCAATTGTCTTTCTTGCATAGCTTCTGCGCCGTTACGAAGAAGATTCAACAATACTTGTTGGATCTTCCCTGAATCACAAGGTACATCAGGTAGGGATTCATCATACTCCCGGATAATTTCAATCTGCCGGAAATCGAATTTCTTTTTTAGGTCATAGTCGCTACCGGCTAAATCAATCGTCTGTTCGACAAGTTCAGGAAGATTATGAGCTGATGTTTCTGTATCACTTTTCCGTGCAAAGCTGAGCATATTGGTTACAATAATAGATGCCCGCTTACCAGAGTCGCGGATACGATCAAGCATTTTGGGAACATCTCGTTCTATCATAAATTCTTGAATTGTATTCATAGAAATTCCCAGTTTTTTAGTGATTTCCTGATTAGCACGCATATTTACATCTGTCAGGCGGCCTGTCAGCACACTGGCTGCTTGCATCATTCCGGCTAGAGGGTTGTTTATCTCATGAGCCATCCCTGCGGCTAGTCCTCCAACAGAAAGCATTTTTTCACTCTGGATCATCAATTCTTCCATCCGAACCTTTTCAGTCACATCATCAATTCTGATTACGGCGCCTTCCAAACCATCACTAATAAGTGGATAGAGGGTTACATCTTCATAATACGTCTCTTCATTAACCTGATAGGAATGTTTGACGTTGGAAATCATTTGGCGACTTCTCATTGATCGATGCATCTGCTTTTTATCAATCGTTAATCTGGGAAAAACTTTATGCACGAGCTGTCCGATGGCCTCAGCTGAAGGGATTCCAGTTGTTCTATGTGCTTCTGAATTCCACTGAGTAATTTTGCTATCGCTGTCAATCCCTATCAGAAGAGATGGCATGGAGTCGATGATATTTTTAAGATAATTACGAAGATAACGTAATTCTTCCTCTGCTTTTTTCTGCTTCGAAATATCACGCATGATCGTAGAGATAAATAGGGGTTCTCCTTTGGAATTCAAATGAGAAATTATGACTTGTGAAACCGGAATTTCTTTTCCATCTGGATCTATCAATGATGTTTCACCTGTCCAGGTACCATTAGCTATCGCTTCAGGAATACCGGTAGTGTTGATTTTTTTAAACGCCCACGCTGGATGAAGATCTGAAATTCGACTATTGTCTAGGGGGATGTTCTCAGGCCACCCAACCATTTTCCTGCCTGCCATATTCAGATAGATGATCTGACTGTCAGGGGTAGCTCTGGAAACCAGGTCGCTGGTTGAATTGATGATATCTGATAGTTGCTCAAGATCAGAGATTTTTTCTTTGATGGCATCTCGCATCTTCTCAAAACTTTCTGCCAGGTTCCCCAATTCATCCTTTCGAGACATATTGATATCATTATCCAGATTTCCCTGGGCAATAAATTGTGTCGCATCCCGTAAGTACATAATGGGGTTTAAAATAGCTTTTGATATGATCAGATTCAACACAACCAGCATGATAACAAGGATTGTAAGCAGTAAACTACCAACAATAAAAAATGTTATCCTTTGGTCGGCCTTAACTGCTTCTAAGGAGTAATAAATTCGGATAAATCCTAATTTTTCCCCTAAAAAACTAATCTCCTTTGAGTAAAGTAGTGTTTCAATTCCAAGCCACATCTGTTTTTCTATTTGAGAAGAGGTGCGGATTTTTTCTTGCTCCTGAGAATTGATATTTTGGTGTGCTTTGTCCTCTCTGTCTGAAACTAAAATTTTGCCATATTGATCAAAAATGAATATGCCAAGAATTCCCTCAACTCTCTTCATCTGTGTAATGCGAATTTGAATAGCTTTTAACCGGGCATCAAATATTTCATTGGCCAATTGTTCTGTGTCTCTTTCAACCAGAGTTTGCAATAAAACTTCAATATGATTAATGGTTTTTTGCATTCGATGTTGCTGGAACGGAAACTGGATAGCAGCAGATATAAGAGCAATTAGGATAAACGTAATAATTATTGCGCCGTTGACTTTATGTCTAAGCGTCAGGTGCATGAATATCTCCATGAAAACTTTTATAAATATTTGTAGATATTGATATATGTCTATATAATCTAATCTGAGACTTCTTCATAAGGTAATAAGGGGTTAGGGTTCGACTGTTTTAACATATACTGCTGATTTCTCTCCAAATTTTGAAATCACAGCGGGTTTAATGGGATCCCCATTTTGATTAAAGGAAATACGCCCTGTAACCCCATTGAAATTTTTTGTTGCTGCTAATGCTTCCCTAAGTTTGAAAGGTTCCAAAGTCCTAGCGCGTCGAACTGCTTTAGCAAATATTAAAAATGCATCATAGGATAAAGCTGCCCCTTCATTATCTATTTCTCCAAACACTTTTTGATAATTTTTTAAAAAGTGTTTACTTTTAGGATTTTCAACATCTTCATGCCAGTGTCCCGAATAATAGGATCCATTGAGTGCTGAACCCGCATGAATATACATGGGCGTTCCCCATCCATCTCCACCCAGCAGCGTCGCTGATAATCCCAATTCTTTTGCTTGTACAATAATACGACTTGAATCCAGCGCATAACCGGGAATGAATAGAACATCAGGTTGATGCTGAATGATTTTTAATAAATCAGGTTTAAAGTCTTGAGCGTCTGGTATATAGTTAACTTCTTGCAGAACTGTACCGCCTTGCATAATAAAATATTTGCGAAAAAACGCGGCCAATCCTTCACTATATCTACTACTGACGTTGATCATTATCCCTGCCGTTTTTGCCTTTAGGTCTTGCGTAGCAAAATTAGCCATGATTCTTCCTTGAAAGGGATCGATAAAGCAAGCACGGAAAATAAAATTGCCGACTTTTGTGACAGCTGGATTGGTAGAATATGGGGAAATCATTGGAATATATGCGGCTTGTAGAATAGGTGCCATGGCAAGAGAAAGTGAACTCCATGTAGCGCCGAATACAGCTACAACACCAATTTTTACAGCTTGTTGAGCGGCTTTTTTAGAATGAAGGGCTTTACTGTGATTGTCCAGCTCAATAATTTCAATCTGTTTTCCTAATAATCCACCTTGCTGATTCAACTCCAGTACGGCGAAGCGGATTCCCTTTATAGCTGCTTTACCTCCATCACTGGCAGCACCGGTCTTGGCAAAGATTGAAGCGATTTTAATATTATCTTTACACTCTCCAATAGAGGGTAATGTAATCGCGCATAATACAGACATCAATAATATAATCGTTTTCATTCAGGTTTTTAGGATAAGAATTAAGGAGATTTAGGATTTTAAAAGTAGATTTATCAAATCAAATTAATTATGGATCTATCGTTTTGAGATATTCCGAGGATTTGGTCCCAAATTTCAGGATAACAGCGGATTTAATCGGATCTCCGTTTTTATCAAAACTGATATTACCTGTAATACCTACGAAATTTTTCGTCTCAGCGATGGCATCTCTAATTTTGGATCGGTCCAGAGAGTTAGCTCTGCGCACTGCATCGGCAAATAGAAAAACAGCATCTTCAGCTAAAGGATTACCTGGATCGAATACTCGGGATAGCCTGTGATATTTTTTTACAAAATGTCGGGT
>Ga0307989_1000806_pt1 | contig 18606 bp, 19 predicted proteins | sample EllFjometagen185_FD_203164 | JGI IMG/M metagenome (GOLD analysis project Ga0307989, IMG submission 203164) | Marine microbial communities from Ellis Fjord, Antarctic Ocean - #185 | ecosystem: Environmental > Aquatic > Marine > Unclassified | place: Southern Ocean | collected 2014-10-08
AAATCAGTGTTTTTGATTTTCCACCCCTTATTCACACAATTAGTGTTGTTATTTGGGGGAATGTTTTTTTGGTCATGTCTGTAAAACGGCTTATAGCCTTAATCTTGAAGCTACGCAATTAGCTCACTAATAGTGTTATCAAGAATATTGTAGTTGCTGTTTTTTGTTTATTAGCAAAGGATTGCTTAGTTGCCAAGAGCCAACTTAATGGTTTTCTTTTAGAAGTAACAATTGAGTACTTGCTGTTTTTGACCTTTCTTTCTGGCATTCCATACTTAATAGCTTGAACTGGTTTTACTTTTGTAGCTTTGCCCGTGGCTTTCCAGGAAAAAATTATTATAATTGAAAACACTAGCAGTACTGTTATTAACATAAATATGTCCACAGAAGCATCTATTCCAACCTGCATATCAGAGGTAATCCCTGCATTGATCAACCGTCATATCGGCAGTCCGATTATCACACCTAATATTGACGAAACAATCCCAATCATCCCATAAACCAAGAACATACTATTTCGAATCTGAGTGTTAGTATACCCAATCGCTTTTTTCACTCCAATTTGTTTATACTGGTTTAATATTTGGTTTTGCAATGTATTTTTAATAACAAAAACTACAATAATGAAAATCATAACAGAGACAACAATTAAAATAGCAGCAATAATCCCCATAACAATATTATAAGAATTTTCAATAGATTTGTAGCCAATAAATATCGGACTAGAAATATCTGATTGAGTTTGAGAAAATTCTGCAAAGATCGCGGCATCGTCTATGTTTTCTATATCATAATATTTGACTGAGAGGATTTGCATACTGTTTACAATGTTGTTTGCTTCAAAGAAGTCTGGGTCAACAAAACACCGGCTTGGAGTCATGAAAACTGTACTAAATTGTGGATCAACAACTATACTGGAGATTATAAGCTCAAACTCTTGTTCTTTATATTTGTACCTTAATGTATCTCCAATTTCCAGGTTTCTCCCTTTAGCAAAGTTATGACTAACTATGATTTCATTTCCTTTAGGAGCTCTCGCTATTGTCTTTGAATCAGAATATAGTATATCCACATCATTGTTATTTAAGTATTGAGTCAATAAAATCATCTCAGTTATGCTCTTATCATTGTTTTCATACTCAATATTGACCATATCTGTTTCATAAGATATTACCTGTTCAACTTCAGTTCGATTTTCATACCAATTAACTGTTCTTTGAATTTCATCATCAATCTTTGTCATTAAAAGCATATTTTCTGCGGCATTTGCCCAATGATACATTTCCTGAAATGGAGCCGCTTGACTTACAATTGAAATACCAATATACATAAGTGAAGAAACCATCATAATAATAATTCCAATAAGTATATTTTGAGTTATTCTTTTGCGAAGCATAATAGATGCTGATTTTAATATAATATACACTTTACCACCCCTTATTCATGACAAAATCAAATACTTGTTTCTCTCTGTCCTGGATTTTACCTGTTTCGAATTTATCAAGCTCTAATTCCCCATCAATTTTCCCGTCCTTTATATAAAGCAGCCTATTCGCTAGAGAAGCAGCTTTAATATCATGAGTAACCATTAGGATTGACTGACCTTTTTCATGGATTTGTGTAAGCAGATTAAATACGGCGTCACTTTGTGCTGCATTTAATGCTCCTGTCGGTTCATCTGCAAAAACTATATCCGGATTATTTATCAAGCTTCTGATAATCGCAACTCTTTGCTTCTGCCCACCGGAGAGTTGTGATGGGTATTTTTCTTTATGCTCTGTCATATCAACTTCTGCTATTAACTTTTCACACCGCTCGTTAATTTTGCTTCTATCTTTTGTCTGCAGGTATCCTGACATAGCAACATTTTCAAAAACATTAAATTCTTCTAATAGGTTTGGTTCCTGAAACACAAAACCAATATCTTTCCTTCTGATATCAGCCATCTCTTTTTCCTTCATCTTATCTATCCTCTTATCCTTGAGGGTTATCTCCCCTGAGGTAATTGTGTCAATTCCACTTAGCATGTAGAGTAATGTAGATTTACCTGCGCCAGACGTACCCATTATTACAGTAAAATCGCCTTCATATATTTCAACATCTAAGTTCCTTATTACATTCGCTGCCAAATGCCCGTTTGAAAAAGTCTTGCATAATCCTTTACCTTCAAGTACTATTTTTTTCATTTTTTCATTCCTTTCTTATCTGCTTTTTATAAGATGATTAGATATTATCAGAATACTCGAACAGAAGTCCTTAACAGTTTATTAACTGTTTCTTAAACTTTTATTTTAATATTTAATATGAGCAATATTTAGTACATGCATCAGACCGATACAATTTCGAATTTGAGTTATACGCTATTTTTTTATGAAGAATGGTACCTGGTTTTTCGGCTAATATTAGAATATCCATACTCTTGAGGATTTGCAGATGCTTTTCTGTAGTAATTCACAATAATCTGCCTGTAAGTTTTAAATGCTACGATATATTCTGTATTACCTACCATATTCACGTAGTCTTTATGAATAGTTGTTTTATCAGGGATTTACATTATAATGCCTACAAAATCAGTTAAGGAATCTTTCGTATCCTTAAAAGCTAACTTAATTTTTTCTAACATATAGCTTCCCTTATTAACATTTTTTCAATATTCATTTCAAATAATTTGTATCTGCTCTATCATAGATTCTTTCATTACAAACATGAATTACTTCAAGAAGATAATTTACTCACCAATCTTTACAATCGCTTTGACCACGTCCTGCTTGTTATTCATAACAAACTCCATGGCTTTTCCGATTTCATCAAAATCAAAAGAGCGACTGACTATACCATTTATATCAATTTTACCGTCTGACACCATTTTCAATGCTGTCGGGAAAATATTTCTGTAACGGAATATTGTTGTGAAATCGATCTCTTTGCTTATTGCACGGTTCATATTGATATTTACATTTCCGTCTGAGCCCATACCTACAAGTACGATTGTGCCACCTTTTTTGCAGCTGTCAATTGCATCATTGATAGTAGGCGAAATGCCAACACAGTCTATCACAACATCAACGCCGGCATCTCCAGTGGTGTCAGCTATTAATTCATGAAGATTCTTTTGTGAAGTATTAAGTGCAAAGTCAGCACCAAGGTTTTTAGCTGCTTTAAGTCTGTTATCAAGAACATCGGTAATTACGACCTCAGATGCTCCGTAAGCCTTTGCTGCAAGCATTGTCACTAATCCTATACAACCTGCCCCAAGCACCAATACTTTGGCTCCTGGAAATACTCCGCCCCTTTTGGCTGCATATATACCGATCGCTAGAGGTTCAATCAATGCACCTTCTTTAGTTGTAACATTTTCCGGGAGCTTAAAAACCATATCAGCTGGATATGATACATATTCACAAAATGCTCCATCTATCGGAGGAGTTGCCATAAAGGTCATTTCTTCACAGAGATTGTATTTCCCAGTTTTACAAAAATCGCATATATTACATGCAAATCCAGGTTCAGGGACAACCTTGTCTCCTACTCCAAATCCAGTGACTCCATCACCAAGCTCTTCAATAACACCTGAGCATTCATGGCCCAGAATTAGAGGTTTTTCAACAACAAAGTCACCTATTCGCCCATGCTCATAATAATGAACATCTGAACCGCATATTCCCACATAGTCAATTTTTATAAGGACATGTCCCGGTTGAACTTTAGGTTTTTCTATATCTTCAATTACAATTTTACCAATTTTTTTAAGAATAGCTGCTTTCATAACTTACCTCCAACCTTTTATATAATTATTATATAACAAAAACGCACACGCCATCCGTCGGATGTCGCGCACATAATTGTAAAATCGAAATAAAAAAAGAACCGTCATTATAACGGTTCTTGAAATATAATTTTTATTAATTTATTCTACTTCAGGTGTTTCAGCTACTTCAGTTTTAACTTCTTCAACTTCTTTAATTTCTTTAATTTCTTTAACTTCTTTAACTTTTTTAGCTTTTTTAACTTCTTTAACTTCTTTAACTTCTTTAACTTCCTCAACTTCTTCAACTTCTTCAACTTCTTTAACTTCTTTAGCTTTTTTAGCTTTTTTAACTTCTTTAACTTCTTTAACTTCCTCAACTTCTTCAACTACTTTGACTTCTTTAGCTTTTTTAACTTCTTTAACTTCTTCAACTTCTTTAACTTCCTCGGCTTTTTCTTCAGCTATATCAAGTCCAGCAAACAAATCAGCCATTGTATTTGTTAGATCTTCTCTATGACTTGTAGGTAGTCTGTTATCAGCTCTTAGACCAGGTTTGCGTTTTCTTGTTGAATTCTGAGGTCTGTCTCCGCCCCTATCGTTTCTGGTTAAAGCTCTGGCTTCCTGAGCTTCTTGCTGTGCTTTGAGTTCTTCTTCAGTATAATTAGGATCCATAGGATTAACAGCCTTAATGCTTGCATTGATTTTGCGTTTTTCCATATCGATATCGATTATGGCAACTTCAACTTCCATGCCTTCTTTAAGAACATCACCCGGAGTGGTAAGTCTCTTGTTGGATATCTGTGAAATGTGTACAAGAGCATCAATGCCTCTCTCTAGTCGTACGAAAGCACCAAATGGCAGTATTCTTACAACTTCACACTTAACAATATTACCGGACGCATATCTTTCTTCTGCTACATACCAGGGATTATTTTCTTCCCTTCTGTAACCAAGTGAAATTTTCTTAGCATCTTTATCAAAATCTTTTACATAAACTTCTACATCCTGATCAACTTCAAATAAATCACTAGGATGTTTAATCTTATGCCATGACATTTCAGTTATATGAAGTAACCCGTCAATTCCGCCAACGTCTACAAAAGCACCAAAGTTAGTAAGGCTTTTAATTCTACCATTAATAATACTGCCCTTTTCAACTTTGCTCCAGACTTCACGTTCTAAACGTTCGTTCTCTTCTTCAACCACAACACGTGCTGATATAATCAGCTTTTTGCGTCGTCTGTCATTTTCAATGATTTTAACTTTAAGTTTACGTCCGACATATTTGTTCAGATTTCTGACAAACCTATCACTAACCTGTGAAGCAGGCATGAAACCATCAGCACCAAATACATCAACAATAAGGCCGCCTTTAACAACTTCCTTAACTTGTGCTTTGAAAATTTCACCGTCTCTGAATAAATCATTTATCTTGTCATATGCTTTTCTTTCGTCAGCACGTTTCTTAGATAAATAGACTATACCTTCACTGTCTCGGACTTTAACTACCACCGATTCGACTTCATCACCAACTTTGATAAGGACTTTGTCCTCAGCATCAGTAGGAAACTCGCCAATTGCAATAGTTCCATCGATTTTAAAGCCGACATCTACATAAACTTCTTTGTCGTTCATACTGATAATCTTTCCTGTTACCAGTTGACCGTTCCGCAGTTCAACCAGGGATTCTTCAAGCATGGTTTCAAATTCGCTGCTTTCTCCCTGCTTTACCATTTCACTCATATACTCCAATACCTCCTTGACAATCCAGTCCGGTGTGGATGCACCAGCTGTTATGCCTATATAATTATACCCGACAAAACTGTCGGATGATAATTCATTCGCTGCTTCGACCCAGTAGGTCTTCTTGCAATAAAGGCGACAAATATCAAACAGCTTCTTTGTATTGGAGCTGTTCTTACCGCCTACGACAACCATTATATCAGCTTTTTTAGCCAATTCAACTGTTTCACGCTGTCTTTTTTGCGTTGCTTGGCAAATTGTATCATATTTTTTTATATTTTCAATAGTTGAATCCAAAATATCGAAAATTCTGTCATAATTTTGATGATTTGCTGTTGTCTGGGCAATAAGACAGTATTTTTCACCATTATCCTTGATTTCATCGATTTTCTCTAAATCACTTATTATTATGGCTGAATTATCGCAATATCCATTAATCCCAATTATTTCCGGGTGTTCAGGATTTCCGAATATAATAATTTTCATTCCTTCATTATGCAATTGCTTAACCAAAGCCTGAATATGATGAACATATGAACATGTAGCATCATGAATTATGAGTTTTCTAAGACGCGCATTTGCATATGACTCTGGTGGCTCACCATGTGCTCTTACAATAAAATGCCCACCTTCAGGAATCTGTGAAGACATGGGCACTACTTTTAATCCTTTATTAACTAGTTTTTCCATTACTATACTATTATGAATTAATTCCCCCGTTGCATAAGCTTCACCAAATTCATCAAGCACCTCATTTGCTATTTCAACAGCATTGGCAACCCCAAAACAGAATCCAGCACTACGGGTTGTTTCAATTTTCACTACTATAAACCTCCGCCAGAGATTTTATATGAGCCATTATTTCCTGGCTTTTCTCTTCATATGTTTCGCGCGAATATTTGACTTTCCTTCTCAGGCCCAAATCAAAAGGCTTCCCAACATATACTGTTATCTTTCTGAATGGTTTGATAGTTCCTGTAATATACATAGGAATGATTGGTGCTTCTGACTTAGCAGCGATCATTGCGACTCCTTTTTGAGCTGGAAGAACCTCGCCGTCTTTTTCTCTGGTCCCCTGTGGAAATACACATATCATCTCTCCCTTTTTTAAATAACCAAGAGCTTTTTTAATACTTCCTATATCTCCTTTACCTCTGTTTACAGGAAACACATCCATTACATTCATCCAAAATCTAGAAAATGGTTTTTCAAACAATTCCTTTTTGCCCATAAAATATACCCAACGACTTTTTGAGTAAGTACCGGAGATTGGTATATCTACAATACTTCTATGATTTGGGCATAGTATATATGCACCTTTTTCAGGAATCTGCTTTTCTCCGACAAATTTAACTCTAAATAAAATATGAAGGATAACTCTAACAGACCACCTAAGAAATAATTGACCCATTCTATGAAACATTTATATATCCTGCCATTTCATCAACCATCTCCTGAATACTTTGATTAGAAGTATCTATTAATATTGCATCTTCGGCTTGTCGTAAAGGAGCCATTTTACGGCTACTGTCATTATTATCTCTATATTCTATATCTTTTTTAATCTCGTCTATGTCTGCTTTCATACCTTTTGAAATCAATTCCTTATAACGTCTCATAGCTCTGATTTCAACAGTTGCAATAAGAAAAAATTTATATTCAGCATCTTTAAGTACGTAAGTTCCTATGTCTCGTCCATCCATTACAACATTAGCTCTAGATGCGATTTCTCTTTGTTTTTCAACCATTTTATAACGAACAGGTGGAAACACAGCAACCTTTGATGCTCCGAGTGACACTTCAGGAGTTCTGATCAATCCATTTACATTTTCTCCGTCTAGAAAAATTTCCTGTCCATTTTCTCCAAAACGTACATCAATATTAATTTCTTCAATCATTTTAGCCAAAGATTCTCCATCCTCTGTATCAATTCCCCTATTTATGGCAGCTAAAGCTACTGTTCTATACATTGCTCCCGTATCTAAGTAAATCGACCCAAGCATAGATGAAAGCTGTTTTGCTGCGGTGCTTTTTCCTGCTCCAGCAGGACCGTCTATAGCTACTGCAAAAGTCATAAATCCTCCTATAAAACGCGGTGACCAAGCCCCATTGCAACTTCATTAAGATGCAATAGTCCTATTCCCGCAAAAATACAAACACTTACATGTTCTCCACTTCGAGCGATGCCTATTTTACCACCGATATTGCAACCGATTGCCTTAGGCATTATCTGAGCAAAAGCTTCACGTGTAGCGCCTGCAACCGCACCCTCTTCAAGAAGACATTCTTTTATTACTTTTTCTCTTTTTGAGGCTACTATTGCACTTTCAACGATTTTCATCATTGATGATATATATTCGCCGCCAAAATCAACTGCTACACAAAGCATGTTATCTTCAGCATACATAACTTTTAGCGATTTTTCTTCATTTCTTGATTGTGTAAGACACATTCTTGCAGCGGCTTTTGCTGTTTTCCTGCTGCCCATAGCCCAATTATCCATATTCACCTCTAAAAAAGTATTATTATCATTATATTAAAACATGAACGCTTTTACAACATCACCTTTCTTATGGAAATACTCCGCTAAAGAATCCCCTTAAGATAATTTTATTTGCTGTAATGTATATTAGACATCTTCATGATGTTTGAGAACAGTTTTTTTGTTACAATAAACAAAACGGGGGTTTGTAATGAGTAAATTATTGAAATCAGAAGTACAGGAATATAATGGTAGACCTACAATATTTATTAATAGTGAAGCCTATACACCTGTTATTTATGCACTAACTGATTGTCCGGGTGGACGACTTTCATATGAAGAAATCCCCGGCACAAGTATACAGGGTTTTGTTGATATGGGTTTTAAACTTTTCCAGTTGGATATATGGCTTGATGATATGTGGAAAGAAGATGGCGAATTTGATATCACCATGGCACGTAATCAAATAAAAGGAGTGACTGACAGGTGTCCGGATGCAAAGGTATTTCTTCGGTATCATACAACTCCTCCTAAATGGTGGAATCTAAAAAATCCTGATGAAATGGTTGACTTCGCTGATCAACCTGTTGGTCCGGAAAAAAATCTCCCGGGCTTTCAGCGGTATCTAATACAAGATTTATCTGCTGTTTACAGACATAGCTTTGCATCGAAAAAATGGTTGGACGATTCATCTAATATGCTTAAGAGATTCCTTAGTGAGCTAAGTAAAACCAAAGAAGGTGCTTCTCTGGCAGGTTTACAACCAGCAACAGGAGTCTATGGAGAACACCATTACTGGGCTTTTATGGAACATGAACCTGATACTGGTCTTAGAATGACTGAAGCTTTCAGAGCATATCTCAGAAAAAAATATAATAGTATTGATAATTTAAGGTCAGCCTGGGTTAACCCCATTATTGACTTTGAAACTGCTGAAGTACCAGATATGCAGGCACGTTTAGGAAATATTGACGGTATTTTTAGAGATCCGAAAAGAGAAAGAAACCTAGTAGATTATTATGACTGCCAACATCAGCTAGTAGCAGATAGTGTCGTACATTTTTGCAAACTGATAAAAGACAACTGGCCTTCGCAAATAATAACCGGAGCATTCTATGGATATTATGTTTCAGTTTTCGGACGTTCTGCCGCCGGTGGGCATCTTAGTGAACAAACTATACTTAAGAGTCCCTACATAGATTGTCTATGCGGCCCCCAGGGTTATGATAAAAACCTAAGAAATCTAGGAGGATCAGGGTCCAGCCGTGGAATGCTTGAATCTGCGATGCTTCACGGAAAATTATGGCTTGATGAAATGGATCAACCTGTTCATACCGGAACAGTAATGGGAGGAATGCCCGTATATCCTGCCTATGAATCAAAACAGATTTTGCGACGAAATTCTCTTTTTCCTATTACAAACGGTGCTGGATTATGGTACTACGATTTCGGCCCTCATAATTATTCAGGATGGTGGCTCAATTCAGAATACAAAAATGAAATTTCTAAATTGAAAGATATAATTGATTCAAAAATGGCAAAAGAATATGATAATCCCGCCCAAGCCCTGCTTGTTTTTGATACAACTGTATTTAAGCATACGGCAATAAATTCACGTCTTGACCCATTCACAGATGCAGCATGTATTAACAACTCACTTCCTATGGCTCAAAGAAGCGGAGCAGCTCTTGACACAATTTATCTCAGTGATATAGAGAATATTGACCCAGACAAATATAAGTGTATTGTTTTTATGAATTCATTTATTCTTACACCCGAACAAAAAAAATTCATTAAAGGCACCCTTTATAAAAATGACAGACATATTGTATGGTTCTATGCACCAGGTTATATAGATGGTGATAAAGCTTCTACTGATAATATTTCAAAATTACTGGAACTCGACATAGAGAAAATCTCGATTAACAGTGTGCCAGCAATTAAATACAACCGCCTATCGTATGACATGTATCCGGTTTATGACAGACTTTATAAAACTCCATCATCATATCCAACTGTTGATCTTTTTATCGAAAAAAGTTCAGGGCAACCTTCTCTTATCGAGAACAAAAAAGATAATTTCACAATCTGGTTTTCATCAATACCATTTACTACGCCAGAAATTTTTACAAATATTTTCCGTAAAGCAGGAGTCCATATTTTCTGTGAGTCAGGAGATTCTGTTACAGCAGGTTCTGATATACTGTCAATTCATACGGAAAAAGGAGGTCCTCGTAAGATAACCCTACAAAACGGAAATACAATTAATACTATACTCACACCTGCTGAGACAATTATAATAGATTATACAACCGGTGAAATTCTTTCTAGAGGTTAAGACAAGAAAAAACAGCAATTGAATTGCTGTTTTTTTTATTGCTTATTTTATTATCTGCTTTTCTTGTTATAGCTATCAAGCAGCTCTGGAGTAATCTCGGTTACCCCCTCGCTTACAGCTCGTTCTGAAATAGATGTCAAAACACGTTTTAAAAACACTCTTGGGACTTTAACCAATTTTGCATAGGCATCATCCTGCCATTTTAAATTATAAGTCATCCTCTGTACTTCATATATAATTGAGTTAACATCAATCCCTTTACTTTTTGGGATAGGCTCTGCATATGGTTTGTTATGACGAGCAAACCAAAAATGTTTGCCATCACGATATCCATAATCTATAGGCATATTCGGAAAACCTTTTCCCTTTCGCAAAGATTCAGCCCATTTTTCCTGCATGAAAATATGATCAATCTTCAAAAGAAAATGCTTCTCTCCGTTATCGCCTCCATAATGGAATTTTTCCTTATCATTAATCCAGGTACACTCAAATATCTGTACCGCATCTGTTATTACATCAGGATAAATACCTTTTTCTGATGCATCTCTCATTGAAGGAATGGTTTCAAAAATACAGTCTTTTTCTTTTTGCTCTGTTGTCTCACCCGGATACCCAAGACAAACCGCATTTTTAAGAAACTTTTTTTTATAAGGAATAAAATTTAATGCGCAGTGTTTATTATTATTTAAAAGATTTAATGATGTATTACTGTCTCCTCTTGAAATTAACATCATATAGTGATCTACGGCTATGCCAAAAGGAAAACACAATGAATATGATCCTATATTTGTAATTCCACTTTTTGAAACTGTTGACACCATAACCACCGGCATCGGATAAAATGATGATGTCTGATAAAAATTGTCCAGTACCTTAATCTCTTTGAAGTCTTTTGCCATGTTTTCCCCCTATTTAAATATGTTATTATACTTTTCTTATACCGACTAAGCCTCTGCAGTTTTTCGCCCCTTTTTCCATCCCTGATATTTCCAATCGTAGAATATAATCATTAACAATTACCGGATTATCAATCTTGATAGGAAGTTCTCTCCATGGTGACCATACAGACATTCGTTTGATATCAGCTGTTACAACCGAAACAGTTTTTTCTCCGCCTCCGGGCTGTCTTTCAACCAAAGTGATATTGTCAAAGTTAGTCCCGGAATCACTGTCAACGAAATCAAGAGATACATAATATCTACCTTTACCTTTTTCATGTAGATAAGAGGTAATATCATATTCCATGATACCATTTCCATCTCTACCAAAAGAGCTCTCATCCCATTCTCCTAGAGGACTCACTGTTTCTGAAATATTTCCCAGCTGTACATTAGTCTCATCAAAATACCTTTTAAAACCATCAAGAGCTCTATAAAGAACAATTGAAGTATCAATTACCCTCTTCATTTGAACTGTGCCATCTAGTGTTACCAGAGTTGCCCACTTCATAATGGATTTACGCATAGTTCCTGCAGATTTTTTAAGGTCATTAAAATGTTTTATGAGTTTATCTGAATTTATACTTTTTTTATCAATTTCATTAATAAATCCAGCTATTGCTTTATATGCTTTTAAGCCGGCTATTGTAGATTTCGCTTCATATACAAGTGATGCTTCATCAATTTCATAAGCAACTTCCAGTGCTTTTTCTGCACTCCTAATTAATTGCGCAGTATTTTTTATCGGAACGAGCTCAGCCATTTCATATCTATGATCTTGAATCTCTACTCTCCCGCGAAGTATCAATGGATAATTATATGTAAGCCTTAACATGAGTTTGCTCTCTGAAAGCTGCCAGCCCGGTTTTTCCATTAGCTTGATATATTTTTTGAATTGGTATTCAGGGATGCTATTAAGATGCGCATAAACTTCAATAAAATCAGATATTTTTCGACCATTAGGATTCCAAAGCCATTCCGCAAAAGCCATAATATTAAACTCGTGATACCTGTTTGAAGGAACCGCATAACCTATTATTCTATCTAAGCTTACTTTTACGAATTCATCACATCTGTATTTTATAAATCCCGGTGCTGTCCACGGAAAAACCATTCTCCATGAATGTGTGACCTGAGGGTAAACTCCAAGTTTCCCTCCCTTTTGAGCAAATTTTCTTAATCCCGGTAAAATCATAGGATATTTACCTGAGTCATATGTACGTCCGCCATCATAGTATGTAAGTGCTACATCCTTAGGCAGCATCGCAACTACTTTATCAGTCACTTCATAGCTACCCTGTGACAGCATAATCCCAAAACTAACATCTGTATATTCTGTTTTCAATCTGTCATATGCTCTTAGCAAACATGCTGTTTCAAGTTGATATGGTTCTTCTCCACTGCACTTATCACAGTAACAGGGCGTAGGTTCCTCTGACAACCAAATAAGAATTTTTTTTATGCTCTGTTTATCAGCCAGTCCCTTCATCCAACTAAAAATCATATCTTCAGTAGCTTGCTTGCTCATACACAGCCCGGGAAAATAATCGCTTCTAGCTCCTCTTTCAGGTGAAGGAACATTAATGACATCACCATGATTTTTAAGAAAGCCTTTTTTAGACAACCCCTCTAGATGTGGTATTGTAGTTATTACATCAACTCCCAGGCTTTCAGCTATATTATAGAGTTTCTGGTCATGATCTATAACCGGATTACCATCATCATCTATACTAACAAATACCTTAGCATCAATTGCGTTCAGTTTATATTGGAATGTCCAGTTAAGATCTTCATGGCAATTACCGCCCCACTGTCCCCTAAAGGGAATTTCCGGCCAATCAAAAATATCAAGTACAGGAAAATATGCCTCTGCACCTCTTTTTACCACTGCCTGAGAAAGAGTTACGGCTGCATATAGAAGGCCAACATCAGAAAAAGCAGTTATTTCAATAGACTTATAAACACCTTTAATAAGAGTAGATTTTATAGAGTAAGATTGTTCGCGATTTTTAACATTCTTTAGTTTTTTATAAACAGCCTTATCACTGGATTTTTCAATATACCTCAGGCTAATTGTAAAGTCAGGGCATATCTGTCCGGGATTGGCAAATCGGCTCAAAATTCGTGATGCGGTTTTAAGTGGCGGTGTTTTCTCGCCTGGCATTTCAACCTTTATCCTCGAAGCTTCATAAGCAACACCTTTAGAAACTTTGATAATCCTTGGCAAAGGTATAATTCGTTTGATTATGTCTTTATTCTGCATTTTTTTACCCCTTGGAAATGTAAAACTTTACTGGTTTTATACTATTCTATCACAACCTAATATGAAATATTACATTTACAGAAAAAAGGCTGCAGCTATTAACCGCAGCCTAATCTTTTTCTATTATTATATCGATTAAAGATTTTCTATTGATTTTTTTCTTATAAACCATTTTGTTCCAAGAGAACTGCATAGGAGTCCTATCCATAACACAAGGAATCCCCAACCGGGCACATATGAGAACACATCTTCATGAATTCCTCTGATCCATTCAATGTGCATAAAGTTTGCATATGTAATTTCCATAAAAGCAAAATTTATTCCAAACATTACAACTAAAATTCCTATTGCCCATACCATTTTTTGTTTTCTTATAAAATATCTCATTAAGGGTATTCCTATAAAAGCGATTGGAAGCAAAAATAGCATCATTGAATAGCCGGGTTTTGATTCAAAGAATCCCAGACCCCCTGAACCACGTACCCACTCATAAATCTGAACCATGAATAAATACATAATTGCATATTCAAGCCCCGTTAACAGTGTGAAAATAAATTGATTCCTGTAACCAAATGAATCCTGAACCTTTTTCACAAATAACCTTAAATCACCACCCGTAACCTGATCTGCAGTACGCCCTGAATTCTGTGCATCAATAAATAACCCAAGTATGTCTTTCACTGTTTCCTTCTTTTCATAATAGCTTAATACGGATCCATCCATACTATCAGAAATTCCCTCATAAGCTATAAAAAAGTCTTCGTTAAGCAGCTTCGCTCTGGTTCCTATTTTTTTTCTTGTGTAGTAAACAATATAAACGGACACTATAGCTACTGCTATTATTGCAAATAGTATCCAAGTTATATTCACTTCTGAAGTGTCTTTAGCACTAAAGAAATATAGCAATGTTGTGAAAATAACTGCACCTGAAACAAATAATGATGTATATATTATCCATCTGGATTGTTTAGTCATTTTTTTCATTATTCTACCTCCAATAATTTATCAGCAGTATTCTTCATGTTTGCCCACTCTTCCCTGAAATTTGCCAGTTCTTGTTTCCCGGCGGTTGTAACTATATAGTATTTACGCGGCGGACCCATTTCTGATGGTCTCTTTTCGCTCTTAAGCAATCCCTTTTTCTCTAATCTGTTGAGTATTGGATAAACAGTTGATTCCTGCGGGTCTCTGAAACCGTATGAAACCAGTAGTTCTACAACTCTATATCCATATGTAACTTCTCTTTCTAAAAGCGCAAGAATACATCCTTCAAGAAGCCCCTTTAGTAACTGGGTATCTTTTGCCACTGTCATCACCTCCACTACTATGTATTGCGTAGTTCCTAAGCAAATAATACCATCACTACTATGTATTGTCAAGTAGTCAATTTAAATTCTTTTAAAGTCGTAATTAATCTAAAAAATTTTTAATAAAAAAGAGGGATTAACCCTCAACTGAATACTGTCACTAAATAGAAGCTAGCCAATTTAGTGATTATTGTCAGGTAGTTTTTCAGTCTGACGGTGGTGAAAAATTAACCTGTCAGTGTTTTTTCTTTTTTTTACTATGGTCCTGTCCATAGGAAACATCGATGATTCTCTTGTAATCCTCTCCAAGGTTATGGGTGCCTACCAGATCATTTTCGCTCTCTACGAAGGTTTTGATGGTGTCTTTCGCTTCCCTGGTTATATCTTGGCTTGAAGGATCACTGAAGAATATACCCGGAACCTTCTTCTTTTTCATCCTAAACACCTTCTTATATCATCAGTATACCCCTCTTGAATAAAAAACAAAAAACAAGGATTGTCAGTTATATATTATAGGCGGAATTGAAAACGATATAATCGCTGTAAAAATCTATAAAGTTATTGCACCTGACTGAGCTAAAATAAATAAAATAAAAATTACTGCAAATATTACACTTACTACAATTACGAATATCCTTTTCCCAATCCCCATATTTACCCACTTCCAGCTGTTCATTGAAAACTGATAAATACTTCTTGGATCACCATGCCAACTTTTAACTGTAAAATCATTCTGTCTTTTAGCCTCTTCTGCTTCCCTCTTTGCCATTGCACTGCGTTTATCTTCTTCACTATATTTCTTCAATATTTCTTTTGAATTATTTACCATACTCTCCCTTTCCAATTTCTAATAATCAAAATATATTTTTATAAATCTTTTTACATTTCTTCTCAACCCAAAGTATTTAATAGCTTTTGTGAATGTTATATAATCAGCTTTATTAAAAGTCACCAATTGATTTGTTTGCGTAATATTTATACTTCCTGAAGTTTTCATTCCATAGGGACCTTTATTTCCTACATCCGCACCAAGAACTTTATTGTATTCTTTTGTATCATCTCCAAGAACATTTGAAACTGAAAGCAAATACTTTGCTCCAGCTAATTCCAGAATCTGCGTATTATCGCATATAACAATAGCAGCATCATAGTCATCAATGGCTTTTGCCAGTAATGCCAGTTTCCCATGATAACCTTTATATACCGATTGGCTACTGTATGGACCAATAAAAGAAGTCTCTTCTACAAATATTCTATGACTATAACCTAGGTTGAATTCATATACCATTAACCTATCTTCATATGCATATATCACTGTCAATTCCCTCGACATAAGCGATGTATATAACAAACTGCCAATAAGAATAATTATTGCAGTTATGAATATAAAATTAAACCCTTTGGATAAATGACTATACTTTTTCGCATTATAATCGTGGCTAAAAGTCTGATGAGATTCAAATACAGTAGTATCAAACATATCTTTTCTATTAAAAACACCATCATCAGGAGTTACTGATTTTTCAATAAACTCATTAAATCCTTTTTTTTTGTCTTTTTGCTTTTCGCTCATAACAATTCCTTAATCCATAATCCGGAACCCGGAAGTTCTAGCGCCTGATTTATATGGTTCATCTGTAATAATTTTCATTATTATTTCTTCAATCATAAGACTCTTCAACTCTTCATCTTTATATTCTTCACTTATCTTAACAACGCCAATATAACCTGTTATCGGTAACCATGGATAGTATCGCCCTTCATCAATTTGAACTCCACAAACAATATCAGAAATTGCTCCAATTGAAGTTGCATCAGCAATTAACCATTTTTCTTCAAATTGGTGATTAACATACCATTTTATGTCTTTTATATATATCTCATCAGTAAGTTGAAATAATGTTTCTTCATCAGCTACAATAATTTCAGGTCTGTACTCACCGATAAGTTCTGCTGCCTGGGCAGATTTTCCAGTTAAGTTTCTAAAAACTGTATCTCCATTGTCATATTCAATAATTATTTCATTTGAAATCCTGGATTTACCAAATGTATTGGTCTTGATCTCATGGACTACTATTTCACTATCATCTAAATATAGAATTTGTATTATTGGATAAGTTCTAATTGTCAAAAAAACAATACTCGTTATGGATATCAGTATAAACATAACTAAAAAGAATCTCATTCCCCTTTTTCTATTATAGTTACCGTCATATTTTGATGTATTATAAAGCTGACCTATTGTATTCCCTGCGTTTTCAAAATTGTGATCATTTTTACTTTTTCCCATTATAAACCCCACTTATTAAAAACAAATCTCTCTTTTACCTATAAAATCATTGCAAACAGTACATACAATGTACAAAATACGCATACCCCTATAATAAGAATCATTTTTATTGTTTTCCAAACGCTCGAGCTTCTATCAGCTTTCTCGTCATACTTTTGACCCATGACCCCTTGCATAACAGTAAGACTCTGCCCGTCATAAGTTTTAGATGGGTCCGGTGCAACACTCTTTTCTATAAAGGTTTCAAAGTTATTTTCTTTCTTTTTATTCATGATACCTCCAAATAATTGGTAATCCTTAGGTATTTGTTATATATAGCAAACCTGCAAAATTTTCAAATCATTAAATATGGAATTTCCAAAAATATCTCTGGCACTATTCCCTATGATAAACTCCCATCATACCTGCTAACTAATGTTTCAATAATGGAAAATTTATTTTCGGTTTTGAATTATCGTAGTGCCAGCCCATTACCAAAAACTAGAGCAATGAAAACATAGATGAAACAGAATGCAATAACAGCTATAATAAGAATACGCTTAATTGTTTTCCATGTGCCAGAACTTCTGTCAGCTTTCTCGTCATACGAATTGACGTTATATACCTGACCAAGAGTTTTACTTGTATCTTCCAGATTGTGGTTGTTTTTGTTTGAATCATTTTTATCCATAACTTTCCTCCACATAAAAATACTATATGATAAATATATCAGACTTTTTATAATTTACTGTTATTCTTTCTTAAACTATGCATATAAACCTTTGAATTGTCTTTTATCAGACTATTTCTGTCTTCTTACCTGAAAGTATACATTCCTTCATTATTTTTATAGATTCTTCTTGAAGTAGTTTTAGCAACTTCAACAATTTTATCTATATAAGAAACTACAGCAGTTATTTTAGCTCCATCTGCAATTTCCTTACCTTCTTCAAAAGGGGTCCAATATATTTTCTTCCCGGCAAATTTAGCTTCTTTTCCCAGATTAGTGACCTTGTTATCATCTCCCCATTGCACAAAGCTTCCCTTGTTTGTTATAAGTACAATTGAAGTTATACGAGCAGACGGGCCATCAAATGTTACATCAACTCTTATTGGAAAGCCTGGAACTGAAGACATCGTCGGACTATATTCATCAATTGATGAAGTAATTTCAGGTTTTATCCAAGTATCTCCGCACGAAGTTAAGCAAACCATTAGAATCAAAAGCACACTAAATATTTTTATATTTCTTTTCATAATCGACCTCTCAATTAATATAATAATCTTTTTATTATCTGTCCGCCATAAAAAATTTTGAAATCTGTCACTATTCATTAATGAACAGATTCTTATTCTTTCTCAATCTTTTTCCCGAGAATTATGTCAGGCTTCCTGCGACCATTAGCATCAGGCATTATTCCAATAATCTGAAATCCACATTCTTGATAAAACTCGTAAGGATGATTCTTATAGTTTTCAATGTTTTTTATTTTATCCCAAAGGTTATTATAGATATCA
>Ga0307989_1000807_pt1 | contig 18605 bp, 17 predicted proteins | sample EllFjometagen185_FD_203164 | JGI IMG/M metagenome (GOLD analysis project Ga0307989, IMG submission 203164) | Marine microbial communities from Ellis Fjord, Antarctic Ocean - #185 | ecosystem: Environmental > Aquatic > Marine > Unclassified | place: Southern Ocean | collected 2014-10-08
TCCTGATATAAAAGAGCATAATATTAAACCTCAGGTTGATCGGTTTGACTTTTCTGATGGAAAATCCCTGATTCTGCTATCCCGAGGCCGGTTGGTAAATCTGGGTAATGCGACGGGACACTCATCCTTTGTTATGTCCACCTCATTTACTAACCAAGTCCTGGCCCAGATCACCCTTTTTGAAGGGGGTGTCGCACCTGGGGTTCAGGTTCTCTCCAAGGAATTGGATGAAGAAGTCGCCCGTCTGCACCTTGCCCATTTGGATGTGCATTTATCAGAATTAAGTGATGATCAATCGAAGTATTTGGGTATTCCTAAAAAGGGTCCTTTCAAGCCGGAACATTATCGGTATTAGAAACAATTGAAGATCTAGTAGTTAAAAGGCAAGTATGTGGTCCAGAGAAGTTAGAGTAGATTCAAATCATCCAGATACCAGGTCACTCTTCCAATGGCTTATCTGGTTAGCATGTAGATCAGACTTTTCTGCAAGTTCTGACATGGTCATTTCTTTTCGAAGTGATTCCAGCGCTACTTTTGCTTTAAATTTCGAACTGTGATTACGTCGTTTTCGTTTTGTTATGGTGTCCTCCTTATGGCGTATATTAATCCGGAGTTCACACCTAAGCTAATGTCCAGTTTTTGGGGTCCGCCTCTAATCACTTATTCAGGACAAAAGCGCTTAAAAACTGTTTCTAATCGGTAGGGGACGTGTAGATTAATGACTACATTCCATGGGAAAATGATGCTTTTTAGAATGTCTACTAATAAATAATTCTAAATGAATTACTTAGACATCATTATCGTGGAAATGGTCGTGAGTATAGTGATTATTTACAAATTAGAGACTGGATAATTGAAAAAAATATTAGCGATAGCAGCGCAGCCGATTGAATACAATACTTCGTCGATGATTCGTGTCCTGGCTTTGATCAATGAAATGGCCAGGCAGGGAATGAACGTCGACTTGATTGTTGCCCATCCGAACGAGAATTCTATTTATTTCAATAGAGATTCAAAAATTGATAAAAGAATTAATATAACTCGGATTGGACCACAAAAATCTCTTGCTGAAAAAGTAAAATATTTGCCCCCAGATTCTTTAAAGTCTGCAATGATTTTATTTGTTAGGAAACTATACAAATATGTAGATTTATTCGGAGCAAGTATCGAACTATTACATTATGCTGATAAAATACCAGATTCTATAATTTCAAACCAGTACAGTCATTTGGTCTCCTTCTCAAGCCCTATTGTGAGTCATATCCTCTCGAATCGCATTTATTCGCAGCTAAAGCACAAACCATATTATATACAGCAATGGGGGGATCCACTCTCAACAAATATTACTGATAAAACAATCATACCTAACATAATCAAGAGAAGAATAGAACATAAAATATTAGCTCCTGCAGATAAGGTCGTTTATGTATCTCCTATCACTGCCCTTGAACAAAAAAGACTGTTTAAAACAAAACAAAACAGCATTTACTATATACCTACCCCCGCATCTGAAGTAATACATGCTGATCCGATTACGATATCAAGACGCATCAAATTAGGCTACTACGGTAGCTACTACACAGTTGCTCGAGACATTCACCCGCTATATGCCGCGGTAAAAGATAATTCTGGGTATGAGCTTGAAATCATAGGTGATTCAAATGTTAAGCTGGATTCGGTAGAGAACGTCAAAATTAAAAACAGAGTGTCAAAAGACGTGATAAATGATAGCATTGCTAGTTGTCAAATTCTCGTCTGCCTTTTAAATCGTAGCGGTGGACAGATCCCAGGCAAGGTCTTTAGCTATGCGCGGACGAGTAAAGAGGTATTGATGATTATAGATGGTGAAAGAGGCGATGAGATACAAAACTATTTTTCTAAATATGATCGTTATACCTTTTGCCACAATAATGTTGCGAGTATAGCAAACTCATTAAGTGAATATTTAAAGAATAATATCTCTCCAAGAAAACCTTTGGATGATTTTTCACCCCAAAATGTTCTAAATGAGATGATGAGTAAATAATCAGAATCTGATGAAAAAAATCATTAATACTCAAAGGGATCAGGAAAGGCAAGACTCATCTCGAAATAGTAAGGGGGGGGCTCAAGAGGTATTAGTCGCATTGCTGTTTTCAGCTATTCTGCTTCAGGAACTTTCAAATAATATAATTCGAATGATAATTCCTATTGATAATGCGTTAGGGATAGTAATGCTTGCCTTGTGTTTTGCCATTATTGTAGTATCTGACTTTGTTTTCTCCAAGAAAATAATATGGCTGATTATTTTTATTCTGTTTGAGTTTTGGATTGGTTTTCTACGAAACCCTGGGAGTATAACGACAGAATATTTTCTATTTTTTCTGGTCTTCGGCTTAAGTGGATTATTAGGTAGCAGCATGAGGATGAACGTTAAAAAGATTATACTCTCTGGTGTTATAATTACGGGGATAAACTTAATTATATTGGGTCAAAATAGCACTGCATATATAGAAAATCATGGTCAATTTATTTTTGGCTACATGATGCAATCAGGTATGTTTGTCCTGATAATTTATTCTTTGAACTATATTCAAGAAAAGTCTTTAGTCTATAAAATCCTGATATTACTACTCACCAGCTATACTACGTGGCTTACAATATCGAATTCTGGAAGAGGTAGCATCCTCTGTATCTTCATGTTTATATTAATATACCTTATATTTGTATCTAAGTATAAAATGTCCAAGTATATAGGATTCATCTCTATAATAGTAGGTATTGTTATGCTCCGAAGTATTGAAACTTACTTGGTCTTAATTGACGAAATACTGAGAAACTATGATATTGTAATCGCCTCGATCCAGAAGTCTATCTGGTTGCTAAACCATGAATCGCTTATGCATGGACGAACGGAGTTGTATGCAGAAGTATTTTCTTTTGTTAGTTTGCCCTCATTAATATTTGGAAATGGAATAGGCTTTTACGAAAGAGGTGAGTTCACATATACGCATAATTTAGTGTTGAGTATATTTTCGGATTTTGGGATTATAGGTATGGTGGGCATATTGTGGGGCATAAGGAAATTTATGGGCCTACTTAAAAATGAGCCAAAGGAGATGTTGTTTATGTATACCATTCTTATAGCGGGTACATTAACCAAACTAATGTTCTCTTCAACCTATTGGTACTCATCATCTTTTTGGCTAGTAATTGGGTTGCTTCTTATACGCAATCCTGGTGTAAGGGAAAATAATATAAATAAGATTCCTAACGATACGGTAGAATGCACATGAAATTTTGTCTGAACTGTAGTGGAATTTATTTGGCTTCTACAAATCATCAGTTAAATGCCAATGTATTCTCGACTCGGCAGTTAAACCAATCCTTTAAGAATATTTAACTCATGCTAAAACTCTGCATTACATTCGACTATGAATTATTTTTCAATGATACAAATTCAACAGAAAAAGCTGCTTTAATTGCCCCAACGGCGAAGCTTGTCCAGGCGCTAGATGAAATGAATGTCAAGGGTACATTTTTTGTTGATGTCTCGGCCATTCTTCGTTATAAAGAGCTCGGCATGAATGAGTTCCCAAAATTAGCAGAAGAGCAGGTTCGGCTCCTATACTCCCGGGGCCATGATGTTGGGTTACACATTCATCCACATTGGTACACTTCGACCTTTACTAATGGCTGGAATCATGATAATAGCCACTACAGAATTCATTCATTTAAGTTTTCAGATACGAAAAAAAGAAATGTCAAAAGTGCCAACGAGATTGTTTCGGAGAGTGTAGACTATTTAAATAATCTTCTCCAGGTTGTTGATGAAAAATACCGCTGTATTTCATTCAGGGCAGGCGGCTTTTGTCTCCAGCCAGAGCAGGAATATTTACAGGCTCTACTAGAGAAGGGAATTAAGGTAGACTCTTCTGTTTGTAAAGGAATATTCAAGGATTCAGGTATCCACTATTACTCATTTATGCACATGCCAAGCCAAGCGAATTGGTGGGTAAATCCGGATCAAGGTCTTAATGTTCCTATTGAGATCGATAAATCTAAAACAATATATGAGATTCCTATTGGCTCCTATGGGAAAAAGCCTTCAAAATGGATGCTCTCAAAAGCCTATCCAAAGTTGAAACAACCTCCAAGAAAGGGCGCGCACACCCCCAATTCAATGCATGCACAAAACATTTTCAAAAAATACTTAGGCTATTTTAAAAATATTTGGTCTCAATCGTTAATATTCACTCTGGATGGATATCATTATAGGGTTCTCCTGAGATTTGTTGACGAATTCTTGAAAAATCATCCCGACGAAGGTGATTATTATATTTCGCTCATCTGTCATCCAAAATTTTCTAATAAAGTGCTAGTAAAGAATATGGAAAGTTTCATAGACAGTATCCACAAAGATTACAGAGGGAGGGTTAAATTTTCAACCATTTCTGAAGCATATAATCAGGAGTTAACTGAATTATGAGTAAAATCATAACATGAGAAATTCTTATGACAGATAATTCGCTTACCCTCTTTTCTTCCAATAGTCGAAAAGATTTGCCACCACCTATTCTTGATATGCTTGAAAGTGTGAATGCATTTTACTCATATGAATACGAAAGGCTCATGAGAAGCAGCGGGTGTGATGTCGTTTACATCTACTCGAAAAATGTAATAATTATAGCGATTTTACGCAAAATGATGATTTTTCACTCAGGCAATTTCCCTTCCGAGCCCATTGAACTTCATGCATGCTCTATTGAGCATATGCAGAAATTTCTTGATTCCTGCCTTAATTATTTGCGATCCAAATATAATTTAGACTGGATGTCACCTAACTTGGCTGCGTCTATGTTTAAGGTAGCACCATCAAAATGTATTAAAATTCCTTTTGGTAACCATGTAGTAAAGTTATGCCGTGATGAAGAGACATTGTGGGCAGAGATTCACGGCAAGCATCGGAATAGTATTCGACGTGCCGAAAAGGCAGGCGTAAAAATAGTAAGTGGGGGCATCGAATACCTTGATGACTATATGGCTCTTGAAAAGGAAACATGGGCGAGAAGTGGCAAGTCTGGATCTTCAAAAGCTATGCTGGGAAATTATGTCACTCAATTGGGTGATAAAGCGCGCATTTTCATATCATATTTAAGTGAGGAGGCTCAAAGCGGGGCAATCTTCATGTATAATGCGGATTGCTGCTATTACATTTATGGTTCGAGTAAGAATAGACCAGAACCAGGTTCGGCTAATCTTCTGCATTGGGAAGCTATGAAGTATATGAAGACTTTAGGCGTAAATCGCTACAGCTTTGTTGGTGCCAGGATAAATGAAGATGTCGATAGCAAGTATCATGGTCTTCAGCGATTTAAAAAGCGTTTTGGAGGTGAGCTGATTCAAGGTTTTATGTTCAAGGCAATATTTAAACCATGGAAGTATCAACTGTATTACAGGCTGCTATTTCTGAAGAATAATAAAGGTAAGAGATATCAAGTGGATGCAATCGATCAGGAAAAACATAAGTGGGCTGAGATAAATGAAATCTGAAAAAATGCTGTTTCATGCTAATATGATGAGTAGAACTTCTCCAGATTACACTAAAAGATTAAGCTCATGATACCTTTGATAAAGTCATATATACCACCACCTGAAGTTCTTATGCCACAGTTACAAGCCATATTGTATAGCGGGTATATTGCTCAAGGGGAAAAAGTCAGTGAATTTGAGAGCAAACTATCAAACCTGATAGGTAACCCTTTTTGTGTCTCTCTTAACTCCGGCACAGCCGCCTTGCACCTAGCTTTATTGTTGATTGGGGTTGGAAATGGTGATGAAGTAATTAGCACAGCTTTGACAGCGGAGCCTACCAATACAACAATTGCTTTGACTGGAGCAAAAGTCGTATTTGCAGACATTGATTATTCTACGGGATTAATATCGCCAGATTCAATTGAAAGTAGAATCACCAGTAGAACAAAAGCCATAATGCTTGTGCATTATGCCGGCATGGTGTGTGATATGAATAGCATAAACGCTATTTCAGAAAAAAATAAGATCCCTGTTATCGAAGATGCCGCCCACGCCTTATTGAGCAAGTATAAGGGGAAGTACATCGGATGCAATTCTGCTTTTACATGCTTTTCTTTTCAGGCGATAAAACACATCACCACTGTTGATGGGGGTGCGTTGTTCGTGAGAAATGAAGAAGATTATTCCAGAGCAAAAAAACTTAGATGGTTTGGTATAGATAAAGCTGTACCCCGTATGGCGAATAACATCACTGAAGCTGGATATAAATATCATATGAATAATGTGAATGCAACGATTGGTCTGGTCCAACTTGATTACCTGGCAGAGAATGTTTTAAAATACATTGAAAACGGTCACTATTTTGATGATCATCTGCAGGATGTTGGTGGTGTAACACTCATACCCTACTATGAAGATACTGAACCAAGTTATTGGCTTTACACAATAAAAGTGCAAAATAGAGATGCATTTATTTCATTGCTGGCAGATAATGGAATTAATGCATCTCCCCTTCATTTGAGGAATGATAATCACTCCGTTTTTGCTTCCGACCAAACCCTTCCTGCTTTGGATAAATTTTATGAAGAGTACGTGCACATTCCCTGCGGCTGGTGGCTGACAGATGCAGACAAATTGAAGATTATTAGTGTGATTAAAAAAGGCTGGTAAAAGAATGATTCCCCTATATAAACCTCACATGCCAGAATTGCCAGAAATACTCTCTATATTAAATAGTGGGTCTCTTTCATATGGCAAATATGGACACCAGTTTGAAAGGTCCTTGTCAAACTTTATTGGTGTCGAGAACATCATGGTGACAAATTCCTATAATATGGCTTTGCTAGTTGCTTTTTCAGCGTTGGGTATTGGATATGGGGATGAGATCCTTCTGTCGCCCATGACGTGTATAGCTTCAACACAGCCGCTTCTTTCAGCTGGGTTGAAAATCAAATGGGCAGACATAGATCCCAAAACGGGTACCCTCTCACCTGAGAGCGTGCGCAAACGAATCACAACAAACACTAAGGCAATTATACACAATCACTATTGTGGTTATCTAGGTTACATCGATGAGATCAATGAAATTGGACACGAGTACGGTATTCCTGTTATTGATGATGGGTTTGAAGCATTTGGATCTGAGTATAAGGGACGTATCATTGGAAATGTTGGTGCTGACGTTACAATATTTTCATTCAATGCAGTGCGCATCCCGAACACAATTGATGGTGGGGCACTGATTTTTAAAGATAAGTCTTTATATGAAAAAAGTATTTTGCTAAGAGATTGTGGTATAGATAGAAGCATATTTAGGGATGAGATGGGTGAAATTAGTCCCCAGTGTGATATTGGCATGGTAGGGCACAGCGCAACAATGAGCGATGTAAATGCTTATATTGGCACACAGCAAATGTTGCAGATGCCAAAGATACTAAGGAGGCAACGAAAGAATGCTGCCTCTTGGGATAATGAATTTAAATTAAACTATCCAGAGCTAACTCCCATAGGACGTGAGTCTATCAATCCCAATTATTGGGTCTATGGATTTTTCAGTAAAGACAAAAAAGAAACAATACTAGATTTCAGGAGGAAGGGTTTTTATGCTTCCAGCGTCCATCTGAATAACGATCGTTACTCAGTTTTTGGAGCATATGAAAAATTGATTGGCGTAGAAGAATTTTCCTCCAAGTATATTGCGCTTCCTTCGGGATGGTGGCTTGATCATAAGGATGTGAGTAATGGATAAAAAACCAATTTTTCATTTCTGCTTGATCGACCCACTAGCAACCCATGCGGAGGAATATAGAATATTGCACAATATTTTATTCCCAGGCGCTGCTGTTTCAAGTGACTGGATTGAGTGGTATCACGGTAAGATATCAACAACTAATCAGCAATACACTGAAACAAGAACTTACGGAGTATTCGATAGCAAGAGACTTATAGGTATGTGGTCTGTGGAGCCAAAGCGCTTACAAGTCGAAGACGGCAAGATATTAAACACGGGACGGTGTTTTTCAGTTGGAATAGATGCTGATTATAGAAGGATGGGATTATTTGTGTCTTTAAGCAAGTATGCCATTGAACAAGAGAGAAAAATCGGTGAATATGATTACATATTAGGCTATCCACAAAAGGGGAGATCAGTAATTGGAGGACATCTAAAGGCAGGTTGGGAGTTGGTTCAGGGAATAGACATTTATAGCTATGAGCCCTCTCATGAGATTGGGAGTTATTCCAAGGCTAATGCCTCCATTGTCGATGATTATGGATTATTTAAAACTTCTACGACTCATCCGGGGAGCTATCTGGAGAGCAAGGAGTATAGAAATACAAGGTGGATAGAGCATCTAGATAACCAATATTTGCAATATAAATATAATGATGCGTACATTATTATAAAGCCATACTCTAACTTCTGTCATATCCTTGACTTTGGAGGTAATGGTGAGGATGTCCAGATTTTGCTTGAAATTTGCAAATCTCTAGCATTTAGGCATCGGTGGGTAGAATTAAATCTATGGTGCTGTGAGCTGGAAATTTATAAGGAGCAAATATTGAAAGCCGGGTTTTCGGGAGGGGCAAATTATGCATTCTCAGTGTCAATGATTGCTGTCCGAATTAATGCTGAAACTGAACTTAAACTAGAAAAATGTCATTTACAGATGGGCATAGAAGAAGGGTATTGACTTCACGGTCTGAAAATCATGAAACAGCTTACAAGAAGAGTGAAAATTATTGGAACGGGCTCATATTTACCTGAAAAAATTCTTACGAATAAATATCTGGAAACTATCATTCCAACCAGCGATAAATGGATCCAGGAGAACTTGGGAATTCGAGAGCGTAGAATAGCTGCTAATGATGAATGCACTAGCGATCTCGCACTAAAAGCATCATCCCGTGCAATTAGTGATGCTCATCTCTCAAAAAATGATATTGATTTGATAATAGTAGCAACAGCTACCCCAGATAGACTTGCTCCATCAACAGCGGCGATCTTGCAAGATAAATTGCAAGCATACAACGCTGTTGCTTTTGATATTTCCGCCGTTTGTAGCGGGTTCCTTTATGGCATGTCAGTGGCCTGCCAATTCATTGCTGCAGGTGTATATGACAACGTACTCGTTGTTGGTGCTGATACATTCTCGCGGATTACAGATTGGACAAGGAGGGATGCAGTATTCTTTGGAGATGGCGCAGGGGCTGCCGTATTTACCCATGCAAATGTCAATGAGGGCTTTCTAGCTATGCGGCTATACACAGATGGTCGTGGGAAATGGAATTATACAGTACCTGCCGGTGGCTCAGAAATGCCCGCTACTTTAGAAACAATTAAAAAGGGTTTACATTATTTTCAAATGAATGGGCGTGCTGTTTACGATACTGGGACTAGAGTGTTACCAAAAGCTATTAATCAAGTACTGGAAGACACGGGATTGTCAATAAACGATATTGATTTTATGATTCCCCATCAACCTTCCGTCAAAATACTTCAAAAAACTGCCGAACTAATAGGCTTACCATGGGAGAAAGTGATGTGCAATATGGATAAATATGCGAACACAAGTGGCGGAACTATTCCGATTTTGTTAGATGAGGTAAAAAAAATGGAAAAAATTAAGGCTGGAAACACTCTTCTCTTTGCTGCGGTTGGTTCGGGTTGGACGTATGGTGCAGCTATACTAAGATGGTCTTAGATTTCCATGATTATTATTACAGGAGCATCAAGAGGAATAGGCGAATATTTATTTAACTCTTATCTCACGAGCGCGAATGAGCCAATATTAGGAACATATTTAAATTCGAAACCCCAAAATAGTTTAGAAATGTTCGTTAAGTTGGATATATCAGATTACGAGCAAGTTGATAAACTGGTGCAGGAGAAATATGAATTCCTTAACCGTATCACTCTAATAAATTGCGCGGGAATCACATACAATTCGGTTGGGCATAAAAGTGACCCCAAACGCTGGAAAAATGTAATTGATGTGAATTTAACCGGGACATACAATATGATCAGAGGCGTGTTGCCTATTATGCGAGAGCAGAAATATGGCCGAATTATTAATTTTTCTTCTGTGGTTGCACAAAAACCGACTCCTGGCATAAGTGCCTATGCCGCATCAAAATCTGCGCTATGGGGCTTATCTAAGTCAATTGCAGTAGAAAATGCGGCTCTGAATATTACCATAAATAATATCAACTTAGGATATTCTACTCTAGGCATGATCGATATGGTCCCAGAAGAATATAAGGAAAAAATTCTACAGCAAATACCTGCCCGAAAATTTTGTGATCCTCAGGATATCCTAAATACAGTAAACTACCTCAACACAACACCATATATCACGGGGTCTTCGATTGATATAAGTGGTGGTTTGGTTTGATATAGCTGCGATGTTTATATGTGGGTGGTGAATACTTCCTGGCACAATGAATCAGAAAATACACTGATTTCTCAGATTACTAAGCTCGTGAATTGGCCAAGGACTCTAAAATATCAGAATAACAATATATGATTTCTTTTGAGTAAACTATTAAAAAATTGGGGTTTCTTATTTGCCTCAAATGTTACCCAATCCGTCTTGAATTTTTTTGTTTTCCTGCTATTGGCAAGGAAACTTAATCCTGAAGGATTTGGATCTCTAAATGCGTTGCTTGCTTTAGCATCGATATTTTCAGCTTTTGTGGTCAACTCGACTGCCAACTTAGTAATCACTCGAGAAGTCACTTTGCATCCCAAAACCACCTCTAGCATCTTTCGCTTGGTTTTCCCTTTACGTATGTTCTCGCTTCTAGTAACAACGATAATTATGATATTTTACTATAAGCACACAGGTGAGTCACGTACTGTAGTGATTGCTGGAGCCGCTTTAATTGTGGTATCCACAGTTCTCTGGGATCTGGCTGAGAGTATTGCTTTTGGACATTTTGTGACTAAGATTACTACTTTCATTAGCATTATAGCTAGTATTATATGGTTGGGTATGGTCATTCTTCTGCCTGACATAGGACTCACTTTTGAAGTTGTGGTCTGGATGTACGCGGGTGTATTTATGGTGCGAGGTATTGTCTATATTTTATGGTGCTATAAAAAATTTATACACAAAAATCGTGAACCCTCTCTCATTTCCTTCAAATCATTGTTATTGATGAGTATGCCATTTCTCTGGATGAGAGTAGTGGGGACTTTTGGTGATCAAATCCCGCTATTAATTCTAGATCAAAAAATTGGTACTGCGGAGGTGGGATACTACTCTGTGGGCAATAGACTTGTGATGCCGATTGTTCTCACTGTGACCACTGGACTTCGTGCAGCTTTTCCATTTATGACCAAATTGTACCAGGAGAATAAAGAGAAATTCAATGCCGACATCATTTTGAGTTTCTCATTTGTGCTCATTGCCGGGGCAACAATTGCCAGCGGACTAAGCATTACGTCTGAATTGTGGATACCCTGGTTATTTGGTGCTGAATATGACCATTCAATTGATATCTTTAAATACCAAGCTTGGTCTGGTGCAATACTCTGTTTTGATATGGTGTTATCAACTGTACTTTCCTCCACCTACCGTCAGAAATTATTAGCTATTATTACAACACTTGATGTAGTAATAATTTTTCCAATTATCTATGTTGGGATAGAATATGGTGGGGAAGGAATGGCTCTAGCAAAACTTATTGGCGTTTTTATCGCGATAATGATGCATATTGTTTTGATAACAAAATCAATGCGAATAAATTTATTTTCCAAGTCACTATTTTTAGCATTATTATATTTCATTATCTTAGCTGTATCATCAATTCTACTTTCCACATTGCCCTTGAAAATGATGGTGTTTATACTGATGCTTAGTTCATACAGTTTGTACAAAAGTTCACCATTACGAGAACTAGTAGGGATAGTAAAAACAAGACTAATTAGGAAATGATTAACATATGAAAATTGCAGCAATAGTTGTTACCTATAATGATGGGTTTAAAATTAAAGAGTGGCATGAGCATCACCAACTATACTGTGATGAAGTACATTCTCACATAATTGTTGACAATGGATCGGTACCTGAATATCTGTTGGAAGTTGAAAATTTATTCCCTAATTCAACAATCATAAAAAGAATGTCCAATGGTGGATCTACTGCGGCGTATAATGATGGAATTAAATATGCGCTGAAGGATCCTGAAATTGACTCAATTTTGTTTGTCGGTAATGATGTAAAGCTTGAAAGTGGAGGAATAACTGACCTCTACAATCTATTAATGAGCAATGAGCGCTATGGGATGGTTGCTCCAATTCTACTTGAGAAAGACTCCTTTCAAATAGCTGATTTTGGATGTGAGATAACAAAGACACTCTCATTGCGACCATACAAAATTGGAGAGAGTGTAGCAGATGTTAAGCAAGAATTAAACGAAGCTGAAACACTTACTGGTGGAATGAATCTTTCAAAAAGATCTTTTTATGAAGTTGTTGGACTTCAAGATGAAAAATTATTTATGTATTCTGATGAAGTAGATATTGGATTAAGGGCTTCCTTCAATAATTATTCCCTGGTTTCTACAAGTCATGTGAAATCGTGGCACCAACACATCAATGACCCCTCGCGAGGGGACTATCGCCATCCTTTTAGCTTTTATCTTATAGGTAGGAATAAGGTTTACTTAGCGAAGAAACATTTTAATATTCTTAGAGTAATATTTGTATTTCTCTACTATGCCGTAAAGGCAATATTGGGTTATTTGAAGTCATTGAAGAGACGTGATAAAGTTGGAACGAGACGAAATGTATGGCTTCTTCTGGGGACACTCAATGGTCTTGTAGGGAATATGAATCAAAATGTCTATAGTAGACCAGATTAAATAAAATATGAATATTGCACTCAGTCTGTGTGTTGGCAGCACGGGCATAAGGATTAAAATGGAGCTCCTAGATTATGTTTGACAATAGAACTTTACTTATCACAGGTGGAACTGGTTCATTCGGTAATGCCGTTTTAAAAAGATTCCTGGAAACCGAAATAAAAGAAATTCGTATATTCTCACGCGATGAAAAGAAGCAAGATGATATGCGCAAGCAGTTCAATAATCGAAAATTAAAATTTTATATCGGTGATGTTAGGGATATGCAAAGTATTCAAAATGCAATGCATGGAGTAGATTATATTTTTAATGCAGCTGCCCTCAAGCAGGTCCCATCATGCGAGTTTTTTCCGTTAGAGGCGGTAAAAACTAACGTATTAGGTATTGATAATACACTTACTTGCGCTATTCAAAATCATGTAAAAAAGGTTATCTGCCTATCAACGGATAAAGCAGTGTATCCCATTAATGCTATGGGTATTTCAAAAGCAATGATGGAAAAAGTATTTGTGGCAAAATCGAGAACCGTAGAAATGGAAGAAACATTAATTTGCGGAACCCGATATGGGAATGTGATGGCTTCTCGAGGGTCAGTTATTCCATTATTCGTCGAGCAGATCAAATCTGGCCAGCCCTTAACAGTTACGAACCCTGAAATGACCAGGTTTTTAATGAGTCTTGAGGAAGCAGTCGAGCTGGTTGTGTTTGCCTTCCAAAATGCCAAAGCAGGGGATATTATGGTTCAAAAATCGCCCGCATCAACTATTCTTGTCCTGGTTGAAGCTATCAAGCAATTATTTCATGCTGATAATGAAATACGAATTATTGGTACGCGCCATGGCGAAAAGTTATATGAAACACTATTGACTAAAGAAGAGCATCTTGTTGCCACAGATATGGGGAATTATTATCGCATCCCCTCAGATAAAAGAGACTTAAACTATGACAAATATTTCTCAGAAGGCGATCAAAAACTTTTTACGGAAGAAGAGTATAATTCACATAATACTGAACGACTAGATGTGGAGCAGGTAAAAGCGAAGCTCCTGACATTACCATATATTAAGACTGAGCTGGAGGTCTGGAGTAAATAATGTCTATTTTGGTCACGGGTGCCCAGGGTTTCATAGGAAAAAACTTAATTGCTGAATTAAGGAATAGAAATTATTCTGATATCATGGAATTCGATAAGGCTACTGACCCTGAATTGCTGGTAAGATATTGTAAAACTGCACGAGTAGTCTTTCATCTAGCTGGTGTTAATCGTCCAAAAGAAATTTCTGAGTTTGTGGCTGGGAATGTTGATTTCACATCACAATTGTTATCGACACTGAAAAAATGCACAAATAATTGCCCCGTAATAGTAACCTCATCCATCCAGGCAGATTTAGACAACCCTTACGGAAATAGTAAAAAAGCCAGTGAAGGGCTTCTAATAAATTATAGAGAGGATTCTAGCGTACGCGTCTTGATATTTCGCCTACCCAATGTATATGGAAAGTGGTGTAAACCATTTTACAATAATGTAATTGCTACATTTTGCCATCAAATTACACGAGGATTACCGATCAAAATAAATGATCCCGAAACCTCGGTTAATTTAGTGTATATTGACGATGTCGTGAATGAATTAATCAAAGCGATAGAACCATCATACTCTCAATCAGATCCCTATTATCAAATTCCAAAGTCATATTCAAAATCACTGCAGAGTATTGCTGATCTATTGTATGAATTTTCTGAAAATAGACAGAACATGAATATCTCAGACATGTCCGATGAATTCACTAATAAACTTTATAGTACCTACTTGAGTTATTTGCCACATCATAATTTTAGTTATTTCCCAAAAACTCATGAGAATCCAAAAGGCTCCTTTACCGAACTAATAAGGACACTTGATAGGGGCCAAGTTTCAGTAAATATTTCGAAACCTGGTATAACAAAGGGAAATCACTGGCATCATACAAAGAACGAAAAGTTTATTGTAGTGAGTGGCAAAGGAGTAATTAGATTCAGGAAATTAAATCACGAAGAAATTATCGAATATAAAGTTTCTGCGACTAAACTTGAAATCGTTGACATCCCACCTGGGTATACGCACAATATTCAAAATACTGGATCAGTAGACCTGGTTACTATTATGTGGGCAAATGAATGCTTTGATCCTAGTAATCCAGATACTCATCATTTAAAGGTGTGAAAATGATAAAACTTAAAGTTATTACAGTAGTAGGAACAAGACCCGAAATTATCAGGTTATCAGAAGTTATCAAAAAGCTTGATAACACAACCTGTATAGATCACATTCTCATTCATACCGGGCAGAATTATGATTATGAGCTGAATGAAATATTTTTCAATGATCTTGGGCTTCGAAAGCCAGATTACTTTCTTGATTCAGCTGTTGAAAGTGCTTCAGGAACAATTGGAAAGATAATTATTAATATCGATCCTATCTTCGAAAAAGAAAAACCCCACGCATTACTCATCCTTGGAGATACTAATAGCTGCTTAAGTGCTATCCCCGCAAAAAAAAGGAAAATTCCCATATTCCATATGGAAGCAGGGAATCGCTGTTTCGATCAAAGGGTTCCGGAGGAAACCAATCGAAAGATTGTTGACCACATTGCTGATATCAATCTGCCATATAGCGATATTGCTAGAGAATATTTATTACGAGAGGGGCTGCTTCCAGATAGGATAATTAAAACGGGAAGCCCTATTTATGAAATTCTGGCTGCAAATGAAGATCAAATTGCGATGAGTCAGGTGTGCCGAAAATTGCATGTGGAATATGATAATTACTTTTTGATTTCTGCCCATAGAGAGGAAAATATTAATTCGGATAATTTCCCACAATTGGTGTCTTCTCTAAATATTCTTGCTGAGAATTATGGTAAACCAATAATTGTTTCCACCCACCCCCGAACACAGAAGAAAATCAAGGAAACAGGCGTTAGCTTTAACAACTTGGTTCAAATCATGAAACCACTAGGCTTTCATGATTATGTTAAGCTACAGCAAGAAGCTTTTGTAGTATTATCTGATAGTGGTACTATTTCTGAAGAGTCATCTATTTTGAATTTTCCCGCGTTAAATATTCGAGATGCGCATGAACGTCCTGAAGCGATGGAAGAAGCCTCAGTAATGATGGTAGGGCTGAATATTGATAGAATTATGCAAGGGATTGAGTTGCTCCAATCTCAAAAAAGGAGCGATCATCGTACACTTCTGGAAGTTGCTGATTATTCAAGGCCGAATGTCTCAGATAAGGTCGTTCGAATTTTGATTAGTTATACTGATTATGTGAATCGCGTTGTTTGGGGGGCTTAACTACTATTCCTGAAAATATAAAATTGGCAGTTGTCACTGCAGTTCCATTCCCAATTGGTATGGCTGGCACCAATCGTATTCTTTCATACTCCAGGGGGCTTGTTGAGTTAGGGGATACTGTCACGGTACTAACTACTCATCCTGGGAATGATAAATCTCATACTGGCATTTATTCTGGCGTCAGATACAAGCGCTTTGTGAATTGGAGTATTGCATACCAATGGCTACCACTCGCCATGGCTATATCCATTTTTAATATGAGTAGTCATTTAATGAAAAACAAAGCTGAATATGATGCAGTACTCATGGTCTCAAATAGCTTAATCTTTATAACTGCAATGTTTCTAATATGCAAAGCTACAGGTTTGACATATATCCAAGAGAAAAGTGAATTTCCATTTGTACTGAATAGCACGAATGTCATTGGGAGACTTTATGCCAAATTTTATGTCTCAAGGGTTTATCGGTTATTTGACGGAATGATAATCATGACACATCCACTCCTAGCGTATTTTCAGAGCAAAACTAAACGAAATTGTAAGAAAATCTTATTACCTATGACGGTTGAGGCAGATCGTTTTCAAGAGGTAAGATCTCAAAATATGTATGGTGAATACATTGCATATTGTGGATATATGGGGGGGAACAAGGACGGCGTTATCAATCTCATCACGTCATTTGGATTAATTTCGAAAACTAACCCACATGTCAATCTTGTTTTAATCGGGACTGCAGCAAAGGAGGATATCAAAGATTTGAAGCAATTCGCAAGAAAATCAAAAATTGCAAATGTGATTTTCCATGGATACGCAACTAGAGATGATATTCCCTCCTTATTAAGTAATGCGAAAATTTTAGCTTTAGCACGACCTTCGGGGTTACAGTCACTGGGGGGATTCCCTACAAAATTGGGTGAATATCTCGCTACAGGAAAACCCGTCGTGGTGACTGCAGTTGGTGATATCCCTCAGTATTTGGATGATAAAAAAAATGCTTTCATTGTGGAACCAGACGATAACAAAAAATTTGCTGAAAAGCTACAATATGTATTAGATAATTATGAATACTCTTTATCTGTTGGTCAGCAAGGGAAACTTCTGACTTCAAGAATATTTAGTTACCGTTACCAATCCAAACGACTTCATTCATTTTTACTCGACTTTTAGTGAATTTAGATCTATTGAATGGAAACAAAATAAAAATGACTAGAGGAATAGAGGCTTGTTGCCCATTATGTAATTCTGAAAGCGTGAATGTTCTTCACAAATATGCCTCTAAGGATGCATCAACCTCCTTACTAGGGAGTGAAGATCAAAGATTTACTTTACTTGTTGAAGAAATTGAGCAGCTTTGGCAATGGAAAAATTGCTATTATTTGCAATGTGAAAACTGTTCATTGGTTTTTGCTTCGCCGTTTAAGGCTGGGAATGAAAGTGTTTACGAGCTTATTTATGCAAACACAGCAGGCTACAGTAAATGGAAGTGGGAATATGAAGAAGCCTATCAGGCTATTCAAAAGCATATTATTGACGATAGAATGCATAGTCCCTCTCTTCTCGAGATTGGTGCAGGTATAGGTGCTTTTGTAAAGAGAATTTCTAAGCACTTGATTAACCGGGTAGATATTGTCACCACGGAACTAGCCTCAAGCGGGAGATCTGAAATTCTTAAGTCTGGAATCGAGTGTACTGACTCAGAGCTAATTGATCTTTGCATTCCGAAGAATAAAGAAAAATTTGACTTCCTATGCTTATTCCAGGTTTTAGAGCACCTTGATAATTTGCATGATATTTTTAATTCGATCAATTATTTGTTGAAACAGGGTGGGTGGGTGATTATTGCAGTTCCAAATTCATCCCACCGGGAATTTTTCGAGAGATTGGGTTATTTTGAGGATATCCCTCCGATTCATATCACTAGATGGAATTATGAAAGCTTTCAAAGGTTAGCACTAAATTACAATTGGAAGATATTGCAACATAATCGAGAGCCCAATAGACTTTATAGAAATTTATCGAAGTACATTAGATTTAAATACAAAGATAATATAATGGTAAAGCACATTAATAAAATTGAGAATAATATTATTAGAAATTCAGCTAAAATATTATTATTTACTACTTTAACGTTTTTAAATCTTGCGAAAATAAAAAGTTTATCTGATAGTAATAATGGAATCTCTCAATTGGTGATTATTCCCTGATTCCGTTATAGAAAGTAGTTGAGTAGTTTTAAATGATGGTTTTGATCAAAAAGGTTCTTGGGATCAAGTAATTATTATTTCAACGATCTTAAACGGCTCAGTGTCCTCCATTTTGTTCACGATGATCAGTAAATAGCCTGATACCTCACTTTTTGAGTATAGCATTTCATCAGAGCTACCTGTAATT
>Ga0307989_1000808_pt1 | contig 18591 bp, 16 predicted proteins | sample EllFjometagen185_FD_203164 | JGI IMG/M metagenome (GOLD analysis project Ga0307989, IMG submission 203164) | Marine microbial communities from Ellis Fjord, Antarctic Ocean - #185 | ecosystem: Environmental > Aquatic > Marine > Unclassified | place: Southern Ocean | collected 2014-10-08
CAAAGGGAAATAAATATTCATTTATAGAAGGTATTGAGATACCGCACCCCGATTATGTCAAATATGCTCCTAGATGGAAAAAAGCAAGAGACGTAATAGAGGGTGAAGACGCTGTAAAGGATACTGTCAATAGAGAAGTTTATTTACCTCGTTTAGGTGGGCACACGAATGACACACAGGGTAATGCCGACTACAATTCATTTGTTGAATACGCGGAGTTGTTTAACGCAACAGGACGCTCAGTGGAGGCATACCGAGGATTACTTAACCGTAAACTTCCTTTTATAAAACTTCCACCTAGTGTACGTGATTTGATTGAATCATTTACTATTAAAGATGAGTCCATTTACACATTTATGGAACAAATAGAAGTGGAAACAATAGTGACAAATCGTGTAGGACTTTTTGTAGACCATCCATATGTAGATGGTGATAGGGCACTGACTAAACATGAAGCACGCTTTATGAACATGAGTCCTTATGGCACTATGTACACTGCTGAATCAATTATAAATTGGGAAGAGAAACGTATAAACAACCGAATCATGACTAGTTTAGTTGTGTTGAAAGAAACAGAATATGTTCGCGTAGATTCTTTTATACCTGAGCTAAAGACAACATACAGGGTATTAGAGATTGATGATGATGGATTCTATAGGCAAATCATTGTAGAACCTGAAGTCATTGTAACAAATTTAAACGAGCAAGGCGTAACACGCAACGTAGTAGTTGATGAAGTGTATCCATTACAAGATGGGAAGAAGATGACGCACATACCTTTTTATCCTGTAACAGCGCAAGGCGTAACATGGGAATTAAGCAAATCAGTTATTGGCGATTTAGTAAATGTAAATATAGCACATTATAGAAACACGGCTTTTCATGAAAAAGCTATTATGTGGACGGCGAGCCCAACAGCAGTTTTTAGTGGATTACCTACAGATACTCAGAGTATTGGTATAGGTTCTACAGAGGCAGTTATTATAGCTCCCGGAGGCACTGCCAAATATTTGGAGTATGAGGGACGAGGACTTGAGGACATTAAATTAGCACTTGATAAAAAAGAACAGCAGATGGCTATATTGGGTGCAAAGATATTGGCAAATGAAGTAAATGGTATTGAGAGTGGTGAAGCCGCAATGATACATCGTGCAGGAGAACAGGGTATATTAGCGGATATAGCAACTACTATTGGAAACGCGATGGAGCAATTGATTAAAGTTATTTGTAATTGGCGAAAAGTCAGTTACACAGATAATTCTATTGTTGTTGATATTACCAAAGATTACACACCTGCTGTTATTGATGCAAACACAATTATAGCGTTGGGTAAAGAGGTATCTGAAGGACGTTTGAGTTATGAATCTTATATCGGTGCAATGCAGAGAGGTGAAATAATTCCTGCAACCCGTGATGCCAAAGCAGAATTGAAGTTAATTGCTAAAACGCATGAAGGCACGGTATTAACAAACACAGAAAGAATTGAGTATTTGGAGAAGAAGGGAATGATGGATATACTAAAAAGAGCAAAGGATTTAGAGGAACAAGCAAATCCTGAGCCAAAAGTAGTAGAAGAAGTTAAAAAAGAAGAACCAGTAGTAGAACCAAAAACTATGGAACTATAAACCTATGGAATAGGCGAGTTTCAAGTAGAAGAAACCTAGAGGGTACAGAATGAGTGACAATAGTGAAGTAAAGAGTGTAGTAAAGTTTTTAATGAATGTTAAGACAATGTTTGACATAACAAACACGAAGCTACCTGAAGACGCAACCAAGATTGATTTCGATCAGTTTGAAACAGATTTTTATAAAGCAAATGAGGGATTGCAGAAAAACAGAGATCAATTGAAGACAGAAAAGCTAAAATTAGTAGATGAAGCAGATGCAAACAAGACTACAATGGATGAATTAACTAAAAAGTATAGCTCTATTGACGAAAACCTTCCCGACAAGTATAATAAGGCAATTGATGAATTAAGTGGGTTAAAAGCTAGTATAAAAGACGGAGCAGTTGACATTGATTTGATTAATAACAAACACCAATCAGAGATTGAGTTATTGACAACAACAATGGAAAAAGCAAAGACTGATGAATTAGCGGTAAAAGATACCGAACTTAATTCTTTTAGGACTTCATCGGACACGTTTAAAGGGTTGTATACAAAGACTCTGCGTAAAGAGGGTCTTATGAATGAGTTAGAAAGAATTAATGTGAATCCAGAGGACAGACCATTAATAATGAGGGCATATTTAGGCAGAGCCGAGGTGTCGAATGAAGGTGAAGACAAAGATAAATTTGATGTCTTCTATAAAAACGATAAAGGCGATTTACAATCAGGCACTGAGTTTTGGGACAAATGGGCGACTGACGGGCATAATCAGAAATATGTATTGGCTGACGAGAACAAGGGTGGGGGTGCTAATCCGAATAAAAACCCTGTTGCCGTTAATCCAAATGATAAAAATCTGAAAACCCTGAATGAAGAAAGCGACACATTATCCTTACAAGACAAGATGACACTGATGGAGAATATGTCGCCTGCAAAGAAATAATTTGGAGGAATAAATTATGTCACAGGTAAGTGGAGTATCCCAATATTGGAACAGCCCTCAGTACGAGGGAATGTTATGGACAGCAGATCAAGTACCGGGGAGAGCGAATAACCTTCCTTTTCTAGGGATTCTTGGTGGATTAACGGGCGCAAATTACAGGATAGTTCCTGATTTTGATTATGCAATGAGTGCAGTATACGATTTTGCTGTACCTTCTCAGCCAGATATTGATGAAACAGATTCATTGACGGCAATCGCGGCTACATCTCCTGTTTTATCACAGGTGAGAAATAGTTGTGGAATCGCACAGGGCACAGTAAACATTTCGTACAAGAAATTGTCTACGATGGCTCGTGTAGCTACTGATATAGTAGCAGGTGGAGTTGGTTATTGGGCTAAAGAAGGCACACCAATTGAGAACGCAATACAGGAGAGAAAATCTTATATCTTTAAGAAACTGGCAAGAGACTTGAATTACACATTTATGAATGGTACTTTTCAGGAATCAACAGGGGTAACCGTTTCAGGTATGACCCGTGGTGTTGTAACAGCGGCATCCACAAACGCAACAGCGGCAGGTAGTATAGAACTAAACGAAGCACTCTTACAAGAGTTATTCGCAGATTGTGCAGTTAATTCAGGCAGACAGTGTTTTAACAGTTATCCAGTAATGTTTGTAACCGCAATTCAGAAATACAATATTTCCAAGATTTTTGGTTATCAGCCAGCGAATTGGAATATGGGTGGAGTTGCAATAGACACTATTTTAACTGATTTTGGAACAGTAGGTGTTGTTCATGAACCAATGGTTCAAGTAGACACAGCAAGCACAGACACTATTGCTTTACTCGCAATGGACGCAATTCGTCCGGTATTCAATCCGGTTATTACGGAAAACGGTACAGCAGGTTTGATGGTATATGAAGATATGGCAAAACTTGGTGGTGGGTATCAGGGATTCTTTCAGACACATGTTGGTATTGACTATGCAAATGAAAAAATGCATGGGAAAATCACTGGCTTGACTCAGAGCAGAATTTAGCAACTAGTTAGATGGAACTAACGTGGGGGAAACCCCACTTCATTTAAGACAAAAGGAGAGACAAATGTATCAAGAATATAGGGTAAAAAATGTAGCCCTTGGAACAGAATTAAAAAACAAATTTGGTGCGCGTACACAAGCAGACGGCACTATAGCAAAAAATAGACTTATTGAAGAAGATGCTAGTAATGACATTATAGCGGGAACACTGGATTCCGTGAGGTCATTTGCGGCTAATCAAAGTGCAGGACGTGTTGATGAAGATTATTTCCTAGCAGAAACTGGACTGGTAAATCTTACCGCAGGAACTGACATGGTAGCGGGACAGCGTTTCAAATGTGGAACAGCAGGTAAAGCAATTGCTTTTCTTGATTCCGTATTAATTGACACAACTATCGCCACACAGGTTGGCGTACCTTTTACGAATCAGCCAGCAACAGACACAGTAGATGTTGAAAGTTCAAGTGCGTTAGATGTCACACAGACAGTAACACTTTATGGAACAGACTCAGCAGATGCGTATATTACTGAAACCCTTACTCTCACAGGCACATCGGCAGTTTCTACTGCTAGTGCATTATGGAAAGCAGTATGTGGTATTGAATTGAGTGCGGCATGTGTGGGTACAATGACAGTTACTGAAAACAGTGGTGGACTAACCATTAAAGCAGTTACCATTGGTGACACATCAGCGAGTATTATAGCAGTAACTGATGGTTATAGTTATAACAAGAAAGCTGAGATTAAAGCTAGTGGGGCATCAACAGGACAGATTGTATCATTTATTGAAGCAACTGATGGAGCAACAGCAAGTGGATTAGCAATACAGATAAATGGGGCAACAGAAGTACTATATGGTACAGTTAGTTATAAAGTTACTAATTTGATGGTTGGAAATGTAGCCGCAGATAGAACACTTACACTAGCTACATCAAGTACAGAAGACGATATTAAATTAGCGGTTGGAAAAGTCATTAAAGGGGCTGATGCAGGTGATGAGATAATCGGGCTTATATAATCACGAGAAATAAGGAGAAAGTATTATGATGTTTACGGGAAAAGGAAAGGTTTGGGATAGCAAGAAGAATATTAGCCTATGTAATTTTGGTTTAAAAGGGGTACTACACACGGAAGACGCTTATGTAATTAAACGACTTCGTGAATTAGGGTATGTCGAAGCCAATGAAAGCAATATGGTGAATGTTGAAATCTGTAATGGTATAAATGTGGATTGGCGTGAAAAGTATGACACAGTTATGGAAACCAACAGAAAGCTACGTAGTGACATGATTATTTTAAGGCAAGAGTATACAGCGATGGAAACACGGCTGACTAACCTTGCAGAAGTGGTTGAAGTCCCTATTGCTGTAAAAGCCCCAGACAAAGTTGTAGCAGATTGGAAAGCTGAGTTTTATGAAGTCGGTGGTAATTATGTAACACGTGATTATCCAAATATAAATGGTGTGAGTGCATTGAATAAACTTAAAACTTTTATTAAATCACAAACAGGTGTTACTGATATGAGGGCGATGAAGAAAGATGAGACAATACGAGCTGTGACAAAAATACTTAAAGACAAGGGATTAATTTAATTTAATTTAATAATACATAGGGGGATGAACAATCCTCCTTTTTTTATAATAGGAGAATAAAATGGGGTATACATTACGGGAGAAAACACTACTGAGTGCAGTAGTAACAGATACAGTGGGGACAGAAATAAATGTCAGTTTATATGGTGCATTGACTTTTCAGGTAATAGCAACAGGGGCACCCGCTGTGGCAACAGTAACAGTAGAGTGCTCGTTAAATGGAACAAATTGGGTAACATACAAGACATGGTCGGTGACGGTGGCAACATCGGATATATACGGTATAGATGGACAGCCTATGAAATATGTACGTGCTAGTGTTTCAAGTCACGCAAGTGGAACTTATAGCGTACTAATGTTAGCACGAGAGTAAAAAGGAGTAGTAAATGTCATTTATTTCAGCCGATGGCACCGGATTATCCACGGCCACATCGTATACGACTTTAGCGTATGCAAATACTTATGCAGACTCTTTTTTCGATGAAGCTAGTTGGCTTCTTTTTGACGCACTTGCAGACAGTTCAAAAGAGAGATTTTTAAACAGAGCTACGATGTATATCAATGATACATATTCTTTTGTAGGTGATAGAGGTAGTGCAGATCAGGCCCTCGAATGGCCGCGAGATTACGCGTATAATTCCGAAGGTGATGCAGTAACAGGTATTCCATCAGCAATTAAACAAGCTACGGTTCTTAGTGCGAAGAGACTTTTAAATTCCACGGAGCTGAGTCCCGACTTAGAACGTGGTGGAGCAATAACGAGTGAGAAAATTGACGTAATAACTATTACTTATAGTGAAGGTGCATCAAGCTACACCAAGTTTACTGAGATAGAAAACTTATTGCGTACGTCAGGCTTAATAGAAGCCAACCGAAATGCAATTGTAAACGCTCGCCTAACATTGAGATAGGGTAAGGTAACCATGGATTATACAGCATTAAAGACAAGAGTAAACAGTTTAATAAAACGCTATACGGAGTTGACAATCTCGTTTACTCGAACTGAGTCCACTACGGCATCAAAGATATATGACCCCGCTACAAACACCTTTAAATGGTACACAGATGGTTCTGAGGTGACTGCACCGACAGCTACTGATTATGAGGGATATTGTATTGAAACTTTCACAAGTGATTATTTCAAAGCAAAGGGATATGTCAATGAATCAGATCGTACATTTATTACCAATGGTATACCAAAACTAAACAAAAATGAAACCGTTACTATTGATGGCACTGCTTATACAGCTTATAGAGTAGCAACAGTGAATCCCGGTGGCACAGATGTATTATATAGAATTAATGTGAGGGTTTAATCAATGGACACCTTTGGTAAACAAGTGGAAACAAGTGTTAATAAAATACTTGGTTCTATGAATAAAGTTCTACAGGAAACAACAGTGGAATTATATTCTGATGCGGTGGTACGTACTCCTATTAAAGCAACTGATGCAATTAATTCATGGGGTGTTTCAATTAACACTTCTGATGGAGCAAGCAAATTAACGGTTTCTAGCAATGATGAAAAAGAAAGTGTGGCACAGCAGGTACACGCAGTGATTGCAGGTTCTAAACTAGCAGATAATTACTATTTGAAAAATGATATTTACTATATACTTTTACTAGAGAATGGGGGTTATGCAGGTATACCACTTCATGAGCGAGACCCTTATCCACCTTGGTACCCTGCTAGTCAGTACCCACGACCTTTTACTTTGTTGACACAAGGAGCAAATGGGCCAATTTCAAAGAAAGCCCCAAAGGGTATGGTTAAAACTACTATGGCAGAATCTGCGAATGTTTTCAGAGACATGTGTACAAAATACGGGGGTAAATAATTGGCAAATACAGCACAGAATGATATAATTACGGTAATGCAAACTCCTTTGGCTTCACTAACAACTATCAGTGCAGGTAACATAGCGTATATAAATGACGACTACAAACCTGTTAGAGGTACTTCTTGGTTACAGTCTTGGATGTTTTTTACTGAGTCCACACAGGCTAGTTTAGGTACTACGGGGCAACAGCGTTATGATGGATACATGCAGATAGATGTGGCTGTACCGGTAGGAAATGGACGTACAGATGTGAACCCTATATTAGCAGAGTTGATGACAGCGTATAAAAGAGGCACTACATTGACTAATTCTGATATAAGTGTAGAATGTAAGAGAGCGTGGGAAAGCACCCCGTATAGTGGTGAAGGTTGGTACATCATACCGTTGAATGTTCGGTGGTATGCGTACACAGAGATATAAATAAAAGAATAAATTTGGAGGACAATTATGAGTTTTAGTTCAGGGTCGCAAAGAGACCTATATTTTAAAAAAGAAGTTACATATGGAACAGTAGACCCTACCGCAGGTGGAACTGTCTACGCAGGATTTGAGGAAATACGTAACACAGAGGATTCAATCAGTTTAGTTAGAGATAACTTTGTATCTGATGAACGTAGAGGGGATAGAGGTATTCACGACATGAGGTTGGGAAACAGACAACCGGCAGGGGATATTGGATTTGAATTAAGTTATGATTCATTTAATGAATTTCTAGCAGGTGCATTTTGTAGTGCATGGGCAGGTGCAGGTAGTTTAATTTTAAAGAAGGGTACTACACTATCTTCATACTCAGTAGCTAAGGTATTTTCTGATTTGCCTGAGTATCAGTTATATACAGGTGGAGTAATCAATACCATGTCGTTGGACATCAATCCAAACGCAATGGTAACGGGTTCATTTGGTATGATTTTCAAAGGCATGACAAGTGGGAGCACAGCATATGTAACAAGTCCTACGGCAACAGGCACAAATAGACCTTTTGATGGATTTACAGGGTTAATTACTGAAGGCACAGGAGCAGGGGTAACCATAGGGGTTGTTTCCGCCCTTAGTTTGAGTTTAGATAATGGATTTGAACGAAACTTCGTATTGATGAACGATGAAAATCCACAGGTTACATGGGGAAAATCAAATGTAACAGGTAGCATGACATTGTACTTTGAAGATACAACCGAGTATGACAAATTTGTTGGGGAAACAGAATCAGGGTTAACCATAACCTTAGATGATTTAGAGGCAGGTGGAAACACATATATAATCAATCTTCCTCGTATCAAATATACGAGTGCTGATGCACCTGTAAACAGTGATGGTGCTACAATGATAACAATGAACTTCCAAGCACTTGATGATGTAACTGCGGAATCGAATATAGTTATCACGAAATCATCATAGGGGGTGAGTTATGGGCGATTTTAGTTCAGGGTCACAAAGAGACCTTTTTTACACATTAGAAGACAGCTTTGGTTCAGGGCCTAGTGTTCTGAACATGGCTGAAATAAGAAATACTGAAGACTCCATTAGTTTAGTAAGAGACAATTTTGTTTCCGATGAACGCCGTGGTGACAGAGGTATTCATGATATGAGGCTAGGCAATAAACAGCCTGCCGGAGATATGGGATTTGAATTAAGTTTTGATGAATATGACAGATTAATACCATTAGCACTTTGCAGTGACTTGGCGGCAAATACGGTTATCACTACAGATATGACAGCCACTTATATAGATAAAGATACAGGTGTTATGACTTCAACAGGAGAAACATTTGTAGCAAAGGGATTTGAGGTAGGGGATAAAGTAGTTACAACGGGTTGGAGTGATGGCGGAAACAATGGTACATTTACTATAAATGCAGTTACTGAAGAAACTATGACACTTTCACCTATTACAGGCTTAGTAACAGTGGCAGTAGGGGATGCAGAAGCAACAGTAGATTTAGCGGCATGGAGTCCTTGGACAGCACCTTATACTGATTTATCGGTATCGGTAGTAGCAACAATAACGGTAAATACATTTGTACGTGCAGGTGGTAGTTGGATTACAGACGGAGTACGAGTTGGGGATGCAATAACAACTACAACTTTTGATGTTGAAGCAGGAAACAATTTAACTACTTATGTAACTGCTTTATCAGCATTGACTATGACGGTAGCAGGAGCACTTACTACAGCTATTGCAGATGTAGGAGTATTTAACACAACTGCAAGAGAAATAAAGAAAGGAACAACGGTAAGAAGTCTAGTAGTGGAAAAGGCTTACACAGATATAGCAGAGTATCAGAAATACACAGGTGGAGTTGTAAACACGATGTCGTTGGACATCAATCCAAATGCTATGGTAACAGGTTCTTTTGGAATGTTATTCAAAGATGCGGCAAACAGTACATCAGCGTATCACAGTGGAACACCTGTGGTAACGACCGCTAATAGACCTTTTGATGGGTTTAGTGGGTACATAAATGAAGCAAACGCCGCAAACGCATTAGCAAGTGGCATGAGCATTAGTTTAGACAACGGGTTTGAACGAAACTTTGTATTAATGGCAAATACTTGTCCTCAAATGACAAGTGGTAAATCAAATGTAACGGGGTCAATAACTTATTACTTTCCTGACCAAGTACTTTATAACAAGTTTGTTAATGAAACAGAATCTAGTCTTGAAGTAAGATTTGTAGATGATGACTTAGAAGGATTTATTGTTACATTACCAAGAATAAAATACACCAGTGCTGATACCCCTGTCAATAGTGACGGAGCAGTTATTAACACAATGAATTTTCAAGCACTTGATGACTCAACAGAGGCTTCAAACATAATTATTAGGAGACAACCTGCGGTATAAATTGTGGGTATAGATAAACAATAGGAGAACAAAATGGGAAAAATGGTAGATTTAAGTAAATTTTCAGTAAAAGAATTATCGAATGAAGGTGTAGTATTTAAACTTATAGACGACTTTGGTATAATTGTCGATGAGGGTGATGAAGTTCCGATCGACTTTGTTCTATATGGAGCAGATGCGAAGAAGATTTCAAAAGCACGGGCAACATACAATGCTGTGTTAGAGATTAAGAATGTCAAGGCACACAAGAAAGAAGCGGCATCAATGGTATTTATAGGTGCATGTGTACGTTCATGGAGCGATTTCATGTATGCGGGCGAAGTAGTCAAAGACGGTGATGTGAATGCGTTAACAGTGTTCTTAGAAGATTGCCCAATGTTTAGAGATCAAATTATTGAATTTGTATTTGCACGTGACAATTTTTTAGCGAGCTAAGACAGCAATTACACGAGGCTGTCGATGCTAAAATAGATTTAACATATCCAAAGAAAGACGGTACAATATTATATGACCATCTTATACAGGTAGAGAAATCAACAGGAAAAAGGGATACTTTATTAGATAAGGTATCCCCTCCTATATGCTATACTGATATTTGGGAAATGTATTGGAGAATTAGAAGGGGGGAGTCGTTGCAATGTAGTGAAATACTAGCATATAAGCTTCTTACCGAGGAAGAAATAGGACGATATGAGACGAACTTGTTGTTGATGATGGACGGTTTTGTTTCCTCTAAAATGGAAGCGAAGCGAAAGAGTGAGAGTTAAGAGGTGGTTTAACACATGAGCGAAGAGAGAAATGTCCTTTATTTTGAGATAAAGAAAGTCGGTGTTGATGCCGCCAATAAAGCTTTAGAAAAATACATAAAACTCTCTAAAGAAGCTGATGCAGTTAAGAACAAGTCGGCAAAAGGTGGTAGTTCTAGTTTTGCTAAATCTGCATCAGAAGCGGGACAATATGGTTCCGCACTTAAAAAATTAAATTCAATTCAAAAAACCTCATTAAGCATTGAAGAGCAATTTACACAGCACCAGAGCATAAATGCGGCAATAATAGCAAAAGTGAGTAGTCGTATTAAGGAGTTGAGTGCTTCCAAGGCAAAAGAGATACTTGTTGCAGAAAAGGGCGCTCATGTATACTCGGATTCAGCACAAAAAGCGGAAATGTTACGTGTAAAAGAGGTTATGTTGCAGGCTACTTTTAAAGCAGGTCTACAGGTATTCCAAGAACACAATGAAGCCATAGAAATGATGAACCTCAAACTTAAAGGGATTCATCCCGGAGTAGAGAGATTAACTGAAATACTGCATATGAAAACCGTGAATGAAAAAGCGGGTACGAAAGCCACAAGAGAGTCAAACAAAGCTATTGGTATGCTTACAAAGACACTTAAAACCACTACTGATGAAATGAAGCGACAAGAGATTCAAGAAAAAATAGGAATACTTACTAAAAATAAAGCCATTTCTTTAGCCATGAAACGGGCACAGACTGAGAAACTTTGGATAGACCAAGAACACAATAAAACTCGTATTATAGCACAAGCTAATACACAATTAAAGTTATACAACCTAACCTTAAAACAAGTGGATAAAGAGTTGAAAGTAACCAAAGACGGTGTTAAGAAACTCACTGTTATGTTTCAGCAAAAGAATAAAGTTACTAATGGAGCTAGTAGCACTATAAAGGCGTATAACCAACGAATAAAACAAGTACGTGCTGATATTGCAAAAAGTACTGATTCACTTGAAAAAGAAGCTTTAGCGCTTAAAAGGAAAGCTCTTATAGAGGCTAGGCACAGTACCCAACTTGCTAAAAGAACAGCATTAATGAAACTAGCGAATATAGCTCAGAAGCAAGATAAGTTTTTATTAAAAGATGCAAGTATGGCTATACTGACATATAATGACAAGATCAAGAAACTTGTCAAAACTATTCAAGACGAACACAATGTAATGAAAAAGGTTACTGTCGCTAATAAAGCCATGAAGCAGGCACACACCCTAGGTGCACAGCTAGCTAAATCGTATGCCCACGCACTTGACGAGATAGAGAAAGAATTAAAACAGAACATGAGTGCGGAAAGGCGATTAGCCCTTGAGATGAAACAACGTGCTCTTCAGGAAGCCAAACTAGCTTCGATAACGTCAAGTACTAATGGGTTGTTGAAGATAAGACGTGTGCGATTAGATGCGATGTCTAAAAGTTACATGAAGGCTAGTCAGGCAATGACACGATTTGGACGAGTTATGATACGATATGTGACGACTACTATGGTAGCGGCTTTGGCTCAAGGTGTAAAGTTTGCGGCGAATATTGAAGCACAGACAGTTCGATTTGGTGTATTGACCGGTAGCTTGAAAAAAGGTTCACGATTGTTTCAAGAGATAATTGCATTTAGTGCAAAGACTCCATTTTTACTGCCTCAGTTAGACCAAGCCGCACAGGTGTTGTTGGCATTTGGTTCACCGTTAAAAGACGTAATGACTGAGTTACGTATGTTGGGTGATGTAGCACAGGGTGACGCTCAAAAACTAGAACGTATTGCCACATCTTTTGGTAAAGTACGGGCTCGTGGAACCGCACATATGAGAGAGTTAAATCGTTTCATCATGAGTGGTGTCCCAATTATTGCAGAATTAAATAAACAGTTTGGGTTAACTGGAAATGCACTTTTCACTATGATACAAAAGAATCAGATTAGTTTTGATAATATTAACAAAGCATTTAAGACCATGACCGAAGAGGGTGGTAAATTTTATAAGATGACTGAAAATGTGGCTAAAACATTGGAAGGTCGTTTCAGCACCGCCGTGGATAATATGAATTTGAATCTAGCACGACTTGTTGAAGATTTCACTCCTAAATTAAAGAGATTGTTGGAACAGTTTATTGATTGGTCACAGGCATTTAGAACGTTGGATAAAGATGCACGTAGAGCACTTGTAACTACTATGGCAATAACTGCGGCTATAGGGCCTGCGGCATTAGCGGTAGCAGGTGCGGTCAAATTAATTGCTAATGCTGTGGCAGGAAATTGGGCGGGATTAATTATCGCAGCTGTAGCTTTAGCCGCCTCTTTTGTTGGTTGGTTTGTTTTAGCAAAGAAAATGGATGATATAAGTGCCAAAGCAATTGCCCTTAAAGAAAGCACAGAAAAATTAGCAAAGGCAGAAAAGTTTCAAGAAGGCATGCTCCCCGGATTAACCAAGGAAATGTTTGACTTGGCAAAAGCTTATGACGCTTATGGGATGGCGGTTCAGCAAGCAAACGAAATAGTGGCGTTACAGGCTAGGTTAAACCCTGAAGATGGGGAGATTTTAACTAAAAATTTAGAGAAAGCATTTAAAACAATACAAAACATGCAAAATAAGAAAATACATGTAGGTGGTTTGTTCCGAAATATTCCTAGTGCTATAGACATGGCTACTGATCTTATTTCACCTGAAAAGTTACGTAGTTATTTTAATGAGTTACAAGTAGTAATTCCTGAAACAGAAACTGTTATTGCAGAGGCTATTAGAGCAAAACTAGGTACGGATAAAAGTCTTGATGCAATGACCACCGCAGAATTTAACAAATTTACTACAGAGGATTGGAAAGCGTTAGGTGCTAAACTGTCTGTATTAGTGGGCAAAGACTTAGATGAGTTTGAGAAGATAATTGAAAAGGGTATCAATGCAAGAATTAAATACATAGGTTCAGATGCGTACATGAGAGAACTACTTGGTATTTCTCCTGAAGACGCATTGAATGATTGGGGGTTAGCGGTTTCTGAGGGGCTTAAGAATATAACAGGTGATATGGACACAGGGCTTATTGACTTGTCCTCAGGGATTAGTAGAACACAGCAGGTACTTGCTTCTTTACCTGAGATGTTAAAAACTACTATTGAAGGACTAGAAAGTGGGGAAATAAAAGAGTCTGTTTGGAAAGTAAGTTTTGAAGAAGCATTAAGTGTTGAAGATGCTGTTGCCCAAGCAAAACTAGACACAGAACAAGCAATAACAGAGTACAGTAATTATTTACGTGATATATTTTCTATGCGGTTATTTGAAATACGAGACACAAGTATGACTGATAATCTTGTATCTTCTATATTAGGGATTACTGATGAGAAAGACATAAAGAAACAGTTGCAAACACAGTTAGAAGGGTATGCTGATGCCTTTAAAGATATTGGGTTAACCACGCAGGAATTAATGGTTCTTGATACAGGGGGAAAGTTAGACGATCCGTTAAAGCAAGACCTTGTGGATAGTGTTATGGCTTCTACTAAAGTAGCCAACGATGAATTAAGGGTACTGTTAAAAGCTCAGGAAAAAATTAGTTTATTTGACGCATTTTTTGAAGGTGATGAAAACGCATTTTTGAAGGCATCGTTGGAGGCAGAGATTAGGGGTATAAGGGCAACCCTTATGGCAGGGCTAACCGGTGTGGCTGATGAGTATAAACCCAATGTGTGGAAAGTTATAACAGACGCAATAGACAGTGGTGTAACTGACATAAGCGCAATAACAGCTTTTGAAGACTTTTTAGAATTAGAGGGGATAACACTCAAGGTGCAGAAGTTTAGTACAGGTCTTGGTACTTCTATAGCAGGTGTCAGCGCTGAGTTTGCGAAAGTGGGTAATAGTGTTGCTGCAACTACAGGTACTATGGATAAAGACCTACGAACCGTTTTAATGGGATTTTCTAACCTTTTTATTAATACTGATGCCACGGCTTTAATTGCATCTATGATTGAATTTATGGCTACTCTTGCTGACTTAAATATAGAAGCAGAAAAAGTAAACCCACTACAAGGTATATTTGAAGCATACTTTGGTGCAGGAAGCAAGGCCGATGCTAAAAAAGCTATACAGGATATGATAGACCAAGCTGATCTAAACACAGCAATTTCTACGGCATTAACGAATGTAAAATTAACAGAAACATATACCATAGACAATGTCCTGTCGGACTTAATATCAGGGGCAGATATTCCAAACTTAACTGAAGAGGCTAGGGCAGTATTAGAGGAGTGGCTCACAGGTGCTGTAGATGCTATTGACATGTCCTCAAATGAATCCATACTCACACGACTTGTAGGAGACCCAAAGAATTTAAAAGCTGATTTACAGCAGATGCTTGATGAACTTAATTTTAAAGATGCATTGGCAACCGCAGTTCTAACAGAGGGGCGATCTAGTAAAGATTTACTAACTGCACTTATTGGCGACCCCGAATCACTGAGGCAGAATGACGCATATAAAAACCTTGTAGATTTATTTGCAATAGCGTTTCCTGCTGAATTAGAAAAGACTGATGTAGCTGAAGATATGATTAAGGCGTTTTTAGGTACACCCGAAGATTGGGAAGACTATATAAAGAAACTGCGAATAGCTGAATTAATGGCGAGTATACAATCACAGGTTGCAAATGTAGTAGATGCAAGAAATGTGGGTGTAGTAGATGCCGACAAAGTAACTGCTTTTGATGTACTTAATGAAATTCAAAATGGTATAAACCCCTTTCCTACTACAATGGGCACAGGGGATGGAGCACCCACTGTATCGGAGTTGGTAGCAAAATTTAATAAGGACTTTAAAGAGCTAAATGAGTTAATTAACCCTACACTTACCCCTTTTGATATATTATATGATTCAGGGGAAAAGCTACTCGATATGATGTTAGGTGAATTACTTCCTGCTTTTGAAAGTTTAGGTGCGGCATGGGCGTCAGGTAGTAGTGGTGTAGATAGTTTTAGTGATTCTATGGCAAATTTAACACAAACTATAATTGATGCCTTACCTGCAATATTACTTCAGGCAAGTATGTCCTTATTTGAAAATGGGCAATGGGAATTGGGATTAGCGGCATTACTGGCATCAGGATTAGCGGCAGTAGGAAAAGGCGCGATGAATGCAAGTGGCACAACCCCAATTACAAGCAGTGCGTCTACAATAGGGTTGGCAAAAGGCGGAATAGTAAACAGCCCACAACTTGCTATGATAGGTGAAGGCGGAGAACCCGAAGCAGTTGTGCCATTAAGCAGAGCAAATGATTTTGGGTTCGGTGGTGGAAGTGTAAACATAGTAGTAAACAACACGGCAAAAGCTGAGGTAGAAACAAGGGAGTCAACAGGTGCAGATGGGTCTAGGCAAATAGAATTTATGATATACGACACAGTTAAGAAAGGTATGAACTCAGGGGAATTTGACTCTCCAATGGGCAGTTCATATGGTGTTACACGACAAGGAAGGAGATAAGATATGAGTGCATGGCCAGCAACATTACCACAGTATGTAAATCAAAGTGGATATAGTGAGACAAGAGCAAAAGCAAAATTAGAAACGGAAATGGACACAGGGCCTGTAGTAATGAGAAACTTATTCAACGCAGTACCAACCACATTTAATATAGTGATGACAATGACGAATGACCAAGTGTCTGATTTAGAGACATTTTATGGTTCTACTACGTATAATGGTACAGCTATTTTTACATGGGAACATCCTAGAAAGACTACTGAGGCAGTTCCGGTTGCCGCTAATATGCGATTTATAGGGGCACCTCCTAAGATTAGTTACAAGGCTTTTGATGCCTTTAATGTAAGTTTTTCAGTGGAGATAACAGCATGAGCCGTAGTGTAAGCACAGATTTTAAAACTGATGTAAACAGTCAGCAGATTTCCACAGTATTTTTCACATTACTTACTCTAAATTACAGTGAAGCCACGCCTTTATACATAGTAAACAACCACGAATCAGTGACTTCAAAAGGAAATGTATTCCTACCTTTTGCATTTAGATTTACTATGCCACAAGATGGAGAAGGACGGCGTTCAGCCAACCTAGAGATAGACAATGTAGATCGTAGTATGACCACATTTATCTTAGATGCGGGATTAGTGGATTTAACAGTAACTGAGCAACTTGTACGCTCTAGTGCTTTAGACACTGCTGAAATAGAACGTTCATATGTATTACGTGATGTAACTATAACTCGTAAAGTAATCAGGGGTGAACTAATTTATCAACAGTATTTGCATGACGCATTTCCTAAATTAGTAAAAACACCTGCAAAGTTCCCCGGAGTATTTTAAGTGGATTTAATCAAGTACATAGGTATTCCCTACGCACTAGGTGGTCGTAGTTTTGAAACCTGTGATTGCTACGGGTTAGTATATTTATTCTTAAAAGAACAAGGGTATACATTGCCTTTATATGACGTTAGGTATACAATGGGGGATAGAGAGCAATTAATAGATGAGGGACAACCTCTTATATGTGGAACACGTGTTGATAACCCTATTAGCAATGCAGTGTGTTTATTCTATCGTGGGTTACATCCTGTTCACATGGGTGTTTGTACAAATAATGGAATACTACATACAACGGAAGCCTACAACAGTGTATTTGAACCCCTGTCGTCTATGTATTTAGCTAGGTACAGAGTAAAAGAATTTTATTTAATAGATGACGTGTACAAAAACTAGGAGCTTAATGTGATTACAGTTACTATACAGCCAAATCCCTTTAAACAAGAAAAGTTTGTACGACAGTATGACTACTGTTGTCAAACCGTGGAGCAACTGTATTTAATACAAAACATCGATGTAGCTATAGCTAGTTGTGTTGTTTTTGTAAATGATATATCTATTACCGATTATTCAAGAGTAGTAGACGATGAAGACATAATTGTTATAAAGGCATTACCTGAGGGCGAAGACGGCACCGGAGCCGCCGCAGGTGCTGTAGGTGGCGGTATGGCGGCACTAATATGGCTTGCAGTAGCAGGGGGCACATTATTAACAGCGGGACTCGCCCCATTAGTAGTTGCAGGTGTTGGTGCACTAATTGGTGGCCTTATCGGATGGGGTATATCTGCGGCTATACCTGATAAAGCAATACAAGAATACTCACTTAGTGCTAAAGAAAATAGTAATGAGCAAAATAAAATTGTACCCGTATTATATGGTAGCAGTAAATTCACTCCTAGTTTTGGGGGTAATGACTACACTACTAAAGTAGACTCATCTGTGATTGTAGATGAAAAAGCGGTTCAAGACACTTATCTGCATCAATTATATGTATTAGGGTATCACCCAACGGTAATTGATAATATAAAAATAGATGACAATGTATTAGCGGAAACCACTACTATTAGTGCTAGTGTTGCTTTTGATTCAAGTGGCACAATGACTGCTGTGGGTTCATTTGTAACAGCTTCTAAAATGTATGACAATGCATATATATCTGTTGTAGGTAGTGTTGAAAATGACAGACAGTATACAGTGGATTCATTTACTGATGATGTGTTAACCGTAACCCCTATTGATGGGGCGTCAATGACAACTGAGGGGGCTGTAGCAGTTGTTATATCCTTTTTAATAGTAGATGGTGCAAATTGTGTATACAGTGATGTAAACGTGCAATTAGTTACAGATGGTGTTTTAGGTACTGCCATCAATCCCACTAAAACTAACTATCCTTTTCAAACAAAGCAAACAAGTATAAACAAAGTCTGTCGTTACCAAACTTATCAATACTACACTACCCCCGATAATGTGGCCTCAGTAGACTTAGACATGGGATTTTTAAGTGGTATAGGTAGATTAAAGAGCAGTAGTAATGACAAACTATTTAAAGCCATGGTGAGATACCACATTTGGGTAAAATTAGCGGGTGAAGACGATACCATGTGGAGAAAAATAGTAGATAATCAGAAGTATAAAGG
>Ga0307989_1000809_pt1 | contig 18582 bp, 22 predicted proteins | sample EllFjometagen185_FD_203164 | JGI IMG/M metagenome (GOLD analysis project Ga0307989, IMG submission 203164) | Marine microbial communities from Ellis Fjord, Antarctic Ocean - #185 | ecosystem: Environmental > Aquatic > Marine > Unclassified | place: Southern Ocean | collected 2014-10-08
GTACTACTAACTACCTACTGTCAAAGATATCCTCCGCGATTTTAACTCGGTCTTTGACGGGCAAAGAAATAGCAATCTTCGAATTCCCAATATTCGACTGCCCAATATAGCTAGACAAATCCCAAAGCGAAACACCCAACAACTCCGCAGTCTGCTCCGACGACAAACCATGCTCATACAACTTAAACGCCTTATTAATCTCAGCCTTCCGAAAAACATCCTTAATATACCGCCCCAAATCCCCCTCAATCTTATTCAACGAATTCCGAATTCTCCCCAAATAAATCCTAGCATTCTTTATGTTTTCCTTCTCCAAAGCCTTCGCAGCCAATCCTAAATTCTTCACAACAGCTCCATAAAATTCCTTCCAACCTTCCATAGTCCGATAATGATCCCGCTCCATAACCTTCCCAATCGAATAAACCAAAACAGCAACAACAATATTATCCGCATCCTGAGAAATCGTCGCCTCATGAACCGTCTGATTCGACAAACTCTTCAAATCATTAGCCCGGTCCTCCTCAACAAACTTCTTAGCCTCACGCAAAATCCGCAAAATATTACCAACCTCTTTCATGCTCACATCAAACAATAGAATTATTTAAACCTTGTCCAAACAAATTAGTCAAGGAGAATATTTTCTAAAACAACAATTCCTTCGGAAAAAATAATCTTTTCTTTTTCTTTTTTGCTAAGCATATCGCAAATATACAATTCAGCAGTTTCTCCATCACTAGAATAATAAATACTACAAGGTTTGTTTAAACTAGAAAGATTTTCAAGTAAATCACTAAATAAAAAAGATTTAATGTTTTTGTAAACAGGACCATCAAAAAAAATATTATACAATCCAATTCTTTTTCTCGCGACCTCACTAACTTCCATAAAACCTAACCAACTTTACATTTTAAAACAATTTCCATACTCCACAATATATTTATACACCAAATCCCTACAACAACCATGACAAACTCAGCCAACTCGGGCGAAGCCCTAACTAAGAACCAAGAACCAAGAACCAAAAACGCGAACACAGTTCGCATCCTCATAGACACAAACTTCATCATAACAGCAACAAAACAAAAACTCGACATCCAAGAAACCGCAAACGACATAATCTCCGAACCAATAGAATGGCTAATCCCTCAAGACGTCCTAAACGAAATCGGAAACCTAAAAGACAGAAAAGGAACAAAAGAATCCGACAAGCAAGCCGCAAAACTTTCCTTCCAAATCATAGAAACCCTCAATCCAAAAATCATAGACCTCCCAGGCAAAAACCCAAACGTCGACATCAAAATCGTAAACTACATCCTAGACAAACCAATAGTCCTAGCAACCCTAGACAAAAACCTAAAATCCCGAGTCAAAAACAAAATCCTAACAATCAGAGGCAAGAAGAATCTAGAGATTGTTTGAGTTCACTATCAAGCAATGTTTCTAAAATACAAGCTCTCAAAGTTAGCAATTTTCTACGACTCTGTTCTCTTGCAGCAGTCAAAGCACCAATATCTATTTCTGTTTTATTCTTAAACAATTTTAAACCAGATATCTCTTCTGTATAAAACCTTTGTGCAGCATTCTTTCCATATTTCTCTTCAAACTTCTTTGTAATATTATCAACACGCCCCAAATACCTCTTCTCAGAACAAGTCGAAACTCTATCATCCCCATAATATCTAAATGTCATACGAATCCAGATCATATAAACTTTATAATAATTTAGGTGATAAAGTAAATAGCTCAAAAGAACAAGTCGCGAAGCCAAAGGCTTCGCTAAAACCAAGGACCAAAAACCAATAACCAACAACGGATTTGCAAGACAAATCCTCCTCCTATAGCAAACCTTTTAAACCAAAAATTTCTCAAACTATTATGTTCTTAATAGTTGAAGTGACAGACCATGTAAGAGTAGAGCCGAACAAATTCGGCATGGACACAGACGCAGCAGTCCGAGCCCAACTAGAAGAGTCTTACTCCGGTTTCCAAGACAAAGATATCGGTACAGTAGTCGCAGTCCTAGAAGTAAACGAAGTCAAAGAGGGAATCATAATCCCAGGCGACGGCGCGGCATACTACGAATCAACCTTCAAACTAATCGTATTCAAACCAGAACTCCAAGAACTAATTTACGGTACAATAGAAGAAATCACAAACTTCGGAGCTTTCATATCACTAGGTCCAATCCGAGGAATGATCCACATCTCACAGACAATGGACGACTTCGTATCTTTCTCCGACTCAGGAGTCCTAACAGGAAAAGACGGAAAGAAAAACCTAGTCCAAGGAGACAAATGCGTAGCACGAATCGTAGCAATCTCATACAAAGGCGAAGAACCAAAAATCGGCCTAACAATGAGACAATCAGGACTCGGAAAACTAGACTGGGTAAAAGCAGAAAAAGAAAAGAGTGATGCAAAAGAAAAGCAAACAATCGCAATAGAAACTAAAAAAGAAACCAAGAAGGTAAAGAAAAAATAATGGCAAAAAAATCAAACAAAGAAAAATCATGTCTAAATTGTAAAGCAATCTACTTCGGAGACAAATGCCCAAAATGCGAAGAGACTCCAGCTTCAGAAAATTTCAAAGGACGAGTTCACATTTTCAACGCAGAAAAATCAGAGTTAGCAGAAAACATGAAAATAAACAAAGAAGGCGAATTCGCAATCAAATCAAAATAAAATGGAATCAAAAATAATCACACAAGAGAAGAATCCTTTTCTACAAAGAGAAGAACTAGTTTTAGAAATCACATCCAAATCAGCTCCGAGTTTGCAAGAAGCAAAAGAACAAATCGGAAAAGACGAAGAATTAACAGTAGTGAAAAAAATCAATACAAACTTCGGACGACAAACTTTCCTAGTAGAAGCAGTTATCTATGACAACAAAGAAGCAAAAGAAAAGATAGAAACAATCCCACAAAAAGTACGAAAGAAAATGGAAGCCGATAAACAAGCAGCAGAAGCCGAAGCAAAAAAGAAAGCAGAAGCAGAAGCCGAAGCAAAGAAAGCTGAAGCAGAAGCAGCAAAAGCAGAAGCTGAAAAACCAGCCGAAGAAGAGTCCGAGAACCAAGAACTAAAAACCAATGACCAACAACCAAACTAATGGCAATCAAGAGTAAGATTAAAGGAAAGAAGAAACACACAAACAAACCTACTTCTGTAAAATACAAAAAGTATACAATAGAAGGCGACAAGATAGTAAAGAAAGCACGAAGTTGCCCACGATGCGGACCAGGAATTTTCCTATCAGTAGGAAAAGGCCGAGCATATTGCGGAAAGTGCCACTTCACAGAATTCGACAAGAAAGAAGTCGAATTGAAATTAGAATCTAAAGAGTAATTATTTTTAGAACCAAAATTATAAAAACTAAGTAACATTAATAATAACATGGAAACCATAACAATTCCCAAACAAAAATTAGTTCAAATGCAATTAGAAATTCAAACTCTGAGAAATTCAAAAATCTACAACAGACTTCTCCAATTTCAAACAAACATCCAAACAAAAAAATACTCTCGTCAAGATCTAGGATTTTAATAATTTTCGAATTCTGTTAATAATACTCTGTTGTTTTTTTGCAGAACTTTTCATGTTATATTCAAAAATATAAATTTCGTTATTTCCTCTGATATAGCGATAATATAATCTAATTGGAGGACTCTTCGCTTTTACTTCATAAATACCCATTCTAACATCCAACAACTTCCCAGCTCGAGGTCCCATCACTTCAATTTTATCCAGCATCTTAACAAGAATATCTTTAATTCCTTTATTTCTAGCCAACTCTTGAAGTTGCCTAATCATCTCTTTATCAAAAACCAATTCATAACTCATGAAACCTAAAACAACAATCCCTTTTTATAAGTTCAGTTTGAAATCTAGCCTCCAGAACCACAATAAGAATAAAATACAGATGCGGACCAGGAATTTTCCTATCAGTAAGAAAAGGCCGAGCATATTGCGGAAAGTGCCACTTCACAGAATTCGACAAGAAAGAAGTCGAATTGAAATTAGAATCTAAAGAGTAATTTTATTAGTCCAATCAAACATACAATATTCCAATGCCAACTTCTCTGTCACTCAGCAATTACGACAAACCAAAAACTTTAAATAGTATTACTTGTTAGTTATACTATCACCTCTTTTTCCCCAGGAGATGACAATAGGGCATCTTTTTGACCGCTTTATTGTCGCTCTCGGGGTTTATACTATCTTTAACAAAAAGATAAGGTGAAGCTCTAATTCGTGTAAGACCCGAGATAAACAAAGAAGTTTGAGGCAACGAACGAGTTATTATAATTTCAGAATCTTAACTACTTTCTTTTTACATATTCCAAAAAAACCATTCCATCTTTTGAACTGAGTTTCTTCAAGTGCAATTTTTGCATTGGATTTTTTCCTAAGAATAATGGTTTCCCTTCACCTAATATTATTGGAACAACTGCAATTGCATATTCGTCGATTGCTTTTGCCTTAAGAAAATCATCAATTATTTTAGTGCCTCCAAATAACCACATATCTTTCCCTTTCCCTTTTTGCATATCAAGAATTTTCCGCACAACATTCCCACTAATTATTTCAACATTATCTGGCTTGTCTTGAATATCTCTATGAGTTGCCACATAAATTTTCTTTTGTTTAAACATCTCTAAAGCTTCAGGCGTACAAATTTCCCATGAACCCCTACCCATAACCAAACTATCCACACCATCCATAAACTTCATCATATCAAACGGACTTTTCGTATCCTGAGCACTATCACCCTCTCCCTTAACCCAACCATAACCTCCATCAGACTCCGCAATAAAACCATCAAGACTCATCGCAACGCTCAAAATTATTTTCCCTGCCATAACCTAATTAATGAAACAGGTTATATAAAAGTACGCCCAGATATCATTTCCTAATATTTATACTCCCCCATCATAATCTTTATTAACATCACAACCAACATTCCACAATGGAAGGTGACAAAATAAATCAAGACCAATTCTTCAATCTAATCTCATCAAACGAACTCTCCTGGCAAGCAATCATCTACGACCTAATCAAAACCGAACAACTAGACCCCTGGGACATCGACCTCGCAACCCTAGCAGAAAAATACGTCACAACAATCCAACAACTCGAAGAAGCCGATTTCTTCATCTCCTCAAAAATATTATTAGCCTGCTCATTATTACTAAGACTCAAATCCGAAATCCTAATCAATTCCTACATCCAAGATCTAAACGACGCACTCTACGGCAAGAAAGATGAGAAGCGTTACGAAATAGAAAGAATAGAAATCGACGAAAACGACCTCCCAATTCTCAGCCCAAGAACCCCAATGGCACGACACAAAAAAGTCACACTTCAAGAACTAATGAAGGCACTAGACCACGCCATCAACACCGAGTCAAGAAGAATCCGAAAAGAAATCAAAGGACGTCAAGCCAACAAACAAATACTAACCGTCATGCCAAGAGACAACTTCGTCCCACTAAAAACCAGAATCAAATCAATCTTCGGAATCGTAAAAAACCACCTAGACGAAAACGACCACATGAAATTCCATCACATGGCAACCTCAAAAGAAGAACAACTAGCCTCATTCGTCCCAGTATTACATTTATCAAACAACGGAAAAATCTTCCTAAGACAACCCGAACACTTCAGCCACATCCACATGACACTAGATTTGCACAAAGAAGAAAAAACCGAACTAGAAACCGAACTAGGACTACTAGACTAATATACATAAAAAATAACAAATGCAGCCAACTCGGGCGAAGCCCTACTACCAGCCGAAGGCGAACTACCAACTACTAACTACCAGCGAAGCGAACTGTAACGCAGTTACTTGCATCCACATGACACTAAACATTCACAAAGAAGAAAAAACCGAACTTGAAACCGAACTAGGATTATTAGAAACAATGGAAGCATCACAATAATTATTATAAACTAATGACGCAATAATAGAAACAATGAAAAATTTAACAATAACAAATAATACAGGTTTTGAATTTGATCAATACAGTTATGATATGGGAAGGGAAAAATGGAGTGAATCATTTCAAAAAGATGCCTATAAAAAATGCAAAAGTCCAGAATCTGCAAGATTAGGGGCAGATCTATATTACTTAAATATTTCAAATGCCACGCATAGGATGAACACTACATTGATTAATGGTATAGACGATACATATGTAGAAGATTCTCCAGTAGCGTTATTAGACAATACACAAACACTAGCGGAACTTCATAAAAAATACAATAAGGAGATACCAAACGAAATAACTCAAAGTATTATTTCAATGGCAAAAAGCAATCTAGAGGTACTATTAATAAAATTTGGAACTAAAGGAAGTCCAATACAGGAAAAATTACTTCCCTTAAAAAATCTAATAGAAGCAACCAAAAAATCCGCGTAATCCGCGTTCATCCGCGTGCCAATTATTTCCCCTTCGGGCTCACCAGAATCATGCCATACGTGGCTCCAACTTCCCAACAATCTCCCGCAACCTCACACTCTCCAAACTATCCCTATCAACTTCCAAAGCCTTCCTCAACCTCCGCCTCACCTCAGCCCCTCCAGCCCGCCGACAAACCTCATCATCCACAATCCCAACCTTCATCATATTAACCCCCATATCAGTCACACTCCGATACCCAAACGGAAACCTCTTCCCCAACACCTTTCGCAAAATCAAAAAATTATCAACATCCCGATTATAATTCACAGCCCGTTTCCCATAAGCCTTCAAATGAAACTTATCAATCATATTAAAATCCCCAAGATCAGCAGTCGCAGCCTCATAAGCCAAATTCACAGGATGATTCATCGCCAAATTCCAAATCGGAAAACTCTCAAACTTCGCAAACCCTGCCTCCTCCCTATTGCCTATTACCGATTTCCTATTGTCCCGATGAGCTTTACGCTCAGCGTATATCTGCGAAAGCGCGAACCCCATCTTCCCCGAACCACCTCCAGGCCCCGTCACAACAACCAAATCACTATCCAACTTCACATAAGCATTCTTACCATATCCCCGCAAAGTCGCCCCCAAATCCTTCCCATACCCCTTAATCTCATCATAAAAATAAACATCATACCTCTTCCCCATCCGAGTCCCAAACTTCTTAGCATCAACTTCCCCAGAAAACCGAGTCACCACAATCTTCACTCTATTCTTCCGACCACCGACCACTGACCACCGACCACCGGATTTTTTTCTTGGAAAAAAATCTATGTCCTTCAAGTCCCCAATAACCTTCTCCTCAAAACTCAACCCACTCAAACCCACTTCCCTATCTGAAACCAAATCCCTAGCACTAACACAATAAACAATATCAATATCCCCAAGCTCCCTCAAAATCTCAATCTTCGAACTCTCCCGATAACCAGGCAAAACCCGCGCCGCATGCTCATCCCGACAAAGCTTCCCTCCAACCTCAAGATACAACCGACCAAACCTAGCAACCCTCTTCCGAATCTCCAAACTCTGCGCCGTAACATACTTCTCAGCATCAAACCCCTTCTTCATAACAACCCAAACTAACCCAAACTTAAAAACTCATCCCTTCAAAAAAAAGATGTGTGCATGTGTGCACACACTTAGAACACACCTAAACTCAAAACAACCAAAGCGCCGCAGGCTAGTGCACGACGAAGTCGTTAGTGTGCGCAAAGCGCTAGTGGCTAAAATTAAAACAATTCAAAAAACCCATTCAAAAAACCCTATCACCTATTACTCATCGCCAAAACTTCTTTCTCCAAAAGAAGTTCCTCAACCCCACTCACCATATCCTTAACCTTAAACTTACCCTTAGCAACCTCATCAGCCCCAACAATAACAACCTTCCCCACGCCCTTCCCATTAGCATACTCCAAGCCCTTAGACAAACTCTTATCCATCAACAACGAAGTCCGAACCCCACAATCCCTCAACCTCGAAACCAAATCAACAGCCACCTCAGCCTCATCCAAACTCAAAACCAAAATCTCAACCTTATCCCCCTCAACATCACTAAGCAAATAAATCGGCTCAAATCCCAAAGCGAATCCAAAGGCCTGAACCTTATCAACCAAATAAGCCCCTCCGCCACAAAGCGAAACTCCTAACTCCTCCGACCAAACCTCAAACACAGTCCCATTATAATAAGAAAGTCCCCGAGCCAAAAACGGACGAAACTCAACCGCGACACCAAACATCTTACACATTTTCTTAAGCTCCAAAACCTCCGAATAAAAATTATACTTCTCAAAATCCTTCCCAGTAAAAACATCCAAAACTTTCTCATAACCAATCCTCTTCAAATTATCAGCAATATCCTTCTTCGACAACTTATCCAACTTATCAATCTCCCTAATCACCTGCTCCCGATCCTTCTCTTCAACACCCTCATCAACCAAAATCTCATTAATCAATTTCCGATTATTAACATAAATCTTAACAGGCATTCCCAACTTCTCAAAAATATTCTTATTCAATCTCAAACACTCAGCCTCATCATTTAAAGTCGAACCAACAACATCACAATCACACTGAGTAAATTCCCTAGTCCTCCCAGCACGAATCCTCTCATCCCTAAAAACCGACCCAATCTGAAACCTCTTAAACGGCAACTTCTGATTCTTCGCAAGCCTCTTCAACTGAAAAGTAAACTCATACCGAAGCGCAAGCTCCCTCTTTCCCCTATCCTTAAGCCGAAAAACATCCCGAACAGCCTCGTCGCTATTCCCTTCAGGCGCAACAAAATCCTCCCTCTCAATTATCGGACTCTCCGCACTCTCAAACCCATAAAGCTCAAATTCCCTCTCAATAATCTTCCGAATCGACGCACGCTTCGCCGCCTCGACCCCAACATACTCATTAAATCCCTTAACTATCCGACTACTCATAACATAATATACAATAACCAGTTTAAATCATTTACTAGAAGCCCAAAGCAAACCACTAAGCCAACTCGGGCGAAGCCCTAAAACCAACAACCAAAAACGCGAAGCTCTCCACCCCAAACACACTTAAAACAAAATCCCCAACCAACAACGCCGCCCGCGGACTACTCGACTTAATGCGTAGGGTAGTCCAACAGCTTTGCAGGGATTAATCTCCCTGCATTATATTCTATTTAATAAACTTAAAAAAAGAAAACTCGAGTAAATATTACCACATTTGGTAACAATGACGGTAGTAGTTCAACTCACTCAAAAGTTTCTCTATATTGAGGTTTGACTAAATTTTGCTTACAAATATTTAGTCAAAAATGATTAATTGTTGTAAAAAAATTATAAAAAAGGCTAATTATTAAGTTATTTGTATTTTTACCACAACTTATTCATAATTATTAGGAAACTTCTTCAGTACTATTAGTTAGGGTGCTGAACTTCTCATCTAAAAAAATCATTAATGATTAAATTTAAAAGAGTAAATAGCTACTTGTTTTTGTTGCGATGAGTTGTCAAAAAAAACCACAGAAAGCTCAATAGTAGAAAGTTTAATGACGGTTGTAGTTCAATGGTAGAATGTACGGTTGTGGTCCGTGAGACGCGGGTTCGATTCCCGCCTTCCGTCTAGAATCTCAGATTTCTATGTTTAATTTTTTTAAGATAACAGCAATATATCATCCTCAAAAGAACCCCTTAGGGTTAAAAATAAAAAAATAAAAAATTGTGTAAAAGATTAAGCCGTTTCTTCAGGAGCTTCACTCTCAGCAACTTCTTCAGCCGGAGCCTCAGGAGCTTCTGGTTCTTCGCTAGGAACAACTTCTTCCTCAGCTTCAGTAGCAACTTCCTCAACAGGAGCCTCAGCCTCAGCAACAGGTGCTTCCTCAACTTCAGGAACAACTTCCTCAACTTCAGAATCAACTTCTTCAGTCTCTTCCTCAGTCTCAGCTTCCTCAACAGGAGATTCTTCACTTGCTTCTTCAACAGGTGCTTCCTCAATAACTTCCTCACCAGCCTCTTCGACAGGTGTCTCAGCAATCTCTTCTACAGAAGTACCCACAGACTCAACCGAAGCGTCGTCAGTAGATTCAACAGGTGTAACCGTTTCTTCTTCCATAAATCAAGCTATCAAAAATTCTTTATAAATATTTAGGTGCCACTCCACAGCAAACTAACACTTCACATAAAACAACTTATCCCTAGGAGGATTCACGTAACAAGCCGTCTTTTCATAGGTCCTCAAGTGCGGCACATAATCATAACGATACGACTCCCTCTCATACCTATCATAATATTTCCTCTCATAGCTCTCCTCATACTCACCGTACCTATCCTCATACTCCCGCTCATAACTCTCCTCATAACTATCGTAATCCCTACTATATCTTCCTTCATACTTATTTTCCTCATACCGATCATAATCCCTCTCATATCCATAATCCCGCTCATACTTCCCATCATACCGATCCTCATCCAAACCATACTGCCTCTCAAAATAATCCCGAGTCCCCCGATAACTATACCCATACTGATAATCGTCAGTCGAATACCTTCTATCATTCTCATAATCAACCCAAGTCGTCATCTTCGAAAAAACCTTCCCGCCATGATAACTAACCTCAGAAAAACTCTCCTTATACCCAGAGTCGTAACCAGCCGAAACAACACCCAACATCAAAATCAGCCCAAGCATCAAAATAAACTTTCTCATAACAAAACAAAGAAATACAACTTTATAAAATCTGCTATCCCTCACAAATTACAACAAAATTATAAATATCAAAACACCTTAAACAAAACATCGTACTCCAATACAAAACCAAATCTTCCGAAGACTGGCGAGACTATCCCGGAAAATCCAAAATCAAAGGCCACCCAGACGACTACGACTTCCGCCTCCTAACTCACGACAAAAAGAAAACCCTAGTAGAAAAAGACAGATACGAGAAAGTCCTAAAACGAATGCGCCAAATAGAATTCTTCAAACACAAACACTAACCCCTTCCTCTCCGCGCAGTCCGCGAAACTCCGCGGACAAAATAGTCAGCCAACCATCTTCCCAATAGCCTCAACCAAATCAGGCCGAACATAATAATGCAACGTCACCTCAAAATTCTCCTCCCACTGATTCCTCTTCTTCGAAAACTTCTTATGCCCAAGCTCTCCAGCCAACCCCAAATAAAAATCCCTCACATCATCCTTACTAACCTTACACCTTCCAAGAAACCTCTCCGCCTCCCGAGTAGCAAAATGCGACCGAACAATATGCGGATAAAACCGAGTTCCACAATACCTCTCAAACGCCGCCTCAAAATCACCATCCCTCAAAACTCGTCCTCCCTTCAAAAAAACAAAATCATCAGTCCGCTTCCCCTTCAACACCTTCCCCAACTCAGCAACAACTTTCAATGGAAATTTCTTCACCATCCTCTGCGGCACCCCATCCTTCCCAACAAAATCAAAAACAACCTCATCACCTTTAACCTTCAAATTCTTTTTCTTCAAAGTGCTAAGCCCCTTGTGATGATTCCGCTTATAATAAACCTCACTCCCAACCCGAATCTTCGTCTCCAACAAAACCAAAATCGCAAGAGCAGCGACGTCGTAGTCCTTACCCCTTAACCCTTTTTCCTTATTCCCAGAAATTTCCTTAAGCAAATTTCTCTTCAGCCTAGGCAACAACTTTCCAAAATCATCAACCCGCTTATACTTCGCCTTCTTACTTTTCCCAATCTTAAACTCACTATACAAATAACAAAAACTCCCCGACGGATTCCGAAACAAAACATCCCAATGAACATTACTCCGCTCATCATGAACCCTCAAGTCCAAAGCAAACAACGGAAACGCCTTATCCAACTTTCCCCCATCAGGCAAAACCCCAATCCGCTCACCCCGAACATTCCCATCAATCAAACTCCCTTTCAAAAATCGCGAATCCTTAGAATCCAAAATCAAATCCAACTTCCCATGCTTCCGAAAAAGTTTAGCAACATCCAAAGCAGAATCAAACTTAACCTTAGACTTAACCCAACCCTTTCCCTTCCCCTCAACGACAGCCAAATCTCTAGCCCGAATCCGATGTATCACCATAGCAAAACTAACAATAAAAACATTATAAACATTTCCAAACCAAAAGTCCGTGCGAGTCCGTGAGTGTCCGTGGCTAAAAAATTAACAAACATTCCCAAAAAATTTCTTCACTTATCAAACAACCCCAGAAGACAAAGCAACATCCCTCAACATCCCAGCCATCTCATCATCGCTAAGAACACGCCACTTCCCAACCCCAATCCCATCCAACCCAATCCCCATAATCCGAACCCTCTCCAACCTCAAAACCCGAAAACCCAAAGCCTCACACATCCGCCGAATCTGCCTATTCAATCCCTGCGTCAAAACAATCCTAAATGACCTCTTCGAAACCTTTTCAACTTTACAATCCTCAGTAACCACCCCAACCTTAGAAGGTATACCATTCAAAACAGGAAAAATCTCAATCCCACTCCCCATCTTCTTCAAAAAAGCCTCCGTCACATCCCGATCAACCTTCACAACATATTCCTTCTCATGCAAATTCCCAGCCCGCAAAATCTTATTCACAATATCCCCATCATTCGTCAAAAAAATCAAACCCTCCGACATCTTATCCAACCGCCCAATAGGAAAAATCCGCTCGGTATACCCAATGTAATCAATAATATTATCCGGGTCCCGCAAGTCAGTAGTACAAGTAACCCCAACCGGTTTATTAAAAGCCAAATAAACTTTTCTCACTCCAACCCCAATTTTTTTTCCATTCACCAAAACCACATCCTCCCCAGAAACCTTACTTCCCATCTCCGCCTTATCCCCATTAATCAAAACCTTTCCCGCAGCAACCAACCGATCAACCTCTCGACGAGAACAAAGCCCCGACTCACTAACAAACTTATTTATCCGCTTCAACTCAACCATAACCATCAAAACAAAAACTACTATATAAATCCTAATCTAGCGCGAATTAAGAGCGCAACATTCTAACCAAAGACCAAAAACCAAAGACCAAAAACACGAGACGAAATCTTTAAAAGCAAAATCGTCTCGTTTATATTACGCGCCTATAGTCTAGTGGCCAAGGATGCTGCCCTTTCACGGCAGTGACCCGGGTTCAAATCCCGGTGGGCGCGTACCACCCTTTTGACCAGCAATGGGGATTCATTTTATGTACCAATTTTATACAGATTATTCATAAGTAATGAATAACTTAAACCATAAATGAAGAAGAAAAGAATCAAAATCTCGATATGCCTTCCATTAAAATATGTCACCATCAGGTGGTCGACAAGACTTAAATATAGCATCCAGGTGGACACTGAGACATGACAAAAATAGATCCCTACAACCACAAAGGAAAATGGCTTCGATGGAAGGATAAGGTGCAAAAACTAGGCGGCATTCCCGACATCTCAAAACAAAACTCAGACATAATTTTAAGATACCTACGAGATATGGAACTCGGAATCAATACTTCACTAGGAAGCCACAAAGGAGCAAGAAGTTCCATTCGATTAAATAGCATAAAGCAAAGACTTATCTTCCTCTCCAAAAAATTCAAAGATATATTTGGAGTTGATGATTTAACCGAACTAACTGAAGAGCAAATCTGCTCATTCTTTGTAGATATGCGTAATGGAGTTGTAAGGCGCCAAGACGGGGGCAGATATAGGGCAACAAAAGACTTTGTCAAAAGTTTTAAAGCATACTGGCACTGGTGGCAAAGAGTCGCAAGAAAAGACGGGAAAAAGATTGCAGATATTACACTTTACCTAGACTCTTCAGGAGAAAAGCCTGAATGGGTATACCTTGATGAAAAACAAATCAGAATCTTCTGGGAAAGTTGTAATTTAAAATATAGACTCATAGCCATGTTTTTATTCGATACGGGAATCAGAGCACCAACCGAACTAATGAATGTTAAAGTATCTGAAATATCTCCAGATTTCAAAGAACTTAATATTCGTGATGAAATAAGCAAAACTTTTGGAAGAAGAATTAAGCTGATGATTTGTTCCGAGTTGCTTAAAAGATATGTTGAAGATAGCGGGCTGGAACAAGAAGATTATGTATTCAAATTTTGCCCATCGGTTGCTAACCGTTATCTAAAGAGACTATCCAAAAAATTATTTGGAGATGGAAAAAGTTTAGCAGGTCAAAAATATTCGGATTTGACAATGTATGATTTCAGGCATTGTAGTTGTTGTTATTGGCTTCCAAGATATAAATCTGAATCTGCTTTAAAATTTAGGTTTGGTTGGAAAAAGTCAGATAAGATTCATTATTATTCCGAGATGCTTGGGATGAGAGATACCATCAATGAAGAAGACCTATTAATCGATGTCACAAAAACAGAATTAGAGAAAAGATTAGCCAAATCAGAACAGAATGGTGAACTCCTAGAAGCTCAAGTTGAAAATATGAATAAACAAATGATAGAGATACTCTCACATGTAAACAAATTATCTAAAAACGCTATGCTTCTGACAAATGGAATCTGCTGAGATATTTGGATTGATGTTGTTTGTAGGAATAATTATCAACGCAGTTCTTCTGGAAAAGATTGAGGCATTTCAGAAAAGTGTCTCCGAAATTCTGAATAAACTATTACATTTTATCATAAGCCCAATTTTCATCATTTCGATGGTTGCCCTTTGTCTAGTTGTGCTCTTTTTCCTAAGGATTCGTCATCGTAAATTGTGCCTCGAAAGAGAGGAAAGAGAAGCTGAACAGATTGAAGAGAAAAGAGTAGTGGAAAAGGATATTATCAGGCTATCTTGTAGAAGTACGGAGAATCTAAATTCAAAGGAAGTAGAAAAATTAATTCAATTATTAGAGCAATACAATTATGACTCAAGAGTACGAAGTAGGATAACGGATATTAAAAAAGATTTGAGAGTAGTAAAGATTGAAGAATACAGAGAAACGAAAGAGTATCAGAGAGAAAAATTATTACAAGAGATAGAAGAATTAAGAAAAAAAAGATATCATGAGCAATTAAGGCTCAAAGATTATCATGATGCAGTATTGGAAAAATTAAAAACTGAAGACACTTCAATTTATGAAATTGAAAAACTGAATAAAAAGGAAATTGAAGTGTTAGAAAAAGAAGATTACAAAAAGACCAATGAGTACGATCCAATTGAAAGCAAAAATAAAACATTTCTTGTAAAGCAAATTTTGAATCATTCTCCATCTCACACTTTTTTAGTCGCCAGGATTAAGCAACTTCTTGAAATATATATCAGTCCTAGAAAAATTAGAGCCCATGACACAAGAGATGCGGACTTAACTTTTGAAGTCAAGTATAAAATCTATGCCTTTGAAATTGAAAAGGGATCTTTACTTACAAAGAAAAAAAGATTAAGAGACAAAGTCAGTATTCTAAATAATAAGTATGGTCAGAATTGGTATTTTATTGTGACTAACAGAGATTTGGCTAAAAAATATCGTGAATATGGGAAAGTCACTTCGCGAATGGGGGTGCGCAAAATCATCGAAAAACTGATCAAGAACTAACACCCTATTTTGAGGGGCGTGAAATAGATTTTGTCGACGGTTATTGGTACATAGAATAGGCGAAAAGTCAGTCTCCGTATATATGTATATATACTATGTGTATGTAAGAGGGGTATAGGGTTAGGGAGTAGTTTTTTATAAGATGAAACCTTAAAAAGATAATATGGAAAATAAAATAAAAGATTTGATTAAAACAGGGGAAGGATATAATTTAGAACTTAAGGAGAAAATTGGTTCTAATTTAGATAAAGAAATATGTGCTTTTGCTAATGCTAACGGCGGAAAGATTATCTTAGGTGTCAAAGATTCTGGAGAAATTATTGGATTTAAACTTTCCAATTCAGATTCCTCAAGGATTCAAAATATCGCTCATAATATGGACCCAAATTTTAAGGTAGACATTGAGATAGTTGAAAATTTAGTTGTAATCAATGTCGATGAGGGCAAAGAGAAGCCCTATGCCGTTGGTGGAAAGTTTTATTTAAGAAATGGAGCCAATTCGCAACAAATGCCAAGAGACGAAATAAGAAAATTCTTTCAGAAAGAAGGGTTGGTTCTATTTGATGAAAAATTAAATTCTAAATTTGATATAGAAAAGGATTTTGATCACTACAAATTCAAAAGATTCCTAGACTTAGCAAAGATTACTGACAGTCAAGACTATGTAAATATTTTGGAGAATCTCACTCTAGTCGAAGATGGGAAATTAAAAAATGCAGGAGTGCTCTTTTTCTGCCATAGAATTACAAAGTTTTTCATGCAAGGAGAGATAAGTTGCGTTTTGTATCAGGGAAAAACAAAAACGAACATTATCGATAAAAAAGGTTTTGATGCAGATATCTTATCTAATTATGAAAATGCATATAATTTTATTTTATCCAAATTAAACACAAAGTATATTATTGGCAGAGAGCGAAAAGAAAAATTAGAATTGCCTGAAGATGCAATTCGTGAAGCATTAATTAACGCATTCGTCCATCGGGATTATTTTTCTAATGGGCATATTCAAGTAGATGTCTTTCTGAATAGAATTGAAATTAGTAACCCAGGTGGATTAGTTTCAGGTATAAATGAGAAAGATTTTGGAAAGCGGAGTTTGCCCAGAAATCCTCTGTTGATGGATCTAATGCTAAGAACAAATAAGGTTGAAAAGATTGGCTCGGGTATTCAAAGAATTAAGGATTCAATGAAAAAATATGGACTGAAGGTAGATTTTGAGAGTACGGGATTTTTTACGGTTACATTTGAACGGGAGAAAGTCGGAGAAGAAAATGTCCCCGAAAATGTCCCCGAAAATGTCCCCGAAAATCGTCCAAACGAAATAATGGAGTTTATTTCAGAAAATAATGAAATAACAATATCAGAGTTGGCAAAAAAGTTAGGTGTAAATGAAAAGACCATAAAAAGAAATATCGCTAAGTTAAAGAAAGAAGGGAAGATTGAAAGAATTGGTGGAGCAAAAGGCGGAAGCTGGAAGGTTCAAAATTAGTATTCTGGAAAGGTGCTTTAGGGAAATAAATATAAACTCAAATAGGTTGTAAAACGCATAGCGTTTTACAACCCACTTCATTATATTATTTCCCTAGACGGAGCGTCCTAGTATCTCGTGACCATACAAAAACGGATTTTGCTCATTCATGTCCAACTGGTTTTAAATAAATCAGAAATTAACAAAGACATAAAGATAGATTTGAATCTATCTTTTCCAAAAGGTGCAAAAACTAAACTTCTTCCCTTTGCCCTTAGTCTTTCTAGAAAATAAATAAAATAACAAACCTAACCCCAAAACAATCAAAACACCAACCCACCAAAGACTTCCATTCTCCTCCAGAGCCTCAACATCCTCTCCAACAACCTCACTCGCCAAATTATCACTCTCCAAAACCCCCCCCTCCAACAACCACTTCACTAATCGAATTCAAAACAAAATCCGCCCGACCTCCATCAACACTCTCTAAATAAACCTCCAAATCATAAACACCATCCCCATCAACATCAACCTTCTCACTCTCCCCAACCCTAACCTCAAAAGTCACAGGCTCACTAGAAACAGTCACAATAACATAATCCTCAAAAATATCATCAACCCTAAAACTATGCGAACTTCCACCAACCTCAAAACTAACCTTGTAGTTATCACCCAAGGAAATTCTATAACCTTGTTTTAACTTTTCTACATCAGGATGATAAGTCGGAGTAGCAGAAGAGGAGCCGCCAGAACTAGTAGTCTCTGTAAAAGTCGGTAAAGTTAAAGTATAAGGTTCTGATAAAACAAAAGTACCAGTTTGTGTTTCTCCATATTTAATAGCAGAATAACTAAAACTAGAATAATTTGTGAGCAAAGTAGAATTCTCTTCCCCCACCAAAAAATATCTCGTCACATACGTATCCGTATTAAAATCATATTCCACAGACTGATTATCCGTAATCGTGAAACTAACATCATCCTGTCCGCTAACAGTAAGGCTATAATAAACACTGGCATCCGCATCTTCTAAAACCGATAAATTTTCATATCCAACCACATCATAAAAACTAGCACTAGTATTGTCCAATATACGCACTAAACAATCTTCCCCAGTAGCACAAGAAATTGTAATGTTTTCATATGTAGAATTAGTAACGGTAAAATTATCAACACTGTTTCTAGCGGCATAAATAGGCCAACCATTGCACTGAATATAATAATTCCTAAATATATTGTTAGTTCCACCCTTTTCATATATTCCATTATTGTTTGGATAATCATAAATAAAACCATTTTCTATAATACTATTTGTGTTTCCCTTGATAACATGCCCATACCCACCTCCATATATAGTATTATTTTGAACTAAGGAGCTATCTGTATATCCCAAAAAAATTGTATGTAAAGAAGTAGAGGCATTATCATAATTTGCATATGCTAAATTATTTTTTATACTACAATTAAATAGTCTACCTGTTCCAGGCAAAGATTCACTGCCACAGCTCCATAGATAAGAAAAAGAATTATTAACTACATATGCTTCATTATCATGTATTTGAGAATTATTCCCGCTTAATGAAACTACATGTCCAGATGTGGCATTATACCAAAAATAGTTATTATTT
>Ga0307989_1000810_pt1 | contig 18549 bp, 15 predicted proteins | sample EllFjometagen185_FD_203164 | JGI IMG/M metagenome (GOLD analysis project Ga0307989, IMG submission 203164) | Marine microbial communities from Ellis Fjord, Antarctic Ocean - #185 | ecosystem: Environmental > Aquatic > Marine > Unclassified | place: Southern Ocean | collected 2014-10-08
AGTAAGTTCTTTTCCAATCTGGATTTTTATCTCGGCCTTGGATGCTTCAAGCGCCTGGACATCGGTGTTGGCAACAATAAATTTCACACCTTTTAGCTTTGCATCAATCATGTTGTTAACTGCATTGCCGCCGGCACCGCCAATGCCAATAACCTTGATTTTTGCTGAATTTTCATTTTCCACATAAGAAAAAGCCATTTCCACCTCCCAAATTAAATTAAATTATATTTTTAAACCACTGTTTCATTCTGTTTAATATTCCATTAAAGCCTTGCGACGGCATATCTTGAAAATTTGCTCGACAGGTTGCACAGGAACCTAAAAGGACAAGTCCCACACTCGTTGCATAGGAAGGGTTTTTAACAATTGCTTTGAGTCCCCCCACTTTATTGGGTTTGCCAATTCGTACAGGCACATTGAAAATAGATTCTGCAAGTTCATTGATGCCGTCAAGAAGCACGCTTCCACCCGTGAGGACAAACCCTGCCGGAAATGAATTTTCGAGTCCATTGGCAAACAATTCTTTTTTTAAAAGAGAAAAAATTTCTTCTACTCTGGGTTCAAGGATTTCAGATAGAATCCTCTTGGAAAGTTTTTTAGGTTCTCTCCCCCCAACGGCAGGTACTTCAATGGTTGCGCTGCTCTTTACATTCTCCGGGATACAGGTGCCGTGTTCAATTTTTATTTTTTCAGCTTCTGGAAGAGGTGTTCTAAGACCTATGGAAACATCATTGGTAAGGTTGTATCCACCTAAAGGTAAGTTATATATAAATTTTAAATTATTTTCCTTGAAAAGGGCCAAATCAGTTGTTCCGCCTCCCATATCTGCGACAACACATCCCAGTTCCTTTTCTTCGTCAGTAAGAACTGCTTCACCCGATGCCAATGATTCAAGTGCAAGGTCACAAACTTCAAGTCCTGCTTTATTGCAGCACTTGACAATATTTCTGGCTGAAGATACGGCACCCGTTATAATGTGAATTTTGGCTTCAAGCCGTATAGCTGTCATACCAACAGGGTTTTGAATTGATTCCATGTCATCAACAATATATTCCTGGGGTATAACATGAAGGATTTCTCTGTCGGCTGGAATGGCAATTGCTTTTGCTGCATCAATGACTCGGTCAACATCTTGGCTTGTAATTTCACGACCTTTTATAGCGATAAGCCCATGGGAGTTGAGACCTTTTATATGATTGCCTGCAATACCCACATAAACAGATGAGATATCGCATCCAGCCATGAGTTCGGCCTCTACTACTGCTTTTTTTATTGAATCCACAGTTGACTCAATATTGACAACAATTCCTTTTCGAAGTCCGGTGGATGGGTGGGACCCAACTCCAATAATGTTTATTTCATCTTCAAGCATTTCCCCGACAACGGCCGTAATTTTGGTTGTACCGATATCCAGGCCCACGATTATTTTTTCATTTCCCTGCAAATTACGCCCCCTTTTCTAAATCGTTGTGCAGAGCAGTGTTGAGTTTTGTTTTAATAAACACTTTTTCAATATTAAAAAGATCCATGGAGCAAATTGATTTTTCCGGATAGTTTTTATCAATATATTCGCTGATATTTTTTGCTTTGTTGAGTTTTGCTTTAAAATTATTAAACCCCAGTTTAATTTGAACTATTCCCGGTTCTTCTATGGGGTGCTGATTATAGATGTCCTTGGCCTCAATGGTAACCCCGGTATTTTTATTTCCCATTATTTGTCCTATATTATCGCAGTCATTGGTTTGTAAAAAACCCATGATAGAATTAAATAAAGTTCCATTGAACTCATACAGGTTATTGGAATTCGAAAGTTCTAACCCCGTTATAACCGGCAAGTTTTTTACACTGTCATTTTGAGGATTGTATTCTTTAAAAGGTCTTCCCAGGGTATTGATTAAAAGGTCAGCAAGGTTTCCAATTTTAGCAATTGCCAGGGGTTCATGTTCGACAATGGATATGGACAGCACAGAATCCAGATTTCTTTTTACATAAGCTGACTGAATCCAGGGATGGGAAATAATGCGCTTTTCAATGGAAAATAAATTAATCTCCAAAATATTTTTTTCAAAGGTTAGATCTGCAAGCTTGAGAATGTCTTCTTTCAAAACCCTTTTTGTACCTGAAATTTCAATTTTTTTAATATTTAAAAAATCTGATTGAGTTAAAAAATCGTAGATAAATATTGATCCAAGACTTAAGGCCATTATAAATACCAAAGTCATGAAGGATTGAAGGCAAATCGCATTTGCGGAATTCGACCCTGTATTATTGCTCTTTGGGGTCTGTGCTTTATACCTGTTTGGTTTAAATTTTTTACTCACCTTCCAGCCTCACTTCTGTTTCTAACTTAATATGGAATTTTTTAAATACAATTTTTTGAATATGTTGCTTTAATAAAAGGATATCTTCACAATTTGCATTATTGGTGTTTACAATAAAATTTGCATGTTTTAGCGATACCATGGCATCATTTATTCTCATCCCTTTAAGCCCGGATTTTTCAATAAGTTCTCCGGCAGAATTTCCCAAAGATGGGTTTTTGAAAAAACATCCGGCGCTGGCTGCAGACACAGGCTGTGCAGCATTTTTTTTAACAAGATTTTCTTTAAATATTTTTTCAATTTTTTCCCGGGGTTTTTCTGTTAACTTAAAGGTTGCTGCCACGATAATTCCGGACTGATTAAGCTGCCGGTAAGAAAAATCAAGTTCATTTCTTTTAAGTGTTTTAAATGTTAAGGTTTCTTGGTCCAATACATCAATGGATTCAATAATGTTGGAAATATCCCAGGAACTTGTACCGGCATTCATCATAATGGCACCACCAACAGTCCCTGGTATTCCTGCCGCATGCTCCAGCCCTGAAAGCGAGTGTTCAATGGCAAACAGGCAGACCTTTGATAACCTGTCTCCTGTTTCAGCATAAATGGTCTTTTCCTGAAGATTGGACTGGATAATATGAATTTTAGATTTTAAAAATTTTGTAATAACCACAAGGCCGCGTATGCCTTTATCTGTAATTAAAATATTGGTTCCGCCCCCAAAAAGGGTGACGGGGATATTTAGAGCCGAGCTCTTTGTTAATAATTTGTTTAATTCCAGTTTGTCTTTCGGCATTGCCAGAAGATCAGCCGGGCCTCCTATTTTAAAGGAGGTATATTTTTTCAACGGCTCATCAACAAGAAGATTAAATTCTTGGACCAGGGTTGAAACGGCTGTATTTTCTTTTGTTACCATATTTTGCCTTTACAATACCTCAAGCAGTTTTTCTCCAAGGGTATAAATGTCTCCTGCACCAAGTGTCAGAACAACATCTCCCTTTTTTACTTTGCGGGTAATCATGGATAAAGCCTCGTTAAAATCAGGCGCATAAAAAACTTCTTTATGTCCATGTTTTTTAATACCTTCACAAAGACTTTCTGCATCAACTCCTTTAATTTTCTTTTCACTTGCTGCATAAATGGGAAGTACGATCAGGATATCGGATTGGTAGAAAGAGCGGGTGAATTCATGAAATAAACCCTGGGTCCTGGTGTACCTGTGGGGCTGGAATACAACAATCAGCCGTTTTCCCATATGGCTCTCCCTGATTGCAGTCAGGGTTGCCATGATTTCTGTTGGGTGGTGACCGTAATCATCTATTACTATTATTCCCCTTTTTTTCCCCTTGACTTCAAGCCTCCTTTTTACGCCTTCAATCTGTTCCAATGCTTTTTTAATTGTTTTAAAGGATATGTTCAGCTCACGCGCAACTGCTATGGAAGCAAGAGCGTTGGAGATATTATGCTTTCCTGCAATATTCAGGTTGATTTCACCTAAAAGTTTCTCATGCTGAAAAACTTTAAAAAAACTTTTGTTGCCCATAAATGAAATTTGTCTGGCTCGCAGATCAGATTGGGCTGTCATGCCAAATGTCGTATAACGTACTTTTACCCTGGGAAGGATATCCTGGATATGTTCATTATCAAGGCAGAGGATTGCAAGACCGTAAAAGGGAACCGAGTTGATAAACTGAACAAATTTATCTTTGATATCATCAATGTCCCGGTAAAAATCAAGATGTTCAAGATCTATATTGGTAACAGCGGCAATGGCAGGTGCATACTTTAAAAAAGATCCATCGCTTTCGTCGGCCTCAGCGACAATATATTCTCCTTTGCCATGTAATGCATTGGTATCCAGTCCTTTGAGGAGGCCTCCAATAATCACGGTGGGATCAAGTCCGGCAGTGTTGAGGATTTGAGAAATCATGGAAGTGGTGGATGTTTTGCCATGGGCACCTGATACTGCAATGGAATATTTTATGCGCATGAGCTCTGCCAGCATTTCAGCCCGTGGAATAATTGGGATAGAAAGCTCTTTTGCACGGACAACTTCCGGATTATCACTGGTAATGGCAGTAGAGGTAACCACCACGCTGGCGCCTTTTACCTGGCCCTTTTTGTGTCCTTGAAAAATGACGCCGCCTTTTTTTTCAAGCCGTCTGGTAATAGGGGAGAGGTTTAAGTCAGATCCAGATACTTTATATCCAAGATGTATAAGCAGTTCCGCAATACCGCTCATGCCGATGCCGCCGATTCCAACAAAATGTATATGATAGTTTTTTTGATACATGGCTTAACCCTTAATATCCTTTATTCCTAAAATATGATTTGCTATTTTTTCATCAGCATCGGGCAGGGCAAGTTGTTTTAAGACTTGGGACATGTGGTCAAGACCTTCTTTGTTTTTGAGCAGAACTTCGATTCTTTCTTTTAAGGTATGCCCGGTCAGTTCCTTATCTTTTATCATCACAGCCGCTCCTTGTTCTTCAAGGGCTTTTGCATTAAAAGTCTGGTGATCGTCAGCTGCATGGGGGAAGGGAACAAGAATGCCGGGCAGACCTCTTAAACACAGTTCTGAAATTGTTCCAGCACCGGCTCTTGTGACCGCAAGGTCAGCTATACTCTGAAGTTGCGGCATATTATGGAAAAAAGCTTTGACCGTTGCATTGATTTTAAGCCGGCTGTATCGTTGCAGAATTTTAGTTTCATCATTAATGCCGGTCTGATGAATAATATTGAATTTGTCTGTATCAGCCATCAATTCAAGGGCATCCATGAATGCAGTGTTGATGTTTTTTGCACCCTGGCTTCCACCTGTGACAAGAAAGGTAAATTTATCTGGATTAAAATTATTTAAATTAAGATTATCTTCAGATTCAACAGTGTCGGTTTTTCTAACAGGGTTGCCAACAAAATTTACTTTAGGGTTGTGGGCAAAGCCTTTTGTTTCTTTGAACGATGTGAAAATGGTCCCGGTAAATTTTGACAACAGGCGGTTGGTCAACCCTGGAAAAGCATTTTGTTCCTGTATTGCAGTGGGAATTCTAAAAAGCCAGGCAGCCAATACAACTGCAAAAGATGAAAATCCTCCGATTCCCAGTACAAAGTCAGGTTTAAAACTTTTCATGATTATCATGGACTGGATTAGAGAAATAAGGATAATACTAATGGAGAAAGCTTTATAGAGTGGATTGCTGCCTTTGATAGGCTTTGAGAATATAGCTTTGTGGGGATACCCGTATTTTTCAAGGGTTTGGGTCTCAAAGGGTGCATTGGTACCTACAAAGAGGATATTCACATTATGCCCGGTTCGTTCAAGTATCCGGCCAAGGGACTGTGCAACAGCAATTCCCGGGAACAGGTGTCCTCCGGTCTTTCCGCCTGCAATAATTATATTAGGCTCTTTTTTCATTATCTTTGGATGCCCCGATATTCATTAAAATTCCCATGGCTGCCATATTGATCACAAGAGAAGTTCCACCATAACTAATAAAGGGTAGTGTAAGACCTTTTGTCGGCAGAACACCCAGGGCAACACCCGTGTTGATGAAGACCTGAACCCCGATATAAATAGTAAGCCCTGTAGCTGTGATGGTGCCAAATATAGTTTTTGAAGTTTTAGCAATCCGGAAGCCTTTTAATAATAAAATCAAATACAGGGATAAAATAGTTAATACACCCACAAGGCCCAGTTCTTCTCCAATAATTGAAAAGATAAAGTCTGTGTGGGGTTCTGGAAGATAATGCATTTTCTGCATGCCAAGACCAATACCTTTTCCAAAAATCCCGCCTGAGCCAAAAGCATTTAAAGATTGAGTGATCTGATACCCGGTATTGTAGGGGTCGTCTCCAGGGTTTAGAAATGACAAAACCCTTTCTAAGCGGTATTCAACCTTATAAACGAAGAAATAAATAACAGGGATCAGCAAAGGAGCAGGTAAAAGCAGATGTGTGAATTTAACCCCTGCAACAAACATCATCCCCCATGTTATTATTCCTAACACAACAATCGTCCCAAAATCAGGCTGGAGGATTATTAAACCGGCAAATAGAACAAAAATTAATGCATGGGGGACAAAGCCAATCAAAAATATTTTTACCATATCCTGTTTTTTGGAAAGGGAATATCCAAGAAAAAGGATGAGGGCAAGTTTTGCAAATTCTGCCGGTTGAAAGGTAAATCCACCCAGGTTCAGCCACCTGTGGGCACCGCCGGCTTTAATATTTAATGCCGGGATGAGTACTGCCACAAGCATTGCAATGGCAACAAAAAGGATAATATAAGAAATATTTTTGTAAAGTTTATAGGGGAATGAGGCTGCTACAAACATGACACAAAGGCTGATACCCAAAAACAGGGTCTGCTTTTTCATATAATAAAATGCCGTGTTATGGCTTTCCATACTAATGGAGGAACTTGCTGAATAAACCATGACAATACCGATCCCGGAAAGAAGGAGAACAGGAAAAAGAATACTTTTTTCACTGAAAAAGGGATGTATGGTTTTTGTTTGTACGGGCATCTTATTAATTCCCAAGACCATTTACTATGGTTACAAAATCATTCCCCCTATGGGCATAATTTTCATACATGTCAAAGCTTGCACAGGCAGGGGATAAAAGTATGATATCATTTTTAAAAGCCTCATCAAAAGCAGTTTGAACCGCATCTTTCATGGTTTGTACTTCTAAAACCGGGCAGATATTACTAAAGGTATCATTTATAATTGTCCTGCATTCACCCATGGCAATAATGGCTTTAACACTTTTTTGAATATCATTGACCAAAAGGGAAAAATCAGTGCCTTTTTCTCTTCCTCCTAAAATCAGGATAATATTTTTTCTAAAGCATTTAATGGCCTTTATAACTGCATCTGTATTAGTTCCTTTGGAATCATTGTAAAAAGAAATTCCATCAATTGTTTTTACAAATTCCATTCTGTGGGGCAGGTTTTTAAAGATTTCCAAACCCTTGAGAATGCCATCTATATCTGCACCAATGGCAAGACAGGCAAGAACTGCTGCCGCAATATTTTCTTTGTTGTGAGGTCCTTGCAGTTCCTCGAGTTGATCTGTTTTTATGGTGTGGTTAAGTTTTGGGGTGATAATCCTGATATCTTTTGAATCGATTTTTGCATTGCAATTTATCAGGGTGTTTTTTTTCGAAGAAAATGTAAAAATTTTCGATTTGAATTTTTTGGACAGGGCATCAAATTTTTTAATGGATCCATTAATCACAGCTGTGTCAGCAGGCATCTGATGTTTGAAAATGCTCCATTTGGAAGTTTCATATGCTTGAGGATTTTCATATCGATCCAGATGATCCTCTGAGATATTTAAGAGGACACCCACATCCGGCCTGAATCGATTTGAAAGATCTAATTGAAAACTGGATATTTCAGCCACAATGACATCGGTTTTCCCCTTATTCATCAAATGATCCACCAAAGGCGTTCCAATGTTTCCACCTACAAATGGTTTCATACCGCAGGATTTTAAGATATCACCGATTAAAGATGTGGTGGTGGTTTTGCCATTGGTACCTGTAATAGCAATCACAGGAAGATCATTGTATTGAGCGAAAATATCCAGCTCGCCTAGAATTTCAACACCAAGGCCGACTGCTGTTTTAATAAAGGTATTGGTTAAGGGTATGCCCGGGCTTGGTATTATAACACAGGCCCGGTTAAAGGTTTCCTGATCATGAAAACCTATTTCAGTTTTAATTCCAAGCGCTGCAAGGTCTTGTCCGATTTTTATTCTTGAATCATCAATGTCTGTGGCAATAACAGTCTTTCCTTTGGAATGAAGGAATTTAACCATGGAAGTTCCTGATGCTCCCAGGCCAATGACCAGAAAATATGGCTGTTTTTCTTTTTTCACATTCATCTACCTTATTTTCAGGGTACTCAAGGATAATAACGCCAGGGTAATGGATATAATCCAGAACCGAACAATAACCTTGGATTCATGCCAGCCTTTCAGTTCAAAATGATGGTGTAAAGGGGCCATCCTAAATATTCTTTTTCCTTTTGTAAGTTTAAAATATGACACTTGAATGATAACTGATAGGGCTTCAATGACAAACAGCCCGCCTACAATGAGCAAGAGAATTTCCTGTTTTGTGATGATAGCGATAGTTCCCAGTATACCACCCAGAGGAATAGAGCCTGAATCACCCATAAAAATCTGGGCAGGGTGTGCATTAAACCATAGGAACCCTAGTCCGGCACCTGCCAGCGTTCCACATATCACAGCTATTTCACCGGCAGAGGCAATATGTCTGAGATGGAGATATTCAGCGATTTGGACATGGCCTGTAACATAGGCAAAAAACATGTAGGTGACGCTGGCAACGATATAAGGGCCTATGGCGAGCCCGTCAAGTCCATCCGTCAGGTTTACAGCATTTGATGTGGCCACTATAACAAGGCAGGCAAAGGGGATGTAAAAGATTCCTAAATCCGGGGAAATATCTTTAAAAAACGGAATAGTCAGTGTGGAATTAAAATCAGGGCATTTATAGATCAGCCAGCCTATAATCAGTCCAAATAATACCTGGATGAGAAATTTGCCCTTGGCGGAAAAACCCATGTTCCTTTTTTTGATCTGCATAAGATAGTCATCAACAAATCCGATAATTCCAAAGAGCATAAGTGTCAGGAGAAGAATGTTGACATAATGATTGGACAGGTTCCCCCAGATTATAGTGGTCATGAAAACAGAAAAAAGGATCAGGATCCCGCCCATGGTTGGCGTACCTTGCTTGCCAAGATGAGACTTGGGTCCATCCGTCTGGATGATTTGTCCGATTTGCATCTGAGTAAGTTTTTTAATGACAAAAGGTCCGAAAAGAAAACAAATTAAAAATGCGGTCAGTCCCCCGTAAATCGTTCTGAATGTAATATATCGAAATATATTTAAGAACGAGAAGTCAACATGATATGGATATAAAAATTCGTACAGCATGCCTTTTAGCCTTATGCCACACTTACATTAAATTTTTCTGCCTCAACATTTCTTCTGTCCATTCCAGATCTTCTTTCAGGAACATGGGCAGTGTAAGTAAAGTCTCTTCTGTCATTAAAAAAACGTTTGTCCTTTGAGTTTTTTAAAAGTTCCATCATAAACCCCGCATATTGATCTTTAATAGTTGTTTAAGCCCCTGTATGATAGTCTCCATGGCCATGCCCCGGGAACCTTTTACAAGAATCCAGGTGTTGTTATCCACACTTTTGAAAAGTTTTTTAGTGATCTGATCTTTTGATCCGTGGAATATATTTTCTGTTGAAAATCCATTTTCAACTGCACCTTCTATGGTGTGTTTTACAAGACTGCCAAAAACATATAATTTGCAGATTCCCAACATGGCGGCCTTTTGCCCGATTTGCCGATGAAAAATATGGGTTTTTTCTCCCAACTCCAGCATATCCCCAATAACTGCAATGCTGTTTTTTCCTTTGCTGATATTGGAAAGTGTGTTAAAGGCCTGCGTCATGGAAGCAGGATTTGCATTGTAGGTGTCATCGATAATATGGATAAAATCATTAAGCCTGTAGATGTCCATCCTGCCGTTTACAGGGGTAAAAGCTTTTATCCCTTTTTTAATACTCTCCCGGCAAATTTTAGCAGCTTTTGCCGCACAAATTGCGGCAAGGCAGTTGTCTACCATGAAAAGGGCAGGGGAGTTTATGGAAATGCTTATTTCATCATTTTTAGTTTTTGCTGTAAATTTTGTTGAACAGGTTAGGGATTTAACATCAATAGATCGAATATCTGAGCCTGGTTTAGAACCAAAAAAAAGAAGTGTTTTAATAGCTTTGTTTTCTATGGCGCGAGCTTCAAGAATATTTCGTCTAGGGTCATCTGCAAAGAGAATTGCAGTGCTGTTTTGTCTCATGCCGTCAAAAATTTCAGCCTTTGCTTTAGCGACATTGTCGATGCTGCCAAGCCCCTCCAGGTGAACACCGGCCGTGTTGATCACCATGGCAATGTCAGGAAGGGCAATATGGCTTAGCCTTGATATTTCTCCCGGGTGGTTCATTCCCATTTCAACAATGGCCCATTCGTGGGCATTAGACAGCGCCAAAAGAGTGAGTGGCAAGCCAATTTCATTATTGAAGTTTCCAGTGGTTGCATGGGTATTAAACTGGGTTTTAAAAACTTCTTCAATGATTCTTCTTGTGGTTGTTTTTCCGCTGGAACCTGTAATGGCAAGAAGTTTGACTTTTGATCTGATCCTTTGATATTTGGCGAGCTGTCCTAATGCAGTTAATGTGTTACTTGTTTCAAAGACAATCAGATTTTTTTGCGACAAAGTTTTTTTTGTGTTTATATCCAGTGTGTCGATAAATCCTTTTTCTGTGATAAACCCCTTTATTCCTTTTTCTATAAGGGTTTTTATAAAAACATGACCGTCAAAGTTTTCTCCTTTAAGGGCAATGAAAATCTGGGTTTCCAAAATAGTTCGAGAGTCTGTGGAAATCCCGGTAAAATCATAATTAGTTTTGATTGTCGAAAAAATAGGATCTGTTTCCAAAGCCTTTGCCAGGTCATCTATTCTCCATGGGATGGGTTTGAACTGGTTTGCAAATTCTATTGCAGCTTTGGTTAATTCTTCCTTATCATCAAAGTGAATGGTTCCGGCATTTGTAATCTGGTATGTCTCGTGGCCTTTGCCGGCAGCTACAATGATATCCCCGGGCTTTGAAATAAATACTGCTTTTTTCAGGGCTTTTTTACGGTCACCTTCAACCAGATAACCTTTTTTAAAAGGATGCAATAAAAGATCTTGTTCAGAAAGTCTGTGAAATCCATCTATTCCTTCAAGAATATCTTTTATAATTGAATCAGGATGTTCGGTTCTGGGGTTATCAGAACTTACAATGGCAATATGGCTGTTTGTGCAGGCCACTTGACCCATTAAAGGCCGTTTCGATCGATCCCTGTCTCCACCGCACCCGAAAATGGTAATGATTCTTTTGGGGGCTCTTTGTTTTAACGTCATCAAAATGGATTCAAGGGCATCAGGTGTGTGGGCATAATCAACAAATAAAAACCGGTCAATTGAATTGTCGATTTTTTCAAGACGTCCTGGAATGGTATGGCAGTTTTCGATTCCTTTTTTAATTTTATGGGCAGGGATATCCAGGGCATGGGCTGCTCCTACAGCACAAAGGATATTTTCTAAATTAAAGGTGCCGGTTAATTGTGATATTAATTTAAATGAGGTATCTCCAAGACACAAGGTTCCTGACAACCCATGAATATCATCTGTGATATCCTGTGAGAAAATATTAGTTTTCTTTTGTGTGCTTACAGCAATAGTTTTATATTTAAGTGACTTTAAAAGGATTTTTCCTTTTGGATCATCAATATTCAGAATCGCTATAGGGTTCTTTTTCTTGTCTGACCCAAGGCATTGTGTAAAAAATCTTTTTTTACAATTAAAGTACTCTTCCATTCCATTATGATAATCCAGGTGATCCTGAGACAGGTTGGTAAATACGCCAAGGTCAAAACGGGAATAATCCACCCTGTTCAAGTCAAGCCCATGGGAAGAGACTTCCATGATGACATGGGTCACCTGGGCTTTTTTCATTTTATAAAGCGTTTTTTGAAGTTCAATGGAATCAGGTGTGGTTACAGGATTGTCAAAAATCTGATGTTTATACCGGATGTTGATAGTTCCAATAACACCGGTTGAAAATCCGCAGGTTTTAAAAATACTTTCAAGCAGCCAGGTGGTTGTGGTTTTTCCATTGGTTCCAGTGATGCCGACAAGGGTCATATCCTTTGAGGGGTTGCCATAAAAATTGGCTGCGATATTGGCCATGGAAAGCCTCGAGTTTTCAACAAGAATGACATCCTGGCGATTTTTAGGATTGGTTTGGGCAACAACAGCTATAGCACCATTTTCAAAGGCCTGGTCAATATAATCGTGCCCATCAACTATAAATCCTTTAACAGCAATGAACAGTCCTCCGGGCCGGATATCTCTGGAATTTGAAGCAATAGAGGAAATATCATAATCATGAGTGATAACAGAATTTGAACAATCTATGATCAGATCAGACAGCTTCAATTTTTTTCTCCGGGAGATAAAACAACCACCATGTGATTGTTTTTCTCAGGGGGTATATTTAAATAGTTAAACGATTCAGTCATGATTGTTTTAAAGGCAGGCGCGGCCACATCTCCACCATAATAAAGATTTTTTGGCTCATCAACGGCTACGAGAATTGCAAGTTCAGGGTCATTCTCAGGTGCAAACCCTGCAAAAATCGACATATAATTGTCTTGTGAATAGCCTTTTTTGTCTTTTAAGGCTTTTTGGGCGGTTCCGGTTTTTCCACAAACTGTATACCCGATCATTGCTGCTTTTTTTCCTGTGCCTTCGTCTTCTACGACGAGACGCATCATATTTTTAACCTGCCGTGCGCTTTTTGAGGAGATGACCTGCCGGATTTTTTCCGGATGATACACTTCTAAGTCTTTCCCGTAGTTGGAGATGATTTTTTTAATCAACAAAGGCTTCATAAGAACGCCCTTATTTGCAATTGCGCTGATACCACTTATAAGTTGTATGGCAGAAACAGAAACACCCTGGCCAAAGGAAATGGCACTGGCATCGATTTTGGACCATTTTTTATAGGGAAGCAGCCTGCCCTTTGTTTCTCCGGGAAACTCAATATGGGTTTTGTTTCCAAATCCAAATGCAGTCAGGTATTTGTGCAGGGTCTTATCTCCAATCTTTTCCCCAATTTTTGTAACTCCAATATTACTTGAAAATTTAATGATTTTATTTATGGAAAGCCAATCATAGGGATGAGTGTCACGAATGGTAAATGCTCCAATTTTATAGGTGCCGTTTTCGCAAAAAAAGATGGATTTAGGCCCAAATCCATTTTCCAGAGCAGCTGCTGCGGTAAAGACCTTCATGGCGGACCCCGGCTCAAATGCATCTGTGACCGCACGGTTTCTAAAGAGGGTATTGTTATAATTTTTAAAATTATTTGGATTGAATTGAGGAAAATGTGCAATGGCAAGAAATTCTCCGGTTTTAGGCCTCATCACCAATGCCATCCCGGATTTTGCCTTGTGGGCCTTAACGGTTTTTTCAAGTATTTGTTCACTTAAAAATTGAATTTTTTTATCAAGGGTGAGTACAATGGATTTTCCTTTAAGCTCAGTTCTTTTTTTCTTGTCAAGATCAAGGATTCCTCCATGCCCATCCTTTTTAACCCTTATCTTTAAATTACTGCCTTCTAGAACTGAATTATATTTATACTCAAGACCTTCAAGCCCGGAATTATCAGTTCCTGTAAATCCGATTATTTGTGCCGAAAGATTCCTGTTGGGATAAAATCTTTTAGAATCATTTTTAAAATAAATACCCCTGAGCTTCAATTTTTTTATTTGTTCAGCCTGAGCCGGTGAAATACTTTTGGCCACAATAGCAAACCTGCGTTGGGACGAAAGTCTCGCTTGAAGTTTCTTTTGGTTAGTACCCAGTATTTTGGAAAGTTTTTTAGCAACAAGCCCCGGAGTTTCTATTCTCGAAGGATTGGCAGTTATGGAGATAGTATCAATACTTGTGGCAAGTTTGATCATATTCCTGTCAAAGATCTGCCCTCGTTCTCCTTTAACTGTGATATATCTGGAATGATCTTTTTCAGCTTTTTTGCTCAACTCTTTAGCTTTGAAAATTTGAATATCAAAGGATTTGGCTCCCAGAAGAAATATGGATGAGACAATCAAAATCTGAATAAAAATGATTCTTTGTCTTATCTTTTTGTTTTCTTTTTTTGACATTATCCGTCTTCCCCTGAAATAAAACCTGAAATATAAATGGTTTGCTCCAAAGTATCCGGAGAGAGATCCAATAGATTTTTTGCAATGCTTGTGATTCGTTGATCAGATTTAAGCCAGCCTCTTTCAACGGATAGAGCCTTGCCATAAGAGGTTTTATTTATATGTTCAGCCCGTGCTTTGGACACCCTTAAAATGGTCTGGGTTGACTCTGTCCTGACCCAGGTATGAACTATAAGTTCAATAAAAATCAGACTGATTATGACAAGCCATAGGAATCCAGCTTTTTGAGGCTCTGCTTTTTTGGGGGATATGTCGTTTTTAATTGTCATAGGCTAAATTTTTTGAGCCACTCTTAATTTTGAGCTTCTTGCCATGGGGTTAATTTCTAACTCTTCTTTTGTTGGCACCAAAGGTTTTCTGAAAACCGATTTCATCTGGGGAACAAATCCGCATAAACAGATGGGAAGATCCTTTGGGCATGTACAGCCGTCTTCAAATTTGCGGACCGCCTGTTTCACGATTCGGTCTTCAAGGGAATGAAAAGAAATTACACAAAGCCGGCCGCCTTTTAAAAGAAGGGAAGGCACGATTTTCATAAAGGATTCAAGCAGTTCAAGTTCCCTGTTTACAACAATCCTTAAAGCCTGAAAGGTTCTTGTTGCAGGATGAATGCGCTGACCATATACAAATTTTGCTGGAATCGCTTTTGTAATAATTTGTGCAAGTTCAAAGCTGGTATTAATGGCTGTATTCTTTCTTGCTTCTACTATCCTTCTTGCAATCCGCCGTGAGAATTTTTCTTCACCGAATTTAAAGAAAATATTTACCAGCTCATCCACCTGGAATGAATTGATAATTTCAAAGGCTGTCAGATCGTTTCGAATATCCATTCGCATATCCAATGGTTCATTCTTGTTAAAACTAAATCCGCGGTTGCCGTTTTTCAATTGGTTGAGTGAAAAGCCTAAGTCAAGAAGTATGGAGTTTACGCCTTTTATACTGTTTGAACTCAGAATTTGTGGAAGATCGGAAAAATTGTTATGGAACAATTGCACATTTTCTTTAAAGGAATGTAAAAATTTTTTTGCATGCTCAATGGCATCCAAGTCCTGATCAATACCGATCAGCAACCCGTCAGGGAGGATGGTCTTGATGGTTGCAAGTGCGTGACCTGCTCCACCCAGAGTACAATCCACACTGATGTTCCCGGGTTTAAGGTTAAGGTGCTCATGCACCTCTTGAGCCATTACAGAGGTATGCTCAAATCCCATTGATTACAACCCTAAAGAAGCGATTTCCTCTCTTACTTCTTCTTTTTTAAGTTTTTGCTCCATTTTTTTGTTGATCTTGTCCCATTGATCCCGGGCCCAGATCTCGAAGCGATCCAGGTTGCCCACAAGAACAATATCTTTTTCAAGATTTGCATATTCTCTTAAGCTTTTGGGGATCAGTATCCGGTCCTGTTTGTCACACATGCATTCACTGGAGTTGCCAAGAAAAAATCTTCTAAACTCTCCCATGGCACTCGTTTTTGCAGACAAAACTTTGGTTTCAACCTTTTCCCATTCACTAAAAGTATAAGCGTATAAACAATCGTCCTTGTTTGAGACCATGACCCCATAGACTTTATCCGCCTTCAAGATATTTTTGAATCTTGAGGGGATAATTACCCTGCCTTTGACGTCAATTGTATGATAGGAGCTTGATCGAAACACTTATTAAAGCCTCAGTTAAATAGTTTAACTCCTCCACTTTCCACCACCCTTATCCACACTTTCGCGAAAAAGAATGACTAAGTCAAGAGAAAAATCATTTTTTTTTTAAAATATGTAATAGTATTATCTAATAGGTAGGTTTTCGAGGGAAATTGAAAAATGGATTAAAGTGGAGTGGCTTTTAAAGTGTGCTGGAAATTGTCTGGCGGATAGATTCTATAACCTTGTCAGGGTGGTCCATGTAGTGATTTAAAATATGAACCGGGGGATGGACAATGATTTCAATTGTACCCGGTGTAAGATCAAAAGTGTCGGAAGGGAGAATATGAAAAGAATCCTGTAAAAATGCATATCAACCCTAAGATCATGGTATTAAGGAAAATAAAAGGAATAACGATAATCCATTTATAAGGCTGATATGCTATTTTTAAAAAGGGGTTCAATTATTGGTTTTTTCTTCTTTTGTTATGCCAAGCAGGGTTTCAATATTAGATACAATTTCTTCGCTATTGAATTGACTCAATGCAAAGGCATATTTATTCATTGAAGAAATTCCGATTAAATTCTCTTCTGTATCCATTTTAAAAAGCGTTAAATCCATATTTTTTTCATTTTTAAAACGCAATTTACAGAATGGTTTTTCATTTACAAGTTTATTTTTAGTTTCGTCGCTTAAATATTTTTCACTCTTTAGAAAAGAAACTAAAGACAACAGGCTTGATACAATCTTTTTGTCTGCAGATATTCCATCATCTGACGTCCAGGTTACTAAAACCGCTTCTTTGTCTGTTTTTCGCTGTTTTGAAATCAGTGTTTTGGATATTCCATCTTTTTCAATAGTAATCTGTTGTATAGAATCTTCCTTGAACTCCAATACTTTTTTATCTCTGAAATCTTCAATAGTTTTATCAAAATGGGATCTGAAATTACCATTGGCATGATAGATATTTTTATTATCCGGCAACCTTACAAAGGTATGATTAAAGCTTGGTGCTGTTTTTCCCATGGTAAATTGGAAGATTATCTTTTGCCCGTTCGTGGCTTTAACCTGGATATAATTTTCATCATCCAGTTCATATCGTTTTAAATTCTCTTTTTCAGACACCAGCACAGACAATTTTAAAATTTTTAAGGTGTCCAGCATTTTTTCAATAGAAGGTGAATCTGCAGGGAATTCTTTATCCGTTACAGTCCAGTATTCTTCTTTTTTTGTAAATTCGATGGGACTTTGTTTTTTCCCTATAATCAACCCTGTAATTTTGGAGGTGTCAATTTTTTCAATTTTTGGCAGAACATATTTGTTCTGGTTCTCTTTATGAAACAAAAGGTATGCACCCAATAGCAAAATGAGTGTGGCCAGGATCAGGTATTCTTTTTTCATAAATTCATTCCCCTTATGCTTTAAAACGGTTGGCGATTTTCTTTTTCCGGGATGTTCTTTTAATAAGGACCCCAAGCCCGAACAGGGTAACCAGAATGGGCAGCACAATAATATTAAAAGTTTTTATGAGTCCTCTGCTAAACGGTGTGGTCTGGGCAAGGGGATTTAATGTCTGCTGTTTGCTCCTTAGCCTGGCGATTTTATCTCCCCCGTTCAGATGGTCAATGACATTTAAAATAAAGGTGGAATTGGTTGATCTGCCTTCCGGATCCAGCATATTATCCTGAAGCATCTGGGAACACGGAAGCACAAACAATTTTGCAGGCTTGGATGTTTCTAAGAATGTATACTTTGCCTCAACCCCTTTAATTTTGGTTTTTTCATTGGTAATATCTTTTTCTCCCATTTCTTTTTGGGGTATGTCCTTACCTTTAAAATAACTTGTGAATGTTCCGGACAATAGATAAGCAAGGTCATAGGATTTCATTTCATCCTTTCCCTCTGGCGGGGTGATGAACATGGGATTCAAATTAATCATTCCTTCCATCAACCATGATTCTTCGGAAGAAGAGAAAAGTTTTGTTGCAATGACCTTTTCGTTATCAATATTTTTCTGCACAAGCTCAAGTGGAGAAATCTGCAAGGCAATTAGCCCCTTGATATTATCCATGAACGCAGGAGTGTTGTTAATGGTTTTTTCTTGTAACATGGGGGCAAAATAAATGTTTTGTTCCCCACCGCCCATATTTTGGGGTGCCTGGTGTTTATAGGATTCTTTGTCTAAGACATAGGCCTTTTTTATGTTTATGCCATAATGGGTTAAGAGTTTTTCTAAGCCTGTATCAATGGGTTCATATCTTGGTGGCATGCCCATTTGGCCTTGCTGTGGCATTATTTCGTTAAATGAATCCGAGAAAAAAGCAATGTTTGTTCCCTTCATCAGGGCCTGGTCAATCTGGAATAATTCATAATCTGAAAATTTTTCAATGGGTCTTGCTATAATCATAGTGCTCAGCCCATCGGGAATAGTATTGTCTTTTAAACTAATTGGTTTAATGGAATACCGTGATGAAACAAGTGTATTGAATACCTGCATGGCTTCTGAGGGTTGGCCCTGCATCATGGCCAACCTGTCCGGCATAAGAGAGTGAGTGCCATGATCTGCCAGGAACCCGATATCCTTATTTATACCGATGAGTTTTTCCACAATAGCATTGAGCTGCTCTTCCAAAGCATCCGGATCTGCCATTTGATAGGTTGTACCAATTATGGGAAGTTCCATGGCAGAGATCAGCGGCAGTGTTGTTGCGTTGCCTTT
>Ga0307989_1000813_pt1 | contig 18496 bp, 12 predicted proteins | sample EllFjometagen185_FD_203164 | JGI IMG/M metagenome (GOLD analysis project Ga0307989, IMG submission 203164) | Marine microbial communities from Ellis Fjord, Antarctic Ocean - #185 | ecosystem: Environmental > Aquatic > Marine > Unclassified | place: Southern Ocean | collected 2014-10-08
ATGAGAGAGGGGGGTCTCCCCTTGCCTGGGTGGGTACCCTGCTTTTCATCACTGTCTATTTATTAATAACGAGCTCCCTTGAAGGTCGTCAAGTCTTGACCCCCTGCTTTCTAGGCAGGGGGTGAAATCTTGAAAGCTTTATTGTATAAGGGTTTGAAGGGGGTATCTGAATTTGTGGCCTGCAGAATGAGGCCGGCGTGCAATCTGCCCGAACATCTAATGCATTAATTAACCTACACTTACATCTTGTGTAGGATAAATAGGTCTGAACATGTTTTTCTGCACCAAGTCTGGGAAGTCCTGTTCCAATCTCCGGGGTTCGAAATCAGCGTATTTTTCGGTCATAACCACACTGGCATGTCCCAATAAAGTTTTCACAGCGTATATATCTCGGGTCTTTAAGTAATGCCTGACAGCGCAGGTGTCCCTCAAGTTATGGAACTTGTAGCCAGATAATTCAGCATCCTCCATAGCCTTCGCAAAGCATTTACTGAAGTGCTGTGCTTCGTGTGTACTTCTGATTGGGTTCTTTTTGTCGGTCACTATCAGGTTCCTGCTGTGGGTCGTACTCTGAATCTCAACCAAGATGGCTTTAAGCTCAGCTGTCAAGAAGATATCATGACTTCTCCGTGACTTAGCTGTCAGTGGATTGATTATGAGGAAATCACCTTCCAGTGTGCCTTCTATAGGTTCACGCAATCGACAACCTGTCTCACGATAAAACCAAAACACTCGTTTCATTGAAGCATCGACCTGATCACAAATATCATTGAATACTTTGTTACTCAGGTAGAGAGGTTCTGACTTTGGAATTCTCAATAATTTGATCATCGGTACTGACTCGATATCACCACGGTCCTTTAGGTATGAAAAGAAGGTCTTATAGTTTCTCAGGCGAATTTGGATTGTGTGAGGTGAATATTTTTCTTTCCGCACCGACTTATAGCGGTCGATTTCCTTGATTCCGATTTGCGAAACGGGAAAGGTCTTACCGAGCAAGTCCATCAAATCATTTGACGCATCCAGGAAAATCCCAGTTGCACTTTTACTCAAGCCCTCTGCTTCCCTGGATTTCTTATACTTGGCAACTGCATCCTCCAGAGTCAATCTGACGACCTTAACTACCCCTTCATCGTTGAGCCAGGGAAAGGACAGGTCTATACCTGCTTTAATGTCCTTCTCACACTGATTGACCTCTAGCCGACGGATTCTGGCAATTTTTTCATCAGCTGTCCGTAATGGGATTTTCTTCTCGGTAAGAAGATGTCCTTGAGGCATGAAAACCCGTGCATACCACTTTCCCTTTATTTTTCTCAGACCTGCCACATCCAGCTCCTATTCTTTAAGCTAGTTGATGCTACTTTTTGATTGCGGGTAATGCAACAGCATCTACATGTTACTGAGTCATAAAATTGTATTTTTATAAGAATTATCCATTCCAGAGGCTGTACGATTAGTAAAATAATGTAGACCACGGGGTACTGATATATCAAGGATGGCAGATTGACTCATAACCTTTAGACAAGTCAGTAGGCCCCAGATATACACAGAGGATTACAACTCCTCTACTTCCTTGCGTTGAGTTGGAGTTAAACGCTTACCGTACCCGAGAACCCAGGCATTTAGCCAGCTCGGATGGAAAAAATATTTTTTTCCTGGTTGGGCGTACTTCACACTGCCTTCTTTACATAATTTACGTAGTGTACGTTCAGAAATATTCAGATAGTCCGCTGCTTGGTTTGCTGTTAACCATTTTTCAATCTTTTGTGTCAATTTGTGACTCCTTTCCTTATGGTCTCAATCAGGATAGAAAGTAGTCATTGTGTGCAAATCGGCGAGTCAGGCAAAATTAATGTTTTTGCCGGAACTGGATTCTAGTAAGACAGTATGTCGGGTATAAAGCTATTCCTCAAGCTCTTCTGGCATCAACCCCTGTGGGATTTCGAGTGCTTTCACACTATTCATCATTATGCGCCTTATACTAACTCGCGAACGGAGTCGTTTTAGTATAGACCTTTTGATAGACTTATATATCACCCCAGGATTAATCGATTTATACGCTCCTAGTCTCCTGAAAATAAGGAATAACAATTCTTCCAGTTTTTTGTACCCAAGTATATCACAAAAATTAACGATATAGGAAAGTTCGGGTTCAAGAGGGGCGTAATCAACTATTTTTCGTGGAATCATATCGACCTTTCGATCTAATTGATCCACTGCCGTATTCCAGAAAGTCTTGTTTGCGTAGAACATATTTCCAAACATTTCCGCTGCTTCCAATTTCTGTATCATAGCTGAGCAAGTCTTTAATCTATCTCGATGGTTCCCTAGCATAACTTTTGCTTCTTGATGAAAAAACAACCTAGCCGCGAGTACTGCAGTATAGTAGAGGATCATATTCTGTAACCTTGCATCAGGAGTCGACCTCACAATTATTTTGATCGATCTATAATATCTATTAATATGATTCTCAAGCTTTTGACCATCCGGAACTTCAAGACAAAGCCCGTTTAGTCTATCGGCAAATAATTCAAAATTCCACATGGCAATTCTGATAAATTCAGCTCGTGTTTCCATCTTTGGAAATGCATCTATATTAGGGCGCATCAATCTTAACTCATAGGCTTCTAAAAAGGTTGAATTGTCGTGCTTATCTCTAATTGCGCGCTTGTTAAGTCGTTTTGCCTTAGTCACTTCATCGATAGGAATCTTCATACTTTTAGGGTAAAGTATTTCTCTGATAAACAAGTCGGCTGCTGCTATCGGATCGAATCTTTGGTTTATCATTTCCACAAAATTTGATCGTTCAGCGACGTCATCTTCAACATCGTTCTGGGGAATTCTCTCAATGACTTCTCCATCATATTTTTCAAGCAAGAACTGTTGCCTCTGAGCATGGTCAAGCTTCTCAAACTCTCCAGTTGATTTGGCTATCTTATTTTTTCTTCTGGTTGAACGACTTGTTCCCAGTTTTTTATCGCTAGATTTTGAATTCTGTTTCCCAGTAGTCATATATTTCCTCTATTCCTTAGTAAAAATATTATGGGAAGTAATATGGCTATGATCAAATTGCAATGATACTAATTGTTGTGTTAAATTTGATAGCAAGTTCCGGCAGCACCCTTCAATTCCATGTTGAATACTGTAGATTTTGAATAATTCACTAATCTCTGATTTATAGAGATGTTTTCAGTAATTATGCCATCCCCCTAGCTCCTATGATGGAAGAGTACACCCCTCCGCAATTGAAATATTCAACAGCTACGTTCTATCTTTTTAATATTCAGCACCTTTCATCAATAATCCTCAATTCCGGCAAATCTATGATTTTTGCCTGACTGTCAATCAATCCAACTACCTCTATTTTTTGGTCAACAACCGGATAGTTCCGGAGAGGTGAAACAAAATGACAAAAACTAAAACACTGTGGTTTTCAAGAAAGCTGATAGAAATACTAATCATTTTTTCAGTACTCGCAACGAAAATCCAAGGAATGGAAGGTAAGATCATGATTGACAAAATTATTGCATATACTAGAGAGTTTTCTATAGATGTGGATGCTGAGTTCAAAATAGTACCCTGCAGTATTGATAACAATTCGGGAGAGGAATCGAACCCGACGGTACTGTGGCACAATGGATTTAACTATGTTTACGGACGGAGAGCATTCATTAATAGACATGGAGTTAGTGTCGAAATTGAGAATGGAAGACTTAAATTCTTATTCAATCCAAGCTCAATTATGTTTGGCAATAATTTTAAGACTGTCACTTTTGATGAACTTGAAGAAAGTGTGAAACGCGTTGAGATTATCCTATCAGCACTCGGTATTCACATAAATCTTAATGCTTGCAAACTTTCACGTGTTGACCTTTGCTGTAATATCGAACTTGACCACGATGTGAATCTTTACCGATCTCCATTGCAAATAATCAGTCCAAAATTTATGCCCAAGAAGCGCTTCCATCTGGCTGACGGAAGTTATACAGTTACTAATAAATCACGACAGTACACTTTTTATGACAAGGTTAAGCAAATGAAATCAAAACGTATTGATCTTGAAGTGTTTGATGTTGAGACTCGTAATATCATGCGCTGTGAAGTTCGCTTTATGAACCACAAATCGGTCAAAAACAGCCTTAATGCTGAAACCTTGGGAGAATTGTCAGACAGAAATTCTTTTACTCACATAAAAAATGTCTTCAAGAATATCATGAAAAATGACTTCTTCCGGTTGGGGGATTTAAAGGATACAGGTTCGGCAATCAGTACAGATTCGGAGGTAGTTCGTCAAATAAGGGCCACATACCCCAAGAAAGCAATCGACATATTTTATCTTTATAAATACTTGGAGAATGAAACCCCCTTCTCCCTTGAAGATCTTACAATATTGATGACCGCATGTGGCTATTCCCCTTCAACTATCTCAGAGCGCAAGAAACAGTTTTTATTTGCACTTACGCTCGGGCCGAAGGATGGGCAAAAAAGTTTGTGCGCCTCCGACCTGTTGGCGGAAATACTTTCAAAAATATTATCATCTTGACAGAGTGCATAATAATCAGTTCCACTATTTCAACAACATATGACAAAAAGCTGACCGTCAATATTATTGTTGTCATATGTTGTTGAAAATTATCCAGCATCAAATTACGATGGGAATTCAGTCGCTATACTTTGGACTAAAGAAAAATGAAAGAAAATGAAATTATGAAAAGAATAGAAGATCTAGATTTCGAATCCAGGTTAGAGATAGCAAGATCCTTAATATCTGGTAAGCTGAACAAAAACATCATCTGCACCAAATATGGTATCAATCGAACTACGGTGACAAACATTGGACTTCTTTATGACCAATATGGTCAGCCTGGATTGAGGGACAACTCCATGACTTCTTACTCCAAGCCTGCCGATATTGAGCGCTCGTTGCAAGAATTGATAACTACTATTGTTCTTAACCATCCAAACCTCAATACTAAAGAAATACGAAGCCTTCTTCGAGAAGAAGGAAAGTATAAGGAACCCGCTCCAATTCAGCGTTTCCTGACACAAGCCGGTCTTGGTAATGAAGAGCTTAGGAAACAATATCTTAATGAACTCAGGGAGATTCCGAATGCGAGACGTACCCATGGAATCCAGAAGTTTGCATACTCCAAGTTTATTCTCAACGATAGCTTTGGTAATGAGAGAATGATATGCTCACCAGGTGAATATCATTTCCTGCTTTTTGGAGCGATATCACTAAACCCCAGAACTGAACCAGCAAAAATAGCCTTGTTGCATGTGTTCATTAATTTACAAAGTCTTTACATAGAGATATTGGTAGATGATAGTCGCTTCCTTCCACTCCCAGAAAAGCGGCGGCTAATGATCAAGTTTCGACAATTATTTTCTTTCAATTATCCCAGCTCGTTTATGGAGATTTTTCTATGGCATGAGATTTCACCTATGAATTCCTCCAACCTCCGAAATCATATATCGATTGGTGTAAGCCCAGGGAAAACAAAGATATTGAACTACGCGTTCTACAGATTGTATGGTGAAAACCAAATTTCATTTTTCAATAAAAAGATTGACTATTTTGAATTCGAGATTCGATATAAGTTAAATTTTTTAAAGGAACTAGAGAGAACAATTGAAAGGTCAAGGGCTCATAATTCTCAAGAGGGAAATACTGGACAAACTGCTTTAGACTATTCTATCGCCAGAATTCAAGACTTGGTCAACGATTATAATTCCAGAGTAATTGAGGAAAGCTTTCCTGTAGAGAGCCCCAAAACTCTTGAAGAAAACCGGGGGACAATATTACGAGAAAAACCAGTTATGAAGTTAACGGACCTTCTCAGCAAATTGTTTGATACTTAAAGGAAGCAAAAGCGGTCACTTATTGTCAGATAGAGATCAGTAAAACAGGTATTCACTGGTAGTTCATTTCATAGTTACCAGCATTTTTTTCAGGCCTGTCGCTCAACACATTGTTGATCAATGTGGATTCATTCATGCTTGTTATCCTGTAATCCATTTTACTTAAACATCACCGCCCTCCCCCGTTCCACAGATCGAAACTCAGAGTATCGCGGTAGTGTTTGCCTGACTTTCGCCTGGATATGAATATTTGTTTTATTAAGTGTCCGAGCATCTCTTTGAGTACCCGGTAGATTGCCCTGGGACTTGCGATTCCGTTCAGCTTCTAGATCAATTCTTGGTGCAGTTTCATCGTTGTATACTATGCCATTGAGCCGATCAGTCTCGATCACCATCAATTCTATGTATGCCCGATAGGCAGCTAAAAGAGGTTCGACCTCTGGTGGTTTATCCATTTGATCCTCCAAGGGCGACTGTATGCGTCAGCACACACAGCCACCATGCTATAATAGAATGTTATTCTATATCCTCCCTGCCCTTGATGGCACTGACGAGGCGACAAATGTTTACTTCAGATTTTTTTGGGCGGCTCGTGCCTTAGTGATCTTCACAATCTCTTTGACATCATTGGTGAAGTCTTGGAGCTCATGCACCAGCACTCGTGACTCATAGCCATTCTTAGCCAAAAGATCGAGTGTGATACCAAGGTCACCCATTCTCGATGCCATAACGACACGACGAGCTCTCAGGGGATCATCCACCTTACAGCAGTAAAGCTCAGGATACCCATAGACCTCCGTGAGGATATTCTTCTCCATTGCGGGTAACCGGTTAACCAGTATGAACGCTTGAAGCGCCTGGGGCATTGTGAAGTCGAGGATGTAATCATCAACACCTCTATGCTGTGGAGGACCATCAGCACCAGTCATGAATTCGCTGATACGGGTCAATACATCACCTGCAGTATGACCATCCCACTTGGGAGCATTCTCTAATACAGCTATTCCCCAATTATCAAGCAATGGCCAGTAACGCTCTTCCATGTGGTAGGTGATCATCTTTCCGTCTGGATCAATTGGTGAGTCTCCTCCCAGATTGATTCCGGCAACAAACCATCCACCCTCAAACATTGTTCCATCCTCATGAAGGCGACTGCGCCACGATATATTATTGTTGACTCCCATGAGTAAACAGAACAGGTGACATCGATGGTCGTATAGCTCGTTAAAAGTGTGAAATCCATCAGAGAGGCGAGTAAAGAATTTCTCGCATTTAGCATTATGGGTTGTAGCGCTGGCATCCAGGACAACCCAAACTCCGCATCGAGATAATTAAGTCAGTATGCAAAATCAGCACAAATATCCATTAATATTCAGGAAGTATCACAATAGATAATAGAAATTATCCATATAATCTTGCAACTAACTACTTCGGAAAGTCCGAATAAAAGTAACATTGTTATACTTATAACTATTTAAGCATTGGGTCGCAGGTTCGATCCCTGCTGCGGTCACACTCCACCCTAATCCTTGTTATTCAACGTAGGTGCTACGAATACTCTATATAGCTAGTGCACATAATTGCACTTTTTGAGACATTTCACGCCACCACATGCCATATTCTTTGACACTATTTTGACACACTTTTTTCGGTTTGTTTTTTTATAGGGCATCCAGTAGCTGGACGAGGCACTAAGAGGATTGGATTGACTCATTTATATAGCCTCACCTTTCTAGCGGGGGAAGATAATAGAATCACAGGTTCTAATCTTGTGGTCATATGTGACTAGAACAATCCACCCACCTGGGCTCCTTTCCCTTTTAATTACCTCCATAACCATTGGATATAGCCAAGCCTACGAGAAGCGTTAGAATGGATATTGAGAAATGTGCCCTAGTAGAACGTTATTATTTAAAAAGAGCTCTCTATGTCACCCATTGAATATTAGCGAAACTTCCGCTCAATAAACTTAGTTTGTTCTTCAAAAAACATTGCCTCTGTAATTGATGTCCACTGGAATCGTTCCATTATCCAGGCAAATGCAACCCGTGCATACTCAGCATGATTTGAGGTGATACTTGGTATAGGAAAAGTATTAGAGTACGGTAAAACATCAATTTCGCAGATATATCCCCCTCTTAAATGACGGCCTCGATCAAAGAACATTAGTTGTCGACCATCCATGCCACGGAGTTCTATCGACATTTCGCAGGATGGGTCTAAAACTTTTCTTGTTGCAAGACGAGAAGCAAAAATAAATATCTCAGTAAGTGAATATAGAGTAGCCAAGACACCCAAATATTTCCCTGATGGAGAAGGAGTTCGAATAGAAGTATACCCGGTGTCATTAGGGTCTATCACATAGTCCTCCATGCAAGCGAAATGATGGATGAACATACCACTTTGATAAAGACGCCAGGATTCTTTGCTACTTCCAAAGTCTACAGAAGAACCGACATAATTAATCCCATGTTCCTTTGTATCCAGGTTAATGTGCGGATAATCCCAACCTCGTAACATCACTACAGACTCTTCGACAACATCCCAGCTTTTTTTCAGGTTTTTAAGCCTTTTTTCATCAAAGTGAGTGGGTCTGATTTGTACCCTCCAATATCCTGAAGAGTGGATTTTCTCAAGTATATCCGTCACTCTTAAAATCCTCCAGCCTGTTTCTGGAATTCCAACTTTGCAGCTTCCGTTTCGCTCATAGAGGACTTAGAGAATTTGTTTAACCTTTGTTGTAAAGATTCCATACCTTTGTCAACAGCCATGTTCACTATTTCCCGCATTTCTATTTGAGATGGAACCAGCACAGATTCAATTTTACGATGAGGTCTCGTGTAAAGGTGCCCAATAGAAAGGCCTTCCTTCCCATCACGTTTGCAAAGCACTGGGATTTCAGCAAACTCCATTACCTGGATCACTACATAATTTGCAGACTCATAACTAACGTGAGTAACTGTAATCTCTACATATGGATCTGCAAAAGTACTTACTCGAGATGAGAGACTATCCTGTGTAAAGGTCTTAAGATTTCCGTCAGAAAGGCCGTTCGGGGTAAATTCTTCACCCTTTTGCTCGACACCAATTACTATTGCTCCACCATTGGGAATATTAGACATGGCCAGAATGCTTTTGATTAATTTTGCCTGGATTGTAGTATCTTTCCAGCTAACATCTCTTTTGTATTCGAGGTTTCGTTCCTCGCGACCATGGGTAATCAATTGAATAAGAACGTCTTCACTCATACTGGCTCTCTGTACAATCAATCAGGTTTAGTCTGAACTACTTTTAAATAAGTAATCTCAAAAGCCTTACAGGATCTATACTCCTGCAATCTGTTGGAAAAAGCTAAGGAATCATTCATGTCATACTGCTGAAAAATATCGAGGCCACGATCAAGGCTGATTTTCCAGCCATTATCTGTGATGATATGACGAGCGTGCAGCGATCCGGTTTTGTCATACTCCAAGGTGAAGTCTATCCCTACTGATTCACATGAATCCTGTACTTTTTGTAAATTTTCATTCTGCTGCTCACCCTTATATTCATCCTCAGCTGTTATTAGATGGACCTCTACTACACTATCGATTGGCTTGTACTTGACAACTGTTTCAATGAATTCCATCAGATTCCTGGTTTGGTAAAAAAGGCGAATATATGGATCTGTTATTACTATCTCTTTTGCCCCCTTTACATATATGCCAAAGAGACTATCATAAGTCACACCTTGTTGGTTTTCCATGTAAGTCTGATGCCGTTCTAAAGGCTCAGATGAAATTGATTCTTCCTCAATCTCAGATTTGGATCTTTCATGCTCAATATCGGAACTTTTTGAGAGCTCTTCCTCTTCACCATTGCTGACTGTTTTGTGGTAATCGTTGGGATATTCTACCTCTTCCAAGGTAATAATTTTCGTGATCTTCCCCGCGGAGTCAGAATATTCAAATTTTACAGCACCATATGTCGTATCAATCCGCATAAGTTGATCTTTGACTCGTTTGCGTCCTTCAATAGAGAATTTTAATATCTCTTCGATCTCATCTTGGGTTGCCCCTCCATGGGGAAAAATAATTTTCATCAATCCAGAGAAAGTTTTGTTTATTCCATCCATGTCTCTAGTTGATATATCTTTAGAGAGAGAAAAATATTCAGAATACAAATTGGAGAAATCTTGCTTACGTAGTGACCTTAGAATCTCTGCGAGATAATCGACGACGAAACCATAACCATCTGAAAACATTTCGCTTCGTAGATTTTCCATCTCCCACCCAGGAAGAAACCAATGTAAACGATCAAAAATTGCCTGACCATCAGCGTTCCTGTATGTCTCCGGCATATCCATAAACAGATTACCATGCTTTAGCATATGAGGAACATTGTGAGCTGTATTTCCAATGAAAACCATGGATGCCTCAGCCCCCTGAGGGCCAGTTCCCCGATTAAAGGATTTGTTGGCCATATAGTTTTTCAAGGTATCAATCAGTTTGATGTCAGTTTTCTTCTTGCTGCCAGCAACTTCATCCATTGCCACAACATCCCAATATCCAACCAAGCCTATTTTTCCAGTTGTGTTGTTAATAAATAATTTCGCCAATGTTGCTTCACCACCCGATACCAAGGTGCCGTGAGGAGAAAATTCTGAAAAGATATGTGACTTGCCAGTCCCTTTGGGTCCCAACTCCATCATATTGTAATTTCGTTCACAGAATGGAATAAGTCGAACGAGTTGGATCAGCTTACTGCGACGATCAAATACCTCTGGATTTAAGCCAATGCTCTGCAAAAGGACATCAATCCATTCCTCGGTACTAAACTCCTTACGTGCTGATAGATAACCTTCGTAATCGAAATGAGAAAGTTGAATGGGTTTTAGAGATGAAAGAATGTACGGTGATTTATTAGCATCTTCACCTAGCTCCCATTCTATGTCACAAATGCACCACACACCCCCGACAAGCAGCTTTGGATGTTTTTTTATGGTTCCTGAGTCAATCAGGACTTTCTTGATCCCCAGGTTTTCAAAGGCTACTTCATAGGTCCCAGTGCGATCGTTAAGATCGACACTTGCCTTATCAATAATCTTGAAGCGACCTTTTTCTTTGATGTTCGATCTAACCAGTGCCGCCTCGTTACGATGTACATAATGTTTTGCGAGGATCTCTTTAACTGTTCTAATGCCAGATTGAATAGTGGCTTCATCATTTGTGGCACAATACTGACCCAACAAGTATTCTAGTACATAAGTTGGAACAATTGCGTTACCCTTTACTGTTTTAACAAGATCTTTGCGGACAACTAGCCCTGGGAAGTGCGTGTTAATTTTCTGGTCAAGTTCGTTCATCGGTCACCTATTCTTAAAAATCGAAATCACTGGTAAATGATCGTCGCATCAAGTAGCGGAGCGACTTGTATTCTTTATAGTGCGAGGTTGTAGCGTGTTTTTCTTCCAGTCGCAAGATAACCTCTTGGCCATTTGCCTTGTCGGCTTTACGTGTGAGTACAAAACGCACCTGCAATTCACGCTCGCGGGGATTGTCAGAGGTCAAGTCAAAGGTCAGATCATGACTGTCTGAAATCAATTCATCTGCCTCTGTGTAGATACCAGCCCTCAGAACACGGGCTTGAATCTTGTCTGTGGCGGGACCAGCTTGATAAAATGCCACTGCCAGCTGGCCGGAGGTGATAACTGTGCTTGCACCCCGTAAAATGTCTACCTCGACTGCAGAGACATCACTCTGGCGTTTCTTGTTGATCTTTAGTACGGGGATCACCACTTCTTGCAATGATGCCCCACCATGCACAAAGCGACTTCCAGAGCCCTTCAGCCTAAGGCGATTGATCGATTTCGGAATCTGCACCTCCACGTCACCCGCAAGACCAAGCTGTGCAGGGAAGAATTTATGAAGGCTGTTGTTCTCAGTAAGTCCCTTGCCAAGAACGAAGCGCCTGTCTCGGAATAAGATTTGCTGGCCTTCCGCATCAACGCCAGAAAAATCACTCTCATCGATGGGCCGGTTCTGATAAATGAATCCGTGATCAGATGTTACTAATAAATTGCTGGCATTAGCCCCGGTGAGCTTCTTGATCAGACGAATCAGCTCCGGCAGGGTTTCTTCTACTGCCTCAAAGACTCGTTCTTCAGATTCGCGCTTGTCGCCAGTAGCATCAATACGGTTGTGGTAAACGTAAATCACATCATGGTCACGTACAAGGGCTCTGCAGTCATCACCCTTCATGGCCATCAGTTCGTCAGATTTACAGGCAGTAGCGCGTTGGCCAGTTATACCTAGAATCTTGATGCGATTGGCTTTGCCCTGAGAACTCTTACCATCCACCAGCACAGTGCTCGTTCCATTGTCGGCAATTTCTAGCATTTTATTAGGCAGTAGCGCTGCCATGCCAAGTTGGGTGTAGCTGGGTAGCATCGAAAGGACGGGTTCGAGTTCTGCGCTGTAACGGTCCTCCTGGCGGATCAGGCTCAATAACTCATCCCCGATCTCGTATCGCATGGCATCGGATATAATTACGCAAACCTTGGTCTCCTTGAGCAAAAATGGCCTTAGCCAGTGCTCGAAAAAATCCTTTTGAGTTCGTATTGGATACGCTTCCCACTTCGATACACTCTCAACAAAGGTTTGAAAACGGTCGCCAAGCTTCAATAAGAAATTGTTGGAGTAGAGGTTTTCAATCTCATCCGTCAAAGAGGCCAGAAGAGAGGCCTGACCCGACATGCGAACATGGTAAGTAAACTTACGGTATAGCTGATCGATCTGATACCAAAAGCGACTGTATCGGCTTACACCGTCCGAGAGGCTTTCCATTTCAAGCTTAACCTCGCCCAAGGATTGGTAAAATTGAGCCGAGTAATCGACCGCCTGGTAGAGATGCTTAAATTCGCTATACCAGTGTCCCTGACGGCGCTGGCGAACCCACAGGGCTACTTCACCACTTGATACAGTTCGTGCGGCTATGGCGTGCACCAGGTCGCTGATGATCTTCTGGTCGATCATTCGGAAGTAATCCAATTCGATAAGTTCCCGGAAATCTCGTTTCACTAGCTCCTGCTCAATACCCAGCACGTCCGCACATTCACCAGACAGAATTTCGAAACCATCCTCAAAATGGCGGCTGTCCTTCCACCGCTTGAGAAGAACCAATGCATCACTTGTCAATTTTATCTGCCCGTCTGTGCCCATGGCGAAGCATGACTTGAACAATTCTAATACAAAATCGCGAATGCCAGGCTCATCCGATTTATATCCATAGCTGCGGGTTAACTGCTCCCAAAGGAATTCGTCCAGGTTGCTTCGGCCAATTAGTTTAATCTTTTCATCGTGACCATCGGCTAACTCCTGCAGTAAGTTCTCCACTATCGCATCGATACGTGGCTCGCTGGCTGCACAAACCGCCAGTATCTTAAGACGGATTAATCCGATGGAGTCATCAGGCGTTAGCAACTTCTTGAGTGAGTCTATTCGTTTGATCGCCTGGTAGAATTCAGTGTGGGCCTCCACTACTTCGATAAACTCTACTCCAAGCTCTAACTCGGATAATAAAATTGAGACCTGGTCGGTGCTGAAAACGCGGTGAGCGAGTTGCACGTCAAGGAGCCAATTCTGCAGATCTGCAGGTTGAGGACCCTCATGGTAGAGTAAGAACTTCTCATCCGGCTGCTCCCGCATTATCAGGTATTTAAGACTGAATTCATTATTGGTGATTTCCAGCTTCTTAATTCCAGTTAGCCTCACCGCTTCAAAGTCGTCCCGCAACTCCCGTTTGGTATCGTACCACAGCACGATACGATGCCGGTCAAAGAGTTTGGTCAGGGCCTGGGCTATGCGGTCATTCATGCTCGCCCTCCCTTTGTTCCCAACTTTGAATAGTTGTGATGAATCATGGCGATGATATTGTCCACCCGGCGCAATAGATCGTCATACGTCATGATGTCGGCAATATTGGCGTATTTTCGCTTAATGATTTCGAAATCGAACTTTTGCTTGTCATCAAAATCTTTATCTCGCCCAAGAATGAGCATTGCTTTCGGGTTGGTAATCCTGATGTTGAAGTCAGAAGGCAATTCAGCCTTGCGCTTTTCCTGAATGATACGCTCACCGAGTTGACCCCATTTACTCAGATGGAAGAGATACTTCTCAACCTGCATAACAGCTTCAGAAAGCTCGCTTGATGGTGTGTAGTTGCCTCGAGATCCTGGTTTTCTTGAAAGTAGCTGATGGGGGCGTGGTCGCTTAACTTCGATGACATCAACACTGCCATTTGCATCGACCAACAGCAGGTCTATGTACCGGTCTGTCACTTTACCTGATGCGGAGTAGAAATCCTTGATATGAACATTTTCGAGAACCGCCACATACTTGGGAAATATGAGCAGCAGGAATTCCACAATCTGCCGTTGCCAGTCTTTCTCCTTGAAGGCGTCCGGCATAGCCTCAACCTCTCGCAGCATTGCCGAAATCTCATTTCGAACATACTCGAACTTTTTTGGTTCGTAGTCCTTCATGAAATCGATTTTTGACCTATTCCGGACTGACTTCTTCTTGTTGAGATAGCGGTCCAGCTTGATTTGAGCATCCGAAATGGTGCCCAGATAGTCTTTCAAAACTCCGGTGACTCTGGCTCTCGCGTAATGTGTTAATTCCGTGGTAGTCGGAAAATTCGTTAATAGCTCATCAAAGGCTTCCAGAGGAATTGCGCCATCCGCATCACCGCCCACCAAGATAGGCTCATCAACGAGAGCATCGATTCTGCCAAAAATGGAAATATCCCTGTTGGCAATGAACGTCTTGTCTCTAAGTTTCATCTTCATGTCAAGCAGCAGATCATGCCTAAGACCAAGAATTCTGCGGTTAACCCTGAAATATTCGTCTTCAGCTATGCCAAAAAGAAAAGTGTATTCATACTGATCAAACTCTTCCTTCTCAACTTGTTCAATCAGGTCTGTTCTTTCAAAGGTGAACACTTTGCGAAGTGTTGCATGTTCTTCTGTCGCAAGCTTGTGCGCAAAATAGCGAGGGTCTCGAGCATCACTAGGTTGATATTTGAGCAGAAGTCGATCTTTCTCTGGGATGAATTGAATAGTCTTACTCATCGGGCAGCATCCAGACCGGGGATCTTTTTCAAAGCCGCACCGAGTTTTGGATAGTTGGCTTTCACGCCTTCATCGAGGTCGATGATTACTTGCTCAGTGGCCAAAGGGTAGAGAACCTCGCGTTCATACTCTTCCATCTCGACAATCATCTTGCTGATCTTCTCAATTTTTTTCAGGGCTTTGGCTTTTTCACCCTGGGAGGCACTGGCACTAATACTCACTGCTTCAAGATGATTTCTTTGCGATGTGAGCTTGGTGCGAAACTCGCGCAGGTAATCGTTGAGTACCACGCTGACCGTATCTGGGCGATAGCGGTGCATGTAGATCAAGGCGTTAAAGCTGCCTTTAGGGCTTGAGAACAGCCAATAAATGGGACGTTTTTTATAGCGCTTTACATGGTCCCTGTAGAAATCCTTAAGGAAGTAATCGCGGATGTCTCGGGCTTTGCCATTCTTTCCAAGTGCCATTTCAACGAACTTGAGGTTAGCTTCAGAGTGTTCTTCGCCAAAAGCAACACGGAGGAAGTGGTGAAAGCGTTCAGCGATATCGTCAGTGAACCAATCGCCTTCGAGCATGGGGATAACATTGTCTTCATCCACCGAGAAGATTGGTTCTGGGACACGCTTAATATAGTCTTCAACGGTTTCACCCTGGTTTGCCAAAATCAAGCCTGTCTTTTCAAGGGCGTAGCGGCCAAACATACAGCCCACGGCATATGAGACCAGTTCCCGCATGGTGTCTGCCAGCAACAGTGCTTCCAACTCTTCATCATTCTTGTTCACCCCGAATCGGCCATGAGGGTTGCAGGTCAGATTGATATCTGCAATGCTTATGTCTGACTCAAATTCACCGTCTAGATGAAACGCAGAGATGAAAAGTTTGTTATTCTCAATTTCGAGATCACGTAGATTTGTTAGATTTGTTTGCCAGTATTGTCTAAGTTTATAGTATGCGTCAATAATTTTTGTTGATTTTTTAAGTGCGCAAAAATCAAAGATTTTACAATGTGAGAAGTCGCGGGAAAGTTCGTGTTCATCCCAGTCACTTATGGAAATATTAATAATATTCTCATAGACTCTCTTTGCTATATTGACTTCTTCATCGGAGAATGTTGGCAATGGAAGATTTTTCACATCACGTGCTTGTAAATGAATCGTTGGATTTAGCATACCGAATACTTTCTCAGCAACGATACTGTTGCACGCCAAAAGCAGAATCTCTTGGTATCCTGCATTAGGATGAAAAGACGGGCCTGTCATATCATATACACAATCCTTTGGAAGAATCCTGAATGTAGCTGTATTCGAAGTTAATTCGGAATATGTAATACCAGGTCTAAACCAGAATGTCTCAGCCAATAAATTTGATGTTGGGTTATCTTTGTAAAACGCACGTGAAATATCAGACCAATCAACCACGTTTATCAATAAGCCATACCATTTCCTTTCTCCACCTCCCTTTGCGTATAAAACCCATCTTGAATCTTTCCCAATATCTGCCTGCGATACTTCCCAGTGCATGCGCAAATACTGGTTGTTATTGCTAGTTTTATTTTGAGAACCAGTAAAATCGCAAACATCGCCAAGTTTCAAGCCATTGGAAAACATTTCTCTAAATCGGTGTCCTGCTTGATAGGCAATAGGTGTTCCCGGAATTTGAGAAAAATCTAAGGAGTTGGCCTTGTAAAGGTAACTTACAGCTGTATTCTCTGCTTCTAGCTCGATTGCCTCCAGGGTTTTTGGTGCTTGATATTGATGACCTTTAAATGCAGAAAGATCAATGTAGGTGCCTAGGGTGGTTTGGTTCTTCAAAAATACCCAAGTCGCGACAGGAACGCACGCTGGTTCAAAAGCATTATATTCAAGTCGCACTAAAGAACTGATGGCACCAATATTCAGTAAAGATTCCCTGAATTTTTCATAAGTTGATATGTACATCCAGACGAATGGACAAACCACGGCAAAGATACCTTTATCCAAAGAAAGCTCCGCAATCCTCTCAATAAACATGGTGAACATGTCAGTTTTCGAATCAGGGTAAGCGCTTTGAGCATACGCACGCAAACGAGGGTTCATATATCGAGAACCTGCATAGGGTGGATTGGCAATCACCACATGATATTTGGGACTTAGGTAATCAGCTTGCTGGAGGGATTGCAGCACCTTTTGGTGGGTTCTACTTAGGAACAGATTCCCAGAAATGTTTTTTAATTCCAGTATCCTAAGCATGCTGTCCACATCGGTTACATCCGGACGGATCAGGGAGCCGAAGTTGTCGGCTTCTTCAAACTGGCACAGGGTGGCCTGCAACTGTGACGTAAATAGGTCACGTCCAACAAAATCCATGTAGGCGTCAAGTTCACTGGTTCCCCTATGCTGTGTGTCAAATAGGGTATCTCTGGTCGGAATGTTTTCAAATTTGATGTTTTGCAATACACAGATATTCGGTTCAATACTTTTACCATGACGAGCTGCCCTAGTGAAGAAGCGCTTGTCATATTCCAATGCCTTCATGCTCAACGCAAAGGCCGCCAGTTCACCTGCCCGTTCATCGATCTCTATACCGTAGAGATTATGGGTGAGGATCTTCTCGGGGATTTCAGCGGGTTCGTAGCCTTCCTCATCATAAATTGAGTAGAGCAGGTCAAAAGCATAAGTGAGCATATGACCAGACCCGCAAGCAGGGTCGCATATCTTGATCTCTTCAGGCTTGGCAATGCGCAGGAAGTCCATTTCGGTTTGGTCGGGCTTGATGTAGTAGTCCATCTGTTCACTCAGTTTCGACCTGGGGCGGTTGAGTAGCCACAAACGACCAAGGGAGTTGTCGACCATATATTCGACTATCCACTTTGGCGTAAACAATTGCGTCGCAGCTGGAATCTCTTCTTTTTTTACTACTGAGCGACGATTTATGACCTCGTCCTTCTTCTCGGAGATGTAAAATTGATAGAGCCAGCCTATAACTTCGACATCCACGCAAGCGTCTGGTGTCATCGCCTCTCGCGTGTTCGCAAGTATGGAGCTGCCTGAAAGCAAATCGTCAGGCATCAGTAGCTCGGTATAGTCATCAATTCGTTCAAACAAGAATGGCATAGCCTTATTCCAGTAATTACATGCAGCGACAACTAGTAGACGATAGGCTTCTCCTTGTGGATCTCGACTGGGGGACTTGCCATTAAGCAAGTCAAATATCTGCTGCCTGACCTTATCGTGCACCATCTCGTCATCGACATGACCCATCTTGGCCTCAGCCAGTATCTCGGGCTGGAATTGCCCTTCGGCTGGCGATACTACACTGATACGGGTATAACGGTTTACATCCATGAAGCGGAGAGCGCTGAAGCGGTTGAACCAGATATAAGCCACCCGCTCGATGACCTGCTCCTTGCCGTGGTTTTTGATCGCTTCTTCGAGTTTCTTGATGGCCTCGGCACGCTCACGCCGAGCGGCGCTGTTTTCTGCCAGCACTAGTTTGAGCTTGGAGGCAACTTGCTCCATGAGGCTGCGTCTGGCGAATTGGGCGAAT
>Ga0307989_1000814_pt1 | contig 18469 bp, 17 predicted proteins | sample EllFjometagen185_FD_203164 | JGI IMG/M metagenome (GOLD analysis project Ga0307989, IMG submission 203164) | Marine microbial communities from Ellis Fjord, Antarctic Ocean - #185 | ecosystem: Environmental > Aquatic > Marine > Unclassified | place: Southern Ocean | collected 2014-10-08
TTCTAAAACCTATCCCAATAAATACAACAATCATAACTACTAATATACAAATCAACAAACTAAAAAACACAGTACTTATTTGTTTATCTACATAATCTGGTAAAAATAGAGTTTCCCCTATAGACAGTTCTAACACATCATTCTCTTCTAAAAATGTATCCTTTAGAGCCGTAACTTCGTCACCCATTTTTGTAAAATCAATATCTTTTTCAAAGAAAACACTTAAGAATGTTGTTGTTTTATCATTAAACTCATAGATCTTATCATTTGAATTGTCTATTGAAATTAAAGCGATATCTTTTAAATATACGATATCAGATATGGTAGGAATCTCGGGGATAATAACAATATTACCTAATGTATCAATATCTTCAATAACTAGGTTTCCATTTATGCTAATTGAACCAGAGGAAGTATCAATCCCTCCTAAAGGAATATTAAGAGAGTTTGCATAGAGTATTTCATATATGTTACTGATGTTAAGGCCGTACAAACTCATTATCTCTGTATTTAGTTCAATATTCACTTCTTTTTGTAGAGAACTTTTTATTTCGACTTTCATAATTTCATCAATTGAAAGCAAACTGTTCTTAAAATCTTCACTATAATTGTATAATTCAGCTTCTGAGAGAAGATCTGAATTTACAGCGTATATAATATGAGGATCATTAAAGTCAGTTAAATATGAAAGTTCTGTAATCTTATCACTTAATTCTAACTCATTTAGGTCTTCGAAAATGAGAAGACTTGTTTTAGTTGGATCATCAACACTAAAATAAAACTCAACAATTATAATAGCATAATTATCATATATGGTACTACGAACAACGGATACCTCGCTAAATGTTAAGATTTCTACTTCGATGTCATCAATGATAGAATGATCTAGATCACTTGCACTTAAGCCTGGTGCAGTAACTGTTAAAACCATATAAGGTGTTGAAATAGATGGCATATCTTGTTTAGGGATTACTAAATAACTATATAAACCATAGATAAATATAAATATAAACACGAAAACAATCAATTTTTTCTTATTAAATATTTGATTAATAATATATTTCATACAAACAACACCTTTCAAAACAATATAATCATTACAATACATTTGTTTCATAGATACTTTATGGTATAATATATATAAATAGAAAGCAAGAATTATGTTTTATATGATACAAGGAGGGATATTATGTTCGATATTGAGAAGTTAGATATGCGTGTTAAGTATACAAGAGAGTGGACATTCGAAGCTTTATACAAATTACTAGAGACAAATGAGTATAACAAAATAAAAATATCTGAAATCATTATAAAAGCAGGAATATCAAGGGCTACATTTTATAGAAACTTTACTACAAAAGACGATGTAGTTATACTACGGGTCAAACGTTTCTTTGAACAATTTTATATGAATATCAGCTATCATTATAAAAATACTGACCAAGGGGATGCAAGATTTCTAATACAAAGCTATTTTAATCTTGTACACGAAGAAGAAAAAGTTATAAGTACTATCATAAAATGCAACCTTGAATACTTAATGGTTGAAGGAATTTTAAAAATAATTAACACACAAAGAGAACAATTTTATAAACTAATAAAACCAAACGAACAAACAGAAAAATACACAATGGAAATTGTTGCTTCTTCTGCGTGGACTTTGTTATCAAGATGGATCAAAAACGGCAAAAAGGAAACTGCGGAAGAATTGGTTGAAATTTACCTATCAACTTTTAAAAGTGTATACATTGCACTATTTGGTGATTTGGTTGATTTAAATTTTAGAGGGTGATTATTTTGTTTAAGGAAAAGTTACAATCAATCCCGGAACTTCCAGGATCTTACCAATTTAAAAACAAAGATGGAGTAATTATCTATGTTGGAAAGGCTAAAAACCTAAAGAAGAGAGTTTCTTCTTATTTTACAGGTAGCCATAATACAAAGACCAGTCGTCTTGTTATGAATATTCATGATATCGAATATATAATCACACATAGTGAATTAGATGCATTACTACTAGAACTTAATCTTATTAAAAAATACAATCCTAGATACAATATAATGCTTACAGACGATAAAACATACCCATATATAGAGGTAACTACTGAAAAACATCCAAAATTGATAGTTACACGAAATACTACTAAAAAATCAAGGGTTCTTTTTGGACCATATCCAAACGTTAAAGCAGCAAGAGAAACAGTGAAACTATTAAATAACATATATCCACTAAGAAAATGCGTTAGATTACCAAAAGAAGCATGCCTATATTTTCATATGGGACAATGTTTAGCTCCTTGTATAAATGATATAGGGAAAACTGATTACGAGGATATAGTATCAAGTATAAAAAAATTCCTTAAAGGCGATATTAAAGACGTTATCAAAAGTCTTGAAATAAAGATGACAAAAGCCAGTGATTTATTGGAGTATGAAAAGGCATTTGAGTATAAAAAGACAATAGATAGTATTAAAACAACAACAAATAAACAAAAAATAAACTTAAACGATCTAAAAGACAGAGATGTTATTGGGTATTTTTATAACGAATACTTTTTAGCAATTGAAATATTTTTTATTCGGAATGGTAAAATTTCCGCTAGACATCAAGAACTTTTCGAGTACTATTCAAATCCCTTAAAATCAGTAGAAGATTTTGTTGCACAATTCTACCAAAAGAACATTGTACCAAAGGAACTATTTGTTCCTGTGGAACTTGATGCAGTAACACTATCGAAATATTTGAACACGAGTATTGTCAAACCTCAAAAAGGTGATAAATTCAAATTGCTAAGTTTGGCCATATTAAACGCTGAAGAAGCACTTAAACAAAAAACAGACATTGTAAAAAGGGAAAATGATAGGACTATCAATAGTATTGATAAACTAGGTGTGCTTCTAGGTACACAAACCCCATATGTTATTGAGGCATTTGACAACTCTAGTCTATTTGGTACTGATGCTGTAAGTAGTATGGTTGTATTTATCAACGGAAAACCATCAAAAAGAGACTATCGAAAATTTAGAATTAAAAGTATAGAAAACCAAGGATCAGATTATCATATGATGAAAGAAGTAATATACAGAAGATACTACAAAGTGCTTATGGATGACCTTAGAAAACCTGATTTGCTCTTTGTTGATGGTGGAATTCAGCAAGTAAATGCTGCAAAAGATATATTGGATTCACTGAATCTTACAATTCCTATTGCAGGAATTGTAAAAGATGAAAACCATAGTACAAATCATATCTTGAATGACAAATTAGAAAAGATATTAATTGATAAGAAAAGCGATGTATTTCATCTGTTAATTCGAATACAAGATGAAGCCCATAGATTTGCAATTAATTATCACAGAAACATTAGAGGTAAAGGAATTTTTAACAGTATCCTAGATGATATAACGGGTATCGGACCGAGAACAAAAGAAAAATTATTGAAACAATACAAATCTGTAAATTTAATTAAGTTTGCATCCATAGAAGACCTAACTGCTATGGGTATTAATAAGAATATTGCACTTAATTTAATAGAAAAATTAAAAGACAATTAAAGTATGCTATAATATGATAGGTGGTGCGCCAGTTCGGTTGCACATATATAGTCGGTGGAAACCCGACCTTGTAATGTCTAGCAGACAGCAAGAAGTTAGCCTTGGAGCCGAAGTCGTGAGACAAGGTTTAAGCGTAGGTAAACAATGATTCGACGTAATGGGAAACCGTGAAGTGATAGAGCCTCGTTAGAAATAAAGAATGGAAGTTGATGTCCTCATCTAAAAGTAAAGTGCACGAGAGGTAATTACAAATGGAAAATGAATATAGTAATATAAAAGAGAGGTGAAAGTCGAGAATAGTCTACTCGACATTAAATGAAAAAAACAATAAGTGGAAGAATATGCTACATTGATGAAGAAGAAAGAATAATAGGGCTGAAAGTGAAAGATAGACAATCATTCTTTTATCTACAAAGATCTCTATTAAATAAAATTGGAAAGTATTTAGAAATTTCTAGATTTATCCAGTTTGTTATTGAAGATGAACCGAGAATCTATAGAAAAACTAAAGTTTACACAGTTGACTACATTCTTAAAATTATGTTAATTAGATATCGAAAAAACATAGTTTACTATGATATTAAGAAAATCAGAAATGGGACAAAAGAGCTAATTAACAGCCTTGATGTGAAAATGTTCTTAGATTTAGAGATGTCTATGCATCCATATAATGTTGATAAAACATTTACTCAAGAAATCATTCAAGTTGGATACTATTTAGTAGATGGCAATAACAATCTAATAGAAGAATATAATGAATTAATCAAACCTACACTACACAAAAAACTAACAAAAAGAACTTTAAAATTCTTGAAAATTACCCAAGAAGAAATAGAAACAGGAATTGATTATAATATATTTTATGATCACTACAAAAAAGTAATTCAAAAGTACAACCCTGCAATAATTGTGTGGGGTAGAAATGACTATTTAGCACTAAGAGATTCATATAAAATTAACAATGTTCACAGTCTTAATAAGGATTCAAGATACATTAACTTGTTAAAGATTCATAAAAACTTTTTTAATCTAAAAAATGATTTAGGTTTATTTAATGCATACAAGGCATATACGGATATTGAGAACCCTCAAGCTCATAATGCTCTAGAAGATGCAAAAGTTACCTACGAAATATTCGAAGGATTCAAAAAAGTAGTGAATAATAAAATAAAATTAAATCTATCGAATTTCAGATAATAACTTTAATCTTCAGTAAAATTATGGTATAATTTTACTGAAGATTTTTAATTGGGGTGAAATTATGGCAACTTTGAAAGAAATAGCAATAAAAAATGGTGTATCGATTACCACGGTTTCAAGAGTATTGAATAATGATACTTCTCTAAGTGTGAGCGATGATATAAGAAATAAAATCATTAAAACTGCCTCTAAAATGAATTATAAAACTCCTCGAAATAGAGTTAGATTAAAATCTAGTAATAAGCTAACTATTGCTATTGTTAATTGGTACAATGCAAACGAGGAAATTGATGATCCATACTATATGCAGATTAGAAGGGGAATTGAGCAATTAGCAATTAAATCTAATATAAATACTGTTCTTATTTATAAAAGTGACGAAGGGTTCTTAATGGATTCTATACAAGGTGTTAATGGCATTATATGTATTGGGAAGTTCTCTAGACCTGAAATTACTTCTTTCCAGAAAGTTACTAATAACTTGGTTTTTGTTGATTCAAGTCCAAATGAGAAAATGTTTGATAGTGTAGTTATTGACTTTCACAATGCCGTAAATGATGTTCTCAAACACTTGGTGTCTAAAGGATATAAAGAAATTGGATATTTTGGTGGGATTGAATATATTAGTGATACTGTAAAGCTTGGTGCAAAAAGAGAATTAGTTTTTAGAGATTTTCTTTCTGATAAAGGCTTATTAGATACAAGTTTCATTCATGTGGGAAAATTCACAAGCGAATCTGGATATAGTCTTATGAAAGAAGTTTTAGAGCACAAAAAAAGAGCAGAAGTATACTTTTGTGCAAGTGATTCAATTGCTTTTGGAGCAATAAGAGCAATTCATGAAAAAGGGTTGAACATACCCGAGGATATTGGAATCATTGGATTTAATGATAATCATAGTTCTAAGTATACATTCCCACCACTTTCTACATTGCATGTTTATACAGAATTTATGGGCGAACAGGCTGTTGATTCAGTATTAGGAAAAATAGAAGGTAGGCAAGTTCCGATAAAAAAAGTAATTCCTACAAAAATAGTTATTAGAGAAACTTTAAAGTAAAATTTTACTAAGGAGATAATATGAAAATAGATGGAATAATAAAAGAAAATATTGAATTTTTAGGAACTAAAGAATTAGAGATGTATTTTTCTCCTGGAAGAGTAAATCTAATTGGGGAACATATAGATTTTCTTGGTGGAAATGTTTTTCCTACCGGGATTAGTCTTGGGACATATGCATTTGTTACCAAAAGAGACGACAATGAATTTCATTTTTTATCGGAGAATTTCAGACATAAAGGTGAAATAGTAACAAGACTTAATAATTTGGAATATAAAGAGGAAGATAATTGGGCAAATTATGCAAAAGGTATGATAGATATGTTTGTTAACCTTGGATATATCATTGATTTTGGATTAAACATCCTTATTTATGGGAACTTACCAAATGGAGCAGGGTTATCTTCAAGTGCATCTTTAGAAGTGCTAATTGGAACAGTCTTAAATGAAGAATTCAATTTGGGTGTTAACATGTTAGATCTTGTACAATACGCTCAAATTGTGGAAAACAAATATATTGGAGTTAACTGTGGAATAATGGATCAGTTCGCAGTTGGTATGAGCAAAGAGAAGAAAGCGATTTATTTAAATACTAACACATTAGATTATCAATATGTTCCTTTGATTTTAGGGGAATATACTCTAGTAATAGCAAATACTAATAAAAAAAGAAGTCTTTCTAGTTCAAAATATAACGAAAGAAGACAAGAATGCGATAAAGGTATTAAGATTTTAAAGGATAACAACGTTCAGTTTGGTAACCTATGTGAATTAGATATAAATGGCTATTTAAAATATAGTAATTTAATTCCTGACAAACTAGTTAAAAACAGAATTGAACATGCAATATATGAAAATGATAGAACAATACGCGCTGTTGAGTTCCTTAGTAATGGTGATTTTATTAACTTTGGAGATTTAATGAATCAAAGTCATGATTCATTACGTGATTTATATGATGTATCATGTAAAGAATTAGATGTTCTTGTTGATTCATTTAGAAATCACGGAGCAACAGGTTCGAGAATGACAGGTGCTGGGTTCGGTGGTTGTACGATTAATCTAGTTAAGAAAGATATTGTAGATGAAGTAATAAAACAAGTAAAAAAAGACTATGTAAATAAAGTAGGATATAACGCAGATTTTTATATTGTGAAAACAAGCAATGGAGCACAAAGGATTGAGAGAGGTGATATATCATGAATGTACTAGTAACAGGTGGAGCAGGATACATCGGAAGTCATGCGGTTAAGATGCTTATCAAGAAAGGGCATAATGTAACAATTATAGATAATCTATCAACCGGGTATAAAGAAGCTGTTGATAAAAAAGCGATTTTCTATAATGCTGATATACGAGATGTTGAAAAAGTTGTAGATATACTAATAACCAATAAAATTGAATCTGTAATTCATTTTGCAGCTTTTAGTTTGGTAGGCGAAAGTATGGTGAAACCTATCAAGTACTTTGACAATAATGTATATGGAACAATGTGCTTATTAGATGCTATGAATAAATCTAATGTCAAAAGAATAGTATTTAGTAGTACAGCTGCAGTATATGGAGATAAAGATATATCTCCAATAACTGAAGATATGGATGAAACTCCAACAAATGCATATGGAGAAACCAAATTGGCAATGGAAAAAATGATGAAATGGGCGGATATTGCTTATGGAATTAAGTATATTGCACTTAGATACTTTAATGTTGCAGGGGCATATTACACTGGAGAAATTGGTGAAAGTCATAACCCAGAGACTCATCTAATTCCACTAATTTTACAAGTTCCACTTGGGAAAAGAGATGTAATTAGTATATTTGGAAATGATTATAACACTCCAGATGGAACATGTATTAGGGACTACATTCATATAGAAGACCTTATAGACGCACATATATTAGCAATGAATAATCTTGTAGAAAATAATACAAGTAATACATACAATTTAGGTAGTGGAGAAGGATATAGCGTACTACAGTTAATTGAAGCTGCAAGAGAAGTAACGAAACATAAAATACCACACATTATGAGTGACAGAAGAGACGGTGATCCTGCAAGATTGATCGCATCTAGTCAAAAAGCAGTTGAAGAACTTGGATGGAATAGAAAATACACTAACATAAAAGACATAATTAAGTCAGCATGGAATTTTCATCAATTACATAGGGAGGGATTTAAGAATGAAAATAAATAGTCATATATTAGATCTAATACACTATGGAATTGATAAAAACATGATTCAAAACGAAGATATTGATTACGTATATAATAGACTAACCAATATTTTAAATGTACAACAAAGTATGGATAATAAAACGGTTAATAATAATGTTAAACAAGTGTCTATTATACTTGCTCATATTTTGGATTATGCTTACAATAAAGATTTATTCACACCAAATTCAGTAAAACAGAGAGATTTGTTCGAATCTCTATTGATGGATGTATTTTCACCGCTTCCTTCAGATTTAAATAAGACTTTCTATCGTTACTACGATGACAGTCCTAAAAAAGCAACAGACTATTTTTATAAACTATCTCAGGACAACAATTATATTAAACTTGATAGGATTGCTAAAAATTTCATATGGAAGTCAATGACTAAATATGGTAATTTTGATATGACTATAAATCTAAGCAAACCAGAGAAAGACCCTCGTGACATCATTTCCGATTTATCGCAAAATGAAACAGAGTATCCTCAATGTTTATTATGCAAAGAAAACGTAGGATTCTACGGAAACTCTAATAGACCAGGGAGATCCAATCACCGCGTAATTAAATTGGACATCAATAACGAAGAATTCTATTTACAGTATTCACCATATGTATATTACAATGAACATTCAATTGTTTTAATGAAAGATCACACTCCAATGAATGTTACAGAAAATACATTTAAAAGACTTTTTGATTTTATAGATTTATTCCCACACTATTTTTTAGGTTCGAATGCTGGACTACCAATTGTGGGAGGATCAATTTTAAGTCATGAACATTATCAAGGTGGAAGTCACCATTTTGCTATTGAAGATGCAGAAGAAGTTTTTATTGATAAAGTTAATGAAGTTTCTTTGAAATATCTAATTTGGCCATTGAGTGTTATACGATTAGAATCAACAAATAAAATTAATTTAATTAAGACAGCAACAAAACTTTTTAATTTCTGGAAAAACTACTCTGACAAGTCAGCCAGTATTGTTTCACATACAGTCGTACCACATAATGCTATCACACCAATCGCTAGAAAAAATGGTGACGTATATACTTTGGATATGACATTAAGAAACAACTTAACTACCGAGGAACTTCCACTAGGTATTTTCCATCCTCATCCTATCCACCACAATATCAAGAAAGAAAACATTGGGCTAATAGAAGTTATGGGCTTAGCTGTTTTACCTGCAAGACTTGAACATGAATTAAAACAAGTTAAAAAAGCTTTAATAAATAACGCGTTATTACCTAGCGGATACGCTATTCATACTGTTTGGTTAAATGAATTAAAAGAATTATATAAAGGTGAAGAAATAGATGAATTTATTAATGACCAAGTCGCTGATAAATTTATGAGATGTCTAGAAGACTCTGGAGTTTTCAAACAAACACCAGCAGGAATCAAAAATTTTAATAGATTTAACACTCTTTTTATAGATGTACTTAATAAATAAGTATGGAGTAAAGAATAAAGAATACACCTTTATAGAAATCAACCAAAAGAATATTAGAATTACTTTAATGGATTATGGTGCAACCATAATGAGTATTTATGTCCCAGATAAAGATGGTAATATGGAAACTGTGCTTCTTGCATATGATAGTTTGGAATCCTACATTGAGAATGACATATATCTTAATGCTACCATTGGACCAAATAGTGGAAGACTCAAAGATGCAAAATATAAGATCAATAATGAAATATACAACATTGAAAAAAACTTTCTAAACTCTGAAAACTTACACTCGGGAAGCGATTGTTTTGCTTTCAAATTTTTTGATTATGAAATTATTGATAATTTAGAATTAACAAAAGTAACATTCAAATATAAACATGATGAATCTAAATCAGTCTTTAAAGGTAATCAGGACATAGAAATTATATATACAGTCACTTCGACACAAATATTAATAGAATTTAAAGCGACCACTGATAAGGATGCACTTCTCAATATAACAAATCATGCATACTTTAATCTTTCAGGGAATTTAAAAAACATTGTTCTTAACCATAAATTACAAGTTAATTCATCTAAAATAATGGAGTTAGATTCTAATTTTGTTCCTTATATTATAAAAGATAACAAAGAGGAAATGTTTAACTTTAAAAACCTAAAAACTATTAAAGATAGTTACAATGAAAATATATATAAATTACCAACTCTTGGAATAGATCATCCCTTTATACTAGATGATATAGGGTTTAAACATAAACAAGTAACATTGATAGAACCTATTTCTAAAAGAGTACTGGAAATATATACTAGTTATCCATGTATTGTAGTTTATACTCACAATTATCCAGATGATAAAAAGTTGCTGTTTGGCATTAAAAATACAAGGCATCTTGGAATTTGTTTTGAGACACAAAATGAACCAAATGGAATCAACATTGATGGAGTTAGAAATAGCATTCTAAAAAAAGAAGGAATGTATAATCATAAAACACTATACAAATTCTCTGTTTTAGAATAAAATTTAGAAAAAAATGATATAATTTTAATGAATATTGCCTCAAAATAATAATTATATATCACCGAGAAAAAAGATGGTTTTAACATCTTTTTTTTACGCCGTAAAATTATTTATAATTCACTATAAATAATGTTGACAAACGCTTACAAATTAATATATAATTATATTGATTTTATAATGGAAAAACCGAAATACAGAGGAGCACATTATTGGGTATTAAATAGTTGTTAATAGAGAGGACTCTAAATACTGTTTAAGAAGGAGTAACGTGCCGAAAGATCTATGGAGTCCTTACCATGGATACTTGATGAATAAGGGTACACTTTATTCATTGTCATTTAATAATGATGAGCTGTTTATGTCACTCGACATAAGCAGCTCTTTTTATTTTTTAGAAAGCGAGGATTATATGATAGGTAAAACAATCGATCAAGTTAAAGTTGGAGACACTGCATTTCAAGTAAAAACTATCAATGAGCATGATATTGAACTTTTTGGAGAAGTAACTAATGATTACAATCCTGCTCATTTTGATAGTGAGTATGCAAAAGGAACTATGTTTAAGAAAAGAATTAGTCATGGTATGCTTGTAGGCTCGTTATTTAGTAAGATATTTGGAATGGATTTACCGGGTAATGGTTCGATTTATCTCTCACAATCACTTCGTTTTAGAAGACCAGTGTACTTTGGAGATACCATTACTGCGACAGTTACTGTATTAAACTTAGATTTAGTGAAAAATAGAGTTACGTTTAATTGCATCGCAACAAATCAAAATAATATTGTTGTAGTATTAGGGGAAGCTTTAATCATGCCTCCAGAAAACAAATAAGACTATGATTTTACTTAAGAAAGTAGGAACTTTTTTATGAAAAAACTATTAAAATTAAATAAACTAAAAGATCATGTATTTGATGGAATGAGTATTATGGTTGGAGGATTTATGGTTGTAGGTACTCCTGAATTTGTGATAGATGAATTGGTTAAAACGGGTGTAAAAGATTTAACTATAATTTGTAATGACGCAGGTCTTCCTGGTCATGGTGTCGCAAAACTTATATCTAACGGCCAAGTAAAAACATTGATTGCATCTCACATCGGGTTAAACCCAGAGGCTGGTACATTAATGAGTAGTGGAGAAATGGAATGCATTTTAGTGCCACAAGGAACACTTGCTGAAAGAATAAGATCTGGTGGAGCGGGACTTGGTGGATTTTTAACTCCAACAGGCATTGGGACAATTGTAGAAGACGGGAAAAAAATTATCGAAACAAATGGGAAAGACTATATATTGGAACTGCCACTTCGCGCTAATCTTGCAATATTAGAAGGTAGCATAGTTGATGAATATGGTAATGTACTATACACGAAAACAACGAGAAACTTTAACCCTGTTATGGCGACAGCCACAGATGTGGTTATAGTTGGTGCTCGTAAAATTGTTAAAAGAATTGATCCTGACAGTGTAATGACTCCTCATATATTCGTGGACTACGTTATAAAGGAGGAACTATAAGTGGATAAACAACAAACAAGAAACTTTATTGCTAGCAGAGTAGCAAAAGAATTTAAGAACAATGACCTTGTAAATCTTGGAATTGGTCTTCCTACACTAGTGGCTAATTTTTTACCAAAAGATGTTTCAATAAATTTACAAAGTGAAAACGGACTTATTGGACTTGGACCAAAGCCTGATGAAGTCAACTTTGATAAAGATATTACTAACGCAGGAGGTCAGCCAGTTACACTTTTAGATGGAGGAATGTATTTTGATTCTACATTGTCTTTTTCAATTATAAGAGGTGGACATGTTGATGTTACTGTGCTTGGAAGTTTACAAGTAGATGAAGCCGGTAGTTTAGCTAACTGGATAATCCCAGGGAAAATGGTTCCTGGAATGGGTGGGGCAATGGACTTGGTAACTGGAGCTAAAAAAGTTATTATAGCTATGACTCATACAAATAGAGGGAAACCCAAAATATTAAAAGTATGCACTTTGCCGTTAACGGCAAAGAATCAAGTAAACATGATAGTGACCGAGATGGGTGTAATGAGTATTAAAGATGATGGTATTCATTTAGTCGAATATAACCCAGAGTATACGCTAGACGAGATAAAAAATGCTACGGAAGCAAATTTAATAGTAAATAACCCAATTAAAATGAATGTGGAGGTTTGATTATGGAAAAAGCAACTATAAGAATGAGACTTAGTGCACACAATGCACATTATGGTGGAGGATTAGTTGATGGAGCTTTCATCATGCAAGTCTTCGGAGATGTAGCAACTGAGTTATTAATTATAAATGACGGTGACGAAGGATTATTTAGGGCTTATGAAAGCGTTGATTTTCTAGTCCCATTATTTGCCGGAGATTATATTGAAGTAATTGGGTGGATAACAGAAATTGGAAATACATCCAGAAAAATGGAATTTGAGGCATATAAAGTAATTGAAGCACTTCCAAGCATTAGTGCTTCAGCTGCACACGTATTAAAAGAAAAAGTACTTGTAGCTAAGGCTTTAGGAACATGTATTGTTCCTAAAGAGTCACAAAGATACTAATGGAAAAACTTATTATTACCTGCGCTATAACTGGCGCAGAAGTTACCAAAGAAGATAATTCATATGTACCTTACACAATAGATGAAGTTACAAGAGAAGCTTATGAAGCTTACAACGCAGGAGCAAGTATTATTCATCTTCATGTTAGAAATGATGATGGAACTCCTACACAAAACGGTAAAAGATTTGATGAAGCAATTAAGGCGATTAAAGAAAGATGTCCTGATGTAATTATTCAACCTTCAACCGGAGGTGCAGTTGGGATGAGTAACGATGATAGACTTCAACCTATTTATTTAAATCCTGAAATGTGCACGCTTGATTGTGGTAGTGTAAATTTTGGTGGAGACGAAGTTTTTATTAATAGTGAGAATGATATCAAATACTTTGCCGAAAAAATATATGAAAAAGGCATTTTACCAGAACTTGAATGTTTTGGGAAAATGCATATAGATCAAGTACTAAGACTATATAAAAAAGGATTTATAAAAGGCCACCTTCATTTTAGTTTTGTCCTCGGAATTCCTGGAGGAATGACAGGGGAAGAAAGGGATTTTATATTCTTAAAAGAAAGCATTCCAAGTGGTTCAACATATAGTGTTGCTGGAGTTGGAAGATTCGAGTTTAAACTTGCTGAACTTTCAATTAAATATGGTGGACATGTAAGAGTTGGACTTGAAGATAATATTTTTATTAGTAAAGGTGTAAAAGCAGAAGGAAATAAAGCATTAGTAGAAGAAGTAGTTAGAATAGCTAAATTGTATAAACGTGAGATTGCTAGCCCAGACGAAGCTAGAAAAATATTAGGATTAAAGGTGTAATACTATGGAAAAATTATGTAAGTACGGTACCAATAGAGTAATAACTCCAAAGGGAGTATTGCCCCAAGCAGCAACTAAAATTGATAATACAATGGTAATGAAAGATAATGAATTATTAATTGATGTGATTACTTTAAATATTGATTCAGCTTCTTTTACTCAAATCAAAAAAGCGTGTAATAGCGATATAGACAAAATGGAAGAAATGATTTTAGAGATTGTAAAAGACAAAGGTAAAATGCAAAATCCTGTGACTGGTAGTGGCGGGATGTTAATTGGAAAAGTTAAAGAAGTTGGAAAGTTATTTCCTGATCAAACTTTGAAAGCAGGGGATAAGATTGCAACGTTAGTTTCTTTATCACTTACACCACTTGTTATAAATAAAATCAAAAAAATTAATATTGAAAATGATCAAATCAACATTGATGGAACCGCGATTCTTTTTGAAACGGGAATATTCGCAAGAATCCCTAAAGATATGGATGAACATTTAGTGCTCGCAGCACTTGATGTTGCTGGTGCACCAGCCCAAGTTGATAAGTTAGTGAAAGAAGGAGACAGTGTGGCTATTATTGGAGCTGCAGGTAAAAGCGGAGTGCTTTGTGCGTACCAAGCAATGAAAAAAGCTGGGATTAATGGGACAGTTATTGGTGTTGTAAATGAACCTAATCAGATATTAGAACTTAGAGATTTAGAGTTATGTGATGATGTTGTTATGGCTGATGCTACTAACGCTATTGATGTTTATGAAAAAATAATGTCAATTAACGGGGAACAAGTTGATGTAACTATAAACGTAGTAAACGTTCCAAATACTGAAATGGGATGTATATTAAGTACGAAAGATACAGGTATTGTGTATTTCTTTAGTATGGCAACGTCTTTTACAAAAGCGGCTCTTGGAGCTGAAGGTGTAGGAAGCGATGTCAAAATGATTATCGGAAACGGATATACTCTGGGTCATGCTGAATTAACGTTAGATTTAGTAAATAATGTACCACTTATTAAGCAACTATTTGAAAAGAAATATACCTAGGAGGTAAAAATTATGGCAGTAAAATTATATACGAACCATATTGCAAGAAGAGAACTATATTTTCCTAGTGTACCTGATGAAGATTGGAATAGTTGGAAATGGCAAGTGGCAAATAGATTAACTAGTGTAGCTGATCTAAAAAAATATTTCAAAATAGAACAAAGTGAGCTTGATTCAATAGGAAGCGTATTAAACCAATTTAGAATGGCAATTACTCCTTACTATTTTACTTTAATTAATCCTGATAATATGAAAGATCCTGTGAGACTTCAAGCAGTCCCAGCATTAGATGAATTATATGTTGGACAACATGATTTAGATGATCCACTTCATGAAGATGGAGATAGTGTTGTACCTGGATTAACTCATAGATATCCAGATAGAGTATTATTCTTAATTACTGATATGTGTAGTATGTATTGTCGTCATTGTACTAGACGTAGATTTGCTGGACAAAAAGATACTGGTTCTCATATGGATAACGTTGATTTAGCGATTGATTATATTAGAACTCACCCTGAAGTTAATGACGTGTTACTTTCAGGTGGAGATGCATTGCTTGTAAGCGATGCACGTCTTGAATATATTATCAGTGAACTTAGAAAAATAGATCATGTGGGTGTTATTAGATTAGGAACAAGAACTCCCGTGGTAATGCCACAGAGAATCACTCCTGAGCTTGTAAATATGCTTAAAAAATATCATCCAATATGGATAAATACTCATTTTAATCATTCAAAAGAATTAACTCCGGAAGTAGAAAAAGCACTAGCTTTAATGGCAAATGCTGGAATCCCTCTTGGGAATCAATCAGTATTACTAAAAGGAGTAAATGACTGTGTAAATATAATGAAGAAATTAGTTAAGAGATTAATTCAGCTAAGAGTTAGACCATACTATATCTATCAATGTGATTTATCAAAAGGAATTGAACACTTTAGAACTCCTGTTTCTAAAGGAATTGAAATAATAGAAGGCCTTAGAGGTCACATATCAGGTATCGCAGTTCCTACATTTGTAGTTGACGCACCTGGTGGTGGAGGTAAAATACCGGTAATGCCTAACTATGTAATTTCTCAAGCACCTTCAAAAACAATATTAAGAAATTACGAAGGAATGATTTCAACATATTATGGACCATCAAGCTATGATGATAAGTGTGAATGTGAAGATTGTGTTGCAGCAAGTCTTGGAATAACAGATCCAGAAATCAACTCTAAAATTCAGTTAGACCAATTTAATGGTGGAAGAAAGAGAAAACATAATGCTTAAAAGCTTTATTAAGAACCACCACACTATCTCGATTATCGGTACAGCTAAAAACGTTGGAAAAACAACTGTATTAAATCAAATTATTAAAGAATATAAAGGAATTAAAATGGGAATAACATCTATTGGATTAGATGGTGAAAAAGTAGATAGTCTATCATATAAACCTAAACCAAGAATTATGGTTCATAAAAATATGTTGATTGCTACTGCTAAGAACTGTTTAAAACAATGTTATTTTGAATATGAAATATTAGAAGAAACAGACATTAGAACTGGACTTGGAAATATTGTTGTTATTGAAGTAATGTCTAGTGGTCTTGCGCTTGTCGCAGGTCCATCAACTAATCATGAAATGCTTCAAATAACCGCTTTGTTATATAAAAACGGAGTTGAAAAGATTTTCATTGATGGAGCATTGTTTAGAAAATCAATTGCTAGTTTTAATATATCTGATGCTGTTATATTTAGTACTGGAGCTAGTTACTCTATATCACTTGAAGATGTAGTAAATGATACTGTTGCATTGGTTGAAAACTTTAACCTAAGAACAATTGATGAACAAGCTGTTAGAATCGCAAAATCTCATAAAAACTTTAAAGTTGCTATAATGGATGCAGACTTTATTGTTACTCCTCTAAAAATTGATAGTGTAGCTGGAAATGAAGAATATATAATTGAACAAATAAAAATGCTAACAAAAGCCGTTTATATTAACGGTGCATTTACTTCTAACTTTGTTAAACATTTGATTAATAAGCGACATGAAATTGAAAGATTAACAATAGTAATTAATGATGCATCGCAGTTATTAATGGAACCTAGCGAAATAATTAGTTTAAGAAAAATGAATATAGATTTAAGAGTAGTTAATAGAATTGAAGTTATTGCTTTAACTTACAATCCATATTCTCCATCAGGATATTCATTTGATGATGAAGAATTTAGAAGTAGACTTCAAGAAAAAGTTGAACTACCTGTTATTAATGTCTTAAAAAGAAACGAAGTGAGATAAATGAGTAAATTAGGATTAGATAAAATCAAAATTAAAGAAGCGAGATCTTATGCTTTAAAAATAGCTGAAGACACTCAAGAATTTATTGATAAACATACCACTGTTACTGTGGAAAGAACAGTTTGTAGATTACTTGGTGTTGACGGGGTTAATGAATTTGGAGTTCCTTACCCAAATATTTTAGTTGATCAAATAGTTAAAAACGGGGATCTTGGAAATGGAGTAAGTCACTATTTAGCTAGTACAATTAAGAGTACGGGGTTACGTTTAGATGAAATTTCTAAACTAGTTGGAGAGAATAAATTGGATTTAACAAAGTATCCACTTTTAGATGAGAAAGAAGTATTAGACATATTAAATCCTTTTATCAGTGATTCGTTATATAAAATTAAAGAAAACAAATTTAAAAGAGAAGAGTACTTTGACAAATATACTGAAAAAACTGGACCAATGTTATATGTTATTGTTGCGACTGGTAATATTTATGAAGATGTAGTTCAAGCAAAAGCTGCGGCTAAAGCCGGAGCTGATATTGTTGCTGTTATAAGAACTACTGGACAAAGCCTACTTGACTATGTACCTTATGGTCCAACAATCGAAGGATTTGGTGGAACATACGCTACTCAAGAAAACTTCAAAATAATGAGAGAAGCATTAGATGAAGTTGGAGAAGAACTTAAAAGATATATTATGTTAGTTAATTATGCTTCAGGATTATGTATGCCTGAGATTGCAGCAATGGGTGCACTTGAAAGACTTGATATGATGTTAAATGATTCTCTATATGGAATACTATTTAGAGATATTAATATGCAAAGAACATTTGTTGATCAATATTTTTCAAGAGTAATCAATGCATATGCTGGAATAATCATTAACACTGGAGAAGATAATTATTTAACAACAAGTGATGCAGTTACTGAAGCGCACACAGTGCTTGCTTCAGAATTCATTAATGAGCAATTTGCATTACTCGCACATATGGGTGAGGAATTAATGGGGCTTGGTCATGCATTTGAAATAGATCCTGATGTTGAAAATGGATTTTTATTAGAAATTTCTCAAGCCTACATGGCTAGAGAAATATTTCCGAATGCACCTCTTAAATATATGCCTCCAACAAAACATATGACTGGTAATATATTTAAAGGTTATGTTCAAAACACTTTATTCAACATAGTAACAACAACTACTAATCAAAATATTCATTTACTAGGTATGCTAACTGAGGCAGTTCATACACCATTTATGAG
>Ga0307989_1000815_pt1 | contig 18469 bp, 17 predicted proteins | sample EllFjometagen185_FD_203164 | JGI IMG/M metagenome (GOLD analysis project Ga0307989, IMG submission 203164) | Marine microbial communities from Ellis Fjord, Antarctic Ocean - #185 | ecosystem: Environmental > Aquatic > Marine > Unclassified | place: Southern Ocean | collected 2014-10-08
GTGACACATGATATCATTACTATCTTCGCTTCTTTAGAAGAAGAAACAGTTGGATATACAGACTGAATAAAGTCTTCCCATATACCTGAAGAAACAAAAGCACAATTATGAGAGGTTACATTATTAGTTATATAATGATTTCCTTCTTTTACATCTATAAGATCATAAAATAATTCTTCTTCATATATAATTTCCTTTGAAACTATATGTATATCTGGAAATAAAATACTGTTAATAGTTAAATCATCAGCTTCAATAAAAGACTCATTATTTGTTTTGATTTTATGTTCAAATGTACATTCTATAATTGAATCATCTGATAATACGAATTTAATATATCTATCTCTTTTAGTTTGTTTTATTCCTTCGAAATCTTTGAAACCATTCTCTGTTAGAACTTTATAGTCTGTATTACGTTTGTTTTGTATTTCATAAAAATCTTCTAAAGTCATTTCTTGTATTTTATTTTTCTTTCTTAAGGTAATATTAGTATCACCCTTCAAACATTCATCCAGACAGTTATGAGAAACAACTCCATTTGTTAAATATGAATTAGTATCTTCAACATTATGTGCATCAAATACTTCTATCATTTCTTCTAATTCTATATATTCTATATTAAGTATAGTTATATCATTAAATAATATATCATTTTTATTATATGATTTTGCTTCTTTATATTTTTCATTTATATCAAGTAATTTATGATCGTAAGTACAATCTAATACTTGATTATTTGATAATGATATTCTCAATAATTTATAAGTCATTCCTTGAGAGATGAAACCATCAACTTTCTTGAAACCATCTTGAGTTAATATTTTCATTTCAGAATTAGGATTTAATCTCTCTAATTCAATTGCTTCTTTGATTGTAGTATAATATATTTTATTACTTACTATTATACAAACTTTCGTATAATCAGGAACACAAAGCATATTAATTGACATTCCTCTGATAGAACTTGAACTCGTTGCTGCTGTTATTATTCGAGATCCATTATCAAACTCAACTGATGTTTTATTCCATTCCTCTACTCCAGGTTTCAACCAACTCGGAAGATTCTCAAACATGATTTTAATCTTATAAAGAATTTCCCTTGCAGTTTTATCTTTATTACCTAATATAGCAGCAGTTTTATTACCATTGAAAATAATATAATGACACATATATGCAGAGAAGCTAGCTGTATTATGACTTAATATACCATTAGAATAATATAAATATCCATCATATAATTCTAAATCAAACATATTTTCTTTTCTATCAGACTTAGTGACTTCTGCTACTTTAGAAATACCAGTCTGTGTTTTGATATATTGATTAAGAGAATCCTTAGCAAAAACTTCTTCATCGTTATGTTTTATTATGATGTGATTGTCTGCACATTTGAGGAAATTACCATTATCAAGAACTATTTTATAAATAATATATGGTATTGTCTTGTGAATTTTCTTGATAGGCTTATAACCATCAGGCGTTAATATTGACCTCTTACCATCGATGTTCTTAGTCTTAACAAATTTTCTATTTACTTGATCATGTAATTTCATTTATTGATATACAATCCTTATCAAAACATTCTGTAGATCTAAAACTGTTGTAATCAACAGTTATTCTATTATCATTATATAATTTCAACAGATGTTGTTCTTTATTAAAACAATTTTCTATAGTATCATTATAAGTTGATATAATTTCCATATTTAATTTATATTTATATTCAAATATTAAAGGTGTTTCAAATCTTTCATGAATTTCTAATGTTGTAATTCCAATTTTCCAAAATTCTATTTCATTATTATACATTCTAATATAATACAAAATACCTGGAATTAACGCTCTTTCTGGATGTTTAATAAAAACTGTTGAATTTAGAAAACTACCAACATGAGGAATTCCATTTTTATCGAGTCCTTTTCGTCTATTAATGTCATCAATTTCTTCTTGTGGTTTAGCATTGAGAGTTGCTTGCCATCTGTCTTGACGGTCTTGAAAAATCCTAAGTCCCTCTACCTTACCATGTTTTTCGATACATATATCTAATGAAAATGTCTTCTGTCGTTTAGTTAATTCAATTTGAGATTCTTCTTCAGAATAACCTTGTGCTAAATAATATTCTATACGAGTTGAATCATTTTCAGGATGTTCTTTTTTGGTTAGAGATGATTTATTACAAACTCCATCAATTTGTTCCTGAACTTCAGTTTCAGATAACTCACTATATTTGTGAAATTTTTTACTGAAAGGAGATAATCTACCACCATGTTGATATGCTGGATTGTTTTCACCAGATACTCGTTTAGACTTTTCTTTACTTAAAGAAACACAAATTAATGAATATAGATTATATTTTTCTTTGTACTCTTCTATTGTTAGATTGTGAAATTTTAGATGAGAATAACCTATGCGTCTCATTCGTAAACCACATTCTTTACACTCTATATAATTGTCCGGTTCTGAATCTGGAAAATTTATTTTATTGTTTTCGACATTATCTGATCGTAATTTCTCTAAATTCTCTATTCTTTTTTGTTCTATGTATATAGATTTACAATATTTTGAGCAATCTAATGATTTATATTTTGTTTCGAATTCTTTGTTACATACTCTGCATATTTTCTTCATGTTACTCTCCCTTGATAAATATTATAGTATGGTGGGATACTCCCTTGGTATCTATAGTTGCTATTACAACTTAAACACCATACTTCTTTTAGTGATCAGTGATTAAAATAATAGTATAACATAATTTATACTAAATGTCAATCAAAATTCATAAAATAAATCCTCAATCGTCGCTTCATATTCAAAACCAGTGGTTTTTTGTAATGATAACAACGTGTTACAACTGCAACATTTTCCACTCTGCCTAGAAAGTTTCGCAATTATTCTCTTGTTTTCGTGTAACATAGTAACAAATTCTTTCTGATAATCATACATCTTAAATTTAATCAAACCATCGTCGAGATTAATAATATGGATATAGTTCTCAATAAAGTAGACAGGGTCTTTTGAGCAGCGGATAATTTCTGTAATTTGCTCAGCAGTATATTCTTCTTTAGTATTTTTTCTTTTCAGGTTAGGATTACCCTGATAGTGAGTTGTTGGTTTCATTATTTAATAAAAGTAATTTTCCTTAAAATTGTCTATTGAAGTGGAGATAATAAGTTGATTTTTAATATTCTATATTTCAGTGTAAATCATACTCAGTGGTTGGTAATAATAGTGGTTTTATTTCCTAAAAATGGTTTTCCATAAAAAATAGTTCAACAATATCAATTGGTTAAGAAACGGGAAACCACTGAAAATTACGGTTTTTTATTTTTAAGCAATAACTGGTACATTACTATTAGTTATTAATTAAAACACGTCTAAGAGCTCGGTTTGAGTTAAATATATCAAAAACTTTCACCAAAAGGATTAGATTCGCTGAAGTCGAGAACAGCAGTATAATCTTGATCTGAATCATCTTCGGTTGACGTATTTTCACCATCTAAAATATCAATTCCAATATCACCAGTTTCCATTATCTCCCCTGAATACTCAAATCGTTTAGCGGATAAAGTATAAGTTGTCTGTCGACCATGTAGATAAAACATCTCTTCTTCTTCAACAAAAGTAATTTCGTGAATATCATTATTAAATTCAAATTGAATCAAGTCGCCTATTTGAGGAATTTCACCACCAAGTAATTCTACAATATGATTTTGTTGTATTTTTAGTTTCATAGTATCAGTTACTTCCAAACCAAATCCAGAGAAAATATCTCCACTACCACCAAATATAGTATTATCTTCAAGATACATTTTCATTTCTATAACTTCGTCGTAAGTTGATAGACCATCTTCGCCGAATAGAGAATCTTCTGCTACTGCTGTTCGTGGGAGATATTTTACAGGTATCCCATACATTTCGATAAATTCTTTTGTATTATCGTTAGTAATATTCCATTCATTTGTGGCTGCATTTCCATAGAAGTTGAAGAAGCTCATATTATACCTTGTGTAGAGTGTGTTGTGTTCATGTTATTAAAATCTAACCTCTAAATTTCAACCAAAAAACATGTTTATGGGTTCTGAAAATCTAGAAAAAAGTTCCTCTTCCAGTTCTTCTTTAGATGTTCTACCTTCATCAATTATGCGTTGATAGTTCAACGAAACTCCACCTGGTAATGTAGCACCTTCAAATTTACCTATATTTTCTCCCCATACTATTTTACATAAAGCAGTTGAATATTGTTGACACCATTTGTTTGAATAAATCGAAGTAACATCAACAGGAGAAGCATGAACTCTAAGTGCTACTCTTGTATTAGCTGTTGGTGTTGCTAAAATATTAAGAAAATCAGTAGTTGAGTTATATTCGAATAGAATTTGTTTTTCCATTTCGTTTTCAAATGAAGCAAGATTCTGTCTATACATAACCATATCCAATACAGAAGGAGAATTAAGTGTAATTGAATTACCAACATAATTACCAACTAAATATGGATTAACTAATAAAGGTTCATCTGATGCTGATAACCCTGATGTTGAAAGTATACTGAGAACAGAATGAACAGTTGAAGGAAGAGTATATTGTGTTGTTCCAGCTACTATATCTAGAAAAATATATCCTTCGTCTAATCCATCATAATGTACTTCAATGAATTTTTCGACTGCATCAGCAATTTGAATATCCTGCTGCTCAGGGGCTATTTCAATATTAATTACAGGAGAGCCTAAACGTACGAGTATATTTTGTCTTAATTCAATTAACGTCATACTATAATCCTTTCATTATAACATTCTTTATAACCACCCCATGATGTATCTTGTGGTTCATAACTCAAATGTTTATATTTAATCTTATCAAACTCTTCTTGTTCTGTTGTTTCTAAATTCGTCATTATCTTGTCATCGATTATTTCATAATTATAATTACTAATTTTATTCCCAAAGCGACTTTTTATACTCAAACTCGTTACACCTCTTTTGTAAAACGATTCAGTTTCATTAAATAATCGTATTTGGTAATAATGACCTAATTGTTGCCCTTTGATTTTACCAATAGGGTGGTTTTTATAAAAATCTAATAAATGTGGTGAAGTTTTTATTTTTTTATTACATTTCTGACACTTACCACCATTTAAATGATTACCGGGGAATTGTTCAAAAATTCCATGTAAAGGACAAATTATAATTAATTTATTATGAGCACCAGAATAATTAGTTAAAGAATAATCATATAAATCACCATGTATTTCTTTAGCTTCTTTTATAAATTGTGCTGTTGTCTTACTATATTTATCTTTATATTTTTTATAAAGACATTTCTGACAACCACCACCATTTAAATGCTCAGATGCAATCTTTTCAAAAATTCCATGTAAAGGACAAATTATAATTAATTTATTATGAGCACCAGAATAATTAGTTAAAGAATAATCATATAAATCACCATGTATTTCTTTAGCTTCTTTTATAAATTGTGCTGTTGTCTTTTTACATCTTTTACTTGTTCTTTCATTAAAACATTTATTACAACCACCACCATTTAAATGATTAAATGGGTTTTGTGAAAATTCACCATGAATTAAGCATATTATAATTATTTTTGTTTTGGCATTAATATATGTTACTTTTGAATAATCATATGTTGTACCATGAACTGATGTAAACCTATCAATTAATTCTTCATGTGTTAATTTTTTCGTCATTGACTTTTCCTTTGTTATGTGTTATTATAAATACAATAGAGGGACAGCAAGTAAAATGACTTTTCCACTTGTTGGTAATTAACTACAATTAATTACCTAACCTCAATCAATATCTGTTGTCTTAATTCTGTTAATGTCATATCACAATCCTTTCTTTATAACCACCAAATTTTATTTCTCTCAATTATCTTAATATTATTTGCTTAAAATCCTAACTTTAAATGATGGTTTCCAGCTAAGTCCGTTTGGTTCTATAGGTCTAAAAATAATTAAATGACTATCAAATAATCCTTCACTTAAACCTGTTACATGTCCAAGTTTTAATGTAATAGTTCCATCGTCATCTCCCAACACAAATGCTGTTGGATTGACATCAGAATCAATTTCAAAGTCTTCAAGAACTAAAATTGCTCTTGTTAATTCCGACAAATCAGCAACCGCCCACGAACCAGATGATGTATCACTCATTTTTATTTTTTGAGTATTATCTCTTCCTATTGTGAATTCTAATTCTTTAGCCATCTCAACCCACCTTTTAATCTATAGAAACATCAAAATTTGTAGCTAAAAATTTAACATCGTCATTAAATCCAATTGTTTGATCGACTAAGTTATCATTATCATAAAACAATAAATTTCCAACAGTTGCTGCATCAGTTAAAGAACTTGCCACTACTGTTCCCCATGTTCCAGAAGGAACACTAAACTGAATATTTGCAGTATTATTTAAAGTACCAGTTGTAGCAGTTGACCAATTAGAATATAATATTCTTGTATAATTATTTGTTGTTGGGTCTGATATAGATGTTCCAGTTGAAGCATCTGAAATGGTTGTTGTTGTCAAACCAACATAAATTGATGGTGACGAATATGCTGTACCATTAAACATTAAATCTAATGTTTTATCAGCTAAATAAGTTGCCATTCCAGTTCCACTTCCAGGAGTTACATTTATTACAATTTCGCTAGCAGCAATTGATGGGGTTGAATTGGTAACAACATTAATATCGTTATTTAAATCTCCATATGCAAGTATATTCCCCCCTGTTACCGCATCAAATAAAGCATAATAACTATATGTTTCATTACCCAAAGTTGATTTAGCAAAGTTGATTTTAGTTGATTGTACTATCGATCTAGAATCTGCCGCTCCAAATAATACAATTTTTCTAGCATACGATCCATATGTTGCTTCAGTGAAACCAGTTCCATCATCTATTGCTGTTGTCGAACCAAAAGCAACATAAATATCAGTTGCTGGTGTATAAGCTATATTTCCAAAAATATGATTTAATATTGCGTTTTCTGCAAAATCTGTTAGACTGCCCATTATTTTTACCTCTTTTAATTATTTGTCTGTTTTATTTTTCTATTTTTTCTATTTTAAACTCAACATTTTCAGTATTTATGTTAGTGTTTATTGAAATCACCTCAATTCGGCTACTTAAAATCTTACTAAGATAAAAAACAAGTGATATAATATTATTATTATTATATACAATATTTATATCTGTAGATAAATTCCTTTTGGAATAAATATCAATATCACTTATATAATCTACAGAATCTACAAAACCAATTAAATTTCTTATTATTATACTATAGATATTATCGATTTCATAAGAAAAATCTACAGAACTATTAAATTCCCATCCTCTCCTTCCCGTGATATTATTTAATTCAATAATATTATTTATAGAATTTATAATATCTCGTCGATTATGTAATTCAATATCTGATGTTGTTATTGTAGATAAATTATTTGAAACTAATTCACGTTGATTATTTAATTCAATATCTGAAACATAACATAATGTAACAAGAGTTGATACTAATTCTCTTGTTAATATTTCAATAGCATTAACAATAGATGTTGTAACTATAGTAGATGTATTTGAATATAGAAGTCTTTCAAAAGAAACATCTATTGGTGAGGTTATAATTGGTATTGAAATATTAGAAATAAATTCTCTATCTATAGCAATTACTATATCTGAAAGTGATAAAGCAACAGATAGATTGGAAAGGAAATCTCTTTGTGATTTCCCCATAATATCAGATGTATTAATTGTTGCATAAACATTTGACAATAGATAGTGAGATGTAATTTCAATTGCATCAATAACAGATGTTGATAATGTTATTATTACATTTGAATTCAATTCACGAGTTGTAACTTCTATTGCATCAATTTCAGAAACAATAACAGAAGTAGATAAGTTTGAAATTAACTCTCTGTCAACAGTTACTTCACTAAATTTAGGAACATTAAATAAGTCTTCAATGGACGTTGTTAATTTAGACGAAATTAAATCAGCATAATAAAACCCAATATCATTATAACCAAATACCTTAAATTTTTGTTCAATAGAAGCTACTAAATTATATGTCACCATTATTTTAGTCCTTCATACCGTATATTTGGAGTTCATATAACATATTTTGCTCCTATTTATAATTTATTATCGAGTATTTTGTTGTTATCTGAACACACATAACAAATATCACCACAATCTGGATTAGGATTAGGACAAATATGTTTAAACACATTACATTGTTTTACTGATGGTGAAATAGCATAACAAAACACAGAAGGAGCGTGATATAAACTAACTGCTTTATCCTCATAAATCCATCTATTCAATTGTTGAACTAAAATATCTGCTTGAGATGTCATAACCCAACCAATACCGACTGAACCATTAAAATTACCTAATGAATCAAATTGTGGAGTTTTAATAACATACAATAGGACTTCTGTTCCTTCTACTATTCCTGCTTCAAGAAAGTGAATTGGTTTAGTTTTATCCCTTATATAATCATCTGACATATTACAAATTTCACCAAACGTATTCTGAATATCATAACCACGAAAAAGATCTACTATTAATTCGGTATCAGTTTTACCTACTATATAATCAAGACATTCCGTAGTACCTTCAAATCCAAAGAAACTCTTACAGTGTAGTTTATTAGCAAGGAGATAATTATTATCTACATCCTTCGTCCAAACTAAAGCTCCCATCGATTCGGTCAAAGTGCTTAGTGCTGAAACATAATTACGATGCCATTCGGTCAGATTCAAATATTCTTCTTTTAATATTCTAATATTCTTTCGTTGTTCTTTTATTTCAATTGTTAATGCTTTTGATGCAATTTCAGGACGAAAGAAGTTTCTTAATGATTGTTTTATAGACAGTTTAGTCATCATTATTCTCCTTTAATACCGACAGTAGTTCGGTCTATTTTATGATAAGCAGATGTTGAGTTAGCTGTGTTATTATTAATATTTGAATATATTGAAGAAACACCAGAGCCAAACAGAACAATTATAATACCTATCACGAGTTTAGAGACAAGACTCAAAGTAGCTGCATTAGTATGAACAATCTCAGCTAAATCCTCTAATTTTTTGGAGTGATTGTCTAACTCAGTAAATACTCTACTCGTTATTCTATCATCCATGAGTCCACCTATTTCTTTTAGTATTTGTCTTAGTCATTTTAGAATCCTTTCTCAAATAAAGTTAAAACTTTATTCTATTCAACCACCCTCTAATAAATACTTCTTGGGATTCATTTGCTTCAACAATATCTATATAATGTTTAGCTTTGAGGAGTAGAATCAATTTTAGTAAATATGCTTCTGTGTCTGTACTTAAATATTTATCAATCATACTTATCGTCTTATTTCCAATTAATCCATCTACAATTAAATTATCATAAGTATGTTCTTCTCTGTTTAATATATTTATAGAACGTTGAAGAATCTTTCCAGCAGTTCTAACTCCCATATTAACCGAAATATCAAATAACTCTATTGCTGAATTAGAAATCTTTTTACTTATTTCGTCGAGTTTTAAGATATCCCAGAACTTTCCTTTATAGAAATCTTTAACTTCATTGTCTAAATCAACCATAGATTTGAAGTCGGTTTTGTCGAGTTTAATCCAACCTTTCCATTCTGGATGAAATACTCTTGAAATACCATTGAATGTTTCTCCACCACGATCAGAAGGATGATTTGAATATCCTCCTTCATGAGATATTGTTATTTTATATGCTTTATTGAAACTCATTTTTTACTCACTTATTTTTATTTTTCACTAAACTGGTACTTTACTATTACTTTGTGATTAAAACATTGAAAACGTCACTTTCCGTGATTTCCTGTTTCTTAACTAATTGATATCATTAGACTAATTTTAGTGAAAACCACTTTTAATAATTAAAACCACCATCAGTAACTATGAATAGCCTATAGTTTATCGAGATATCTGGTTTTAACAATATCAGCGAACTCCATTTCATCAGCAAATACACTACTGATTTTTTCTAATTGATTTGGCTCAACATCAACTCGTAATTTAGCGTCTGGATTCATTAACATCTGTGCACATGCGGCAATATTATTACCATGAGATAAATTAGACTTCTGTGTTGCAGTTAATACTGAATAAATATCAGCAACTGCATATGCCAACCATTGAATTACCTGTTTAGTATCAACGAAATCATCCTCTAATCCCTTCTTATTTCTGATATCTTCTCTTACGAATTTCTTGATATTACTTAATGATCTCTGTTTCTTCAAATTCACTATTTGGTCTTCAGTTAATGAAACAATTTCCATTTGTATTTCATTAGGTTGATTAGTTAGATCTAATTCAGTATCACTATGAATAAATGTATATTCTCCTATTTCACCTAAATTAAGAATATTAACTTCATCTATTTGTCTATGATTAATAGTTGTTCCATTCGGTCCATCTGTTTGATAAACTATATATTTATAATGCATATTCTTCCTTCGTTTCTTTGATTAAATTTTTCATGTTTGTATAATTACAAGTAAGTTTAGCATGTCCAAGTATTGAATTTAATGAAATAAATTCTCCTCGTTTCAATGCCATATAAAATCTATATATTGAACGTTTACGTAACATTTTCTTATGTTGATATGTTCTATAACCCACAAAATTTGTTCCAGTCTTAATTTTAGATATACGAAATTTAGATAATTCTAATTCAAGATGTTCTTTGATATATTTATCAATCATATGAAGATAATTAGTTGCTTGTTCCTTAGACAACCCAAGTAATATAAAATCGTCTACATATCTAACATATTTCTTTACTTTGAGAACTCGTTTAATATAATGATCTATTCTATCAAGATATATTAAACCATATAATTGTGATAGTAAATTACCAACATATAATCCTTCTTCGTCTTTCGAAACAAATAACATCATGAGATCAAGAAGACTATTATCTTTTATTTTACGAGAAAGTCTATCACGCAATATTATGTGATTTATACTATAATAATACTTGCGTATGTCTAATTGTAAATAATATGATTCTGAATCAGATGAACGCATAAACTTTTGAACTTGTGCACTCGCTTTATGCGTTCCCTTTCCCTTTCTACATCCATAACTATCAAAAATGAATCCTTTATCAAATTCATCATAAACAAGATCATATATGGTATGTTGCACAATACTATCTCTAAACGTAGGAGCAACTATAAGTCGTTCCTTTGGTTCAAATATCTTAAACTCTCTATAACCAGATGGTGTATAAGTTTTATTAGATATTTCTTCTGATAGTTTTTGTAGGTTTCGTCCTATGTCTTTCTCAAAATCATAAACTGCTTTTTTGGTTCTTTTAGTTTTTCTGGCATTAAGATAACCATTGTATAAATTATCAATATTAGCTACTTGAGTTAAGGAACAAGAATATAATTCAGTCTTGCCCTCAGTAAATTTCGTCAATTCGACAGGAAGTGCCATCCCTATGTCTCCAGTATTTATTTGCATAATATCAGGGGAAAAATAGTCGGAACACCGGAAACCATTATTGTTATTATCATTAGTCCGGTTATTGTTGAAGTTACGGTTGAACAGACCCGCATTAGCAGAATTGTTCCAGTTACCACAGCATTGAACATTATAAGGACACTCCCTTTCATTCTTAGTTCATTCTTAGTTCATTCTTAGTTCATTCTTACTTTAATTCTGATTTAATCCATCCACCAATCATCGCTCCTACTTCATTTACCATCGATGACATAAATAGATATTTTCTGTTTGCCTCATTTTCAGTGTTACTATGTTTTCCATTTTTGCAATAGAAATAATTTAATTCGTGTGCTAACTTAAATAACATTCTTAGTTGCTCATGTTTGACATCTAATGTCGTAAGTGTTGTTTTCTTATGATATCGCTTCTGACATTCAGTTACTAAATTGTATATATCATACATCACGTTTCTAATTTGTTGAGCTAATCCATATTTCTCATATTTTGGAAAATGATTTAGGTATATACTCGCTTGTGTTATCATTTTCAAAAGCTTAACATGAAGATTAACTTCTGGGTTTTTTGTTTTACTCATATTGACCTATTGACCTATTATGGGAGCTATCGCTCCCATTTACACAAAAACTAAACATAGGCGGAACACCGGAAACCATAAGTGATATAAGCATCAGTCCGGGTAGTGAGGAAGAAACGGTAGAACAGACCCGCATCAGCAGAATGGTACCAGTGACCACAGCAGAGAACATACATATTTTGAACATTATATCGATATAAAAAATCATTACCAAACTGATTTGTTCCAGATGCATCAGATGATGTGTTATCCTTAGGAACAAACCCACATAGGTCACGACTGACACCAGTCGTTGCCGATGAAAATACTGCGTTTGAACCACTTCCCCAATAAACAGATCCAGTTGTAGATCCCAATGCATGTGGTGACGTAACTACATCATATAATGTCGCAAGATGAGTAGTATTTCCCCACGCATCAGTTGAACCATCCCAACCACCAGTCAAATCACCCAATGCTGAAGTTTGTTTCAGCAAATAAATTGAGTCAGTTGCAATGGCGGTTGTAGCAGTTGATGTGGTTCCAAAATTAGTTAAACCTAAAGCAACTTCATACATTCCACCATTCAAATCACAAACACCATTATTCTGCCCATTATGTGTAGTCTTTGCAAACACAGATGCAGATCCTGTTAATGGTTTAGCTGCATCTTCATCACCAGCGGTTGTATATGTAACTGTACCATCATTAACATCTGCGAGACTTGAATTACATCCTTTAGGGAAGTTAGTTGTTCCACCTGCATCATACCAAGCACAATATGTGGTCGCGGTAGCTGCTTGTGCATGTGCAACTGACAAAATAGCCATGGCTCCCATCATAAATACCGAAGTATTATTATAGCCTGTTCCTCTGGCGCGGCTTAGGACAACCGCATCTGCTAAAATACCAGTACATCCAGTCATACCACTTGATGGAGTATAACCAGCAGTAGTTGTCAATGAAATAGGAACGCCATTTTTAACAGATACACCTTTATCATTATCGGCTGGTGAAGCCATATATTTGTCGATGAAGAAGCCAGCTTTCTCAGCACCACCATCAATAAATGCACGATGCATTGAGTAGCCAGCGGCATTAGCGGCAGCTTCATCTGCGTAAGTGTCAGTTCCCGCAATATCCAATGCGTTAGCTCCATAAACTGAGTATTGTGGTGATGCTACATTACCAACACGGTAGAAGAACTTTGGAATATGGCACATGATTGAACTTGTTGCTGTCTGGATATAGTTTCCGAAGTTATCGTGTTCAGAAACATCTGTTCCCGTCATTGCAACAAGACCGAGTGAAGTAAGTGTCTCGTATGATGGCGCAACACCAAAATCAACATCACCAGCGGTTCCGATACCTATCTCAAAAGCAGCAGATGTAGTAAAGCTAAATGTAGTAGAATAAGCACTATCACCATAAGTTGTTCCGGTGTACTTAACTCGCCAGTAATAAACAGTACCAACTAACAAGTTACCTGCGGGGATGTCGATAGTTTCTAAATTACCTGCATCTGCAAGACTCTCATAAATAATAGTTACAAAACCAGAATCAGTTGATACTTGCCAACTGGATGAAGCGTGAGTATCTGTTCCGTTGACGCAAACAAAGGCATCTGCTGTAAGAGTTGGTGTTTCTCCAATATCGGTATCGGAATTTATTGGCAATGTATTTGTAGGTGTTTGAATATATGTATTAGAAGTTGTAAATGATATAGTTGAGGACCAGTCACTCCATCTCAGTTCTGAATCTTGATATCTAATTCTGCAATAGTGTAATGTCAAAAGGTTTAGTCCAGTAACATCAAATGATATAACTGCTGAACCTTCTAAAGTATTAATAACTGTTGTTGAGAAGTCATCTACTTCTGATATCTGAATTTGTGCATCTGATTGGTTATAGTCGTATAATGATCTATAAGTTGATCCAATAACAGTTAATGAGGGTGAAGATCCTGTATCACCATTTGTAGGAGATGTTATATTTGGAGTTTCAACCACTCCGAGAGTTTTTAATTTTTCTATATTATCTAATGATTTTGACATTATATTTCCTTGTTATCTCTTGCTATGTTTATAGATGTGAACCACCACTAAGCTAATGACTTAGTGGGTTTATAGATATAAAATTTTCCAACCTATTGTTGAATTGACAAAAACCATTCTAATTGAAATTCCATTTGTATCTAAAATCAAATTTTCAGCTAAGCCTTCTATATTATTACCATTATATGCAATAGAAACATTATTTGTCGTTAGATTTGATCCAACATCAACCAGTTCTACTTCAAAACCATCATTAGGTGTTGTAGGTAAAGTTATCCCAAAAGTTTGAGTAGTTGAGTCTAAAAATACTTTAGAATACAATGTAACATCCATTGAATGATTATCAATTAAAGTCACCCAAGGGTTACCAAATTCAATTCCATCACCGGTATTATTTATCCAAACTGGTTGACTTGCTGAGCCTGAATAATCTGATTCAACATCATCCATAGATGTAATTGATCCAGATATAGCAGTCACTTCTTCCGAATAAACTTGAACATCTAAAATATCATTTAATTCAACAGTTATACCAGTTAAAGTTATTTGACCAGAAACAGTATCAATAAAATCAACTCCGTGGTTTAATTTCAAACCATTAAAAAAGCATAAAGTATTACCAGCTACAAATAATGGATTTTCAACCAAAACTTGCGAAGCAGATAATGTAAATATAAACTGAGTAACGCCGACACCAAGAGAAGGACCATCAACATAACCAAATATATCAACTAAATCACCTACATCTAAACCAGCAGTTATTGTTATTGATGTTCCAGATGAAGCAGTATAATCAGCTGAGTTTAATAAAATTCCATTTACAAATACTTGAACCTTATCAACATAATATAATAATGAATTAGAATTATCATCTAAACCTGTAAACAATGTTTGAGCGGCAGTTGCAGTATACAAAAATGAAGTAAACTCAGCTCCACCAGATCCACCAGAACCACCAACTGTTCCAAGTAATATAACACCACCACCTAAAGCCAATCCAACCGATACAGATGTTTCAGTAGCAGTAACTGCTCCAGCAGTATCTTCTGACAAAAATATCTTAGTATTTGCTACTATTGCTGTTCCGATATTAACAAAACCAGAACTAATAACCTTTCCATTAGTAACATCAGCGACACCGACCACATTTAATGTATCAAGTGAATCTGCTTGAGCTTTATGATAGTTTCCGGAAGCGAGGTTCTTATATACAAAATCATTATTTGCTACAGTACCTTCAAATGTTGCCAACTCATCAAAAAACTGACCTATATATTCATGATCAGCTGAGTCGGCAAATATTCCTGCTTTATTAATATTTAATGAAGCTTCAATTTTATCTCTTAAAGTGTTCAAGATTGTCAATGTAGTTGGATCGTAATCTCTTCCAGTCAATGTTATACCGAAATTTTCATTCAATACATCAACAATAGAAGTATAAGCATCCAACCATATCTCAAAATCTTCTGTTTGAAGAACTGTTTTTAATGCCATTATTTATTTTCCTTTTCCAATTCCTTTATTTTATCCAAGAAATATTTATTTTGATTTTCTAATTTCTTTATTCTTTCTTTTATATTTATAATTTCATTATCTTTAGGTTCTGTATTGAAAAAAATAGCGCCATTCTTATTAGTTTGTTTCATTATATTTATCCTTACCTTACTTTATACTACTTTCTTAAGAATATATTTTAAGTTTTGGAACACAGCTGAATTCTTTTCGGAAGTTGAATCGAAAACAATTTTACCTTTGAATACAGTATTAACATCTAAATTTGAAACATCAGCTATATCAACAGTAAAAACTCCACCAGATGAAGTAGTAATTATCTGAGCATCAACTATTGTTCCAGTTGCTACTTTTAATATTACTGTTGAACCTGAATATGATTCAATTGTTCCAGTTGAAGCTCCAGTAGTTGCTCCAATAAAAGTATCATTAACGACAACAGAACCAGTTGGAGTTACATTAACTAATTTGAAGTAAGGATCTAAATCAGTTTCATATATATTTCTTGTGAAACCATTATTCAAAACTTCTGATGATGTAGGAGAGGAATTAAGATCAAAATACATTGTATCATCGATAGATGCTTGTAATGTTTTAGAACAAGTCCCAGGCATCGTTTCGTCTAAAATAACTTTTACATTATTATATTCAGGAACGCCAGTAATTGTTTTTGTTAAATAAACACTATATTCAGTTATATCGTATCTAGATCCAACAACTAAATTATTAGCCATATTCATTATTGGAGTATATTTGCTTGCTCCATGTAATACGAATTTTAATTTAAGAGTAGATGATAGATCGTCTAATTCAACAAATTCGTCTGGATCAAAAGGGTGAAATATAACACCATCATCAGTTGAATAAAAATAGTCTATTGAAGTTCCATCAGGGAATAAAGCTGATGGGGAATACTTAAAAAATACAATTTCATTTGCAAAGGTTATATTTTCTGTTATTATAGATCCAGTTCCATAATAGTTTCCTTCGAATAAATTAAAGGACAAATCAGTTTCTTGATGTGCCGTCCAAGTTGAATTATTTGAAGAAGTAAAAAATACCCCTGCTAAATAAGGATTCTTAGAAATGAAATTATCAGTAACAATATCCCGTTCACCCATTTTACCAATATAAACTCTCCAATCTACTGATTCGGAACCTAATGATATAAAAAAGTTTGTTCTTCTTGGAATATAAATTGGTTTATCAAATTTTAAGTTAGTTGGTTGCCAACCAGTTACATCATATAAAATATCACTCGCTTTGAAATATTGTTTATGAAAAATAGATTCTGAACTTGGATAACCATTTATCACATATCCTATTTGTAAGAAAGCTGAAACATCAACATCAACTGATTTAATATAAAAATTCAAAGATGTTAAGATTTTATCATCTGAAAAATAAAAACTTTGTGCTACTGGATCTGTAACACAATAAGTGTTAGGACCTTGTCCTGGAAAACTCATTACAGGTAAGGTCGCTCCAGCAACACCACTTGATTTTGTTGTAACTGATGACGTGGTTGGAGTTCCCACGCTATCAACCAAAGTTGAAGTGTTCATGTTTCCAGGTGGAACATTTGAAACTCCATCTGTAACTGTATAATTTAACCCCTCGCCTCCTGCGTAAGCTGCTTTAAACGATGACTCAAGGAGGCCTTGAGACATTCCTGTTTCAAGAGATGTTACCCAATAATCTAATCCACTAATATCAGGAGCTCTACCAGTAATTGTAGTGTAAAGATTATTTACAAACGAAACGTCTTCAGTACTTGTTCCAGCATGACCGGCATATTCAGCTAATGTATTTTGTAGAGCTGCATTTACATCACCACCTTCTGCCATTTTATATCCAGCATTATTTCCAAATTTCACTTCAGTAACATCCCCATAAACAATAAAAGTCTCTACAGGAAGTGAAACTGGATCAACTGGATCAACTGGATCAACTGGATCAACTGGATCAACTGGATCAACTGGATCAACTGGATCAACTGGATCAACTGGATCAACTGGATCAACTGGATCAACTGGAACCACTATTATTGGTTTAGGTGGATTATATGTTGCAACAGGAGGATATACTGGGGCTGAATAATTATAACTCGTTAATGTTTTAGTTCTCTCAATATTAATTTCTTTTTCATAATATTTTTCCATTCCAGTTGATGTAAACGAGTTAATAGTATAATGTTTTCTATCAATAGTTAAATTTAAGAATTTAATAGAAATATTACCAGTTGGTATACCTGCTGGCATAGTTAAAGTTGCATTAAAAGTTTTATCAGATTGTACTATTGCCGCTGAATATGAATTTCCATCATTTGGAATGTGAACTGGGTAAATAGCATTTGTAACATCAGTCCATAGAGAATCTTCATTTGTTCCATTCCAAACAACCCCATCAGGACCTGTCAATGAAACTAACATATCATTAACATAAGCAATAATCTTTGAATCCTCTAACCATTCAACTGCTGATATTTGAATTGGAATTTGTCGAGCATTCTCAATAATAATTTCTTTCTGAAATTCAACCGTTGTATCAGTAGTAATATTATTTATTGATGTAACTGTTTGATTTCGTAAAGAATAATTACTTGTGGAAACTGTTTTGTTTACAACAACGTTATCTATAACTTCATTTTCAATAATAATATCATCGATCCAAGTATCAACATTAGGGTTTAATACAATATTCCCTGGAATAATATCCAAGAATCCATGAGGGTTCAAACTTACAGCTGAACTTCTAAAAATATTTGATACAGATGTTATCTCTTCTATCAACGCAATAGTATATAAATTAGCATCTATCTC
>Ga0307989_1000816_pt1 | contig 18461 bp, 16 predicted proteins | sample EllFjometagen185_FD_203164 | JGI IMG/M metagenome (GOLD analysis project Ga0307989, IMG submission 203164) | Marine microbial communities from Ellis Fjord, Antarctic Ocean - #185 | ecosystem: Environmental > Aquatic > Marine > Unclassified | place: Southern Ocean | collected 2014-10-08
ACTTCACTTGCTAATTCTGCCGCCAGGTCCAAGTACTTCATTCTACAGAATCTAATTCCGCCTTTCTCAAAATATATTTCCCAAGAATATCAAATTCCAAGTTCACACTCTCCCCTTCTTTTTTGGTTCCAAATAATGTCTCGCCAAAAGTATGAGAAATAACGCACACTTCCAGCCAAGTATCTCCACACGCTGCTACTGTCATAGAGCATCCGTCAATTCCTATTGACCCTTTTTCTACCACGAGTTCTGCATTTTGTTTTGAAAAAGAAATTCGAACTCTCCATGCATCACCATCACGAAAAAGAGAAGCAATATTCCCTACCTCATCTATGTGTCCGGTAACAAAATGTCCTGAATTCCGTGCCCCGATTTGAGCCGATCGTTCTAGGTTTACTTTGTCACCAACTAAATCCACACCAAATGTCGTTCGACGACGTGATTCGAGCATAATTTCTACCATGAATTCCTTTTCATTTGCTGTCAAAACAGTAGAGCACATCCCCGATAAGGCGATAGATTCTCCCACTGAAAACTTCTCCCCAAACGAATGAGTAATAGTGAACTTATTTCCTTCAATGGATTGAATCGTGCCGACAGCCTCTACAATTCCTGTGAACATCAGTGAGAGAGTACTTTTCTTAGTTGAAAAATCAACGTTTTTCCGGTACAATGTCACGATGACATTAGAACATTTGGGAAGCACTACTCTAAATTCCTCTGAAATTTTTACTGAAACAGGGGAACTATTCAATGACCTTGCGCAAGAAATCAACGAAACGCAAGACAATGAAAAACCTTTTCCAAATCAAGCTGAAACTTATTGGGATTCATGGAAGCGCACCAACAAACAGTATCCTGACGGAAAAATCCCTGCGTCAACTATTCGCACTATAAATAAAGGAACTGTTGATGAACGGAAGTATATGCTCGATATTGGACTCACTTTTATGTTAACAAAAACAGGTGACTCTCGAGATGGACTGTGTGCGGAAGTAAAACAAACTGAACCTGGAGGAAGAAAATTTTCTTATCTTGAACCAGGAACAAGTAAGTATCAATCTATAAATATTCCTGCTAACAAACTTCCTACTAATCGTTGGATCCCCTTACCTCTTGAAAGTACACAGCGCAAACTTACCTCTGAACAATTTTTTAACTACGCATCCCAAGCTATTGATGAAATGATTGCTGGCACAAATGAACGAGACAAAGCCTATTCTGAAGCAGTAAAATTACTTGTAGAAAAAATTGGAAAAAAAGAACTCATGTGTCTCATGGTTGCTACAGCAAAACAAGAGTCTGGTGGAGCTCCTCTTGGGCAATTTGTTTTTCATAGATGGGAAGCCGGAAGAAATGATTTCTCTCATACAATTTTTCATATCATGCTTGAGGGACCTGGGGCTGAGGCTCGACGCAAACTAGAAATGACACCGGGACAAATGAATCATCCCAAGAACTCTTGTAAAATGTTTTTGGCATTTGCCATTGAAAAGCATCTTGGACGGTATAAAGGAACAATTGCACCTTCTGCTGAAAAAACTGCTAAATTCATTTATAAAAAATATCAAAACACTGAGGAGTGGATTAATTTTTATAATGGAGGTGGATGGAAGAACTACAATCCCGATTACGCAACAAATCTTAAAAAATATACAAAAGAGGCTATTCATACTTTTGAAAACCCTAAATCAGCTGCCAAATACTCTGAAATAGATGCCCAGCAGAACCAAAAGAAAGAGCGGAAAACACAGACTAAGGATGCAAGAAAATTGGTATTACAACAGGAACTAGAAAATACTCTAAACAATAATAAAGAAAAAGAGGACAAATTTATTAAGAAGCTCTCTCCTACAGAAAAAGAAAATCTAATTCTCACTGCTGAAGATCTTCTTCAAGGCCTTTCCCCTAACGACCTTTCTTTTTTACAGGGGGACTCTCTACAGATAACAGCAAACGAAAACCGTATTTATGTACGAATAAGACGAGAAAATGATAATGACTGGTGGGGACCAAAAACAATTCCTCGCACATCTAATGCGCCTAAGACACCCCCCCAGAAAACTGAGTCACAAGAAAACTTTCATACACCAATAAAAACCACCGAAGCCCTTCCTTTAGATGAATATAAAAGTTCAATTCGATCAGAAATAAATTCTTGCCTTCGAGGAAATATGCTACGGAGAGGAAAAATATATATTTCCATTGCAAACGTTTCAAGCGCTGAAGTAGATCGTGCTGTTAAACAAACCATTGCCTATTTGAAAAAAGTGGCACCAAATGAACCTTTTGATCCTGAAAAACACGACATAATAATCACCGCAGATGACACTCATATATGGATAAAAATTCAAAGAGAATCAGACAACTCTCTGATTGGAGAAGGTTCCACAAGAGTCCCACGAGACGAATAGAAACGACTAAACCTTCTGCATTTCGGCAATAATAGCCGCTCGTTCGGCTGGTATTTTTTTCATAAGAAAAGAACCCACAACGGCAATATCTACTCCTGCATCCGCCACTTCTTTAATATTTTCTAATGTCACTCCTCCATCAATCTCAATTTCTCCCTTGAATCCACGTGCTCGTAAATCTTCTACTTTCAAAAGAGATGCAGGCATAAATGACTGTCCCCCAAACCCCGATTTCACTGACATAATCAATATTTGATCTGCTAATACCAACATTTCGTCCGTAATCCAATCTGGATCTGTATATCCATCAAGAGTAATTCCTGCTTGTACCCCCTTTGTTTTCATAGTTTTCAAGAGTTCTATTGCCCGATTGATACCCGTCGCTTCGATATGAAACGTAATTGTCTTTGCTCCGAGTGCAATAAAATCATCAATAAAATTTTCTGGATTTAATGTCATCAAGTGAACCTCTATTTCTTTTGGGAATTTCACTTTTTTCAAAACTCCCGCGCCAATGGTTATATTTGGAACATACTGACCATCCATTATATCCAAATGAATGCGATCAGCAGCAGAAATTGAATCAAGCTCAGCACCAAGCTGAGAAAAATCTGCGTCGAGAATTGAAGGAGCTATTTTCATCGGCAGGAGTATATCACAACAAGTCCGGACTTGCCCTAAAAAATATTTTATAAAGTCCGGACTTCCAATAAAGTTGCATCCCGTCTCGTTTTGAGTAGAGTCGCCAAGATGAAACGCCACATTCGTTCGTTTGCGAGGAAACCCGCACGACGACAATCACAATCATGGTTCCTCCAACTCGCTTGGTGGAAGAAGGCGCTTCTCCCTTGTGGAGGGATTATTGTTCTTGTCATATTATATTCTCTTATTTTTCTTCCAAATGTAAGAAATAATGATGAATTAATTTTTTCGGAATCAACTGTAATCTATGACCGTGGCGCACTTGATCCAACTGCAGACCTTACCAAACATATTCTCTATACCATTCATGGAGATGAAAATCGAGAATTCATCCCTCTTGAGGAAATAAGCCCTTGGGTAGCTATGGCGACTATTGCCATTGAAGATGATAATTTTTATTACCATCCGGGATTTGATATTGGTGGTATTTTAAAAGCCGCATTACATGAAATATTTGGTATTGGAGCCAAGCGTGGAGGATCGACTATCACACAGCAATTGGTAAAAAACACGTTTCTTACTAATGAACGGTCATTTACTCGTAAGTTCAAAGAAATACTCCTCTCCATGAAAATGGAGTTTGTATTTTCTAAGCGTGATATTTTAGAAATGTATCTCAATAAAATTCCTTATGGACACAATGCCCATGGAATTGAAGCGGCAAGTCGTAAATTTTTTGGAAAATCTTCTCGTAATCTAACTATTGCTGAAGCGGCTATTCTTGCGAGTTTACCTGCACGACCTACGTATTTCTCCCCTTATGGAGCAAACAAAACCATGTTACTGGGATTCTATAAGTATGATGAAGATACTGGACAAAATGAATACAAGAAGGGACGAAAAGATCTTGTATTACAACGGATGCTCGACGAAGAAATGATTACCTTTGAAGGGTTTCAAATCGCTTTTACTGAGGCCAAAACAATTGAATTCACGGCTAATAAGACTGATATTCGTGCACCCCATTTTGTATTTCGAGTACGACAATTATTGGAAGATAAATTTGGAAAAGAATTCCTTCGAGACGGAGGATTGCAAGTTTTTACCACCCTTGATCCCGAACTTCAAGAAGCTGCTGAAAATGCAATTGAAATAAAAACTCCACACTATATACGAACATATAATGCGGAAAACGTAGCACTTGCCTCTATTGACCCCGAATCAGGAGAAATCCTCGCCTATGTCGGAGGAAAAAACTATTTCGACGTTGAACGTGACGGACAAGTGGACGTCCTGGGATCAAGCAGACAACCTGGATCAAGTTTCAAACCTCTTGTATACGCAACTGGATTTGAGTCTGGATACTCTCCGGGAACCGTTCTTTTTGATGTTGAAACTGATTTTGGAGGAAATTACACACCACAGAATTTTAATGGAGAATTTATTGGACCTGTATCTGCGCGAAATGCAATAAATCAAAGTTTAAATATTCCCGCTGTAAAAATGGCATATCTCGCTACTCCAAAAAAAATATTTGAAAATGCAAAAAAATTAGGCCTTGAAATAGAAGGAGATGCCAAAATGCACGGTGTAGCAATTGGAATTGGTGTTGCAGAAGTGGAACCTCTTTCTCATATAAATTCGTATCAAACATTTGTAAACGGTGGTCCTTGGTACGAACCAACGTTGATTTTAGAAATTCAAAACTCTGAAGGAAAAGTTCTTGATACATTCAAGAAAGAAAAGAAAAAGCATGAGGGACTTGATCCTCAAGCAGCAGCTCTTGTCCGAAATATTTTGATTGATGAATCAACGCGTCCAACAACCGGAGAAGGCGAAGAGGCCTTTGATTGGAATCTCTACTTGCAACTCCCCGATCTTGATAATGGGGCAAAAACTGGAACTTCAAACCGTCATATTAAGAATCCTGATTTTGATAAAACAAAACCAGAAGATGATGAGAAAAATCCCAAAAAAGTTGTTGCTCCTGGTGACAGTTGGACTATTGGGTTTACGCCTCATCTCGTAACAGGTGTCTGGGTTGGGAACAATCGAGGAGAACCTATGAAGCCTGGGGCAACCGGACTTACGGTAGCGGCTCCTGTATGGAGAAACTTCATGATTGAAGCTCATGAAATTCTAAAAGAACGTGGATCAGATATAGAAAAACTCTATCCCGAAGTAGAGCTCCAAACAGTAAAAATAAATACTCTTTCCGGAAACATTGCTTCTGATGTTACCCCTATTGAGTTGGTGAAAGAAGAAATTTTTGCCAGTTACTCTGTCCCTATCGACTTGGATAAAACAAGAGAATATACCTCTCGAGCAGGAAACCGTGGAAGTAAATTTGTACTTGATCTTCATGCTCAAAAACCAGACATGCCAAACTGGGAAGAACCCGTGCAAGAATGGCTTCGGTCACACCCGAAATTTGTTTCAAGTAATGGCGCTATCAGATCTAGTTCTGATAAGATTATGGATTTCCTCTTGCGTGGTCCACGCAGTGATTCAACCCGTTCGGGGTACAATAATCTTAATCCTCAATCTGGAGTAGGCGCACCAAAAGTAGCATTCCTCTCTCCTCGAGATGGTGGAACTATTGCTCCGGGAAGGCTTGATGTTGCCTTTGCTGCAAGTGGACGAAACGATATAGAGAAAATTGAACTCTTTTTTGATGGACAACTTATTACTACTGATTCTATTGCTCCATGGAAAAAGAGCATCACTATCCCCGCTTCAATAAAACATGGAAGTACTCATGAACTTGAAGCTATTGCTACAGATAGTGTAGGAAAAATAGGAATCGAGAAAATAACGGTAACGATAGAAGCTGATACCGCTGGTCCAGAAATTGTGTTTCTTGGTCCTGTGCCACAACAACGAATCCCTATTCACTCCCGAGTAGATGCTCTTGTAAGCGTACAAGATTTCCAATCAAATGTACGAGTTGTTGAATTTTTCCTCGATGGAACAAGTCTCTCAACATTGCAGTCTCCTCCTTATCGTCACACGTTATGGACTGGAGACAAAATAGGAAAACACACCTTGGCAGTAAAAGCGTGGGATGCAAACAACAATATGAATGAGCGATCTATTCCTCTTTATTTCGAACGGGAAAGGATGTTGGCGCCACGCGCTCCAGAGATCACGAATGTAAAAAATTATCGCCAAGCGGTATCTGTTGACATCACTGTGCCATCCCCTGAAAACATTGAATGGATTGAATTACGTGTATTGTTAAATGGAAAAAATATACAGGCTGAACGAATTAATACTCCTCTAAAATTTTCTCAATTGCAGGTTTTGAAGTCTGGGACAGGAAGTGCCAAACTTGAGCTTTGGACAAAAACAAAAGGTAATGATGAAAAACTTACTTCACAAAAATCTGTAAAATTTTAAGACTTGACCAAAGAAGTCCTCGCATTCTAAACTAACGAGGAAATTAGATGAGTGCTTTTTTATTCCTAACTCAACTCAAATGTCTACAACCTATATCCTCATAGCCTTAGTCGTTCTCTTCGTTATTTTCCCAGCCTTTTATATCATGTCCAAGTATAATGGCATGGTGACATTGCGGAACAAACGGAATCAATCTTTTTCTGATATTGATGTGCAACTCAAACAACGTTTTGATCTTATTCCGCAACTTATTGAAACCGTAAAAGGATATATGAAACACGAATCAGGTACTCTGGAAAATATAACCAAGGCGCGAACAAGCTTTCTGAATGCTGGAACGCCTGATGACAAGATTGGTGCTGACAATATGCTTTCAGGAGCACTAAAATCAATTTTTGCCGTTGCTGAAAACTATCCTGATTTGAAAGCCAATCAAAACTTTCTTCACTTGCAGTCAGAAATGAGCGACATAGAAAATAAACTCTCTGCAGCACGCCGGTTCTTCAATAATGCTACTACTGAATTCAATACGTATATTCAAATGTTTCCAGCAAAAATAATTGCTGGTCCTTTTGGGTTCACCGCATTAACGCTCTTTCAAGCAGACGAATCACGAGAAGAGTTGAAAAAGACTCCCGAGGTTAAATTTTAAGCATGAAAGCAATTGGATTAACCACTTGGATCTGGAAAAACCAGCTCAAAACAATTCTTTTAACGATACTTTTCCCGTGTCTCATATTGGGAGCAATTCTCCTCGTTCTCTTTTTTTATTTTGCAGAAACGCCAGAAATTATTGAACCCATGTTCATCGATATCATTGGCATTGGTCTTCCTGTATTCGTTGTGTGGTTTTTCATAAGTCTCTGGTGGAACAAATCCATTGTTTTTTCCATGACCGGGGCGAAACCTATTGAACGAAAAGACGCACCTGAATTATACAATCTTGTAGAAAATCTCTGCATATCACGAGGTCTTACAATGCCTCACGTTGCTATTATTGAATCACGTGGATTAAATGCTTTTGCGACCGGTTGGAATAAAAACAAATCTCATATCGTAGTCACCCGTGGATTACTAGAAACACTAACAAAAGCTGAATTACGAGCGGTTCTCGCTCACGAATTAACACACATTATAAATCGTGACGTTCGACTTATGACCCTCATTGCTGTTTTTTTGGGAGTCATTAGCCTATTAGGATATTATACCTTTCGCTTATCTCTTGGCGGAAATAGTAATAACAAAGGAAAGGGTGGAGCCATCGCTCTTATTGGATTAGCTATTTGGCTCATGTCGCTCATCATTCTTCCGCTGGTACAGTTTGCCGTATCTCGTAAACGCGAATTCCTCGCTGACGCCGGATCTGTAGAGCTAACCAAGGATGCATCTGCCATGATCTCTGCATTACAAAAAATAAGCGGACACAGTCTCGTTGAATCTCTTGATAAAAATAATATTCGCGCCATGTGTATTGAGCATCCGAATAAGCGCAAAAAAACAACATGGTGGAGTACTCATCCCTCAGTTGATGAACGCATCAGCGCCCTCCAAAATATGTAACTCCTTTTCTAGACTGGTGGAACTTCGTACTCTGTGACACATTGAGCATGTGGCTCTACTTTTTCCAGAAGGTGTAATAAAACTTCTGGAGACTTTTTCATGTCAATAAATATCGGATGAGAAAACACTTCCTGTTTTTCTGTGGGCAACCAACTCACACATACTTTTTTTTCTGTACATAAATCCCCTGCTTCCTTCGCCGAATAACGATGTAAAACAGATTTTTTTTGTATCCACACTCCATCACCAAATGAATTTAAAACAACTTCTCCTTTTTTTTCCAATAAAGCTTCTTGCCAAAAATCAGCTCTCAATGAATGCACCAATAAACGGGTTGTAAACGCTAAAGAATTCAATACTCCAGCTCCTGCACGCAGAGAAGAAAATCCACCTGGACCGGAAACTCCTCCCAAAAAAGTAATGTTTGATACATCATGGTTCTTCAAAAATTCCCATAATTCTTTTCCATCATGACGCCTATTCTCCCATTCATGATACGCAATACGAATACCAGCTGTATCAAATAAAGCACAAAAATGTGGATCGATAGCCGTATTGAGAATGAATTTCACAAAAATACTGTAATCAGATCACAAAAATACTCAAATACATTTGAAGTTTGACCTACTCTGCTCGGAAATATTTTTCAAAAAATTCTTTTGATTCTTTGATCACTTCCAACATTCGTTCGTCGTGTCCTTCGTGCATATGCTGTGATGCAATTTTCAAAGTAAAATCTCCACGATAGCTTTCTCTCGCTAGTTTTGTAAGAAAACTCTCAACAGGCAATACTCCGTGTGGCAATGCTACATATCCCTGCCCTCCTTGAGCATTTGATATATAAATATGTTTCATTTTTTCCCGTAAAAATCCCGGTGCTCGCATAATATCTTCATTACTTTTCCAAAGGGCAATCAAATCCACACTTACGTCTCCTGCCTCACGCAATGCATGCATTGATCCTTCCGTACGTGTTGGCATTATTCCTAAAACTGTCTTGAATGGTGCTGTCACTCGATTCATTCTTAATCGATATCTCTGGCTCAATTGAGGGAGTGATTTTCCTATCCAATTTTTATATTGAGTAGAAAACACTTCTGGAGAATATACATTCACCATCACGCCAGGAAATTCGCTAATTACGCGCTCAAACGCGGCAATAAGCTTATCCGCTCCAGATGCTGGCAATGAAATTATTGCAATTTTTATACCAAATCGCTCTTCTAACTCATGAAGATATTTTGGATTTTGAGTATCAAAATTTGAAGAAATTTGAATTTCTACCGCTTGAAATCCCAGGGTTTTAGCAAATGTAAAAAAACGTTCTAACCCATAACGAGAAAATGATTGTGAGCCAAGTAATAACATTTGTTTTAATAGTAAGATTCCTTCCAATTCTATCGTGTCTAAACCCTTTTTTCAACCTTTTATTTCATAAGGCCTGAATATATAATAAAAAATAGAAAAAATGTTTGACAATCTTGTCTATCGCTCGTATTCTACACGTAGAGTTTTTTGAGTTTTTATACATATGAATGTTTCATCATCCGCTGCCACAAAAGTACAAGTCAACTTCGACATGCTTATGAAGCGTCTTCTCGGGTTACTTTCTAAAAAAGAAAAGGATGTGATCGAACGAAGATTTGCCATCGGATACACTCAAAAAGAAACTCTTGATCGTATTGGAAAGCGTTATTCCGTCACACGAGAACGTATTCGACAAATTGAATCTGTTGCTATTCAAAAGCTTATTCGTATTTCTCAAGACAAAAGTATTCGAGTATTACATGAGCTCGCACAGCAGACACTTGAGGCACATGGAGGAGCCATGTTCGAAGATCTTTTGATTTCGGATATGTTAAAACATATTGATGAGCCAAGCAGTGTTGATATAAATTCATTAAAATTCACGTTGAAGGTTTCTCGTAGTGTACAAAAACAAGAGAAAAATCAATTTCATCGAACTTTTTGGCACATAAATGGAATTACTGCTCCTGCGGTAAAACTTACCATGAAGGATATTAAAAAATTCTTATCACAACAAAAAACTGTTCAATCTTTTGAAGCAATTAGTGCTGCCTTAGGAGAGAATCATCCTGAGGAATTACTTCGTTCTGCTCTGTACATTGATTGGAACTTTATGGAAGTATCAGCAAACCAATGGGGATTGACTTCATGGAGATTTATTAATCCAAGATCAATCAAAGATTGTATTCAAATCGTATTGAAGAACAATGAAAAACCAATGCACTTCAGCGATATAATGAAAGCTATTACTACAGATTTCCCTGATCGCAAACGTGTTACTCCACAAGCAAGCCACAACGAGCTTATTCGTCACAATGAATTTGTGCTTGTAGGACGTGGACTCTACGGATTACATGAATGGGGACTTGCTGCTGGAACGGTATGTGACTTGATTCGCTCTGTTCTTATGGAAAACAATGGACCGATGAAACGGCAGGAAATTATTCAAAAAGTACTTGAAAAAAGAGACGTTCGTCTTGGAACAATTTCTTTGAGTTTACAAAAATATCCGTTTTTCAAACGTGTTGGACGAGCTGTGTATGAATACAATGCATCCCTCGATACAAATCGTCGTCAAAAGTACAGTAAGTAGTTTATTTACGTGGAACTATATCTTGCAACCACAATCCGCGACGGATGTGGGTTGATTTCTTGTGAAGCAATTTCAATATCCATGCAAAAAGCACGAAGAGTAATGGAAAGACAAATACAATTTGTCCTAACTCAAGGAGTGAATTGAAGACTGCGTGTACAATCATTGCCAATAACATTCCTTCCATGAGTTTTTCCTCATGAAAAAGAACCGATCCTTTTACATGAAAAATTCTGTGCATCCATCGTAAGACAGGGTGCTGATTTTTTCGTGATTCTTCTTTATAAATCTCTGTAGAAAAACGAGCTATTCCATAAAAGTATCCCAGAATCGCAGAAAAACATACGTGTGCAACCACTGATATACTTGAACGAAGCAAGTAAAATGCAGAGAAACTTGATAGGTTTCCGTTAGCACTCTCCCAGAAGCGCGCCAAATAAATAACGTTTTCTACAAAAGCAAATCCCAATGCAATAATAATAGCAAATGAGATGGCATCTGATACAGAAGTAATTCTATCTTCATCGGCAAATCGTAACATTAAGTATTTCACAAATTCTTCTAACATTCCTACCACTACAAAAAACCAAACTTTTGAAGGAAATAATTCTGATAAAAAATAAGCTGAAATACCAAATACCGCTCCAACGGTAAGAAAGATAAAAGGCGATTCTGCGATATTAAGGAATTTATTTTTAAATGCTTGCAAACTATTCCTTCTCGTACAAAGAAACTCTACAAGGAACATTACAAGAGCAATAACAAGGAACATCGAAGCTGCAACAATCGCGCTTACAATAATAAAAGAAAGTATTCGAGAAAAAGAAGGCCAATGAATAATATTTGAAATATATTCAAACATATTTATATGTTCAAAATAAAGCACTGAAACGTCCCATGTCTTCTCATATGCCTTAATAGGCAACACTGCGAACATCCCTGCAATGAATGTCCAAAAAACAAATCGATTCTTTTCTGGATTTTGTTTTTGAAAAAACAGAACCCAACACGCAACAGGAAGCGCGCTCATCGCTCCAAATTTTATCACGGTCCAAAGAAGGGAAAGTTCCATTAAATGTATTTGTTGCGAAAGAAAAAACGCAATCTAGTAATTAAACCACATTTAACGTGAAAAAACAAGTGTATAAAGGGCTTATCAGCCCATAAACATCAACCTTCTATAGATTTCTCAACTATGCCACTTTCTTCGTGACCTGCGGCTTATCAAGCAAATGATTCACAAACCATTGTTGTCCGATAGAAAAGATAGTACTTGCCAACCAATAAATCCCTACTGCTGCCGGAAAGGTTGCCGTAAAGAATCCCATCATTGCTGGCATAACCCAGAGCATCATTTTGTTCATTTGCTCCATCTGACTCGGAGTTTTTGTCCCCGTGTCTTTCGATCGTTTTTTGGCTCGTACCATTGATAATTTTACCGCTCCCCACTGTGCTACCGCCACAATAATAGGAAGCACTATCATGTTTCGTGCTGTAAGATTCAGCCCCAAAAACATTTCATTGAAGTTCGTAAGATCTACATCAAGATTGAATGAGTACAATAAATGGCTCAAGTGTGGTGACAATCCATCACGAACAATCCAGTACACTCCCAACATAATAGGAAGCTGAATCAGCATTGGCCAACAAGAGCTCATAGGAGACACCTTGTGTGTTTTGTATAATTCCATAGTTTTTTTCGCCATCATCTGCTGATCTTTTCCGTGTTTTTTACGTAACTCATCAAGTTTTGGCTGCAATTGTTGCATTCTCCGTTGTGATTTCATCGCGTTCTGATTTGGGAAAAACAACGCTAATCGCACTAATATAGTCAATACTACGATAGCCCATCCAAAAGCCATGTGCTGCGACAAGAGCACCAGCAAGTTAAACAATGGCTGACTGATCAGTGCTCGAAATAACTTTCGAAGCATATTCACTGATTGGAATTCAACTGTTTCTGATTGTATAACAAGTGGATCGTTTCCTTCTCTCGAAAAGGTCATTTCAACAGCAAATACTCCTATTTCTGAAAACATATCTTGGTTCCAATCACGAAGATCAAAAGCATGTGATTTTCCTGGTTCAAGAGTAAATCCCTCAAGAGCAAATGCTCCACAATCGCTAAAATTTGATATTTCTTTTGTTCCCCCTAGTTCAAGCTGTATCACCTTTAATGATGATGTTTCTGCCCCACACGGAGTATCAAATGTTACTGTTTCATCTGAATTATTCTTAATGTCCCATTGTGCCAAATTTCCAATAGCGAGCTCGTCTCCTCCTCTAATTGTTTCAATAACTACCGTCCCATTTTGCATTTCTTCTCCCTCTGTTACCTCTGGTGTTGGTGCAAAAAATTTATTGTATCCCCACATAATTCCGTAGAACACGGCGAACCAGATCAAAAAGCTCTTAAAGAACTTTTGTATTTTATCCATTGGGAGCGATTTTTTATCTATCATCTATTTGAAAGTTGAATAATAAGCTTGTCACATGCTGCTAGAAGTGATTCATGTCGATCAAATTTAGCGGCTCCGTTGTACAGAAAAATAACATTACTGTCTACTTTATCTCGTAATTTTTCTGCAAAAATTGGATAAACTTGGCGTCTAATTTTATTTCTCTCTACAGCTGATTTCGAAATCTTTTTTCCTGCTACCACAGAAAATCGTGGTACACCACGCGCCGGAGAGACAAGAAATGTCCATCCATCAATTTTAATTCGTCTTGAACGACGAAAAATTCGGTCAAAAAGCCGAGTTGTGAATCTAAATTTGCGTGCCAACATGAGTTTTTTTTAGTTCCAAGAAGAAGCTTTCCCCTCAACACTTAATAATTTTCGTCCTTTTTTTCGACGAGCAGCAAGCACTCGACGCCCTGTAGGAGTCTGCATTCGTGCACGGAACCCGTGAGTTCGCATTCGTTTTCGCCATCGTCGTTTTGCAATCATTTGAAAAATTCAAGTTCTATTCGGGCGCAATGTATTCGGATGCCCTTTCGTTGTCAAATTTTTACAGGGAAAAAGACATGAAAATTAGTTTTCATTCCGTATGCTTCATTTATCCGTAATTAACTGCTCATAACCTGACTCCATACGAGAAATCTCGATTGTAATATCACGAGAAATAAGCTATAGATACTGTATAAATTTTATTTTCAAATACCAACACATGAAAAATATTACAATTGGGAAACGCGTTTGGATAATGTCTTTAATGTTATTCCTTGCCTCCAGCACAGTTTATGGAGTTTCTTCTGTAAAAGGACAAATTCCTCAATTTCATCAGCAAGTTGAAGTAAAAAGTGAAAATAATTCGTTCCTTCGTAATATTGCTAATATTTTAAGAAATAGACGACTCAGGGCTTCCAGCCGTTTTAATCAAGCAACACGACCAACTCTGAATACAGCATCCCAAAAAAATGAGACGAAAGAAACTAAGCAAGAGTCTCTTCGCAAGCCAACCTCTTCTCTTTACTCAAGACTGAGAAGTTTTCGCAATCGACGAGCTATTTCTTCAGCAAAAAAATCTTCTGTACAAACATCTCCTGTAAAGAATTCTTCTAGCAGATACTTACAGCATTTAAGATATAGAAATGCCAGAACTATTCGACGTACAAAAACTTCGACTCCATCGACTGTTCCTACCAAAAGCATTGCACAAAAAACAATCAATACTGTAACCCCAACTCAACAAATTACTACAAATTACTCTGACGAACAAAATGGTTCCACCTCGACTAATAATGCTTCTTTAGTTATTGAAGAAATTGATTCTATTCTAGGAAAAATACTTGTTGAGAACGAAAATGATGTTGAAATAATGAGATTACAACTCTCTTCTAGTGGAGAAGAAGTTTTAATACAGGAGTTTTATTTTCAAAATAATTTAGAAGGAAATTTAAATTGGCACACAAATGAAGAGTCTCGGTTTGATAATGGTGGCACATTCAAACTCTACAGTGAGTCATCCAATCAAGTTCTCGGAACCACAATACCTTCTGGTGGTATCCTTCACTTTGACTTAAGTAATAACAATATTGTTATTCCCGTTGGCGAAAATATTAATATTTCAATAAAAGTTGATGTAAATGAGATTACTCCTTCTGACACATCAAGACCTCTTCAATTAGACATAGATACTACTTATGAGCAAAACGGAACTGTTGCAATAAATAGCGTTAATGGCGAGATTTTAAATTCTGAAGATATAACTATTGGCAATATTCCTGAACCAAACCTTTTCCTGGCATATAAAACAAAAATAGAATTAAAGACTCTTCCATCACCTACTACGCCTCTGAAAAATGGTCCGAATCAAGAAGTTTTCAGATTTCAAGTAACTCCAAATACGGCAGGAAGTGCCACGCTTGGAAGAATTTCTCTAATTATTGACAGTGAGTTTTCACTGAGCAACATGATTGTTAAAAACATGGTTACTCCTTCTGAAACCTATCCTGTAGATCGTGATTTTCCTGCAAGTTACAGAGTGGCTGTTTTATTTAATAAATTAGAAATTTCTGCACCACAAACATACATCGTGTATGCAGATATTTCCGGTTCTTCTGCAGGGCAATCCGTACTGAGTAAGATTTATTATGACAGTATGCCGACTCCTCCCTATACAGCTCCAAATAATTTTTATCTCAATACCCCTTCCCCAACTACATTTTGGACTGGTGTAATGTGGTCTGATAATTCAAACCCAAATGCAGATAATGATTATTTGAATGGATACCTACTGTACTTGAATACAACAGAAACACTCCTGTACTCCGATGGAACGAATGCTTATTCTGATGAAGATCAGTCCATAAATTTGCATGAAGGTTGGAATATCATTTCGCTCTATGTAGATCCTGATAATGCTGATGTTGAATCTGTCTTTTCTGAATTAATTAGCTCAGGAAATTTGGTGCAGGTAAAAGACCTCTTTAATGTTTTTGATCCAAACCTTCCAGCATTTTTAAACACTCTCGACACAATTGAAGGAGCTCAAGCATATTGGGTAAAAGTTACTCAAGACACCGTGTTGAATATAGAAGGCGACATGGTGAATATCCCCCATGTATACAATCTTAATACTGGTTTGAATCTCATTGGATATCCATTAAACCAAGAAGCCAATATGTTTTGTATTCTCCATGAGTTAAATAATGCACATGAACTTGTCTCAATCAGCAAAGAACCATTAGAAGGAAACACGCAGCCAGAATTAATATTGGAAAATGGACAATGGAATACAAATAATTTAACCGAAAAATTTAAACCAGGAGAAGGATATTATTTAGAAGTTAATACTCCAACTGAATTAGAAATCATTAACACGACTCCTTGTTTTTAGACATACGAAAAAGAATCTTATTAAGACACGGAAAAAAGACATTCAAGATGAGTGTCTTTTTTTCACTAAATACTATTAACGTTTCTCCTTTTAAAAACACGCAAAAATACCCTTCTTTTTTGCATTACGCATAAAGGTTAAACTTTTGACGAAGGCATTTTGCAGTTCTAAAATCTTAAAGAATATTTCTTCCCCCCTATACACAATGGCCGCAAAAAAACCGTTTGAAAACTTTCTTATTAATCTGCGATCAGCTTCCAAGACGATTGGTCTGTCTGATGCCGCACTCAAGGCCCTCGAAACACCTGAGTACATCCACGAAACAGAAGTGGAATTCAAGCTTGATTCTGGGGAGATGCGAAAAGTTCCTGGATACCGAGTAGAACACAATTCTGCCCGTGGACCCTACAAAGGAGGAATTCGTTTCCATCACGAAGCAGATTTGGATGAAGTAAAAGCTCTCGCGAGTCTCATGTCACTCAAATGTGCTGTAGTAAATATCCCAATGGGAGGAGGAAAAGGTGGAATTCAAGTAAACCCAAAAGAACTTTCTAACACGGAGCTTGAACGAATGAGTCGTGCATATTTCCGATGGGGAACAGAAAAAGGAATTTTTGGAGTAAACCGGGATGTCCCCGCACCAGATGTATATACTACTCCGCAAATCATGGCGTGGATGCTTGATGAACATGAAAAGGTTCTCGGATATCTCTCACCAGGAGTTATTACAGGAAAACCTCTTGAACTCGGTGGATCACTTGGACGATCTTACGCAACCAGCCAAGGAGGACTCTTTGTTTTGCAGAGGTATTTAGAACGCACAGGGAAAAAAGCTGAGGATACAACTATTGCCGTACAGGGATTTGGGAATGCTGGAGCGTATTTCGCAGAACTTGCTTACGAAGCGGGGTTCAAGATTGTCGCAGCATCAGATTCAAAAGGAGCTGTTGTATGTGATGGAGAAGCATGTGCCTTTGAAGTAAAAAAATTAAGTACATGGAAAAAAGATACGGGATCTCTCCGTGGAAATTTCTGTGAAGGAGATTCATGTGATCTTGAAAAAATGAAACTTGAAAACGTAAAAACTGTTTCAAATGAAGAATTATTAGAACTCGACGTAGATGTCCTTGTTCTGGCTGCGCTTGATGGAGTAGTTCATGAAGAAAACGCGAATAACATTAAGGCGAAAATCCTTCTGGAACTTGCAAATGGACCCGTAACACCAGAAGCAGATACTATTATGGAAGAGAAAGGAATCGTTGTTATACCAGACATTCTCGCGAATGCTGGAGGAGTAACTGTTTCTTACTTTGAATGGGTACAAAACCGATCTGGAGATGTCTGGGAGGAAGAGTACGTGATTACAAAATTGAAAAAAGTTATGGATAACGCCTTTGATGATTTCATGAAAATCAAAGAACAATACGACGTTTCATATCGTGAGGCAGCCTTTGTCCTTGGGGTAGAACGAATTGTAACCGCTATGAAATTGCGAGGACGTGTGTAGATCCCCTTTCATCCCCTTTAAAAGGGGAAATATAATATTTTACAAAAAATAAAGTCCCTTTTGTTCTCCCTTTTCAAGGGAGTGAAGAGGGATTTTTTATAGAAATCCTTTTTTCTTTCCCTAGAATTCTAGGGAGAGATGTCCCCCGCATTGCGGGGGACAGAGAGAGTTGGTATGACAAAATAATCCTTTTATGTCATTCTCCCATAGATGTTAAACCTCGCCGGACTTGATGAAGCAGGACGTGGCGCACTCGCCGGCCCTATCGTCGCTGGAGCTGTTATTTTGCCTGAGAATTTTCCTCTAGAAATATTAGGAGATAGTAAAAAACTTACCGACATACAACGTCGTAAAGCTTTCGTTCAAATCCAAGAAAAATGCGATTGGGCGATTGGATTTAGTTCCGCAGAAGAAGTGGACCGGTTGGGAGTAAAAAAGGCAACACGTGAAGCCATGTGGCGCGCTACTCGGAAATTGAAATCACGACCAAAAACACTTCTCGTTGATGGGAATGATCATTTCCAATTCGATATTCCTCGTGAAGAATATATCAAGGGAGATGACCGCATTCCTGTTATTTCTGCTGCGTCTATTATGGCGAAAGTGACGCGGGATGATTATATGATTGAGTTAGGGAAAAAATATCCACAGTTTGGGTTTGAGAATCACATGGGATATGGCGCAGAATCGCACATGAAATTATTAGCAAAAGAAGTCTACTGTCCTGAACATCGGAAGAGTTATGATCCGTTGCGGACTGTTTTGACGCAGGGGAAGTTGTTTTAATATAAAAAAGCCCCGTAAACGGGACTATTTAATTCCTTTGGTTGCGGGGGATGGATTTGAACCACCGACCTTCGGGTTATGAGGTGAAATCAAGTCGCTCATAGAGCGAATATCCGCATCACAACCGACCTAATCTAATGTCTATAGATTTTGCGGGTTATTTCGTCAATAGCCTTCGGGTCAAAGAACAA
>Ga0307989_1000818_pt1 | contig 18451 bp, 18 predicted proteins | sample EllFjometagen185_FD_203164 | JGI IMG/M metagenome (GOLD analysis project Ga0307989, IMG submission 203164) | Marine microbial communities from Ellis Fjord, Antarctic Ocean - #185 | ecosystem: Environmental > Aquatic > Marine > Unclassified | place: Southern Ocean | collected 2014-10-08
ATGCTGCGCAATGGCGGTCACCTGACGTTGGGAATTGCCTTCAATAATGACAAGAGTATCTGTATAAGAGGTGAATTTTTTAACATCAATGGCAATAATTGATTTTGCCTTTCTTTCAAATGCGGGGATAAGGTATTTTTTAAGATTATCATTTATCGCGACACGATTTTTCATTTATACAAGTCCTTTGTTCTAATAATTTTTTCAATATTTGCAGGCACAAATTTTTTTATGGGTTCGTTATTTTTTACCCTTTCCCGGATCATGGTGGATGAAATATTAATTTTAGGTACTCTGCAAATTAGTATCCTCTTTTTTTTTTTATGGGAAAAAGTATTGTCCTGTTCATTAAAGAAGTACCCTTTTGATATGTTCTCGTCAATAAAAGAGACAATGGCATCATAATTTCCCCAATGCCCCCTTAACATAATTATAATTCGAATAGTTTCAAAAATTTTATCTTTATTCTTCCATGTTGTTATGTCTAAAAATGCGTCTGACCCCATTAAAAGAGAAAAATGGGTATTGCGGCCATATTCTTTTTTAAATTCGTTTATGGTATCAATGGTAAAGGAAGGCCCTTTACGTATTAACTCTTTGTCTGATACGAAAAAATTATCATAATCCTGCAAGCTCTGTCTTACCATTTCAAATCGATCATTAGCAGGTGCAAGGTTTATGTCTGGCTTATGGGGAGGAGTTGCAGAAGGAATTAAAAAAACTTTATTCAAGCCATATCTATCTTTAACATACTGAATGATTTCAATATGGCCATTGTGGAAAGGATTAAATGTTCCTCCAAAAAGTCCAACTTTCATTTTTAACTCTTAGAAAGCTTAGTGGCTAAAAGGTTAATAAGTTCTTTTACCCCTTCCCCGGTTATAGCTGATAAGGTCAAAACCTGGATATCTTTTAAGGCATTTTTAAAGGCTTCAATTTTTTCTTTTGTATCCGGCAGATCGGTTTTATTAAGCACCACTATTTGAGTTTTTTGTGCCAGTGTTTGACTGTACTTGGACAATTCATTGTTAATCAGGTTAAAAGCCTTAAGTGGAAAATCAGGATCTATCTGGAAAGAATCAATCAAATGAACAAGGATACCAGTTCTTTCAATATGTTTTAAAAAACTTATACCAAGGCCGGTACCTTCGTGAGCACCCTCGATTAACCCCGGGATATCTGCCACGGCAAAGGGTTCTCCAAAGTTAGGCTCTACCATTCCTAAAATTGGGGTCAGTGTTGTAAAGGGGTAGTCGGCAATTTTTGGACGTGCTGCAGACATATGACTGATCAGTGTTGATTTGCCGGCATTGGGTAAACCAACAAGCCCTACATCGGCAAGAAGTTTGAGTTCCAGCTTAAGCTTGAGTTCAATCCCGGGAATACCGGGTTGAGAATGTCTGGGTGCCCTGTTGGTGGAAGATGCAAATCGTTTGTTACCTCGCCCGCCCATGCCGCCTTGGGCAACAATATATTCATCCGCAGTATCGGTTAGATCGATAATTATTTCGTTGGTGTCTGCATTGGAAACAATAGTTCCAGGGGGAAGTAAGATCGTGAAGTGTGAGCCGTTTTTTCCGTGTTTTTGTTTGCCTTTGCCGCCCTCGCCATTTTTAGCAAGGAGCAGTTTTTGGCGACGATAATCGAAGAGTGTTCGTTTGCTCTCATCGATTTTCAGGATTACATCACCGCCATCACCGCCGTCTCCACCATCAGGTCCACCTCTTTCAATGTAACGTTCCCTTCGAAAGCTTGTGCATCCGCGACCGCCATCACCGGACCTGATAGTGATAATTGCTTCATCTACAAATTTCACGCTTCATAAACGCTGACTTTTTTTCTGTCGCGGCCTTTTCTTTCAAAAGTCACAACACCGTCAATTAAGGCAAAAAGAGTAAAGTCCTTACCCATACCCACATTATTACCAGGATGGAGCTTGGTCCCAACCTGTCTTACAAGGATATTTCCTGCAAGAACATTTTGTCCGCCAAATTTTTTGACACCACGTCTCTGGGCGTTTGAATCACGACCGTTTTTTGTACTACCCGCTGCTTTTTTATGTGACATTAGGTCTCTCCTTACTATCTAAACTGCAATGGAATCTATTTTAATTTCAGTATAATGCTGTCTATGGCCTTTCAATCTTCTAAAGCCTTTACGACGTTTATACTTGAAGACTAATTTCTTTTTGTCTTTTGCCTGGTCAAGAATGTGTGCTTTGACTATGGCACTTTCAACTTTTGGGCTTCCAAGGGTAATGGTTTCACCATCTGAATACATGAGGACGTCATCAAATTCAACCTGGGAACCTTCTGTGCCTTCAAGTTTTTCAACTTTCAGGATCTGTTCCTCTTGAACCTTGTATTGTTTTCCTCCGGTTCTGATAACTGCGTACATTTTTAAACTCTCCTTATTATTTCAATACTTTCGCAATTTAAAAAACTCTTAATATTATACTTATTCCTTAGTATTGTCAAGATAAACATATTTGAAAATCTTAATCGGTATACATACCAGATTGCATGCATTTAGTAAATCAAAAATCAATGTCTTTTTTATGCAACGTTAGGGTTAACTTTGGCATTAATGATGAGTAAATATGTCGGCAACAGGGTCGTATACAGACGGATAGGCTTTAATTAACTTAAGTATGGCACTATCATTGGATTTGTTCATAAGACTAAAAACATAAAATCTAAAAATATAAAAAGAATCAATATCAGGGTTTATTAAAAGGTCTTCAGGGGATGCGTGAGAAATTTTTTTAGTTAAGGTCTTGAAAACAAATTTTTTTTCATCTTTTAAAAGAAATTGCATCAGTTTAGTTTTGACAGGGTTTTTCTGCACATAATTTGATATGGATTCAAGAAAAAAAGAGATGGCAAAAAGTTTTAAGGATTGGCAGTCTTTTTTTTTACACAGCTTCAGGTGAGTGTTGAGCTTCTTCAAATACACTTTTCTGTTTTGCGCTGACAGGTTTTTGAAACCCGTATTTAAAAGAAACTGCTGCTTTAAGTGTTTCAGAACAGTCAGGGTCATTTTTTTTCTTTGAAGCCGCGGCTTTTCTTCAAATATAGAAAAATACTCTTTTAAGCTTCTCATTCCCGGCGGGGTTAATTCGTCTCTGCCGCTATCAAGGAGGATGGACTCGATCTGTACATCAAAAAGTGCATTCAAATAGCATGGGTTCTGTTCCAGGTCATAGGCTTCAAGGGGTTTGAAATAATCCACAAGCAGGGCTTTGCGACCAGTTTTTTTTATCGGGAAAATGCTTGTTTTAGATGTCACCGGAATCTTTTTGTGTCCAAAAGGGTGGAGTGCACTGGTAAAAGTGGGAATAATGATAACGGCACCGTTTGGCGTGATTTCTGTACCATACCCATCCGTGATAGAAGGTTTTATGCTAACAAAATCTTCATCCAGTCCTGCCGGGATCAACAATTCGTCCAGGTCATGCTGCTTGCTGATTGAGTTCCCAATGTCCTGTTCGATTTTGTTGATGCGGGCTTTATTTTTTGACGTGATGCTGACAGAAAGGTTGGATTGTTTTTGGATCAGCGTTTTTAACAGGGGTTCTTTTTCTTTTGGTACCTTTGTTAACACACTGTATTCAAGGGGTAATGTGTTCAGGTAGTCTATGATATCGGATATGGTTTTCTCATCCTGCCGCCAATCAAGGGGATCGGAAGCGCCATATAGAGAAATTTCATCGTTGCCCTGATCTGCCATCTGCGTAAGAATTTTCAGTATGGCCCCGTGAGAAAAGTGTGACCGGATGCCGGGTAAGGCCCATTCATTGCATCGTCGGCAATAGTTGCTGCAACCCGATGTCAATTGAAAAGTCATGGCTGTTTTATACAAGAGTTCTTTTTGTTGATGGCTTAAATCAAGATTTGTTTCCCATGTATTAAAATTGATATGGATAATATTTATGGATGATTTTTTAATAGAAAATAAAACGAGGTCTTTAAGTCTGCTATTGTATTCTTTAATCCTTTGGGTGCAGTTCTTCAATAAAGCAGGTTTGAATTTTTTAAATAGGGTCTGTATCTGGTTTAACAGTTTTTCCGTATTTTCACTGAATTCAGATTTGCTTTGAGCGTGCTTAAGAATGTCTTTGTAAATTTTTTCAAAAGACTCATAATGATTATCATACACTGCAACCAGGAGTTCATTCTTTTTTTGTTCTAAAAAAGGATCATTGGTTTGTAGAACATCGGTTTTTTTAAGCTTAGTCATTGTAAAAGAAATTAGGTTTCCAAATATATGTTATAAAACTTTAATTATTTTATAAATTATTGACTATCATTAAATAAAAAAACAGGGGAGTTCCATTTAATAAGAAACTCCCCTGAATAAAGGTCACTAATCTATTATATCTTCAAACTAACCGCGAACCTCTTCTTTAACTTGGGTTGCAAGCTTATAAAGGATTGTCAAAACCAGAAAACCTGTGGCATAAACTGCCAGTGTAATCATGATTTCCGGTCCGGATGGCGCATATTCAGTTACATGGTGCAAAGGAGAGGGTACAAATCCACCTGAGATCATACCTAGTCCCTTATCGATCCATGCACCGAAAAAAATCATGGCGCAGGTGACCGGTAACAAAGTCTTATTGTTTCTCAATTGCGGAATAATAAGGAAAACAGCACCTGTAGACATGAGGATCAAGGCTGTCCACATCCATGGCACAAGGGCATGATATCCGTGGTATCCGAACAAGAGATACTGGAGATGGGCTGTATGTCCTGGGATTCCGGAATAGAAAACCACAAAACATTCACAGGCAAAGAAGAACAGGTTGGCAATAACTGCATAACAGACGATTTTTGACAATGTCTGTATGGCCTCCCAGCCTGGATCAAACTTGGTGAATTTTTTGACAATATAGCAAAGAATGATCAAAAAGGCCGGTCCTGCAGCAAATGCTGATGCCAAAAACCTGGGGGCCAATATGGCTGTCAGCCAATATCCACGTCCGGGAAGGCCGCAATACAGATAGGCGGTTACTGTATGGATACCAATGGCAAAGGGAATGGAAAGATAAATCAAAGGCTTGGTCCACAGCGGTGGCTCCACCTGATTTCTTTCCGCTTCCAAAAGCTTCCATCCTATAACAATGTTCAAAATAAGATAACCTTGGAGAACAATCATGTCATAGAACAGCATGGACTTGGGAGATGGATATAATAATACGTTCAGCACTCTAGTGGGCTGACCTAAATCCACGACAATAAAAAGAATACACATGACCAGAGAACCCACTGCCAAAAATTCTCCTAAAATGGTAATCCTGTGAAATTTTTCATAATCATGAAGGTAATAAGGGATGACAACCATAACACCCCCTGCCGCAACACCCACAAGAAAGGTAAAGTTGGCAATATAAAAGCCCCAGGACACATCCCTGCTCATGCCGGTGGTCATAAGACCGTTCATGAACTGGTCAATATAAGCAATCGTTCCTACTCCTATTACAGCGAGCAGAAAGACTATCCATAACCAATAATTTTTACTTCCTTTAATAGCAATTTCAAGCATACTCGCTCCTCTTACATGACATAGTAAACAGAGGGTTCAGTACCCAGAGACTGTTTGCGTCTGATTGTATAATGTTCATTCAAAAGTGCCCGAACTTCAGATTTAGGATCTTCAAGATCACCCACCACAATTGCCCCTTCAGATGCTTCCACACAATGGGGTTGTTCTCCTTTGGCCAGCCGTTCAGCGCAAAGATTGCATTTTTCCACCACCCCTTTGGAGCGGGTGGGAAATGCAGGGATCGTCTCTTCTATAAACGGTCTTGGATCTCTGAAGTTAAAACTTCTGGCGCCAAATGGACAGGCTGCCATGCAGAAACGACATCCGATACAACGATGGAAGTCCATCAGAACAATCCCGTCTTCCCTTTTAAAAGTTGCCTGTGTCGGACAGGCCTGGATGCAAGGTGCATTCTTGCAATGGTTACATGTCACAAGAAAGGGAAGGTCATGAAACTTTTCTGCCAGGAATTCATCTTCTTTGTCAGGAAACGCATTGTGGAATTCTTCTTCCCATATCCACTTGACTTCCTGTTTGTGATTGACAGGACGGGTTTTAGGGTATTTTTTTTCATCCACTTCATGGTTGAAGTCTGGAACATTATGGTTTTTATGACAGGCCTCGACAATACTTTCAACAACTTCATCAGTAATTTTGTTGGTATCAATCACCATTCCCCACCGGTGGGCGGTTAGTGCTTTCTCATTTTTGCTTTTCACCGGATGGGAAATGTCAGATGAAGCAAAGTTCATTGCCGGAGAAGCACCTAACCCCACGGCAGCAATACCTGCTACTTTAAGAAAGCTTCTTCTGCTTTTTTTCATCATTTAATCTCCTTGGGATTTGTGTGACATTCCCAGCAATAGGGATCAACCGAAGCATAGGTATGGCATGCGTCACAAAATTTTGCTTTATCTTCATGGCAACCGAGACATGAATTTTCACCCGTAGACAGGCTCATATTAAATGAATGGCCGTTTGCAGCTGTGTACATTCTATCCGCATCCCTGACAACCGAATCTCTCCATTCATCTAAAAGAGACATATGATTGGCTCTCATCTCATATTTGTCCAGTACGCATTTTTTTTCTGTCTTGGCTTTGCCAACAAGTTCCGGCTCAGGCGCTGCCTGGGTAGTGGTAACAATGTTAAACCAGAACGGTGAGAGTACTGCCAGAGCAAAAATTATAAGCCCTGTGATGATGTAATTTTTATTCATCTTCTTCCTCCTCTTGCTCTACACCTGGCAATGGTTCAAACCTTAAATCCTGGGTTCTTCTCTTTTCACCCGGCAGGATCAAGGCATTTCCTACAAGTTCATGAATGCCGTAGACTTCCACATCCGGTACCCAGTATTCGCACAGGGTTGTAAGAGTAGCTCTGTCAATGGCGCAGATGGTCCCAAGGGTGTTGACACCAAATTTTTCATGAACATATTTCACAGCGTTGGCTCGTGGAAGAGCACCAGCCATTCTAAGTTCCATGTTCTCGCCTGCGTTAAGGCCGGAACCTGAACCGCAGCAATAGGTCTGCTCACGGATGGTGTTGGGCGGCATTTCATAGAAGTTGTCACAGACATTTTCAATTATGTATCGCGGTTCATCCAAGAGACCCATTCCCCTTGCCGGGTTGCATGAATCATGGAAGGTCATTATACGATCGGAATTGCGGCTCTTATCAAGTTCAAGTTTTCCGTGTTTGATAAGGTCAGCCGTGAATTCTGTTATGTGAACCATTTTTGTTGATTTGGCATTTTCAAATTTGGTTCCCGTAATGGGATTGACAGGCTCTTCAAGGAAGTCGGCAGGGCCGTTCATGGTGTCCATGTACTGATGGAGAACCCGCCACATATGACCGCATTCACCGCCCAGTATCCATTTGACGCCCAGTCGCTTGGCTTCTGCATACATCTTGGCATTCAATCGTTTCATGGTCTCATGGGAGGTAAAGAAACCAAAGTTTCCCCCTTCGGAGGCATAGGTGCTCCAGGTCACATCCAGGCCGTATTTATCCTTGAGATATTTGAACAGGATCAGATATCCTTCACAGGTATAAGTGCCGGGATCTGCGAAAACATCCCCTGAAGGTGTAATAAAAAGAATATCAGCCCCTTTTTTCTGAAACTGGGGTGTACAGTCCACTCCTGTCACTTCTTCAATGTCTTCAACAAAGAATTCCAGCATGTCCTTAAAGGCATGGGGCTGAATTCCCAAATGGTTACCTGTTTTAAAACAGTTTGAAACAGGCGTTGCAATCCAGTCGATGTTCAGGCCTAAAAGGTTGAAAATCTCCCTTGCCATTATGGTGATTTCTGCCGTATCAATTCCATAGGGACAGAATACAGAGCAGCGCCGACATTCAGTGCACTGAAAAAAGTAGTACCACCATTCTTTTAAGACAGCAATTGACATGGGTCTAGCGCCGGCCAGGGATTTCCCGCCGGGAATTTTGCTCAGGATTTTGGCTGCTGTTGAAAAGTCATTCCTATAAACAGACCTTAAAAGCTCGGCTCTAAGGACCGGCATATTTTTAGGATCTCCGGTTCCAAGAAAAAAATGACATTTATCCGCACATGCGCCACATCGTACGCAGATATCCATGAATACTTTGAATGTTCGAAATTTTTCCAGGCGTTCTTTTAGGCCCTGATGTATAATTTCCTGCCAGTTATCCGGAAGTTTCCAATCCTCATCAAGAGGATTCCATTCCCTGGCATTGGGCAGGCCCAGCGTTTCCACACTCTCGGCTTTTGCCGCATAACAATACATTCCCGGCCTGATCTGGACCGAATCCGTTGTATCCATCCAATTGCCCGATGCTGATTCCGATCTCGGGCCATAATCTATTTTATTTAATAGTTCATCCGGTTTTAGTTCGTCAGACATTTATTACTCCTTCTTATCCACCGGCAGGCCGGCTTCAATCATTTTTTCTCTGAAGTGATCCTCATACTCTTCGTATGTATGGGTTTTCACATCATAGTTCCAGGGGTTAACATGTCTTTTTGCACGGGTATTGTTTGCCATATTTCTTGTTGGACTTAAGAAGATGCCGCCCATGTGCATCAGTTTGCTGGCCGGGAAATATGCAAAAAGGATACTCACCAGAAAGATATGGCCATAAAAAAGACCGCCAACACCTTGAGGAATTGTCGGGCTGAAAGTTGCAAGGCCCATGGTAAGAGTTTTGATGCCGATAATGTCAACCTTTGTGAAATATCTCATGGCTAAACCGGTTGCTGCAATCCCGATGATAAGAAATAAGGGGAAATAGTCAGCTGCCTGGGAGATATAGGTAACCTTGGCATCAAATATTCTTCTTCCAAGCAGGAACAACGTTGCTGCAAGCAATACTATGCCGGATAAAAATATTCCAGGAAGCCCCAATTGTACAATGCCATCAAAATATTCTAAAAATTTGATACAGGAAGGTACAGGGGAAGTAAAAAATCTGAAATGCCTTAACAATACCACTAAAAAAGAATAATGAAAGGCAAGAGCGCCTACCCAGAGAAAAATCTCCCAGGAATAGGAAAGCCTGTTTGATGCATTTCTGTTAAATGCGGCTTTGGTATTTCTGAACAGAGACCTGAAAAGAAAAATTTCAAAAACCATACGCAGAAATACACCAGTAGTTGTATCAGGGTTGTCAATGGTGTTCTGTTTGATCCATGGTAGAGATTTTTGTTGCCCGCAGGTTGTCGGAATTCTGAACGGAACAGCAGAAGATGCCCATCCTAAAACCTTGTATATAAACCCGGCAAGGAAGGCAATAATCGCTACATAGGGAAAAACAATTCCAAAGAACCACTGAAGCCCTGCTCCCTCAACCCCTGTGTATGCTACTAAAAAAAGTAGAAAAACAGCTGTCAGGGGGATCAAGTACTTTTGATTCATATTATAACCACCTCATTGTTTTATGCAGGACAAACCTAAATTTTGTCGTGCATGTTAAGAATTTTTTGAACCAAGGAGATCTTCTTCCGTAAGCTCAGCTACTAAACCAGCCCTTTCAAAAGCCCTGTGAATACGCCGTTTACTTTCAGTGGCTTTTAAAAGGAATATTTCTTCTTTACATTTCATATACTTGTTAAATGAAGCCAGAGCAATCTGGTCAACAATTTTTTCAAACTCCCGGATCATACTGCTATCAAGAATGTCCTCACCAATGCCCTTCAAAGCAAAAACAAAACTGACCGCCTCGGAAGCGGAAAACGCCTGTACCGCTCTGATCCGGATTATTGGATCAAGAGCTTTTTCAAGTGTCTCTCCGTTGAATTTTTCAAGGATAAGATTGAACACATCTTCAATGGTTTCATGGGTAACAGCACCAACCGGATTATCAAATCTGTTCGAGTCTTTGCCCAGTATTTTTGCTGTTTGTAAAGGATATGTATCAATTGTTGCCTGGAACCATTTTTTTACAAACAAGTCTTTATTTTTTTTAAGTATCTGATTTAATTCCATATGATATCTATATTTTTTTTATAAAATTATTATTAACGCCTTAATTAAATTGTTAAAAGGATATAAACTCCCTATAATTTTATGTCAAGGATTAATGCGTGTTAAAAACCAATTTCATTAATCCTCAAAAAGCTAGAAAATTGCTGCTATTTATATTACCTTTTTTCTTTTTTATTGAATAAATAATGGGGTTCAATTAAAAGAGATAAAGCAAAAGCACGTCCAAATTTTTTAATTTATAGCTCTGGAGTGTTGTGATTAATAAATAAGTTTATTTGATATTATATTGTGTTTGAACGAAAACTCACTTATCTGCTTCGTTGCTGCAAAATTTTGCCAAGCTATAAGAAGGGGCCTCATGTACTACAGTACACACCGGTTTCAAAATTTCTTGCGCCTTGTATATGAGCAATTTTGTGAGCATGCGCCCCTCTACGAGCCATCCAAACGAGGGTTTCTGGTCAAGCACTATATAATTTAAGGAGTATTTATTGATATGGATAAAAATGGCAAAAGCCCGGAAGGCCAGCAGGGTATTAATATAAAAGTGCTTAAACAAGGGCTTTGTACAGGTTGTTCCGCCTGTGTAGGGCTTTGTCCTTCCATGGAAAATTACAAAGACAAAACAATCCTTTTTCATGATTGTAATCTGGACAAAGGCCGTTGTTTTACTTACTGCCCCCGCACCCCCACCGACCTTGAAACCTTGAGACGCACTCTGTTTAATCCTGGGGACATGGTATCGGAAATAGGAGCTTTCAAAGGACTTTACATGACCCGGGCAACAGATGAAACTATTCGGGCAGGCGCACAACATGGCGGCACAGTGACTGTGTTGATTCAATTGGCGCTTGCCGAGGGGTTTATTGACGAGGCGATTCTGGCTGATCAGGACGATCAGCTTTTACCGGCTGCTCAGTCAATTGTAGATGTGGATAAGGTTTTTGGCAAAGCCGGGTCAAAATTTGTAGTCTCACCTACACTATCCGCATTCAACCGGATTTCCCAGACAGATACAGAGAAAATCGGTGTTGTGGCCACACCGTGCCAGGCCATGGCATTGGCAAAAATGAGAGTGAATCCGGTTTCTCAAGATAAGATTCGCATGGAAAAGTTAAAGCTTGTTATAGGTCTTTTTTGCGGATGGGCTCTTGACTGGCGTAAACTCCAAAAACTGCTGAAAGAAAAGCTGGGAGATTTTCAGATTAAGGGCATTGATATCTTGCCAAGCAATCATGCTTGCATGGAAGTTTATACAATACATGGAGTAGTCAAGATTCCCATTGAAGAAGTCATAAATTGTGTTAGAGATAATTGCAGTTATTGCTTTGATATGACCTGCGAATTTGCCGATATTTCAGTGGGGTCGGCACGAAGTGAGGAAGGCTGGGATGTGGATAAAGGGTGGAACCAGGTGATTGTACGAACATCAAAGGGAGCTAAGTTGCTGGCTCTGGCCCGGGAAAAGAATGTTCTGGAGTTTAAAGCCGTACCAGATAAAAATATTGAAAAACTCAAAAAGGCATCTGCAAAAAAGAAGCGCACATGTCTTATGAATCTGGAACAAATGACTGGCAGCAGCGATGACCTTATTTATATTGACCCTGAAGATCCTGTGGTTCGCCAAATTAAAACCGGGAGGATAAATGACGTCCATATTGTTTGAAACCAAGCAGGACTGTGAGGCACTCCTCATGGGAAATGATGCAATTTCCCGGGGTGCGCTTGAGGCAGGTGTGAATGTTGTAACAGGTTACCCCGGCACACCATCGTCGGAGATCGTGGAGCAATTGGCTAAAGTAGCAGAGGACTGCAATTTATACGTGGAATGGTCTGTGAATGAAAAGGTAGCCCTGGAAGTGGCTGCGGCTGGATCATATGCCGGGTTAAAGTCCATGTGTGTTATGAAACAGGTTGGGGTGAACGTGGCGGCAGATTCGCTTCTTCATATAGCGGAGTATGGAACACGAGGAGCATTGGTGCTGGTTTCCTGCGAGGATCCGGGAGCGCTTTCAAGCACAAATGAAGGTGACTCACGTCCCTATGCCAAGATGATGGAATTCCCATTGCTGGAACCCGGGGATTTCCAGGAAGCAAAAGATATGGCCAAGTGGGCATTTGAGCTTTCCGAGGATCTTTGTAATGTTGTTATGCTCCGATCGGTCACACGCTTGTCCCATGCCAGTGGAAATGTGATTATGGGTGAGCTACCAAAAGTTGCCCCAGAGGCGGTTTTTGATTTTAGTGGAACACCAATGGATCAGATGAAAGGATCGATACTTGCCTTTCCTACCCTGATTGATCCATTGAGAAGGCGCCAACAGGAAAAGCTCGCAAAGGCTGAGACATTTTTTGAAAAATCTGTGTTTAACACATATGTTGGTCCTGAAAAACCTGAACTTCTTATCATTACAAGTTCGGTTTGTCAGCTCTATGCCAAAGAAGCCCTTAGTATTCTTCATTTGCAGGACCGGGTGGGGCTTCTCAAGCTGGGTACTACCTGGCCTCTACCACCTAAGCTTTTGGGAAAATACCTTGGTGCCTGTGAAAAAATATTTATTGTGGAGGAAGGAACTCCCTTTCTTGAGGACAATATAAAGACACTGGCCGCTGAAAAGGCAAAACAGGTGGGTATAAAGACTTTTTTTGGCAGAAAAGACGGGACTCTTCCTCCAGTTAACGAGTTGAACCCGGATCTTTTGATTGAAGGTATTACCAGTATCCTGGAAATTCCCTTTCAGCCGGCTTCAGATGGATACAAGGCAAAAGCAGAAGAAATCGCTGCTGTGGGGGCACCGGTAAGAGAGCTGACCTTTTGTCCTGGTTGCCCTCACAGGGCCTCGTTCTGGCTCATTAACAGTGCACTCAAGCTGGACAATCGATCGGGTTTCCTCTGTGGAGATATAGGTTGCTATAGCCTTGGGGCCGGTCCATGCGGATTTTCCACCATCAAAATACTTCAGGCCATGGGTTCAGGTATGGGTATGGCAAGTGGATTTGGAAAATTTGATCGGTTTGGAATGTCACAACCGGTAATGGCAGTTTGCGGGGATTCCACTTTTTTCCATGCAGTAATGCCGGCCCTGGTCAATGCCGTCCATAACCAGTCTGACATGATTCTGGTGGTGCTGGACAATTCAGGAACTGCCATGACCGGATTCCAGCCTCACCCTGGCTCCCCTGCTGGTGCAACAGGAATGAAACTGCCTATGCTGGATATTGAAAAACTATGTTGCGCCATTGATATCCGGGTGGAAGTGAGCGATCCATTTGATCTGAAAGGCACCCGGGAGATACTGCTGGATCTGTTGGAAGAAAGCGGTAACCCACGCGTGTTGATTTTAAAACAGCCATGCGCCTTAAGTCCCATAAGAAAGGGAAGTAAGATGTATGAGCTGTCCATTGATACAAATCTTTGTCTGGCAGAATCTTGCGGCTGCAACAAACTTTGTACCCGTGTTTTTAAATGCCCGGGGTTGATATGGGATACTCAAAAGGAAAAAATTCAGATCGATGAGGTACTTTGCGCAGGTTGCGGCGTGTGTGCAAATATTTGTCCCACCGGGGCCATTACTGCTGAAAGGGTGAGGTAATCAATGGAAAATACATTGCGTTGTGATCCATATAATTTGATAATCACGGGAGTCGGGGGGCAGGGTAATGTTCTGGCTTCCCGTGTTGTAGGAGATATGATGATTGCTCAGGGATATAAAGTTACCATCGGAGAAACTTTTGGTGCTTCACAGAGGGGAGGATCTGTAATGAGCCATTTGCGAATTTCAGCCCGGGACGGATTTTCTCCCCAGATGCCAAAGGCAAAGGCGCATATGGTGGTGGCACTGGAGCCCATGGAAGCAATCAGGGTTTTGGCCGTTTATGGAAATTCCAAAGTCAAAGTGCTGTGCAATACCAGACCCATACAACCTGTGGGTGTTATCTGCGGGGATCAGATCTATCCTGAGCCAAAACAGATTATTCAGTGGATCGAGTCAATCTCAGCAGATGCAAGGTTTTTTGATACCACAAAAGAGGCATTAGATCTGGGGAATTCTATTTTTGGAAATATCATGGCAGTGGGTGCACTGTCTGCAACGGGTGATCTTCCGATGCCATTGAAGGTGTTTGAACGAGTAATATTAAAAAAAATTCCCGTTGGCAAGGTTGAGATCAATTTAAGAGCATACAAAATAGGAAAGAATTTGATTAGAGATAAATGATAAATAAATATTTTATGAGCTGTTTTATAAAAATTATAACCTAAAATTATAAGCGAGAATATTTATGAGTAAGAATAAACATCTTTATGTATTATGGACGAATGACAATATTGATACTGCAGAAAAAATGGTTTTCATGTATACTATTAATTCACTTAAAAAAGGCTGGTGGGAAAAAGTAACCCTCATAGTTTGGGGAGCCCCTGCCAAACTGGTGAGTGAAAATAAGGATATTCAAAAAAAAATTAAAGAAGCTTTGGATGCCGGTGTTCATATAACTGCCTGCAAGGCCTGTGCCGATCAGCTGGGAGTGTCCGATGATCTTGAAAAACTTGGGATTGAAGTTATATACTGGGGAGTCCCGCTGACTAAGATTTTAGAAAACAATGAAAAGCTTTTAACAATATAAAAAACAGAATGATTGAATATCGTCTGAATTGTTTTGCTCTGATTGTATTAGCTTAAGATACCTAATAAAAGGGAACACGAATGAAAAGGTTGAGAAACTATATAGAAAAATGGGGTTTTACCGGTTTAAGACTCTATATCCAAAAAAAAAATATCTTTTCCAAATATATAAATTTTCGATTACCGGGATTTAAAGAATCAATCTATTTGCGGCACAATACCTCAGACGTAAAAACCTTTGATAAAATTTTTTTAGAAGATGAATATGATTTTGACCCCGGGCAAGCTCCAAAAGTAATCATAGATGCCGGTGCAAATATAGGTGCAGCCTCAATATATTTTGCTATAAAATATCCAAATTCCATGATCATCAGTCTTGAACCGGAAAAAAGCAATTTTGATATCCTCATGAAAAATAGTAAGAAATATAAGAATATTTCCTGCTTGAATAAAGCGTTGTGGCACACAAAAGAACCTTTATATATAAAGAATCCAGAAGCAAATAAAGAATCCTTTGAGATACAAACGCAAAATTTGAGCCCTGGAATAGATGTTATTGAAGGAATATCCATAAATGATCTTATGGCAAATTTTAAAATCAATCAAATTGATATACTTAAAATTGATATTGAGGGCTCAGAAAAAGAGGTGTTTTCTCACAACACAGAATGGCTAGAAAAGGTTGGATTAATTTTTATTGAGTTTCATGACAGAAAAAAGCCCGGTTGCCGGGAATCATTTTCAAAGGCAATCAAAAATTATGTAATTCAGATTCAAAATAAGGGTGAAACAACAATTGCTACAATGAAAAGTTCTTAAAATTAATAATATATTTTTAAGACGCTGAAACTAAAACCAGCAAAGCTCATCAAAAAAAAGACTAAAAAAATTTGTCAGGAAACAAAAAAAGGAATCCAAAGCCAAGGCTTAAAATTCCCAAGATCGTTGTTGATGGCGGAGAAATAGAGATTCGAACTCTAGAAGGGTAACAACACCCTTACTCGCTTAGCAGGCGAGCGCCTTCAGCCACTCGGCCATTTCTCCGCTTGTTGTAAATTGGCGGAGGAGGTAGGATTCGAACCCACGAAGCTTTAACACTTAACGGTTTTCAAGACCGCCGCCTTCAGCCACTCGGCCACTCCTCCGAAATGAACCCAAGTTTTATATCATCTTGTTAAAAACAGGTCAATACTTAACTTGCCACAAAAGATAGAAATGTTGCAAAATTCATCTTATCATTGACAGGGAGAACAGTTGAGCTATATTAAGAAGTTTTAGGTTAACCCAAATTTTACAGGAGATAATGGATGAGGCAGAAAATAAGATTTGAAAAAAATGTGAAAACCGGGAAAGTAATAATTTTGGAGTCCAGTGAAGTGGATCCCAGTGTTGTTTTGCTGCTCCATGAAGAAGAATACAGTCTTGAAGAGATGATTAAGGCCTCAGCTGAGGGCGTTCTACCTTTTTCCACTTTGATGAGAAGAAGGAGTTTTTTCCCCACTTCAGACCTTTGTAATAAACTTTTTGAGAATACGATAGAATTTTTTAAAAATGATGCGGAAACAAAAATCATCATTGAATATAATGATATAGAAGCTTTCCCAAAAGAAGAAAAATTTCAGCTGGAAGATGAAGATGTTGAGATTGATAAGATATTAGAGGAAGATGGGGAGACCAGCCAAAACGAGATAAAAGAAATAGACTCTGAAGATGACACACCGAAATTCACGCCTGAAGACACTTCTGAACACGAAAATTAGAGCTGATAATGAAAAATAAGATTAAAAAAATTGTACTCAATGCTGTTAAAACAGGATTTGAAAATGGATTGCTACCAACAGATCAGATCCCTGAAATGGAAATAGAAGAACCAAGAAATTCATCTCATGGAGACTTTTCCACAAATTTTGCAATGGTTTCAGCTGCAATTCAGAAAATGCCACCCAGAAAAATTGCCCAAAGCCTGGTATCATCAATTGAGGCCTTGTGTGAAACCTCGGATGAAACTGCAAATTTGATTGAAAAAGTAGAGATAGCAGGCCCTGGGTTTATTAATTTTTTTCTTTCCAGCAAAGCCTGGCACCCAGTGGTTGACCGGATTCTTGAACAGGATAAAAAATATGGTGCCTCAGATATGGGGAAAAATGAAAAAGTGCAAGTGGAATTTGTTAGTGCAAATCCCACAGGTCCATTGCATGTGGGGCATGGAAGGGGTGCTGCTGTTGGAGATTCTGTCGGGAATATTCTTAGTTTTGCCGGGTTTGATGTTCAAAAAGAATACTATATTAATGATTCCGGGCGCCAGATAAGAACCCTGGGAACATCAGTCTGGCTGAGGCTGTTGCAAAAAGCGGGCAAAGAAATCGAGTTTCCAGATGACTGTTATAAGGGCGATTATATTAAAGATCTTGCCTGTGAGATGCTTGAAAAACAAGGTAGCCAGTTTATTCAAGGAGATGAGAAAGACGCCATCGCTTTATGTGCAAAATTTGCAGCAAAAAAAATTCTTAAAGGAATAAAAGAAGACCTGTCAAGTTTTGGGGTCGTGTTTGATCAATGGTTTAGTGAGCAAAGCCTGTATGATTCGGGACGCGTTCAAAAAGTCATTGATGAATTTACTTCAAAAGATTTGATTTATAAAGAAGAGGGAGCACTCTGGTTTAGAACACAGGATTTTGGCGATGAAAAAAACAGGGTGGTCGTTAGAAATAATGGGCTGACCACTTATTTTGCTTCTGATATTGCCTATCATATGGAAAAGTATGAGCGAGGGTTTGATAGGGTTATTGATGTGTGGGGAGCAGATCACCACGGTTATATAAAAAGAATAGATGCCTCTGTAGTTGCACAGGGGAAAAAAAGCAGCCAGTTTCAGGTGATATTGGTTCAGCTGGTGAATCTGCTTCGAGGGGGCAAACCATTCCAGATGTCTACAAGGGCTGGTGAATTTGTTACATTAAAAGATATTGTTGATGAAGTGGGCAAGGATGCTGCAAGATTTATGTTTTTAAGCCGCAGTTATGATTCCGGGCTTGATTTTGATCTGGAACTTGCCAAACAGAAAAACTCAAATAACCCTGTATATTATGTCCAATATGTCCATGCCAGGATCACTGGGATTCTCTTAAAGGCAAAGCAGGAAAGTATTATCCAGAACATTGATTTTGATAAGGGTATAAACGTGGGATTATTGACGACTACCGAAGATATTAACCTTCTAAAAATACTGGATACATTTAAAGCCAAAGTGGAAAAAAGCGCTCAAACATTGCATCCCCATGTGATTTTTACGTATCTGATGACTCTTGCATCCGCATTCCATGGTTATTACAACAAGCACAAGGTAATAACAGATAGCACAGAACAAACCCTGGCCAGGTTAAGCCTTGTTTTGGGAGTAAAAAAAGTTATTAGAAACGGGTTGGCACTTCTTGGGGTTAATGCACCTGAAAGAATGTAAAAATGATATCCTTTAAAGGGATTTTAAAATATTTAATTTACACGTTTATTGCCGGCTGGATGTTTTTATTGGGCATCATGGTGGGCCGTGGTACTTCTCCTGTTACTTTTGATACCCAGGGGTTTCAAAAAAGGCTTGAAGCCATTGCCAATGAATTTGTAGAGAAAAAAGATAATCCCCAAAAAATGGATTTAGAATTCTATGATGCCCTGGATAGCCCTGTGCAGGAAGAAAGTGCCCTTTCGAAAAACAACCCCTTGGAAATTATGCCTGAAAAAGAAATACCTGTAAAAGAAAAACTTGAAAAGGAAAACCTTCTTACACCGGATATGATTCCATTAAAGAAAAGCAGAAAA
>Ga0307989_1000819_pt1 | contig 18451 bp, 12 predicted proteins | sample EllFjometagen185_FD_203164 | JGI IMG/M metagenome (GOLD analysis project Ga0307989, IMG submission 203164) | Marine microbial communities from Ellis Fjord, Antarctic Ocean - #185 | ecosystem: Environmental > Aquatic > Marine > Unclassified | place: Southern Ocean | collected 2014-10-08
ATCTTTTATTCTATTGATTGGATTATTCTCCATCATAGATTTTCTATTTTTTTCTTTATGCTCTTCTATAGAAAGAAGAACTAAATTTTCATAAGAATCATTTGTTGAATCATTATCTATATGATCAACATTAAATTCTTTTCCAAGATATTTACCATATTTATATTCCCACATCATTCTATACTGTTTGGCATAACCATTTGTTTTTGTATTAATATGTCGATAAGATTTAGCTGTCATTTTATTAGAGAATGTATAGAATTTTTCTAACTCTTCTCCTACACTTTGTAATGCTTCAATATAAGAACCATCAGATCTCGCTAGTAAGTGTTCTGGAGTACATTTAAATGAAGACCCGTTAGAAAGAAAAACTTCAATAACTTCTCTATCTCCAGTTTTAAAAGCAGTTGCACTCTTAATTTCTGATTTCCACTTAGAGTTATCAGGTCTGCTACCTTGACCTTTTAATCTTCCTGAATAAACTTGGAATTCTTCTTTCTTTTCAGCAAGTTCTTTAATTGAAATACCATTTCTTCCATCAGCTACCGCTACGATAGTGTCTCCTGTAAAGCAAGGATTTACTTCCTGTATTGTAAAATCATAGTAACCGTTATTATATTTATTGATTGTATCAAGGTTAAGAATTCCTGGCTCGTTATGCTGGTAAGCATTCTTAGTCATTAACTCATAAAGTTCTTTTGCTTTAATTGTTTTATATACTTTACCTTCAAAAACTAAATCCCAAGGTAAATCTTTTTCAACAGCATCCATAAATGCGTCAGTAATTCCTACAGAAATATTAAACTGAGTTAATTCTTTATTATTATCACCTTGCTTTGCTGTTATAAACGCTTCTATTTCCGGATGGTCCACATTTAGAATAGCGATGTGAGCTGCTCTTCTTGAACCACCTGTATGAATTACAGTTGCGTTTTGGTTGAAACTCTTCATAAATGAAAGAGCACCAGAACTTTCTCCACCTTTCGATAGAGGAGCATCAATAGGTCTTAATTTAGAAAAATTAATTCCAACTCCACCACCTGTAGCTGAGATAACTAAATCTTCTTTTAATGAATCTCCAATACCTTCTATGCTATCTTCAATTCCAATAGTATAACAGTTATTGTAATATGGCATCTTTGGGTTTGGTCTTGCGTTTGCAAGTATTCTACCTGCTGGAATTAATCTCCCAGAGCTTAACTCCTCATAGAATTTATCTGTCCACTTTTTTTTATTCTTATGTCCTGCTTCGGCTGAAGCAATCTCCTTTGAGACTCCGGCAAAGACTTCATTAACTGAAGTCTCTTCATTTATCATATACTTTTTCTCAAACGTTTCTTTACTTATCGGCTGCATCCATTTAAAATCTTCTGACATTTACTTTCCTTATTTCCTTATTTCCTTATTTCCTTATTTTACTCCAGTGTGCCCAAAGCCACCTTCACCTCTTGTTGTTTCACTTAACTTATCAACTCTTATGAAGTTGCCAACTTCATATTTAGAAACAACCATCTGTGCAATTCTATCTCCTGATAATATCTCAAAATCATTATTTCCTAAGTTTTGTAATATAACTCCAATTTCTCCTCTGTATGAACAATCAATTGTTCCCGGACTATTTGGCATTGTAATTCCGTATTTCAAAGCTAATCCTGAACGAGGTCTTATTTGTACTTCATAACCTGTAGGGATAGCCATTTTTATACCTGTAGGAATTAACTTTATTTCTCCTACTTTTAAAATATAATCAATTACAGATCTTAAATCTGCACCTGCTGATCCGTTATCTGCATAAACTGGAGATTTCTCTTCTGTTAGTATTTCTATGTTAACCATTCTTACTCCTTTTACATAATTATAACATATTATTCTTTTTCTGTCAAGTATTTTTCTATGTATGATTTCTTAAAAAACTCCTACTTTACCAAGAAGTTCCTTTTTGAAGGAACTTCTTGTGCTTATTATTAACGAGCAATATTTTGCTCTTTGCTACAAGCAAATTATTGCTCTATCGTATGCTCAAATAATAAGTTTCCACAGTCATATATTTGTGTAAATCCTTCTAATAACATTATTTCTCTTTCTGTTCTATTTTTTTTATAATGTTTCATGCTAGTTGATTTAAATCTATTATATCTTTTATGGTTTTTGCACCACCAATAATTTGGAGTTGTAGTTTTTACATACTTCATTCCTAATATGTTATAAACATTTTCAGTATTCCAGCGAATGTCTGAATAAGAGATTATTTTATTTGGTGAATACATTTTTATAAAATATTTATATAATTTAGATGCTAATCCAGTTATTTTAGTATTATGTATAATTGCAAATCTGCTTAATTCATATTCATTATTTATTGCTTTTCTATAATTTGAAAATGTCATTACTCCAACTAAACTATCTTCAAAGTAAGCTCCTAATTTAATTATAACATTGTCTTTACCTTGTATATGATATTTTTCGAGGAAAACATTTTTTTCTTTACTTCCTACTTCTTTAATAATACATTTTTTTGCATGTATTATATTTTCATTAAGATTTAAAGCATTTCTTAACCTTTCTTTTACGATATTTCTTTTATACAACCATTCATCTTCAAAAATTTGAATTAATCTAATTCCTTTATTGTTTGCTAAGTTAGTCTTATTAATATGATATTTGTTGCCATATTTACTATGCCAGTATAAACCATTATATTCAATTCCTAAATTATAATCAGGTAGATAAATATCTAATTCATATGGAGATATTATGTTTCTTGAATTAGAAATAATAGTTGTTGATATTATTGACTTTAAAAAATCATATATTTCCAGCTCAGCATTGGAAATATTTGAGGCTCCTCCATTAGTATTTAATGCTCCAGTATAAGTAGTTATTTTATATTTTTTATTTTTCTGTGATTTTAATATTATAGTGTTTTTATTTATCCATTCATTAAACGTTTTAGAAAAATCATCTTCATTTAGTTCATTTAAAACAGTAATATTTTTTTCTCTTAATTTTTCTATTAAATCTTTTAGTTTCAAGCAGCTATATTGTTTAAAAAATTCAACATCATATCTTTCTAAATTAGTTTTCTTTATTTTTTCTTTAACTTCTTCATTTTGAAAAACATATTCTACTCCATATCTTTCTAAATTGGTTTTCTTTATTTTTTCTTTAACTTCTTCATTTTGTAGTGCTGATTTAAAGCCATATATTTTTAAGTTTGTATTTTGTGCTTTCTCTTTTATTTCTTTATTTTGTGATACATTTTCACAGCCATATTTTTTTAAGTTAGTTTGTTTTATTTTTTCTTTAATCTCTTCGTTTTGTAATCCATATTCAGTTCCATATTTCTTTAAGTTAGTCTCTTTAATCTTGTCCTGAATAGCACTTGAGCAAGCAGGAGCAAGCCCTCCGTATCTTTTTGTATTAGTTTGCTGTATTTTATATCTAATCTCTTTTGAAGATGCTGGTGCTACTCCACCATATTTTTTGAGATTAGTCTGTTTCATTTTTTCTTTAACTGAAGGGAGTTTTGCTGTATTATCTACACCGTATTTTTTTAAATTATTGTGTTTCATATTGCACTGCTGACAATACAAATCTCTATCGTTAATATTATTAATATCATTAAATAAAGAAATTCTTCTGCTAGCTTTTTTACCGCACTTATTGCAAGTAAATAATAAAGAATCTCTTTGCCCTATTTTAGAACTTGAAGATAATATATTATCTTCAAGTTCTATATCTATTTTTTCACCACTTCTTTTTAATAAAACCATAAATTCCTCTTGACTAATTATTCTTTTTCTGCCAAGAGTTATCTTTACAACTTATAAATAAATAGTCCACTGAGCGATAATTTTAGTATCGTGACTCTTATAGATGGGTGCAATATTTCTAGTTGCCCAAAGAATACCAGTAGGCATTTTTTGATAATTAGTATATTCTTGACCAGAAGTTAAAACATCATCATTATTTGTGTTAGATGCAGGTATAGTATTTTTTAGTAACATAGGTGCATCTGCAAAAAGACCAGCTACTTTAAGAGTATATCCATTGTATGGATAAAATTGTCCAGTTGTTTGTTCTGGCATTATTACTGTATATGTTAATTTTGATTCTAAATCAGTTGTTCCAGTAGTCTCACCGAGTTCTAATACTGTTTCTCCTTCAGACTGAAAGAATCTTTGGTTCTTTTTAGCATATATAAAAGCAGGTCTTCCTATTCCTCTATAACTCCCATTAGAAAAATCATTTTCATCTATAGTTGTTAGAACTGCTGGGTTTTGTCCAGTATACGTTCCATTCTTAATAGCTCCTTTAACTCCAAATGAATCATCATCTAAAGTTGTAGTTAAAGCTGCTGAGTAAACATCATTCACAGTTCTTGTTTTAGTTAATACGTATCCGGTTCCATTCCAAAGTGCTGAGTAATAATTTTTATCAGTAGGAGTAACTGTAAGAAGGTTATCGAATGAAGTTTCATCCCATGCTCCGTTACTTTGATTTCCATATCCATCTTGGCCAATTCCTCCTCTTTCATCAGCTGTTACGTCTGCCCAAGATGCAAATTCAATTCCAGTACCAAAAAGCATTTTAGTAGGAAAAAAAGGATATACAAAATTAGCAGAAGAGTCGGTTGTGTCTGCTACTAAATCTGGATGAGCAACTGTTTGATATTGGTAACTAAGGCCACTTCCAGAATCTTCATAATAATCAGTATTATCTGAAAGATACTGTGCGTCTGACATCATTGTTCCATCAATATTTGTAACAGCTGTATGGTCTGTAATCATTCTTTTGCTATAGGCTGTTTCAGTTCCTAAAGTTCTATCTCCGTGAGTAGAATAAGATTCACTTGTTAGTAAATGCATAGTGGCATGCTTAGCCCATTTAGTTACAATGTTTTTTTCTATATCGTGATGAATTACTTTTCCATCTTTAATAGCCCAGATTTCTAATTCACCTTTAAAATCCACATTCATTTTTTCTTCACTCATATTCTTATCCTTATCTTTTGTAAGTTTATCAAAATTCTCATTAATCTTATCTTTTAGCACCACTTTATCTCCTAATTATCTTTACATCTATTTATGTATTAAATAAGTGATATTCTGCATTACCAGAAATCTCTATGTCACCCGACCCAGTATAAGAAGTTGATTTAGAACTCATTACCATAATATCATTATAAAATTTTGGATCGACCATTAAATTATCAGCAGAACTTTCAAGAGTAAAATCAGTAGAGATGTCTTTATTTTCAATGTATGGATATGATATACTAAATCCATCAAGCTTTTCATCTAAATTATTATATAAAGGAATTTCTTGTAAATTTTTTAAATCATTCCATTCGACATCCAAAAAATTAAGTTCTTGAAATAATTTATCCGTCAAGTCTAAATCCCATAATTCTTTTTCTTCATGGTCAGTATAATCAAAAGCAACTTTTAACAACAATTCAATAAAGTCTGGATCTCTAAATATACTAAACATAGAAGTAGAACCAATATTATCATCTTTAATTAATAATGTAATACTTGCATTATCCTTAAAAGGAATAATATTAATAACAATTTTTTTAGATGCAAAAATAGGAGTTAGAAAGTTTACATATGATTGAATTGTTTCTTCATCTTTTTGAGTAAGACCTTCAGGTATTTCATCTGAAGTTATTTTAGTTATAGAATATTCTACCACATTTGTTTTAAAATAAGTATAGTTCATATCTACGTCTGGAGTTCCAGATATATCTAAGTACTTTTCAAGATCATCAGAATTAATTGCAAGGTCATGATCAAAAATTAGTCCATTTCTTATTTTTACTAACTCATTTTCCATTACTGTAAAAGGGTTAGGTAGAGATAAAGGGATTACGTCAGTTGGTTTATTTGGAGTTAAATAATAAGCAAATTTATATTTACTTGTTTCTTTAGTATATGGATTTTGTAAATTTGTACTAAAGTAAAATCTTTTATCAAACCAGTATTCTATAACTTCAATTTCAAATCCAATAAAGTTAAAAAATAATTCAAAAGAATAATTAGTTCCTTTAATTCTATATACTTCAATTATATTTTTTGTAATTTCTCTAAATAATGCATTACCAAGATTTGTATCACCTCTTTCAAAACCTACTAATTGAGCTATATAATCTAAATATTCTTCTGCTACAGTATCTATATCATTTATATCTGTTATATTACTTATTATTTCAGCAAATTTATCAAACTCTTGCATGAAAGCTTCTTGCAAGAGTTTCATTTTTTCACTATCATTTATAACAGTAACATCATAGCTTGGCATAAAGTTTGCATAATTTTCTTTGAAGAATGATTTAACTGTACTATATTTAAAAGTAAAAAGTATCTGTCTATATATTTCATCTGTTATTGGAGCAACTCTTTGATAAAAAGCAACATTTAATAAATCACGAATATCATTAACTAAAAGTAAATTAGTTATTATAGTATCTGCTATTACTTCTGAGTTATTGATTAAAATATTTAGTATATTTTCATATTGAATTACTCTTGGAGGATATATTACTTCTGCATTATATGTATATCCATCTCCATCTATATAATCTAAATACAACTCTTCTTTTTTTAATAGAGCTTTTAAGTCATTATCGTTTTCAAATACTTCTACTAGTTTATCTAGTTTGTACTGAAAGATTATCTCTGTCGGTTCAATTGCCATATTCTACCTTATAAAACGTTATATTGAAATATTAGTCCGTTTGTTTGAACTCCAGAATTACCATAAACATCATCGGATAATATTAATAGTTCATCAAATCCAGATTCAATTTCTAAAACTTGATTATTAGATTGTGTCTCTGAATCTTTACCAAAATAAGTTATATCAATATATCTAACTCCAGAGACTTTTAAGACAACCCCAATAAACTCAGATTTATTTATATTTTCAGATAATATAGTATTACTTAGAGAATAAAAGTTTCTTAATGCATCATCCACATTTTTTTTAACCTGTTCTTTAGATACTGACGATAATATATAAACATTGGCTATAACATCAAAGGTTGAAAACACAGGTCTTTTGAATGTATTTTCAACTACTGCCATTTTATATGGAGTTAATAAACTTATAAGATCATCTTCATCTGTATGAACTCTAAATACTTTTTCTTCTGCTCCTTTGTTTAAAAGAAAATTATGTCTTCTGTCATCAATAAAGTGAGCATAAAACCCTAAATCAGGAATTTCATTAGCAGAGTTTTGGTTTATCTTTAAATTAAAATATCCAAACTTTTCTTCAAGTGTTCTTGTGTCAGGATCATCAGCAGGCATTATATATTGTTCTAAGTAATAATCACCATCTGCATAAATTGTAGTATCTTCACCAGTGGTTGTTCCAAAAATTTCTGCTCCAAGAAGCCCTGATCCTGATTCGTCGTATATTACTATTTTACCTGTGTTCGTTCTATTATCTATCTTTAATACTATTTTATTTGTATCATCAGGATCAATACTTGCAAATATAGTTCCATTAGAACTAATTTCATTAGCTTCGACTCCCCAAGTACTATTTAATATTGTTATTAAATTACTAATAGAATCTTCACCTGTTATTTCAACAGAGTGATAAACATTATCATTTATAGAAATTTTAATATATGTTTCAGATCCTGCTTCTCCTGTGTTTGGAGTTCCACCAAGTCCCATTGCACTTAAGTCTATTGATGTAACTGTCGGGAATTCTGTAACCTCTAACGGTAATTCTGTATTTTCATTTACATCATCATTTATTACATAAATTGAGTTATCATTTATTTCATTCTTAGTAAATTCAATCAAGAAATTTGAAACATCAAAATCTATAACTTCAACATTTCCTTCAATACTTTCCTCGTCTAATTTATAAATAGTATTATATATTCTATGAGCTTCTGGTTTCCATTCTGGATCTGTATCTTCGAAGTTATCTGTATAGTAACTACCAAGCTTAACTGTGTCTTTTCTTGATAATAAATAGTTCAACCAAATATAAGGAGGGTCGATGCTATCATTAAATTGAATACTTCCATGTTCATATATAAAGTCACCAAAATCATCTTCACCAGTAACCCCTGTAATTATAGTGAGTTTTCTTTGACCAAAGCACTCATACTCTGTAACTCCATCTAAAGTATAATTCAACCCAAAAGTTGCAAAAGTTGCATCTCTTGTTTCATGGGCTGGAGGTTGCTTAATGATTATTCCAGCATTAGGGCCTGAGTTTGGAGATTCTATTCTAATATATCTTTCGTCTCCATTTTCTACAACAGTTGCAACTTCTGAATAATCTCCCCAAGCTACTGGAGATGTTGTTAATGGAAGTGCTCCATATGCTGCTAATATATCTTTTACTGTACCACTATCAGAAATTAAAACTTCTCCTGTGATATTTGTTTTACTTATTCTTACATCATAACAAGCAATATTTGCAGAAGACTGAACAAAACTTGCAACTAAATTACATCCAGCAGCTAAAGTTCCTATAATTGCTGTATCTACTCCACCAACAATGGTTAGTAAATTATTAGTAGTTCCTGCTGTTATTGCTATTGTTGTAGATGATCCAGTTTCATTAGAAGATATTACAATTTTATTGTTTATTGTATCTTCTATTGCGTTTGCTAATACATCATTTGCTCTAAATGAAATATTTAACATATCTATTAATTCTGCTGGAGTTAATTTATTAGGTACTGTTCCGGCTGCTCCCGTAAGTTCAACAGGAACTATTCCTGTTCCATTTACGTTAATATTAAAGTCGTATTGAGTACTATCTACTACAGTATATGAAGTAGTTGTACCAGTTGTAAACTTTTGATATGCTGAAGTTCCGGCAGCAGCAAAAGCATTATTCATGTAAGTAATTAAATCTTCAAATGTTTGAGTTACACCTGCATTAACATCGAAATCAATATAGTGTTCTGCTCCTATTGTTACATCTCCAACTCTTAATGTCCAATCGACTTCATCGATATTTTCTATATCAGGAACAGGAGCTGTAATATCTTCTATTAAAACTCCAAAATCATGATAAGAAAAAATATTATCATATTTTTCTGCTATTGATGAATTGATTACTTGAATTACACTATTAGTTGCAGCTGGGGATGTTCCTCCATCTAGCGGAATAACTCCTTCCTGTGTTCCATGAACACTGAGATTTATTTCAGTTTCTCCGTGTCCATCTATATTTAAATATATTAAGTTAGGGTCATCAGTATAAGCACCACCACTAGCAACACTTTCTCCAATATAAACTCCAAGAGATACATCTTTTTTAGATTGAAAGTATGCATGTATATCTTCAGTAATATCCTGTTTAGGAATTCCAGACTCGTTGTAGTTTCCATAAAAAAATGGATCGTCATCATTATCTGTTATAAAGTGAGGTGTTATGTCTTCAAGAAGTTGGAATGGATATCCAGCTGAATTAGAATCATTATAGTCTATAGTTGTTAGACTTGCTTTTGCGTCTGGATTGGCAATATATTCTCCGGGATCATTTGGATCTTCTATAAAAATATTTTCTTTCCAGTCTGCAGGAGTTGAAATAATTTTAAAGTTTTTAAATGTTCTACCTCCTGTATTATCAAAATCATAGTCTCCACTTAACGTTAACTTATCTCCACTGTTTAGTGTTAATGGAGATCCAAAAGCACCATCGTTAAATACTATTTTTTCGTTGAAGTAGTTCTCTAAATTAAAAGTTCCCCAGTTCGCATATTTATATTTAGATGTTGGAATCTCTTCCCATCCAGATTTTTTCATAATTACAAAGTTTAATACTTCAAGAGGATTAATATAAATACCATATTTTTCATAAAAATCTGTTGGGGCATTGTTATGTCCATATGCTTTTGAAAGAAGTACATTTGCAAAACTTGATAAAATAATATCATAATCTTCTTCTGTTACTGTCCTTCCTGCTGTCTTAAGTTGAAGAGGCCCAGAAAGAGCAGCATTCTCGATTGTCTCACTATCTTCTGACCCTACACCTTCTGTTTTATTTGCATATAATACAACAGTTTCTATAAAATTATTTGTTATATTTTCAGAAAAATTTATTGCGTGCCTTGATATGTTTCCATCAATACCACCACCAATTCTATAAACAATTCTAATAAAAGATCCTTGTGATAATCTTCTTTCAGCATTCGTAATAAGAGAAGATGATCCAAAAGCAACTTCTACAACATCATCCTCAAGAACATTTATTACATATGGTATTTCATTGATTGTTCCATCAGCATTTTCTTCTTGTTGTGCTTTTAAGTTAAGGAAGGTATCCACCTCAAGAAGTTCAGTCTGTCCTGTTATTACTTCATCCGTTTTTTCTAAGAGATAAACCTTTACAGAATTTCTAACTACAGGATTTTGTGATAGTATAAAACTTTGTCCTTGATTTATTAAAGTTTCAAAGTTTTCTATTTTTGTTTGACCTTCATAAAAATTAATTGAAAAGTCTTTAGTTGTTGAAGTATCTACTTCAATTGTAGTTTCATAAATATATTCTTGTGTTTCTGAATCATAAGAAATAGCTTCAAAGTATTTAGTATTTCCTTTCTTGTCTTTTGCTGTAATTGTTTTAGGAGAATATATACTTTCGTTAGTATAGTCATATCCTGTAGTTAGAACATATGTTCCTATATCGTTAATAAAATTAATTTCAACAAGAACTTCTGCAGAAGCAGGTAATTGGAATTTATAACCAATAAGTTTTAGAAGATTAATAATAGAACCTTTTTGTGTTGCTGTTCCAATAAAGTTCTCATTAACAACCCAATCTATTCGTGTTGCAAGTTGATCAGTAATCCAAGCAAAAATCTCAGTAATCATAACACCGGCATTACTTGATAAAAAGTCATCCCAATTTTCATTATATTCTGGATTTTCTCTTACTAGATTATATACATCAGTAAGTATATTTGAAAACTCAAGACCAGAAAATTGCGTCTCTGGTAACTGTAATAATTGTTTTGTTGCCATTTATTAAACCTTATTTTTTCTAAAATCTTTTAAAGCTTCCGCATAGATAACAGCATTAGCTGAATGAATTGCTAAGTTTTCACCAACAATGTTCTTTCTCTTATTATATACGTCTTCCCATAATTTATTATAGGTTCCATTAACATCAAAGTTAATAGATTCTGGTATATAGTCTATCATTCTTTTCATTTAATTACCTTTAAAATACTATAGGGATGCTTAAATTAAACTCATCTAGGTTTTCTTTAAGTTGTAAATTGAGAACTATATTAATTTTTTCTGTTGTCATATCATCTACTTCTATTGTTATATCAAGTATATTAACTCTTGACTCCCAAGATATTATAGATGATATTATTACTTGCTCTAAATCTTCAATTAAAACATTTCTAAAGTTAAAAAGATACTCTCTAACTCTTGAGCCGAAGTTTAAATTTCCTACTTGCTCTCCAGGAACAGTTGTGAGGATTCGTCTTATGTTTTCAGAGACTAACTCTTTGTCTTGTTTTAATTGTAAAAACTCATCTCCGTAAATGCCAATACCTTTCATCTATAATCCTATTCGTTTTGTTGGTATTACCTTTACGATTCTTTTTAGATTTGTCTAATTATTCTAAGAGCATCTGACATCAAGTATTTCTTGCTAAAAATAACACCTTTAAAGAATATCTTCTTACATGCAATATAAGCAATATCAGAATTTCCTTTTTCGTCATAAGTTGAATTTAACATATCTACTAATCTACCATCAACGATATGTGTTATTTCAGCTTCTATTTCAGGAACATTTTCATCATCACTTAGTATATAACATGTTTGTCCAACCTCTAAAGTATCTGGACCTGGAGTGAAATCATCAACAAATAATCTTCTATACCATTCACCATTCTTTCTAGCTACTTTAACAATAAAAAAATTAGAATACCACTCAGATGCATTACTCTGCTCTTGAAGTACTGCATTAATTATTCCTGTTCCTCTAACGTTCGTCATTAATTCTTTTAATGTTCCACCAACCTTAGATAGTCTCAAATCTAATACATCAAATCTATCAGTATATAAAGAAGAAGCTTCTCCTAAATGTGAGTTTATATAAGTTATTCTTGCTGCTTTTAGTGGATCTCTTATTGCAGAAATTGCAGAAATTAAAGTAGTCATAATAGAGAAATCTGTTTTGTTTGTTACATTTTCCCATATCTCTATTAAATCAATTATGCTATTTAAGCCTGTAAGAGTAGGCTCGTTTGCTGCATCAGCAGAATTCGGATTATACTCTAAGTAATGACGTGCCATTCTATAGAATGTTTCTAAAGTAGCAATTACTTGTATTGCTGATCTAGTTATCATAGGAGTTTCAGCAGAAAATGTAGATGTTATAACAGCATCGTCAGGGATAGTTCCAATTCTGCCATATGGTACAAACAAAATTCTACTTGGAAGATCTCTTGAGTTAACAATCTTTCCAAAAGCAAAATTGTAAGGATCAGATCCATTTATCAATACTATTTCATTATCTTTATTATAACCGGAAGTCATATACCCATCAGTATCGTCTCCTTGATAAGCAGTATATCCAACTGGCATATATGGTTGTAATGTATCTGGAATATCTATTATTTGCTCTAAATATTCTCCGGAGATAGTAGTTTCCACTGATCCAGACCCACCGCCAGAAGTATACCATGAATCTAAAGTTCCAATCATAGCAATTAAATTGTCTTCTGTTGCGTCGAAATCATAAACATCTTCATGGATATCTGCAACCCAAGACGCATATTTTTCAGGTCTAATTGGATAACTTACTGTAGTTCCTTCACGAATATTTAAATGAAATTCATTTCCTGCTTCTAGGTTAGCAGCAGTTTGAAGTTTTAAATTATCCCAATATGATTTAGTTATATATTGTTCACCATCATTATCTAAACCTATATATTCTATCTCAACTTCATCAAGGGTTGCATGATACTTTCCATTTAGATATCTATACTCATAAGCAAGACCTGTAAGTTCAGAGTTTATTGTTCTAAATATCTCATTGTTTGTTTTATCTTTTTTTACTTCATTAGAATAAGCCAAGTCAAACTGTTGATTCATTGTTTGTAATGTAGCATCATCTGTTACTAAACTACCAGAGCGAGTTAAATCTCTTCTTTTTTCAGTTGTAAATTCTGCCATTTTTCCCTACTATAAGTTCTTTATTATTGCATTTATGCTCTTAAGTAATTCTGCTTCTTCAAGTTTCAGTCTATAAATAAAAGTATCATACAAATCAACAACTCCTGCTTTTGTAGTTACTGCTGTTGTTGATATATCTATTAATTGCTGTTTAGCATCTATAATAGACTGAGCATCTGTAACAGACCAACTTAAAGTAACATCATTTATGTATACTCCAGCATTTCTTATCATTTCATCTTTTATCTTTTCTATAGCTTTTACTACATATGCATCTAATTCAATTTTTATTTGCTCACAAGGTTTACAAGATTTACAAGGAAGTATATCCTCAAGAACAATTTCCTTCGCAGCTAAAACTATTTCTTTATTAATTTCATTATTGAATAGTTTTAACATTCTTGATAATTTTAATGGATCTATATAATCAGGAACATCTGCATTTATTATATTTATATTTGTTTTCATTAAATTCTTTTCAATAGTTAAAACTATCTCTGACTTAAATTTCTCTACAGCTTTACAAACTACATCTCCAAAACCACAAGTATCAGCAGCGGCAACATTAATATCTAAATCTATTATTGCTTGAACTGTTATGTTATATATTGTATCTCTTAATGCAATCATTTCAGTTGTGTCTGTAACTACAGCATCATCTATAGTAGTATAATTATCTGCTATCATAGTTGATTTAAATGAATTAAAATCATTATTAATATATAATGAAATACAATCATTTAAAGTATAATCAGCGGGATTAAAGCCAATATTACTTAATGCTGAAATTACATTTTGAAGCAATTGTATTTTATTACTTTGCATTAATTCTTCAACTACAGTAAGTGTAACAATATCTTCTCTTGTCTCTTCTATTTTATCTATTTTCTTTTTAATTTCTCTACTTAAAGTTGCAACAGCGACCATCCCTAGATCTAAAGAAGGATGAATAGAATCATCTGTTTTATTATATGCTTTAATTGCGAATATTAACATATCTCTTAAAGCTTGAATTATAGTATCAGCAGCAGCTTCTGCTAAAGCTTGATCTGCGAATCTTTCACCTTCTTCTGTAGGTGTTGATTGAGAAGCTACAAAATTTCTTCTTAAAAGTTCTTCTGCTTCTGCAAGTTCAACTTTTTTAGTTATAGTAAGTAAACCGTCCATCATTGCTTTCATTGCTTGTTTATCAGCGACTTCGGCATTTGCGATATCTGGTATATCAAAAATATTTATTTCTACTTTATTTACTTCTTTTATTGCTGATTGCAATAAATTCTTCCTAGCACATTCTAAACCGGCAACTATATATTCAATTATTATATCTCTTAATACTGGAACTGTAATTAAAGTTACATCTTCAAGAGTTGGAATAGGCTCGTTTTGAACATATGTTGTAATAGCTACATTTATTGCTGCTTCTACTATTCTTATTTCTGCTAGAGCATCTACTACATTTGGGCATTTAAAAAAATAATCTCCAGTTTCTATACCTACAGATGATCCTGTTACTGTTCCTGTTCCTGTTCCTGTTGTTGTTCCTGTTGTTCCTGTTGTTCCTGTTGTTCCTGTTGTTCCTGTTGTAAATACATCTGATATTTTTTGTCTAACTTCTATAGTAGATAAGTTAATTATATTTTGAATTTTTACACTTTGCTCTTTAGTAATTATCTTTGTATATAAAGGTATCTCTAAAAATAAGTTCTGTAATAACTGAATAAGTAAAGGAGCAAATCCAATAAGTAATTGAAGAATTAATACGCTTATATCTACAATCATTTCGGTAACAGCTGCAAAGTTACAAGTAGCAGCATCATTTATCTGCTGTGCTATTTTAACTGCTGGCTTAGCTGTAAGCCATCCTGATCTTGCGGCATCTAAAATTTTATATCCATTTAATGCTGTAGCTAAAGGATCTATTAGATTTTTAGCAGCGGCTTGCGCTATTATTTCAGGTGATCTACTTGCTGTTTTTAATAAAGTTTCCATCTCTCTAATTGATAAAGCATTTTTCTTTTTATCTATTCCTAAATATTTAGCTACAGTTATAGTTTCAACAGAGTACGAAGTTACAGTTAATGTATTACTATATCCTTTTCCCAAAGCTGCCATAGTATCCGCTTTTTTCTGTTCAGCAGCGACCTGCTGATCAGCATCTCTCTCTGCTGCTTCTGCATCTCTCTCTGCTGCTTTAGCTTTTCTCTTTGCTTTGCAAATTTTATTACAACCCATTTTTAATCCTTATTATGCCTTTGCTATGAAAGATGTTCCAAGAACATGTCCATCTTCCATTCTTGCAGCTACAAATGCAACTGGTGATGTAACTACATATTCTTCAGAAGTACCACCAAGTCTAACCTCTTTGGCTGAAAGAGTTACTAGATTTTTTGATGAAACGTTTATTTCGTCTTCAGATACTTTTACACTTGAGTTCTTAGTTTTTAATTCAACCTCTGTAGGAGATACGGAAGCAGAAGAAGTTTTTTTAGTATTTGTATCTATAGAAGTTAATAATACTTCGTCTCCATCTATTTCAACCTTATTTTCCATTTTGCTCTCTGGAATTGAAGTCTTTAATGTAATCTTTTTATCAGCTATTGTTAGACCATACTCATTAATATTTCCATCGTCAGTAACTTCTACTTCTTTTATACTTATAGAAGTTGCTCCAAAAGTAATAGAACTCTCATCACTATCAGTTAAAATTGAAATCTCTTGATATTTCATAGGAGAAATTATACCATCTTCTTCTTCTTTCCATTCAGACGCATGAGTTAATGATAATTTATTCTTTCCTATTATTACTAGGTTTTCTGTTCTATTTTTATCCCATTTCATACTTTCAGCAGATCCAGACTTAGTTGATTTTTGTCTTATTATTATATCACTACCTTCAACATCAACTTGCTTACCATCAACAGTTATACCTTCTGCTCCCGGACCTTCATATTCTAGTTTGTCATTAGGTACATTAGCATTATAAAATTTACCATTTTCATCATATTTAGGATTAACAAAAGATCCTTTCCATAATGCTTTATTTATATTTCCATCTATGAAACTTACGATTCCTATAGAATTTACTTGAGGTAATGAAAACATACCATGTCCATTTCCTCCACCAAGAGGCATAAATACTAAGCATTTTATATCATCTTTAAGTGATGATTTAAACTTTTCATCGTTATAGTTTTGGGATAAATCCCATTCTAAATTTCCACTATAGAAAGCAGAAATTCTTACTCTTATATATCCTCTTTTGTAGAATTCTGAGTTGTCTGTTACTACTGCTTGATAATCACCATATTTTGGGTATCCCATTATTATTCCTTATACTAGTTCTGATATTCTTTTAGGGCTAGGAATTTTAATTACTCTATTTGTGTAATATCCTTCCGGAGCATCATTTATATCATTTATATATGTAAGTATCCAGTGTAAATCTCCATGTCCATAAAACAATTGAGCAATTAAATCTGGCCTATATTTATAAGCTAAAGGAATCTGATATAACTCAACTCCATCTGCCTCTATTCTTTCTTTTAGTTCAGCGGTGTTTAATATTCCTTTTTGATTATGCTGAATAGTATCACTCCATGCATCAGGAAAGAATTGAAATCTTGAATAAGCCATATTATGTTGCCACCTTATCTACATTTTTAGCTATTGAATAATAATCTTCAAAACTTGGAAGGACACCAATATACATTGGATCAACTTCCATTAAATCTAACGATACATCAAACCCTTGAAGATCTAAGATTCCATTATTTTCATCATTTAAAATGATTGGCATGTTTTCCCAATCTTTTTTTATATCAACCTTAGTAACAATAAAACTTTTATGATAAATTTTAGTTCCATTAACCATCTTATAAGGATAAGTTAGTAAATTGTTAAATGGAACTGTATCAGTTACTGTTTCATTATCTTTTCCAAATACCACCTTAATTAAAGGTGGTCTAAAAAATGAACTACCATTTCTTGCTAATTGTGGAAAAACCAATCCTCTATATGCCATTTCAATACTTTGAATATTTCTTAAATGAAATGGGTCCATCCAAGATCCTATAGCTGCATGATCTCCAACCTTAGTAATTTTATCATTTACAGCTTTACTATTTGTTAATACTTGATAATGAGTAGTTATCTGGACACTCATAGCATCTGTCTTTATATATGATTGAATATCTCCAACTCTACTTAGTAAAGAAGAAGCTTCATACTTAGCACCTCTTCCACCTTCTGTAATATTTGGATTAAATTCAAATGGGATTATATACTTTGAAAGTATTCCACCTTCATCACTTGGGTTAGATGGATAAACATGTATAGATCCTAAGTTGCTTGAATCTCCTTTTATATTTAATTGAGAAATAACTTGGTTATATGTTAACTCTTCTGTAGAATAAGGAGTTTTGGAAATAGTAATATTTTCAGACATAAAAGGAGATAATACTATAGTATTATTACCTTTTACTTCAGGTTCTCCCTCTCCCATTTCAATTTTTACACTGTCATCTTTACTATCGTCTTCACTATTTTGAATTTCAATTTCTGCAAAATCTTCATTTTTACCTAAGTTGTCATCTCTAAGAGTAAAGCCTGTGTATTTTCCGTTTTCTAAATCTAAAAATTTTGATCTATTTAAGCTTCCAAAATTTGCATTTTGAATTTCTACAGTATTGCCTTTCCCTAGGTTATCGTCAGTTATTTCAAAGTCTTTCATTTTTTCGTTAGCTATATTTCCTGAAAGTTTTTGAAGTAAAGTAGGTGATGGAGCAACATCACCATCTTCTCTTACAATATGAGTTTTGAATTTACTATCTATTGGTTCCATAGGATATTCTTTAGCAAAACCTAATTGAGAAAACCAATCTATAGGAAGAGTTCCACCATTTGATGGTTTATTTTCATCTAAAGCATATAGACTTATATCTATATCTTCTTTGATACTATTTGGAGTTTCAATTGCTATATTTTGTGGGTCCACTAAAGATAGATTATAGTTTATATATTGCTTATCTAAATCTGACATTTATATCTCCATTATTAAGAAGTTTGAAAAGTAGCTTGACCATTATTAACTCCAGTTTTTTCGTTCGTTCCTTTTGTAGAATCTGCAGTAACTGCATTAAGTGAATTACTTTCTTCAAGTAATTCATTTCTTCTTTTATCTACTTCAAGAGCTTCTCTAGCTAGTGCTTCTTGTATTGCTTCTGGAGATCCAGACATAGTACTTCTTGCATCTTCAGTTTTAACAAACCCAG